>Ga0183260_10002301_pt1 | contig 15806 bp, 15 predicted proteins | sample AntDrymUQ4972206_2_FD_129768 | JGI IMG/M metagenome (GOLD analysis project Ga0183260, IMG submission 129768) | Polar desert sand microbial communities from Dry Valleys, Antarctica - metaG UQ497 (22.06) (version 2) (version 2) | ecosystem: Environmental > Terrestrial > Soil > Desert | place...
CTCCCCCTCCTCGTGCTGGGCCGCGCCGCCGACCCGGATGCCGAGCGGGGCGTCGAGTGTCCCGGCGCTCTACCGGCCGCGGCCGACCCAGACCTGGTGCAGCGGGCCCGACTGGCCAAGGCTGCTCTGGGCGATCGGCTGCTCGTGCTCGGCCACCACTACCAGCGCGACGAGGTCATCCAGTTCGCCGACGTCACCGGTGACTCGTTCACGCTGGCGCGCGAGGCGGCGGCCCGCCCGGATGCGCCGTACATCGTTTTCTGCGGTGTGCACTTCATGGCCGAGTCGGCCGACATCCTCACCACCGAGCACCAGCAGGTAATCCTGCCCGACCTCGCGGCCGGCTGCTCGATGGCCGACATGGCGCGCCTGGAGCAGGTCGAGGACGCCTGGGACGTGCTCGGCGACGCAGGCATCGCCGCGCTGACGGTGCCGGTGACATACATGAACTCCAGTGCGGACATCAAGGCGTTCTGCGGCCGCAACGGCGGAGCGGTGTGCACCTCGTCGAATGCTCGCCAGGCGCTGGCCTGGGCGTTCGACCGGGGCGAGAAGGTGTTGTTCCTGCCCGACCAGCACCTCGGCCGCAACACCGCGGTGCTCGAGCTGGGCTTCTCGCTCGACGACTGTGTCGTCTTCGACCCACACCGACCAGACGGTGGCCTGACGCCCGAGCAGCTACGCGCCGCCTCCGTGATCCTCTGGCGCGGCCACTGCTCGGTGCACGGCCGGTTCTCGCCCGAATGTGTCGACGCCGTGCGCGAGCGGATCCCGGGGGTGCAGGTGCTGGTGCACCCGGAGTGCCGGCACGAGGTCGTCACCAAGGCCGACCTGGTCGGGTCCACGGAGTTCATCATCAAGACGATCGAGGCGGCCCCAACTGGTTCTGCCTGGGCCATCGGCACCGAGCTCAACCTCGTGCAGCGGCTGGCGCTGCAGCATCCGGACAAGACGATCGCGTTCCTGGACAAGACGGTCTGCTTCTGCTCGACGATGAACCGTATCGACCTGCCGCACCTGGTGTGGGCTCTCGAGAACCTCCTTGCCGGTCGTGTGGTCAACCGGATCCAGGTCGACCCGGAAACCGAGCGGTACGCCAAGATTGCGCTGCAGCGCATGCTCGACCTGCCGCTCGAGTCCGCCAAGGACTGAAACTGGTCACCAACGACACGTTCGGGGCGACAAGACTTGTCGTTCGCGCCCACTTTCCGGGCAACCGACCCAACAGCACGCCGACATTGCCGGACTGGACGGCCTAGAGGCCGGGGGCGCCCCAGACGGCCATCCACCGGGACAGGTCGGCCTCGACGGTCAGGTCGTTCGCCAGCACACCACGCATCTGCAGCTCCAGCGGGTTGTCACGCTGCTGCCTGCCCGCTCCCCCGCTCGGCCTGCCCGCTCCCCCGCTCGGCGCGAACGGGTAGAAGGTCCCCTGCTTGTACAGGTAGACCAGACCCAGCCGTCGGCCGTCGGCGTGCTCGAACACAGCCAGCGAGCACAGCAGCGACGACCCGAAGCCAGCGTCTTCCAACGCCCGGTTGACCGCGTGCAGCTCGGTCACCAGCGCCGACACATCGTCGGGCGGTTGCCGGCAGACCAGCCAGGTGAAGCCGAAGTCGTCGTTGACCCGTTCGACGGCCGGACCACCGTCTGCGTCGAGCAGCCGCTGCACGTCGTCCTGCATCGAGGCGAACGCCACGCCCTCGCTGGCGCGGTAGCAGACCGACCCGACCCCGGTCGGGGTGAAGCCGCCGCTCACCTGCAACGTCACCGCCGCGGACGGCAGCGCGAAGAGCTGGTCCAGGTCGGGTTTCACCGGGGTCCGGCGCCCGAGGATCGCGTCGAAGAATCCCATCGCAGCCAGGCCCGGTCAGAGCGGCCGGCCCAGCTCGGCCGACACCCTGGCGAGCTGGTCCAGGCGCTTCTCGAGCGGCGGGTGGCTGGCGAAGAGCGAGTTGAGGCTCGCGCCCTTGAGCGCAGGGGCGAAGAAGAACGCGTTGAGCGGCTCGGCCTGCCGCAGGTCGCGGGTCGGGATGCGGGCCATGTCACCGGAAATCTTGGTCAGCGCCGAGGCCAGGGCGGAGGGCTGGCCGGTGAGGAACGCGGCGGACCGGTCGGCGCAGAGCTCCCGGTAACGGGACAGGATCCGGGTGAGCAGGAACGACACCGCCGCGACAACCATGCTGACCAGCCAGATCACCAGGAACGGCAGCGCACCGCTGTCACGACGCCCACCACCGAAGTACAGGCCCCAGCGGGTGATCAGACCGGCGATCACCCCGAGGAACGACGCGACCGTCATCACCGCGACGTCGCGGTGCGCGACATGCGACAGCTCGTGAGCCAGCACACCCTCGAGCTCCTCGGCGTTGAGCCGGCGCATGATGCCGGTGGTGACACAGACGGAGGAGTGCGCCGGCGAACGGCCGGTGGCGAACGCGTTGGGCATGTCCATGTCGGTGACGTAGACACGGGGCTTAGGCATGTCCGCGAGCGCGCAGAGCCGGTCGATCATGCCGTGCAGCTCTGGAGCCTGCTGCGGCGACACTTCGCGCGCACGCATCGCGGCCAGCGCGATCTTCTCCGAGAAGTACCACTGACCGACGGCGAACGCGCCTGCCAGCACGATGATCACCGGCGTGTACGCGACGCTCGTGTTGACGATGAGGAACGCCATGAACGCGAGATAGAGCACCGCGAGGAGCGCCATCACCAGCGCCATCCGCGACGTCAGACCGCTGTCCTTGATGAAGCGTGTTGCCACCTGGTCGGCCACCCTCCCTTGTCTCGTTCTCACTGTGTACGACGAGCCGGTGCGGCCGGTCGTTCCGCTGTCCGCTGTCGTCTCGAGCCCCTGTCTCAGCCGGGGATCAGGCCTTCGTCGGAGAGGAAGTTCCGGACCTCCTCCAGGCTGGCGTCACCGGGCGGCAGGACCAGGTCGGAGTCGACCAGGCGGTCCAGCTCCACCGGGGTGCCTTCACCACGGACACCGGCCAGCAGCGCGGCGAGCGACGTACGGAAGGAACCCTCGTCACCGGCTTCGATCGCGTGCTCGACCGAGGCGTCGAGCTCGTTGAGCGCGTCGACACGGTCGTCGCCGAGCTCCCACTGGCCCTCGTTGAGGATGCGCACGATCATGCCTGTTCCCCCTCCCGACGCGTCTCGGTCTGTGCGGGCGCGGGCTCGTCGTTCTGCCCACCGATCTGCTTGGGCGCCTCGCCGCCGCCGACTTGTGCCCGCATCGCGGCAAGCTCGCCTTCGACGTCGGACGTCGATGACATGCGGTCCAGCTCGAGCGAGATGTCGTCCTGCGGACCGGTGGCGGTGGCGTCGTCGAGCGCGCCGGAGGCCAGCAGCTCGTCGATCGCACCGGCCCGAGCCTGCATCTGCGCGGTCTTGTCCTCGGCACGCTGCATCGCCAACCCGACATCGCCCATCTCCTCGGAGATCCCGGAGAAGGCCTCGCCGATCTTGGTCTGGGCCTCGGCGGCGGTGTAGGTGGCCTTCATCGACTCCTTGCGGGTGCGGAACGCCTCGACCTTGGCCTGCAGCCGTTGTGAAGCCAGCGTGAGCTTCTCCTCCTCCGCCTGGAGCGCTGCGTGCTGCTGCTGCAGCGACTCGACCTGCTGCTGCAGTCCGGAACGTCGGGTGAGCGCCTCGCGCGCCAGATCCTCACGATTCATCGACAAGGCTTTCTGCGCCTGGTCGTGCAACTTCGACGACTGCTGCTCGAGCTGGTTCAGCTGCAGCTCCAGGCGCTTGCGGCTCGTCGCCACGTCGGCGACGCCGCGACGGACCTTCTGCAACATCTCGAGCTGCTTCTGGTAGCTGTAGTCGAGCGTCTCTCGCGGGTCTTCGGCACGGTCGAGGGCGCCGGTGGCCTTGGATCGGAAGATCAGGCCCATGCGCTTCATGATGCTCATGGCAGGACAGAAGCCCCTTCTGCGTCGACGAAGAGAGTGCGGCCTCGCGCGCTCGTTCCCACCCTACGTCGCGGCGTGACCGACAGGCGAGCGGCCGGCGGCGGGTAGCCTGTGCTCGCCCAGGTCCCGATCGCACGCAGAGGGTCCCCGTGTTCCGACGCCGTACGCCGAACGACTCCGCAACCGAGACCTCGGCGGAGTCCCTGGAACGGCTGCGGGGCGAGGAGGGCAAGGGCCGCCCGACGCCCAGACGGAGCGCGGCCGAGGCGGCGCGCAAGAAGAGGATGACCCCGCCGCGCGACCGGCGCGAGGCGGCCGCCCGGCAGCGGCAGCAGGCGCGGTCCGAGCGGGGGAAGACCCGGTCGGCGATGCAGGGTGGTGGCGACGACCGCTACCTGCCGCGACGCGATCGAGGTCCGGTCCGGCGGTTCTGCCGCGACTTCGTCGACTCCCGGCGCAACGCGGCCGAGTTCCTGCTGCCCGCGCTGGTCGTGATCTTGATGCTCGGCTTCATCCCGACGCTGTGGGCCCGCAGCGTCACGGTGGTCCTCTGGATGACCACGATCCTGCTGACGGTGGCCGACACGGTGTTCCTCCTGTGGCGCCTGGGCAAGCAGTTGGGTGCCCGCTTCCCCGACCAGAGCACCAAGGGCGCCCGGCTGTACTCGCTGCTGCGCAGCAGCCAGATGCGCTTCCTCCGAATGCCGAAGACGCAGGTCAAGCCGGGCGCCAACCTCCCCGGTCAGTACCGATAGGCGCGGCATGGCTGAGGCGGCGGGTTGGCCGTCGTACCCACGCCTGCCTAGGTTTGCGGTCATGGAATCTCGCAACCTCGGTTCGAGCGGTCTCAAGGTCTCCGAGATCGCCTACGGCAACTGGCTCACCCACGGATCCCAGGTCGAGGAGGACCAGGCGACGGCATGTGTGCGGCAAGCCCTCGACGACGGCATCACGACGTTCGACACCGCCGACGTCTACGCCAACACCAAGGCGGAGGACGTCCTCGGGCGGGCGCTGGAGGGCGTACGCCGGGAGTCCGTCGAGATCTTCACCAAGGTCTACTGGCCGACCGGACCTGGTGGACCCAACGACCACGGACTGTCCCGCAAGCACATCATTGAGGCGATCGACGGGTCGCTGCGACGGTTGCGGACCGACTACGTCGACCTCTACCAGGCGCACCGCTTCGACCACGAGACGCCGCTCGAGGAGACGATGGAGGCCTTCGCCGACGTCGTCCGCCAGGGCAAGGTGCTCTACATCGGTGTCTCGGAGTGGACGGCTGACGAGATCCGGGAGGGGCACCGGCTGGCCCGCGAGCTGAAGGTCCCGTTCGTGTCGAACCAGCCGCAGTACAACATGTTGTGGCGGGTGATCGAGTCCGAGGTGGTGCCGACCTGCGAGGAGCTCGGTGTCGGTCAGGTCGTGTGGTCACCGATCGCCCAGGGTGTGCTCACCGGCAAGTACGTCCCCGGTGAGCGGCCGCCCGAGGGCTCGCGGGCAACAGACGAGAAGGGCGGGGCCGACATGGTCAAGCGCTTCCTCGACGACGACGTGCTGACCCGGGTGCAGCAGCTCCAGCCGCTTGCCGACGGGACCGGCCTCTCCATGGCCCAGCTGGCGGTCGCCTGGGTGCTGCAGAACCCGAACGTCTCGGCGGCGATCATCGGTGCCTCGAGGCCCGAGCAGGTCACCGAGAACGTCAAGGCCGCCGGCGTGACGCTCGACGCGGAGACGCTCGAGCGGATCGACGACGTGCTCGGCGACGTGGTCGAGCGTGACCCGGCCAAGACCGTCTCGCCGCCCAAGCGCAACTTCTGACCTGCTGTCAGGCGTGCAGGCTCATCGGGCCGTAGACCTCGCGGCCGTCCTCGAGCAGGGTCACCCCGTCGACACCCCGGTCGAGCAGCTCACGCCACACTTCACCGACCCACGACTCGGCATCGCTCTGGGCCGGGAACTCCTGGCCGTCCAGCTCGGCCGCCGAAACCTCCGCGCCGGTCGAGTCCGTCATGCGCCATGTCCAGGGCATCCGGGTCGTCCTCTCCGTTCGTCACGGGGCCACCCAGCAACGATAGGTGCGTCACGGGGCCACCCCGTGACGAAAGAAAAGTAGGGGTGGGGGCGAGCCTAACCGGCGCGGGCTTTTGACGAGGTACGGCGTGGCGTGGGACCGTCTGCTCAGCACACCGCTGCGCCAGGGGAAGCCGGTCGAAGTCCGGCGCTGACCCGCAACCGTAGGTCGTGGACCGCCAAAAGGTTCGCGACGAGCCGGAACACCTGGGCGCGGTAGCGGCTCCAGCATCACCCGCCGAGGTCAGCGGGACGGAGCCGGGTCGAGCCTCCCGGGTGGCAGTTGCCGGGCGAGGTGAGCGGTCCCGGTCTGCGTCTCGGAACCGCTCCCCACGAAAGGCCAGCCATGGCGCTCGTTCGCCGACTCACCGTCGCCTCAGTCTCCTGCCTCATTGCACTCGCGGCACTCACCCTGCTCGCCGGAGCGGCGTCCGCCGAGGACGGCTACCGGTTCTGGGGCTACTACCACCTGACCGACGCAGAGTGGGTGTCGTCCAACAAGGGCGCCGCCTCGATCGAGCCGGAAGACGGCCAAGTCGAGGGCTTCCACTTCGCCGTGGCCGGGGCCACGCCGACGCGCCCGCCACGCGTGGACACCAGCTTCGACGAGATCTGCGGTGCCACCGAGGCCGACAACGGCGAGAAGCGCGTCGGCATCGTCATCGACTACGGGAGCGAACAGGAGGCTCCCGAGGGCGAACAGCCGCCCGCTCCGGAAGGCGTGTGCGCCGTCGTACCGGAGAAGTTCAGCACCCAGCAGGCCCTGGATTCGGTGGCCGAGCTGCGGCTCGACGACAGTGGCCTGCTATGCGGCATCAACGAGTATCCCGCCACCGGCTGCGGGGACGCGGTCAAGAATGCCGACATCCCGACCGACGAGCCGACCGTCGAGCTGCAGCTGAGCGCAGACGCTGCCGACGACGCCACCGACGACACCGCCGGCGACACCACTGGCGACGCCGACGCCAGTGCCGCCGCGGCCGACGACGGCGACGAGGCGTCCGAGGACGGCTTCCCCTGGTCGTTGGTGGTGATCGCCGCGTTGGTGGCTCTGCTCGGTGGCGCCGCCGTCGCCCTCTCCCGCCGCCGCACCTGACTGGCTGCCGCCGAGCCAGCCATGCGCCCAGTCCATCTGCCGTCGTACTCCCGGAGCCTGCACCCGGGAGCCTGGTGGGTTTGGGCTCTCGGCCTGGCCGCGGCGGCCAGCCGCACCACCAACCCGGTGATCCTTCTCCTCGTGCTCGCCGTCTCCGGGCTGGTGGTGGCGGCTCGGCGCACCGACGCGCCCTGGGCCAACGCGTACGCCGCGTTCCTCAAGCTCGGCCTGATCGTGATCGCGATCCGGGTGGTGCTGCAGGCGCTGCTGTCGGACAGCGCGCAGGGGGTCACGGTGCTGTTCACCCTGCCCGAGCTTCCGCTGCCGGAGTCCTTCGCCGGTATCAGCCTGGGCGGCATGGTCACCGCCGAGGCGGTGTTGCGCGCGTTCTACGACGGGCTGCAGCTGGCCACGATCCTGTGCTGCATCGGTGCCGCCAACGCCCTGGCCAGTGCCCGCCGGTTGCTGCGCTGCATGCCGGGCGCGCTGTACGAGGTCGCGGTCGCCACCGTGGTGGCGCTGACCTTCGCCCCCCAGCTGGTCAGCGATGCCAGCCGGGTGCGGGCGGCGCACCGGTTGCGCGGGCATGAAGGCATCAGGTTGCGCTCACTCGGGCGTACGGCGATGCCGGTGCTCGAGGGCGCCCTGGAACGGTCGGTGGAGCTGGCCGCGGCGATGGACTCGCGTGGCTACGGACGCACCACCGACACCAGCCGGGCCTCGCGGCGCACCACCGTCGCCCTCGTCTTCGGCGGTCTGCTCGGGATCTGCGTCGGTGTCTACGGTCTGCTCGACAACAGCGCATCGGCGTTGCTGGGGTTGCCGAGCCTGCTCGTCGGCGCGCTCCTCGCCACCCTGGGCCTTGCGGTGGGCGGCCGACGCACCCGGCGTACGCGCTATCGCCCCGACCCGTGGGCGCTGCCGGAGTGGGTGGTCGCCGGCAGCGGTGCCGCCACCGCCGCCGCGCTCTTCTACACCGGCGCAGCGGACCCGGCGGCGCTCCGGCTGCCGTCACCGCTCACGGTCCCGCCTGTGCCCGTCATTGCCACGGTGGGAGTGCTGCTGGCACTGCTGCCCGCCTGCGTCTCACCCCAGCCGAGCGCGAAAGCGCCGGAGGTGATCGCGTGATCGACTTCGACCGGGTCGGTGTGACCTACTCCGGTGCCCTGGCGCCGGTGCTCGACGACGTCACGCTGCACATCGCCGAAGGTGAGCTCTGCCTCGTCATCGGGCGCACCGGGTCGGGCAAGTCGACCCTGTTACGCGCGATCAACGGACTCGTCCCGCACTTCACCGGTGGCCGGCTCACCGGCCGGGTCGTGGTCGACGGGCGCGACACCCGCACCCACCGGCCTCGCGATCTCGCCGACGTCGTCGGCGTCGTGGGTCAGGACCCGCCGGCAGGCTTCGTCACCGACGTCGTCGAGGACGAGCTGGCCTACGGAATGGAGTCACTGGGTCTGCCGCACGACGTCATGCGCAAGCGGGTCGAGGAGACGCTGGACGTGCTCGGCCTGTCCGCAGTGCGGCAGCGCCCATTGGCGGCTCTGTCCGGCGGTGAGCAGCAGCGGGTGGCGATCGGCTCGGTGCTGACGACCCACCCTCGCGTGCTCGTGCTCGACGAGCCGACCAGCGCGCTCGACCCGCAGGCAGCGGAGGAGGTGCTGGCTACCCTGACCCGGCTCGTGCACGACCTCGGACTCACCGTCGTGCTGGCCGAGCACCGGCTCGAACGGGTCGTGCAGTACGCCGACCGGATCGTGCTCGTCCCCGGTGACGGTGAGCCGGTGGTCGCCGGCACCACCGAGGAGGTGATGGCGACCTCTCCGCTGGCTCCGCCGGTCGTCGAGCTCGGCCGGTTGGCCGGGTGGTCGCCGCTGCCGTTGTCGGTGCGCGACGCCCGGCGTCGAGCCTCAGTTCTGCGCGAGCGGCTTGTCCCCCACAGACCCACACAGAAAGCCGCGGCCGCGACGAGCGGTACGCCGTTGGCACAGCTGCGCGCGGTCGTGGTCAGCTACCGCGGCATCGCTGCCCTGCGCGGTGTGGACCTCACCCTTCGGGCCGGCGAGGTGGTGGCGCTGATGGGCCGCAACGGCGCGGGCAAGTCCACGCTGTTGTCCGCGCTGGTAGGACTGGTCACACCGGCCTCCGGGCGGATCACGGTCGGTGGACAGGTGCCCGCCGACACCGGCGTGCGCACGCTGATGCGCAGCGTTGGCCTGGTCCCGCAGGAGCCGGGAGACCTGCTGTACGCCGACTCGGTCGCCGCCGAGTGCCGGCTGGCCGACGAGGACGCCGGCGTACCCTCCGGCAACTGCCGTGCGCTCTTCGAGCGGCTGGCCCCGGCGGTGCCGGACGACCGCCATCCCCGCGACCTCTCCGAGGGCCAGCGGCTCACCCTCGCGCTGGCGATCGTGCTGACCGCACGTCCTTCCCTGATCCTGCTCGACGAGCCGACCAGGGGTCTGGACTACGGCGCCAAGCGGCGGCTGATCTCGGCCCTGCGTTCGCTGGCGGCCGAAGGACTCGGCGTCTTCCTCGCCACCCACGACGTGGAGCTCGTCGCGGAGGTGAGCAACCGGGTCGTCGTACTCGGTGACGGCGAGATCGTGGCCGACGGGGCCACCGCGGACGTGGTCGTCGCCTCGCCTGCGTTCGCTCCGCAGGTCGCCAAGGTGCTGGCCCCGCAACGCTGGCTCACGGTGGCCGACGTCGCAACCGCCCTGGAGACGGCGTCGTGAGCAGCGTCCCCCGGTCGCCGCGGCCCGACCTGGTGGCGATGCACTGGCGCTCCGCGCTGGTGCTGGCGATCGTGTCGGCAGTCGGGCTGGTCGCGTTCGGCTGGCCGTTGTTCACCGATCCGGGCAGCGCGCTCGACACCTCGCACTCCGCCGATGCGCCGTGGCTGTTCGTCCTGCTGCTGCCGCTGCTCGCCGCGATCGTGCTGGCCGAGCTGACCGAGGGAGGGCTGGACGCGAAGTCGGTCGCCGTGCTCGGCCTGCTCGCCTCGGTCGGGGCCGCGCTGCGTGCGCTGGGGCCGGGCACCGCCGGCCTGGAGCCGAGCTTCCTGGTGGTGCTGCTGGGGGGGCGGGTGTTCGGTCGGGGGTTCGGCTTCGTGCTCGGTGCGCTGACCGTCTTCGCCGGTGCTCTGGTGACCGGCGGCGTCGGGCCGTGGCTGCCGTTCCAGATGTTCGGGCTGGCCTGGGTCGGATTCCTCGCCGGCTGCCTCCCGGCGGCGCGCGGGCGCACCGAGATCTGGCTGCTTGCCGCGTTCGCGCTGGTCGCGGGACTGGCCTACGGACTGCTGATCAACCTGTGGTTCTGGCCGTTCGCAAGCTATGCACCAGAGCTCTCCTACGTCGCCGGCGACCCGCTGGCCGACAACCTGCACCGCTATCTCGTCTTCTGGTTGACCACCTCGCTCGGCTGGGACGTGCCACGAGGCGTGCTGACGATGCTGCTCGTGCTGTTCGCCGGGCGCCCGGTGCTGGCGGCGCTGCGCCGTGGCGCGCGGCGGGCGGCCTTCGACGTCCCCGTCGAGTTCGAGCCCCGACCCGCGACGGAGGTCAGCCGGTCCTGACGCCAGCCTGCACGAAGGGCGGCCGGACCACCTCGAACTCCGCGGCGCGCCCACGAACGTCGATGCAGACCCGGTGCCCCTCACCGACGGAGGAGTCGAGAAGTGCCAGGCCGATGCCCACCCGGCGGGTCGGGGAGAACGTCCCCGACGTCACTTCTCCCACCGGCGCACCGCCGGGACCGGCGACCGGCATGTGCGGTCGCGGGATCCCGCGACCGGTCGCGACCAGGCCTCGCAGCACACGAGCCGAGCCGCGCTCACGCTCGGTGACGAGCGCCTCCCGACCCCAGAAGTCGTCCTTTTTCCAGCCGACCGCCCAGCCCAGCCGTGCCTGCACCGGGGTTGTCTGCACGGTGATGTCCTGCCCGTGCAGCGGGTATCCCATCTCGGTGCGCAGCGTGTCCCTCGCCCCCAGGCCGCAGGCCATGATGTCGTACGCCGAGCCGGCCGCGAGCAGCGCTTCCCACAGGGCGACGGCCGCTTCCCGGCGTACGACGAGCTCGTAGCCCCGCTCACCGGTGTAGCCGGTGCGGCACACCGTCACGCCCTCGCCACCGTGTTCAGCCTCGACGAACGACATGTAGTCGTGACCCACGGGCAGGCCGATCGCGTGCAGCGCTTCGTCGCTGCGCGGCCCTTGCACGGCGATCACCGCGAAGTCGCGGTGCTGGTCGGCCACCTCGATGCCGTCCGGGGCCTGCACGCGCAGCCGGCGCACCACCTCGGCCGTGTTGGCCGCGTTCGGGATCAGGAAGACCTCGTCCTGGGCGCGCAGGTAGGCGATCAGGTCATCGACGACGCCGCCGGAGTCGTCGCAGCACAGCGTGTACTGCGCCTGCCCCGGTCCGATCCGGCGCAGGTCGTTGCTGAGGCAACGGTTGACGAACTCGGTCGCGCCCCGGCCGCTGACCCGCGCCTTGCCGAGGTGGCTGACATCGAAGAGACCCACCGCTGTCCGCACCGCGGCGTGCTCCTTGAGGACACCGCCACCGGCGTACTCCACCGGCATCTCCCAACCGCCGAACGCGGCCGTCTTCGCACCGAGCGCCAGGTGGCGCTCGTGCAGCGGTGAAGTGAGCAGGTCACCCGGGTCGGCGGCGGCGTCGGTCATGCCCGCGACGTTAGCGCAGCAGTCCGGTCGCTACGGTTGGCCAGGTGACGACGACACACGAGACCACCATCGGCCTGCGCAAGGCCGCCGCCGCCAAGACCCGAGCCGCTGCGCTCGTCATCGGAGTGACCAAGACGGCCAAGGGGGTGCAACCCGCACCTGGCCCGTCCGAGGACGTGGCCAAGGCATACGGACGTTCGTTTGCCGCCACCGTGAAGGCCCTCGGCGTGAAGGGGGAAGTCGGAGACGTCACCAAGCTGCCCGGCGGTGACGCGGTCAAGGCCGACGTCATCGCAGTGGTCGGACTCGGCGACGCCGACGACGACCTTTCGCTGGAGACGTTGCGACGCGCCACCGGCGCCGCCGTGCGCGCGCTGAGCGACTCCGCGACCATCGCGGTCGCGCTGCCTGCGGACACCCCCGAGCGGATTCGTGCGATCGGCGAGGCGGTGCTGCTCGGTGGCTACTCCTTCACCCGCTATCTCAGCGCCGACCAGCCGAAACCGGTCGAGGAGGTCGTGCTGCTCACCGATCTCGCCCGCAACAAGTCGGCACAGGAGGCGTTGGCGATCGCGCTGGTGGTCGGGCGTGCGGTCAACACCGCCCGGGACTGGGTCAACACCCCTGCGGGCGACCTCGATCCGGCGAGGTTCGCCGACGACGCGGTCGCGTTGGCGAAGGGCTCGGACGTGCGCGTCAGTGTGCTGGACGAGGATCAGCTGGCGCGGCAGGGCTACGGCGGCATCCTCGGCGTCGGCCAGGGCTCGGACCGCCCGCCGCGGCTGGTCACGCTGTCCTACCAGCCGAAGCGGAAGAAGGCCAAGACCCACCTCGCGTTGGTCGGCAAGGGGATCACCTTCGACTCCGGCGGCCTTTCGATCAAGCCGGCCGCGGGCATGATGACGATGAAGTGCGACATGTCCGGCGCCGCCGCGGTCGCGGCGGCGGTCTTCGCGATCGCCGAGCTCGGGCTGCCGATCCGGGTCACCGGTTATGCGGCGCTGGCCGAGAACATGCCGTCCGGCAAGGCCACCCGTCCCGGTGACGTGCTGGCGATGTACGGCGGCAAGACCGTCGAGGTGCTCAACACAGATGCCGAGGGACGTCTCGTACTCGCCGACGCGATCGCCACCGCCAGCGAGATCGCCCCCGACCTCATCGTCGACGTCGCCACCCTCACCGGTGCCTGCGTCGTCGCACTGGGGACTCGGATCTCCGGCGTGATGTCCAACGACGAGGAGCTGCTCGAGACGGTCCCGACGATCGCCGAGCGCGCGGGTGAGGCGATGTGGCCGCTGCCGATCTCGGCCGAGAAGGCCGAGAAGGTCAAGAGCTCGAAGATCGCCGACCTGATGCAGCATGACGTCGAGCGGTACGGCGGTGCGCTGTTCGCCGCCGCGTTCCTGCGCGAGTTCGTCGGCGAGGGGATCCCGTGGGCGCACCTCGACATCGCCGGGCCCGCGTTCAACGACGGGTCGCCGTGGGGCTACACCCCCAAGGGCGGGACCGGTGCCGCCGTACGCACGCTGATCCAGCTCGCCGCCGAGCGCGCGAACTCCACCGGCTGACACGTCGGCGCGCGCGGTCGGTCCGCTCCGGCCCGCGACCGACGGCTGCAAAGATCCCCGCTCAGAGGCCGCTGAGGTCGTCGGGTACGTCGAGCCGCTTGCGCTCGGCCGATTTGCGCCGGTTGTACTCGCGCATCCGAGCCGGATAGCCGACCACGGCCGCGTCATAGGACGGGATGCCGTGCTGATTGGCGAAGTCGTGCGCCCAGTCGGCCGAAGGTACGCGGCGGCGGGTCCACTCACCGTCGATGTCGACGAGCACCAGGGTCGTCTCGGTGACCGTCGTACGTGGCTCCACGAAGCCTTCGACACCGCGGCGCGAGCTCGCGAACTCCTCGAGGTGACGTGAGTCGTCGGACCCGGCCGAGCGCAGCGTGCCGGGCCGCTGGCCCCGGTGACGGAGACCGCGACGGCGCAACCATCGCATCACCATGGCGTAGCCCTCCTCCCTGCGGGTCGGCACCAGTGTCTCAGGGTGCGTTGCGGGGACCGTAGCGCATGGTGGGAGGATGGCTCGGCACCGAGACAGCAGCCCCACTTCGAGTCACGGAGGGAACCTGGTGGCGAACGCCGGCGACAGATTCGACGTGCTCGTGCTCGGAGGCGGCAGCGGAGGGTACGCCTGCGCGCTGCGGGCCGCAGAGCTGGGCCTCGACGTCGCGGTGGTGGAGAAGGACAAGCTCGGTGGGACCTGCCTGCACCTGGGCTGCATCCCGACCAAGGCGCTGCTGCACGCCGCCGAGGTGGCCGACTCCACCCGGGAGAGCGACCAGTTCGGCATCAAGGCGAGCCTCGAAGGCGTCGACATGCCGGGTGTCAACTCCTACAAGGACGGCGTCGTGCAGCGCCTCTTCACGGGGTTGCAGGGACTGGTCAAGAGCCGCGGCATCACGGTGATCGAGGGCCAGGGCCGCCTCGTCGGACCACGCACCGTCGAGGTGGAGGGCCAGCGGTATGACGGCAAGCACGTCGTGCTGGCCTCCGGCTCCTACCCGCGCTCGCTGCCCGGTCTGGAGGTCGACGGGCGCACGGTGCTCACCAGCGACCACGCGTTGGCGCTCGACCGCGTCCCGAGCAGCGTGATCGTGCTCGGCGGCGGCGTGATCGGTGTGGAGTTCGCCAGCGCCTGGAGGTCCTTCGGTACCGAGGTGACCATCCTCGAGGCGCTGCCCCGACTCGTGCCCGCGGAGGACGAGTCGTCCTCCAAAGCGTTGGAGCGAGCCTTTCGCAAGCGCGGCATCGCGTTCATGACCGGTACGCCGTTCCAGAGCGTCGAATCGCAGGACGACGGGGTCACCGTGACCACCAAGGGCGGTGACACGCTGCGGGCCGAGCTGCTGCTGGTGGCGGTCGGGCGTGGTCCCTCGACCTCGGGTCAAGGATTAGAGGAGCAGGGCATCGCGATGGAGCGCGGCTTCGTGCTGACCGACGAGCGTCTGCGCACCAACGTCGATGCGGTCTCCGCGGTCGGTGACATCGTGCCTGGTCTGCAGCTGGCACACCGCGGCTTCCAGCAGGGCGTCTTCGTGGCCGAGGACATCGCCGGCCTGGCGCCCACCCCGATCGACGAGACCGGCATCCCCCGGGTGACCTACTGCGAGCCCGAGGTCGCCTCGGTCGGGCTGAACGAGCTGGTGGCGCGCGAGCGGTACGGCGACGAGATCGAGACCGTCAGCTTCGACCTCGGCGGAAACGGCAAGAGCCAAATCCTCAAGACCCAAGGCTTCGTCAAGCTGATCCGTCGTACCAATGGCCCTGTCGTCGGCGTCCACATGGTCGGTAGCCGGGTCGGCGAGCTGATCGGTGAGGCGCAGCTCATCTACAACTGGGAGGCGTTCCCCGAGGACGTGGCGCCGCTCATCCACATGCACCCGACGCAGAACGAGGCGCTCGGCGAGGCGCACCTCGCCCTTGCCGGCAAGCCTTTGCACGCCCACGTCTAGGCTGTCGACGCCACCACGAAGGAGCAGACGATCACGATGCCGTTCTCCGTAACCCTCCCCGCACTCGGCGAGAGCGTCACCGAAGGCACGATCACCCGCTGGCTCAAGCAGCCGGGCGACACCGTGGAGATGGACGAGCCGCTGCTCGAGGTGTCAACAGACAAGGTCGACACCGAGATCCCCTCTCCCGCCGCGGGGACGCTGCTCGAGGTCAAGGTGGGCGAGGACGAGACCGTCGAGGTCGGCGCCGAGCTCGCCGTGATCGGCGAGCCATCGGAGGGCGGCGACGGCGGTGACGACAGCTCCGGCGACTCCGAGGAACAGGAGTCCGGCGACTCCGAGGAACAGGAGTCCGGCGACTCCGGGCAACAGGAGTCCGACGACGCGCAACAGGAATCCAACGGCGCGGAACCAGACTCCGCCCAAGAGCAGCAGCACGCGGATGCCGCGCCGGCTGGCCGCGACTCGGGCAGCGAGGACACCGGCGGCGAGGACACGGGCGGCGACAGCAG
>Ga0183260_10002302_pt1 | contig 15803 bp, 19 predicted proteins | sample AntDrymUQ4972206_2_FD_129768 | JGI IMG/M metagenome (GOLD analysis project Ga0183260, IMG submission 129768) | Polar desert sand microbial communities from Dry Valleys, Antarctica - metaG UQ497 (22.06) (version 2) (version 2) | ecosystem: Environmental > Terrestrial > Soil > Desert | place...
ACCGACATCGGCGTACTGCCCCAGCCGCTCGACACACTCCGCCACGGTGCCCGCGATGCCGGACGCCCGGAGCTCGGCCGGGTCGCGCCCGATGGCCTCGGCCCGCCGCCGGAACTCCGCGTCGTCGCGCCCACAGCAGACCGTGAGCGCGTTGGACAGCCGGATGCTCGCAGGATCGCGGTCCCGGGCGGTGCAGGCCTGCCGCACGGTGGCGAACAGGTCCCGGCACAGCTCGACGTCACCGAAGGAGACGTTGAACTCGTCGGCGTGCTGCGCCGCCAGGGCCGGGGTCTTCTTCTTGCCCTTGCCGCCGACGATGATCGGCGGGTGCGGCCGCTGCTGTGGCTTCGGGAGGGCGGGCGAGTCGCTGACCGTGTAGTGCTTGCCGGCGTAGTCGAAGCGCTGTCCGGGCGGCGTCGTCCATAGTCCGGTGATGATGGCCAGTTGTTCGCCATACCGGTCGAAGCGCTCGCCCAGGCTCGGGAAGTCGATGCCGTACGCCGCGTGCTCGGCCTCGAACCAGCCCGCCCCCAGTCCGAGTTCGACCCGGCCGTCGCTCATCTGATCCACCTGCGCGACCTGGATCGCCAGGACACCGGGCCAGCGGAACGTCCCGGGGCTGACCAGCGTGCCGAGCCGGATCCGATCGGTGTCACGGGCCAGCCCGGCCAACGTGGTCCACGCGTCGGTCGGGCCGGGCAGACCGTCGCCCGAACCCATGGCCAGGACGTGGTCCGAGCGGAAGAACGCGTCGTAACCCGCGTCCTCGGCCGCCCGGGCCACGGACAGCTGGGCGTCGTAGCTGGCTCCCTGCTGTGGCTCGACGAAGATCCGCAAGTCCATCGCCTCACGCTAGCGGTCGTCCCTCGCGTGGTCCTCGCCAGAGCAACAGGGCAGGATGGCCACGAACCCCATTTCGAGGAGGCACCACGTGGTCCGCTTTGGCAGGAAGTCCCGGAGCCAGGTGATCGGCGAGGAACTCAACGAGGGCCTGGCCCACGTCCGCGTCGCCGCGTCCGAGGCAGCGGCCGGGGCGGCCGAGGCCATCGCGCCGCGCGTCGAGGCGGTGCGCGGGGCACTCGCGCCGCGCGTCGAGGCCGCGCGGGAAGCGATCGCCCCGCAGTGGGACAAGGCGGTGACCGGGGCCCGCGACACGGTGGCGCCGCAGTGGGACAGGGCGGCCACGGTGGCCGGATCGGCAGCGGCGGCGGTGCAGGCCCGCGGCCGCGAGACCCGCAAGCAGGCCCGAACGGCGGCCAGCGAACTACGCAAGCAGGCCGCGGTTGCGGCGTCGGAAGCCAGGGCCCAGGCCGCGCTGGCCGCCGTCGAGGCGCGCGCGCAGGCAGTAGCGGCGGGCAAGCAGGCCCGCAAGCAGGCCACGAAGTCGGGCAAGCGGGCAAGCGAGGAAGCTGCCAAGCTGCGGCAGGGCGCGAGCGACGCGGTGTCCGACGTCCTGGCGGCGGCGAGCACCATCTCCCGGACGACCGCCAAGGACACCCGCAAGGCGGCCGGTAAGTCGGCGGGCAAGCTCAGCCGGGCCGGCTCGAAGGCGCGGCGCAGGGCGGCGGCCAAGGCCGACGAGGCCGCCGCCAAGGCCCGCCGCGAGCGTCCACGGCGGCGCTGGCCGTGGTTGTTCGTCGCTCTCGGTCTGGGTGCCGCCGCAGCCGGCGCCGTCCGCAAGCGCAGCCGGCCTTCGGCCCCGCCCAGCCCGGCGCCGAGGTCCATGCCGCCGGCGCCGCCGCCGGTCTCCAGCGCCGCTGCCGCGGGCCCGGCCGGTACGACCGCGGCCGCCCCGGCCGCGGCGGCGGCGCCCAGCGAGACGCCGGTGGTTCCCGCTCCCGAGCCCGACGCGACTCCGGAGCCGGATCCGCAGCTGGCTGCCGAGCCCTCGAGCGAGGCCGGCGGGCCGACCCCGGATCCGGGCGCGCCCGCTCCCGGCGGCGGGTCCGACAGCGGCTCCGACAGCGTTCCCGACGAAGGGGATCGGCCCGACCCGGCGCGGTGACCCCCGCGTACCCTGGTCCGGTGAGCGAGCGGCGCGAGGGAACCCGACAGCACCTCCGCAGCGCCGGCGCCGGGGCGGTGGCGCGGTGACCGCAGTCCAGCCCGACGGCCGCCGGATGCTGCGGCTGGAGGTGCGCAACGCGCAGACGCCGATCGAGCGGAAGCCGGCCTGGATCAAGACCCGGCTGCGCACCGGTCCCGAGTTCACCGCATTGAAGGCGCTCGTCAAGCGCGAGGGCCTGCACACGGTGTGCGAGGAGGCGGGCTGCCCCAACATCTACGAGTGCTGGGAGGACCGGGAGGCGACGTTCCTCATCGGCGGTGACCAGTGCACCCGCCGTTGCGACTTCTGCCAGATCGACACCGGCCGGCCCGCGGCGTTCGACCGGGACGAGCCGCGCCGGGTGGCCGAGTCGATCGCCACCATGGGGCTGCGCTACGCGACGGTCACCGGTGTCGCACGTGACGACCTGCCCGACGGTGGCGCCTGGTTGTACGCCGAGACCGTCCGGCAGATCCACGCCCAGCTGCCCGGGTGCGGAGTGGAACTTCTCATTCCTGACTTCGACGCCGACCCGGACCAGCTCGCCGAGGTGTTCGGTGCCCGGCCAGAGGTACTCGCACACAACCTGGAGACGGTGCCACGAATCTTCCGCCGGATCCGCCCCGGCTTCCGCTACGAGCGCTCGCTGGCCGTCCTCACCGCGGCCCGCGCGGCCGGGCTCGTGACGAAGTCCAACCTGATCCTCGGCCTCGGGGAGACCACCGACGAGGTGGTCGCGGCGATGCGGGACCTGCACGACGCCGGCTGCGAACTACTGACGATCACGCAGTACCTGCGACCCACTCCCCGCCACCACCCGGTGGACCGGTGGGTGAAGCCGGAGGAGTTCGTCGCCTTGGGCGAGCAGGGCGAGCGGATCGGGTTCGCCGGGGTAATGAGCGGTCCCCTGGTGCGCTCGTCGTACCGGGCCGGCCGGCTCTACCAACAGGCGATGGACCGGCGCGGCGTGGGTGCAGCCAGCTGAGCGCTTCCCGGGCCCGCGCGGGCTGGGTGGCCCTGCTCGCGGCCCTGCTGGCCGCGGCGACCACCTTCACGGTCATCACGTGGGACGACATCCCGTTGCGGACGACCCCGGACCACACCAACGCCGGGCCGCCGAACATCCTGCTCATCACCAGCGACGACCAACGCGCCGACGACATGGTCGCGATGCGCCGCACCCGGGAGCTGATCGGGCAGCGGGGTACGACGTTCGACCGGGCCTACGCGACCTTCCCCCTGTGCTGCCCCTCGCGGGCGTCGATGCTGACCGGGCAGTACGCGCACAACCACGGCGTGCTCGGCAACGGTGACAACGGGGTCGGCGGGTACCGAGAGTTCGACAACTCCAGCACCCTGGCGACCTGGCTGGAGGACGCCGGGTACCGCACCTCCTTCGTCGGCAAGTACCTGAACGGATACGGCGCGGTCCAACCGCGGACCGTGCCCGTTGGCTGGGCGGAGTGGCAGACCTCCGTGGCTGGGGGAAACTACCAGCGCACGCGGATCTTCGACGGCGAGTCCGTCGCGGAGTACGACGACTACCAGACCGACCTGTACGCCGAACTGGCCGGTGACGCGCTGGAGCGCGGACTGGCCGGGTCGCAGCCGCTGTTCCTGTGGGCCTCGTTCTTCGCGCCGCACTCCGGCACCCCGTCGGAGTCCGATGACCCCGGAGGCATCCAGACCCCCGCGGTGGCCGATCGGCACCGCGACGCCTTCGACGGGCTCGGCCTGCCCGACAACCCGAGTGTCGACGAGGCCGACGTCAGCGACAAGCCCGCGGACATAGCCACCCGGGAGCGACTGGGACCGGCCACCGAACGGGGACTGGCCGAGTTGCGGGAGCAGCGCCTGGAGTCCCTGCTGGCGCTGGACGAGGCAGTGCAGCGGTTGCTCGGCGTGCTGGAAAGCAGTGGCGAGTGGGACAACACCCTCGTCGTCTTCACCTCCGACAACGGCTACATGATCGGCGAGCACCGCATCCAGGGCGGCAAGCTCGTGCCGTACGAGCCGTCCGCGCGGGTACCCCTGCTGGTCAGCGGCCCCGGCTTCCCGCGCGGTGTGGTCCGGGAGCAGCCGGTGGGCCTAATCGATCTCGCCCCGACGCTCGTCGAGGCGTCCGGTGTCAGTGCCGGCCTGAGCATGGACGGGGTGTCGCTGCAGGGGCCGGCCGGCGACCCGGACGTCGGCGCGGAGCGCACCCTGCTGCTGGAGTCCGGACCCGACGCGGTCGGTGGGCCGATCCGGTACGGCGGCGCCCGCACGGGGCGCTATGTCTACGTGGAGTACGTGGACGGCGAGCAGGAGTTCTACGACCTGCGCGCCGATCCGTACCAGCTGGAGAACTTGGCCGCCGACCCCGACCAGGAGACCGCGGCGCTGATCGAGCAGTACGCCGACCGCGCCCGACGACTGGCCGGCTGCTCCGGGTCCGATTGCTCGCTGTCCTGAGCAACGGGGCTGTCCTGGACGGCACGTAAACTCAGCGGATGGCCAAGAGTGCAGCGGCACCCACCAGTCGCAAGGAGCGGAGGGCGGCGAAGCGGGCGGGGAAGCCGTCGCGGGGGACGCGGCTCAAGCAGCTGCGGCAGGCCTACACCGTCTCCAAGAAGCACGACCCGAAGCTGCCCTGGGTCATGCTCGTCGCCGCCATCGCCACTTTCGCCGTGGTCGAGCTCATCGGCATCTTCTTCCTCAACGTCTGGCTGCTGCTGCCCCTGGCCCTGGCCGGTGCCCTGCTCGCCGCCCTACTCGTCTTCAGCCGGCGCGCCCAGCGGGCGGCGTACGGGCAGGTCGAGGGTCAGCCCGGCGCCGCCGCCTGGGTCCTGCAGGGGATGCGCGGGGACTGGCGGGTGTCCCCCGGGGTGTCCGGGAACTCGCAGTTGGACGCCGTACACCGCGTGCTCGGCCGCCCCGGCGTCATGCTGGTGGCCGAGGGGGTCCCGCACCGGGCCAAGCTCCTGCTCGCGCAGGAGAAGAAGAAGGTCGCGCGGGTCGTCGGCACGGTCCCGATCTACGACATCCTGGTCGGCGACGACGAGGGCCAGGTCCCGCTGAAGAAGCTCAGCACGCACATGATGAAGCTGCCGCGCAACATCACCGCAGGTCAGGTGAACACCCTGGAGCGGCGGCTGTCCGCGCTGGGCGGCGGGAAGATGCCGATCCCGCAGGGTCCGATGCCCGGCGGCAAGACCCTCAGCGTCAGCCAGCGGACGTTGCGCCGCCGCTGATCCTCACCGCAGGGCGGTCAGGCGCGGATCACGGCGGTCCGGGTCAGCCGGTCGTGCCAGCCTCGGCCGTGGGCGCCCCGGATGAGCGCCGGGATCACGAGCATGACCAGAACGGTCCGGATGACCGCCGCGGCCGGGCCGATCCGGCCCGGCCGGTCGGCGCGGGCCAGGCGCAGGCCGAGCAGGCGCATGCCCAGGGTCTGCCCGGCCAGCGCCGTACCCCCGGCGTACAGGAGGGCGAAGGAGAGCAGGCTCCAGTTCCGCGGCAACTCCGGCGCGGTGAACGCCGCCGCGACCAGGGCGGCAGCCAGGCAGTCGAGCAGGAAGGCGTTGGCTCGCGGGCCGAACGGCGCCAGCGACCCAGGCCCATCGTCCGGCCGGCCCAGTCGGCCCTCCTGCGGTGCGGTCACGAAGCCACGCTAGTCAGCCCCGGGGCCACGTAACGCTGGCGAAACAGGCCGGACACCGACGGGCAACGGGGTGAACATACGTTTCGCTCATCACCTCGACTCGACCGGAGGACGCATGTTCGCAAGCCCCGACGAGGTCATCGGCTACGTCAAGGACAACGACGTCCAGTTCATCGACGTGCGCTTCTGCGACCTCCCCGGTGTGATGCAGCACTTCACCATCCCGGCGGCCGGGGCGATCGACGACCTGTTCGCCGAGGGTCTGGCCTTCGACGGCTCGTCGATCCGGGGCTTCCAGGCCATCCACGAGTCGGACATGCTGCTGCTGCCGGACTACACGAGCGCGTACGTCGACCCGTTCCGGGTGGCCAAGACGCTGAACATCAACTTCTTCATCCACGACCCGTTCACCCGCGAGCCGTACAGCCGCGACCCGCGCAACGTGGCCAAGAAGGCCGAGGCCTACCTGGCCAGCAGCGGCATCGCCGACACGGCGTACTTCGGGCCCGAAGCGGAGTTCTACATCTTCGACTCGGTCCGGTACGACACGACCATCAACTCCGGCTACTACTACGTGGACTCGATCTCCGGATCGTGGAACAGCGGCAAGGAGGAGCCCGGGGGCAACCGCGGCTACAAGGTTCGACCCAAGGGGGGGTACTTCCCGGTACCGCCGTACGACCACTACTCCGACCTCCGCGACGCGATGTGCCTCGCGCTGACCGGCGTCGGCATCGAGATCGAGCGGGCACACCACGAGGTAGGTACGGCGGGGCAGACCGAGATCAACTACAAGTTCGACACCCTGCTGCTGGCCGCCGACAAGCTGATGCTCTTCAAGTACGTCATCAAGAACACCGCCTGGCAGGCCGGGAAGACCGTGACCTTCATGCCCAAGCCGTTGTTCGGCGACAACGGGTCGGGCATGCACTGTCACCAGTCGCTGTGGCAGGACGGGAACCCGCTGTTCCACGCCGAGACGGGGTACGCCGGGCTGTCGGACACCGCACGCTTCTACATCGGCGGGCTGCTCTCGCACGCTCCGTCGCTGCTGGCCTTCACCAACCCGACCACGAACTCCTACCACCGGCTCGTCCCCGGCTACGAGGCACCGGTCAACCTGGTCTACAGCCAGCGCAACCGGTCGGCTTGCTGCCGGATCCCGATCACCGGCAACAACCCCAAGGCCAAGCGCATCGAGTTCCGCGTGCCGGACCCCTCCTGCAACCCCTACCTCGCGTTCTCGGCGATGATGATGGCCGGCCTGGACGGCATCCGGAACAAGATCGAGCCGTCCGCCCCGATCGACAAGGACCTCTACGAGCTGCCCCCGGACGAGGCCGCCGACGTGCCCCAGGTGCCAGGCACGCTGGCCGAGGTGATCGACAACCTGGAGGCCGACCACGAGTACCTGCTCGACGGCGGCGTGTTCACCCCGGACCTGATCGAGACGTGGATCGACTACAAGCGGGCCAACGAGATCGACCCGATCCGGCTTCGCCCCCACCCGCACGAGTACGCGATGTACTTCGACATGTGAGCCGGACACGGCTCTGATCTGCGCGTTTACCCAACAGCCGGTGCGCCAGTCCGCACACAGTCCGCACGAGCTGCGAGCACCGCGCCAACGGCGGCCCGTGCGGACTCGTCGGCGTCGGGCCACAGGTGCCCGTAGCAGTCCAGCGTCGTGCTCGCGCTGGCATGCCGCAGGCGGGACTGCACGACCTTCACGTCAAGCCCCGAACCGATGAGACTGGCCAGGTAGTGCCGCAGATCGTGGAACCGGAACCCCTCGGGCAAGCCGTCGACCTTCCGGCGCGCCGACCGCATCGCACGCTCAATCGCCCACGGCGAGGACGGCCCCCCGGCTCCGTTCGTCACCATGTGCTCGCTCCCCCACTGCGCCACGGCCGCCGAGAGCTGCACCGCAAGCTCCGACGGGATCGGCACCGGCGTACGGGATATCTCCGTCTTCAACTCCTGGCCCGGCCACTGCACCGTGGGCCGCACGATGCCGCGCATGAAGTCCACGTCGCCAACCCGCAACCCGCACACCTCTGCCGTACGTAGACCGACGAACGCACCGAGCAGGACCGCGGGGCGCAGGTGGTCGGCCACGGTGTCATGCAGCGCCCACACCTGGGCCGTGGTGGCGACGTAGGGCCGCTGCTTGCCGGCGCCGGGAGAGGTTCGGCGCGAGCACGGGTTGCGGGCCAGGATGCCGTCGTGCACGGCGTCGCTCATCACCTGCGATAGCCGGTTGTGCAGCGCGTAGACGTACGAGTCGGACAGTCCGTCAGCCTTCAGCTTCACCGTCCACGACTTCACGTGGGATGGCCGCACCGAGGCCAGCGGCAGGCCGCCGAACGCCGCGACGATCTGCGCCAGGTGCACCTCGGCCTGTCGGACGGTGGACGGTCGACGGGTGGCGTAGCCATGCACCCACGTAGCGCACCACTGCCCAACCGTGGTCCTGGCCGTCTCAGGGTCGGTGTAGTCGCCGCGGACGACACTGGCGGTCACTGAGTCGATCCACCGCTGCGCGTCCACCTTGCGGACGAAGTGCCGGGCGTGCTCTTTGCCGTCAGCGTCCCGATGGCGGGCGCGCCAGTGGCCGTCAGGACGTTTCTGGATGCTGGCCACAGTGGCCTCCTAGAACGGTGGTTGCCGGGCGATGGTTTCCGCCTCGACGGCAGCAGCCTCTTCGATCTCCTGCCGCTCCTGGTCTGTGAGCATCGCCATCACACCCGTGCTGACCTCGCTCCACGGGTCGGACTGATCGGTCATCGAGCGAAGCTGGCGGCGGGTGCTCTCGTATGCCTGAACGTTGCGCTCCAGCCGCTGCCGAAGATCAGCAAGTTCTGCAAGGGCCTTTTTGATCTTGCTCAATGCGACGATGTCGCCGGTGCCCTCGGCCATTCGGTCAACCGGGACGCCGAGGATGGCAGCCACGGCCAGGGCCTCCCCGAGCTGCATCCGCCGCTCGCCCTTCTCGATCTTGTAGACCGTTGCCTGCTGCCACCGGTAGCCCCGCTCCGTCATCTGCTTTGCCAGCGACTCCTGGGAAAGCTCGCGGTGGTCACGCAGGAGACGGAGGTTCGCCGCAAAGTGATCTTCAGGGGAGTTCGGCGACTCGTCAGGTTTCGGCACGGGCCAACGATACTCCGTAATGCCGTGATGGTCCACTCTTATTTAGATGTAATTTGTTATGGTGGGTACGACCACTACAGAACGGAGGCCCCCTCATGGGCCGACTGCTGACCGTCCCCGAGGTTGCGCAGATGCTGCGGACCCCCGAAGGCACCGTCCGATACTGGCGCCATCTGGGCCAAGGTCCGGCGAGCTTCAAGATCGGCAGGCGTGTCGTCTTCAAGGAAGAGGACGTGCTGACGTGGCTGGACTCCCAGGCCCGCGCCGACGCCCACCGTCGGCGCGTGGTCGCATGACGACCACCCTCAGGTGCCATCGCTGCGACCGTCGGTGCGCGGTTCCGGCGATTGGAACGCGACCCTCAGGGCCGGCGTCGTCGTCGGCGCGACCTGCCCGACGTGTCAGACCGTCGAGGAGAACACCGAAGCCACGATCAATCAGGCGACGTTGATGTACGGCCGGGATGAGGTCGGGCGGATCGTCGGGATGCCGACCGCCTGATGTCCACTGCCCCCGGCGTGCAACTCGCGCTCGACAACGCCGACGACTGGTGGCTGTCCGTCGCCATGCGGGCGCTGCGCTGGCTGGCGGATGCCGGGACGCCGTTTGCTGCCTACGACGTCACAGAGCTTGGCGTACCCGACCCAGACTCGCCGAACCGTTGGGGCGCGCTGTTCAGGGCCGCGCACACAGCCGGGCTGATCGAGCCGGCGGGCTACACGCAGTCCCGTCGCCCCGGACGAGCTGGCGGGCTGTGCCGGACGTGGGTGGGCCGGCGATGACGACCGCGGTCCTGGGCCACATCTACTGTCCCCGCTGCGGCAACGGCCCGTACGCCGTCATGCCCGGTTGGCGGTTGTCTCCTCACGGACCCCGGTCCGGCTGCCGCGGACCGGACAGCGACATCGTGTTGTGGATCGGAATGGGACTGCCGATCCGCTACGGGCGGCCGTGGTCGGAGCGGCCGTGGTGGGCCGACCGGGAGTCTGCCCGGTGACCCGCCCCGACCCTCTCGGGTTGCCACCTGCGGGAATGACCGACCCGTATGTGCGTCGGCTGAATCGTCCGTGGAAGGACTGGAAACGTGACATTCGCGGGTGGATAGCCGAGCCGCACCACCTCGCCGCCGCTCTGACTCTGGCTGGGTACGCCAACGGTGACGGGTCCAACGCGCACCCTGGGACTGCTCGGCTGGCCGGTGATCTGTGTCGGGGTGAGAGAGCGGTGAAGGCGACCCTTGCTTGGCTGGACGAGTTCGGGTTCATCACCAGGACCGCCCGGGGCGGTCGAGCCGGCGCTGCCCGCGGCAACGCCGACCACGTACCAGCTGACCATCCCCGCGCCGCTGGCCACCGCGTTGGGTCTGTGGCCCGACGAACATGGCCTCAGGTGGATGGAACGTCCCGCCGATGTTCCTAAGCGGCAGTGGACCAAGGGCAGCCGAACTGCCCGTGATGCGAGCGCCGACCAGGGGCAGTCCGCTGCACCGACCAGGGGCAGTGCACGACCGACCAGGGGCAGTGCAGCGCCCGACCAGGGGCAGTCAGACTGCCCACCACCTCGTACGTACACCTCGCCTTCTTCACCGTTCCGCTCTTTGGAGAGCGGCGTCACTTCTGCGAAGCGACGCGACGATGAAGAACGAGATGACGAAGAACACGACGGAGAGCAAGAACGCGGCAACGAGGAAGAGCCCGAGGACCACGACTGGATCAGCGAGCAGGTAGGTGGTCTGGACGCGATAGAGGAATCCACCGTCGACAGCATGCTGGCCGCCGGCGTCAACCGCTGGGTGATCCGCAACAAGATCAACAAAGACAGGAACTTCGTTCCGTGAGTCACGACTTCATCCCTGACCGCCTGCCACCCCGTTCTCGGCGCCGCTGCTCTCCGGAGGTAGCCCGTGCCCTGCTCGCCGCCGACGGGCGACCGGTCACCGGCCACGCGGCCCGCGGGCAGCGCAGCCAGCCAGGAGCAGGCCGTCGACCCGTGGTCGCAGGCGCCCAACGACGAGCCGCCGCCGTTCTGACAGCACCCGACACAAGGAGATCCTGAATATGGCAATCACATCTGATCGTGGCCGCCTGGTGGCCTTGAGCCACGTCGTCGCCTGGCAGGAGGTTGGCGGCTACCAGCTGCCCGCCGATGTCCGCGCCGCCGTCGACGTACACCGGGCCGCGCAGGCGTTGACCGTCCCCGAACCGCCGCCGTTGCGGCATCTGGGCGACGTCGCCTCTCACGCCGTCGACGTGCTCGCCGCTGGGCAGGCCGTCGACCCGGTGAAGATGGCAGCCAACATGGAGGCCGCCCGTGACCTCGCCGCCCGGCTCGACACGGCAAGAAGCTTGGTTGGCCTGGCGGTCGAGAGTGCAGCTGGCCGCGCCGTCGCCGCGGCCACAGACGCCTGCGACCGGGTCATCGTCGAGCATCTGCAGCCGGCATACGTGGACGTCTAGCCCGGGCCCGGACCATCGCCCCGGCATTGCGCGGCTGTGACTTGAGCGAGGGTGGTTGGACCGCGACGGCGGGGGTGCGGGAGGCGCAAGGCGCACTCACCGCACTGTCCGACCGTCACCGTCTGCTCCGTGAGGCCCGCAATGCCATCGTCGGGCTTGCCGGGCAGGAACCTGAGCATGACACCGCGGGTCAGTTCGTCCTGCTGCGCGCACCGCATGCGCTCGTCCCCGGCTACGCCGCGAACCGGCCGCTGCCTCGACCGGCGATCCCCGCCGACCCGGTGGCCGCGCTGCTGTGGTTGGTCACCGAAGGCGAGCCGGCTGCGCCGTGGTTGCCGACAACCAGCGAGCAGGACGACGCTTGGCTGGCGGTGTTTGGGAAGGCCGAGGAGCAACGGCGGGCCGCCTCGGTGGCCGCCCGCGCGTGGGCGGGGGCGCCGGTATGACGGGCGACGGAGTGGGCAGCGACTGGCTCCGCGAACAGATCCGCCAGCGCAAGGACCCGGACGAGAAGGACGCCCGCCGAACAGCCGTCAACCGCCGCCTATTCGGTAAGGCCGCCGCACCGGAACCCGCCGACGAGCCGGACGACGGGCCCGACGCGGCGTGACCCCCCAGTTCACCCGGCGTCAAAGTCGCCGTTGCTGCGGAACGTACGGGCGCAGCCAACGGAACCAAGGGGGCGAGCGCACCCTGGACCTCCAGCGCTGAGACCCTCCTGCGCCGAGGCGGTGGCCCCGGCTCAACCCCGGGCCGGGGTCACCGCACCCAACCGCGGGGTGGGGGGTGACCCCTTCCACTCGCCTACGCCGGGGACCGTGGGACGCCGCTCTCGTTGGTCCGGCACCTGAAATCGACTGAAGGAGCCTGTTGTGGCGCTTCGTTGCCGGGCCCGACCATGACTCAGCGGGCGACCCAGTCGAGGACGAGGTGGCTACCCACGCTGACGCTCGAACGTCACAAGGACTCCTTCAACACCGCCCGGACCCATCCTGCCCTTGACCTCAACCGCGGTGATGGCCCTGAGCTGCCAGCCCTTCCCGGCGTGCTCGTTGAGAACCTTCTCAAGTTTCTCGCCAGACATCTTGCCGCGGATCATGCCTCACGAAGCTCAACGACCTTGTACTCGAAACCCACGGCTGCCTCCTCGGTAGATCGCCAGCCTGCCTGACGCGTCAACCGGGGAGGAGAGCCAAACCACCGGGGACGCCCCCTGATGATCTCGGAGCGGACATCCCACCGGTAGGGCCCGATATCCCCCCGACGCCTTTTCGCAGGTCGTAGAGCCGTTCAAGGGCCAAAGGGGACCCCAATCGCCAGGGTCGCGCGAGCTGCTGTCGCGTTGGAAAGCCGACCGTGGGGGGAGCGGGCCCTATCGGCGAGGTGCCCGCTCGCGGTTGGGTCGGGGTCCTTCCCCCACCCCCTCTGGCGGAAAAAGCTGTGAGTGTGTCGGGCCCTAACGCCGAGGTGCCCGCGCTCCAGGAGTAGTGCGTGGCAGACACCTGGAACGACGTGAGTGTGTCGGGCCCGGCGCCACTCCACCAGATGCGAGGAGTACAAGCCCTCGCGGCGCACAGCGCACCCCGCTCACCGGCCATCGCGGCCTCGTACTCGGCCAAGGACATGCAGCTTGTACTCGGCGGTGAAGGAACGCCGCCGGGGACGCTCGGCTCGAGGACTCACCACCCCATCGTTGGCCGCCACCGGCACCGTGTGCATGTCCGTACTCGTCCTCGTCGTAGCACCAGATGACCGGTTTGCTGACCGCGCTTGGTGCTGTTCAGCCGGGCGTGGAACTCGTCGTCACCGGCGGCGTTCTTGTCCCGGTAGCCGCCCTGGACGCACCGGGTGTTGGCCTTGCCGGTTGGGCCCACACCGAGCCTGGCGAACTCAGGGCCGCCGTCGTCGGGGTCGGGGCAGGCGCTGATGTTGCCGACGCCGCAGGACTCATCTCCCACCGTTTCTAAGAGGTTCCGCGAGAGCCGGTAAGCCGCTGTGGGAGCATCCCGTGGTGACCCCAGAAGAGATTCCGGCCTACTCGGGACTGATACTGCCCACGGTTCGCGCCGTTGCGGCTCTTGGGCGTTCTGCGAAGGCACGCGAGATCACGAGTCAGGTTCTTGAGGACCTGCCCTTGTCGGAGCAGATGCTTGCGGTCTCATTCCCGGGCCGTCCCGACGAGTCAGTCCTCACGAGCCGGCTTCAGTGGGCCAGGTCCTACGCGAAGCTGATCGGAGCCCTTGAGAGTCCCTCGCGAGGGGTGTTTCTCCTGACGGACCTGGGCCAGGAGTTGCTGACCATGCCCGAATCCGAGGCTGAGGAACGGGTGCGGCAACTCGACCGCGAGTTCCGACGCAACAGAGATCGGAATGGCGGCCGGCCAGCACAGCCGGCCGACCTGCCAGCAGCGGCCGATACCGAAGAGGAACTTCCTACCGCCGCTGAGGAGGTCACCGGACAGAGCACGTGGCGGGACGTACTGCTCGCAAGGCTTCATCGATTGTCGCCTGATTCGTTCGAGGAGCTCGCGCTCTACCTGCTCCGCCTCTACGGGCTTGAGCTTGAGCGAGTGGGTGGTTCCGGTGACGAAGGAATCGACGGCATTGGCATCGCGCCGATCAGTGCGGTGCTCTCCTCGCGTGTGGCGGTCCAGGTGAAGCGTTACGACCCCCACGGGAAGCCGGTCGGTCGAGAGGTTGTTGCGCTGTTCCAACGGGACGCACAGACTAAGGGCGCAGAGCGCGCGATCCTCGTGAATCTCGGTAAGTTTTCCGAGCCTGCCCGGAAAGCCGCGATCGCGTCCACCCCCACGGTGGACCTGATCGATGGAAAGCGGCTCTCTGATCTGATCCTTGAACAGAAACTAGGCGTCCGGCTTTCGCCGCAGGTCAACGAAGCCTGGTTTGACAGGTTCGACTGACGCTAGGGCAGGAACAGTCTTCCTATCCGATAGGTCGGGGCCCAGCGTCAATACTGCGTCGGTCTCCACTTGGGTGAGCGGTTGTACCCAATGGCTGGGTCGTTCGACCGATGCGCGAGGATTTGCCGAGCCTCCTCGGCTCTGACCTCAGCGTCTGTGGCCTGCGAGGACTCCCAGATGACTTGCTTGCGAATCGTGAAGTCAAGCCGTTGCTCAGCGATGAAGTCTCCGGCTATGAGGGCAGGGCTCGGGCTGCCAAAGTACGTCAGCGTGCCGGTCAGGTCCATGCCGATGTAGACCTTACCGTTCGGGTAGGTGATCTTGTAGACCACCTTCGATTGCTCCATGAGGCAGCAGCGTAGTGAACCGGGCGAGCAAGAAGCCTCAGCATCACTCTGTGGTCAGAGCAACCACTGCAAGGAGTGAAGTAGCTGCAACAGTCCACTCGATCCGGGCTCGAGCCCCTGTGCGTCAGGCTGGCGTAAGACACCTCGGGTAGTTCTTCCTCCCTCCGCACAGGGCGAGACAGGTTGATGACGATGCACCCGGACGGCCGCAGCCCACCATATGGTCGAGGGCAAGCGGAGTCGCAGAGTGGGTGTCTGAATGGGAACCAGTCATGCCCGGTCCAGAACTAGCGACGAGGGTGCCTACACCTGGTCCGAGGTCTGACCGACGGTCGTAGCACGCCGGCCCAGAACCTGCCGCCGGTCGGTTCTCTTGCGGATCGTTGCGGCGAGGGTGAAAAATGCCGGCTGTAGCCGGTTCTCGCTGGCACGTCGCGCGCCGCAGCCGGAGCGGCTTTGCCTACGTGCGACCGTGCGTGGGTCAGCTTAGATCCTCTGGGGGAAACATGCATGGAGTCAGCCGCGGCAGAGGTGTCCTGCTCACCGCCGTCACGATCGTCTTAGCACTCGTCCTGCCCGCAGGGGCCGCCGGTGCCCATACCAACGTCGTCCGCAACGGGGGATTCGAACTCCGGCTCATCGGGTGGAGCACGTCGACGACCACCCCGTTCCCGGACACGGCCGCCGGCTGGTTCGCCACGCGGTCGGACACCGCACCCGTCAGCGGGTTACCGCTTCGGCCCGTCCCCCAGGGGCGCCTCCAGGCCGTCGCCGACCAGACCGGGCCCAGCTCCAACGTGCTGTACCAAGACATCACGGTGCCCACCGACAATGCCCGGCTGGAACTTGCGCTTTGGTACCACAACTTCGCGGGAGTGTTCTTCACCCCGCGCACACTGTCGGCCGAGCCCAGCCGTCGCAACCAGCAGCTGCGGATCGATCTGATCGACCCCTCCGCGCCGCTTCGGTCCCTCGCCCCAGGAGACGTGCTGCAGACCCTGTTCCTCACACGGCCGGGGGACCCGGCGTTGATGCCTACCACCCTTATCCGAGCCGACATCCGTGGCCGCTTCGGTGGGCGTCAGGTCCGGCTGCGGATCTCCGAGGTGGACAACCAGAGCAACTTCACCGTGGGGGTCGACGCCGTCCGGGTCTTCGACGCTGCTACCGACATCCAGTCGGTCCCGCTTACGGTCGGGCCAGCCAGTGCCCCGCTCCCGACCGGCGGGACCCCATACGG
>Ga0183260_10002303_pt1 | contig 15800 bp, 16 predicted proteins | sample AntDrymUQ4972206_2_FD_129768 | JGI IMG/M metagenome (GOLD analysis project Ga0183260, IMG submission 129768) | Polar desert sand microbial communities from Dry Valleys, Antarctica - metaG UQ497 (22.06) (version 2) (version 2) | ecosystem: Environmental > Terrestrial > Soil > Desert | place...
CCTTCCGATGGAGACGCCCGCCACCACGCTCGACCGCCAGTGCGGCTCCGGCCAGCAGGCAGTGAACTTCGCCGCGGCCCAGATCGGGTCCGGCGTGCTCGACGTCGCGATCGGCTCCGGCGTCGAGCACATGGGCCACATCTCCTTCGCCGACGGCATGCAGGTGATGTCCGAGCATGGCGCCGCCTTCTCGCCCGAGGTGCTCGAGAAGTACAACCTGGTCCCGCAGGGCCTGTCGGCCGAGATGATCGCCGATCAATGGGAGATCCCCCGCTCGGAGCTCGACGAGCTGGCCGTGCGCTCGCACGCCCTGGCCCACCAGGCGACCGAGGAGGGCCGCTTCGAGCGCGAAATCGTGCCCTACCAGGTCAACGGCGACACCTACGTGACCGACCAGGGCATCCGCCCGGGCACCGACATCGAGAAGCTCGCCGCGCTCAAGCCGGCCTTCAAGGAGGACGGCAAGATCACCGCCGGCAACAGCTCCCAGATCTCCGACGGCGCCGCCGCCGTGTTGCTGATGGAGCGCGGCAAGGCCGAGGCCCTCGGGCTGAAGCCCCGCGCGCGGATCGTGGACCAGACCACCGTGGGCGTCGACCCGGTGATCATGCTCACCGGCCCGATTCCCGCCACGCGCAAGATCCTGGAGCGCAACGGCATGAAGATGGACGACATCGACCTGGTCGAGATCAACGAGGCCTTCGCCCCGGTCGTGGCCGCCTGGCAGCGCGAGTTGAATGCCGACATGGACCGCGTGAACGTCAACGGCGGCGCGATGGCGCTCGGGCATCCGCTCGGCTCCACCGGCGCCCGCCTGATCACCACCCTCCTGCACGAGCTGGAGCGCTCGGACAAGCAGGTCGGCCTGGTGACCATGTGCTGCGGCGGCGGATTGGGCACCGGCACCCTCATCGAACGCGTCTAGACCCGGGGCGGCGATCTAAATCGGATTGAACCGCCTGCACGCGGGGCACGAATGTGTCAGTAGATCCGCGAGGACGGGCCTGGATGGTCCGCCTGCAGGATTCCGCCAAAGGGCCGGCCTTCGAGCCGGCCCTGGTGTTTCCCGACTGGCTCCCGCGTCGTTTTCAGGGCGCTCCAGAGGGGTAGCGATCTACTGTGGCCGTTGAGGAAGAAGGTCTGATCGCGGGGCGCTACCGGCGCCTCGGGCACATCGGCGCGGGTGGGATGGCACGGGTGTACCTGGCCCAGGACGAGAAGCTCGGGCGCAAGGTGGCCGTCAAGCGGCTGCATTCCGACAGCCCGGCCGATGCGGCCGGCCGGTTCGAGCGCGAGGCACGCCTCGGCGCGTCGCTGAACCACCCCAACCTGGTCTCGGTGTACGACATCGAGACCGAGCCGGAGTCGGTGCTGATCGTCATGGAGTACGTGGAGGGCCAGACCCTCCGCGACCTGCTCAGCGACGGGCCTCTGGGGATCGAGCAGGCGATCTCGGTGGTACGCGACATCGGCGCGGCGCTCGATCACGCGCACGCCCAGGGCGTGGTCCACCGCGATGTAAAGCCGGCGAACATCCTCATCCGCCGCGACGGCGTGGCCAAGCTCGCCGACCTCGGGATCGCCAAGGCCGCCGAGTCCACCCAGCTCACCCACTCCGGGATGGTGGTGGGCACCGCCTCCTACATGGCCCCGGAGCAGCTCGACGGCTCCTCTGCCGGTCCCGCCACCGACGTCTACGCGCTGGCTGCGGTGATGTACGAGGCGCTGGGTGGCGAGAAGGCCCGGGATGGGGCAACGCCCGTGGAGATCGCCCACCAGGTGGCCACGAACCCCACGCCCGACCTGCGGCGCGAGTGGGAGAACGCGCCGGCCGGAGCCGCGGAGGTGCTCAAGCGCGGCATGGCGCGAGACCCGGCCGAGCGGCCCGAGTCCGCCGGGCGGCTCGCGCGCGACCTCGAGGAGGGCCTGCGTGGCGGTGCCACGGCGGCCACCGCCGCGCTCGCGGACGAAGACCGCACAGCGGCCATGCCCGCTACGGCTCCCTCGCGTCCCGTGCCCCCACGGCGGCCGACGCCCCCACCGGCGCGCTCGACGCCGGCCGCCGCGGCGCCTGCCACCACCCACAGGCGACGGCTGCCGGTCTGGCTTCCACTGGTCGCGCTGCTGGCCGTCCTCGCCGTCGTGGCCATCGCCGTGCTTGCGTCGGGCGGTGACGATCCCGCGCCGCGGAACTCCGCCGACGGCGGTGGGTCCGCCCGAGAGGAACAGCCCCGCCAGCAGCCGGCGGAGCCTCAGGCGACCGAGGAGCAGCCCGCCGAGCCCGCGCCCGAGGAGCAGCCTGCCGAGACCGGCGGTGGGACCGACCCCGCCGAGGGTGCCCGCCTGAGCGACCAGGCCTACGGCCTGATCCAGCAAGGCAGGTACGAGGAGGCGGTGCCGATCGCCCGTCGCGGCGTTGCGTCGTTCCCCGAGGATGACACCTCCCTGCCGTATGCCTTTGCACTGTTCAACCTCGGCACGGCGCTGAACCGGTCGGGCAATCCGGACGAGGCGATCCCCCTGTTCGAGAAGCGCCTGAGCTTCTCCGACAATCAGCGTGACGTGGTGGAGACCGAGCTGGCTGACGCTCGCAAGAAGGCGGGCTAGGGCCCGCCACCTGGCTCTGCGCTGCCGCGTTCAAGCCGCGCCACCAGTTCGTCCAGCCGCAGCTCCTCCAGGCCCTTGCCCACGGCCTCGAGCTCGCCCGCGCACCATTCCACCAGCTCACGGCCCTCGCGCACCAAATCCAGCGTCTCGCGCAGGCCCGCCTCGCCGGAGTCCAGGCGCTTGATGATCTCTTCGATGCGCGCCGCCGCCACCTCGTAGCTGCGCGCTTCATCCGTCACGATTTCGCTTCCTTCGCTTCGATGCGCGCGCCCACACTGCCGTCGGCGAACCTCAGCGACACGGCGGACTCCTCGCGCGCGGCGGCGGCACTGGTCACGGGCTGGCCCTCGCCGCGTTCCACGAGGGCGTAACCCCGCTCGAGCGTGCGCTCGGGGTCGTGGGCCGCGAGGGCCAGCGACAGCCGCTCGAGGTCGTGTGTGCGGCGCGCCACGGTCGTCCCGGCTGCGCGGCGCAGCTCCCGCGCCCGCGCGCCGGCCAGGGCGTCCTCCCGGCCGCTGGCGGCGGCGAGCCGCTCGGATTGGCGGCGCAGCACCAGCAGCCTTCGCCCAGAGACCGCCCTCTCATCCGCCGCCCGCCGCCCGCCGGCGGCCCGCATCTCGCGTACGCGCTGGTGCATCCGCCGCCGCTCGGAAGCCACGTGCTCAGCCGGGGCGCGCGACAGTGCGGTCAGCCGCCGTGCCCGCTCGACCACGGCTCGCCGTCCGCCGCGCTGCAGTCGTCCCGCGGCCGCCGCGGCGGCGCGACGCGCGTCCCCGCAGTGAAGCCGCACGGCGGACTCGGCGGCGTGGGTGGGGGTGGAGCAGGAGACCGAGGCCACGTCATCGATCAGCGTGCGGTCGGTGTGGTGGCCCACGGAGGCGATCACCGGCACCGAGAGCATCGCGACCGTGCGGCACAGGGTCTCGTCGGAGAACGCCATCAGGTCCATCACCGAGCCGCCCCCGCGGGCAACCACGATGGCGTCGACCTGACCCACCGCGGCCAGGTCCTGCAGCGCGCGCGTGATCAGCGGCGCGGCGCGGCGATCCTGGACCGGGGCGAACGCCCACACCAGCCGTCCCGCCCAGCCGCGTCGGCCCAGGCCCGCGAGCACGTCGTCGCGCGCCTTCCCGCGCTCGCCGGTCACGACCCCGATTGCGCGCGGTAGCGCCGGGCGGTGCAGCGCCTTCTGCGGGTCGAACAGTCCCTCCGAATGGAGCTTGCGGCGCAGTCGTTCGATCTGGGCGAGCAGCTCTCCCTCGCCGGCCACGCGCAGGCCCGTGGCCCGAAAGCTGAACGAGGGGGAGGAGGTGGCGCTGCCCGGGTAGTAGTCGCAGCCGCCCGCGAGCACCACCTGCGCGCCGTTCTCCAGCTCCACGCCGATGCGGTCGTAGTCCGAGCGCCACATCGAGCACGGGAGCGCGCCGGTCTGGTCGCGCAGCTCGAAGTACACGGCCTTCGCGCGCACGCCGAGGTTGGACACCTCACCGAACACCTGCACGCGGGCCATCTCGCGCAACCTCGTGCGCAGCGCGCCTGCGTACTCGCCGACCGGGAACGGGCCCTTCAGCTGTGAGCCGTCGATGCCGGCGGGCGTGATGCTTGCTCCACGCTCCTCGTCCATTGAGGCGAGCCTAGCTTCGCGCCGACGCACCGTGAGGCCCCGGCCACGCGACCCCCGGCGTCGCAGGTACCGTCTACCCGTGCGCTGGCTGACCTTCGTAGTGTTGTTCGTCGTGTCCTTCGGCCTGGGCGCGTCCCTCGCTCCCGACGGCCCACTGCGAATCGACCGCCCCGCGGTCGCGGCCTTTGACCACGGCCCCTGGCTTCCGGTGTCGCAGCGGATCGCCCCGGCGGACAGCGCCGTCGTCGCGGTGCCCAGGTGGCGCCCGGGACTGCGCGCGGCGCGTACCTACGCATCCCGGCGGACGGGCTTCAACTCCTTCGCCGTGCGAACGCCGAGGCGGCTCTACGGATACCGCGGCCGCACCACCACCCGGTCGGCCAGTGTGGTGAAGGCGATGCTGATGGTCGCCTACCTAAACCACTCGAGCGTGCGCGGCCGCAGGCTCAACGGAGCTGACCGCGCTCTAATCGGGCCGATGATCCAGCGCTCGGACAACGGTGCCGCGAGCCAGGTGCGCAACCTCGTGGGCAACGGGGCGCTCGTGCGCCTCGCGCGGCGGGTGGGCATGCGCGAGTTCACCCCCAGCCTCGTCTGGGGCACCACCCGGATCAGCGCTCGGGACCAGACCAAACTGTTCCTGAACATCGACCGCTTCGTGGTGCAGCGTCATCGCAGCTACGCCATGCGGCTGCTGGGGTCGATCGTGCCCAACCAGCGCTGGGGCATCGCCAGGGATCGTCCGCCCGGCTGGGCGCTGTACTTCAAGGGCGGCTGGGTGCGAGGTACCGAGAACCAGGTGGGACTTCTGCGCCGCGGGAAGCGCCGCGTGGCGGTGGCGGTGTTCACCGCCGGCCAGAGCGCGGCCTACGGGCGCGAGACCGAGCGCGAGGTGGCACGGCGGCTTCTGCGGGGACTGACGCGAGACTCGATCCCGCGTTAGGGGCCGCCCGGCCGTCCTGGCCGCCCAGCCAAGAGCGGTAGTGTCCGCGCGCGTGGACCTGACGCTCTCGCCCAACGAAGAAGCCTTCCGCGACGAGTTGCGCGGCTGGCTGTCGGAGAACCACCCCGGCGAGGAGCCGGCGGGCGACGAAGCCGCATTCACGTTCCGCATCGCCTGGCAGAAGCAGTTGCACGCCGCGGGCTACGCGGGCCTGTCCTGGCCCGAGGAGTACGGGGGGAAGGGGGCCACGTTGATCGAGCAGGCGATCTTCGGCGAGGAGATGGCGCGGGCCAAGGCCCCGTCCACCGCCAACGTGCTCGGCCTCGTGATGGGCGGCCCGGTGGTGATCGCCCACGGCACCGACGAGCAGAAGCAGCGCTACCTCGAGCCCATACTTTCGGCGGAGGAGATCTGGTGCCAGGGCTTCTCCGAGCCCGACTCCGGGTCGGACCTGGCCTCGCTCAAGACCAAGGCCGTGAAGTCGGGCGGCGAGTGGCTGGTCACCGGCCAGAAGGTCTGGACCACCTTCGCCCACCACGCCAAGTGGTGCATGCTCGTGGCCCGGACCGACCAGGACGCGCCCAAGCACAAGGGCCTGACCTACTTCCTGATGGACATGGAGCAGGACGAGGTGCAGACACGTCCGCTGCGACAGATCACCGGCGAGGCCGAGTTCAACGAGCTCTTCATGGAGGAGGCGCGCATCCCCGACGAGAACGTGATCGGCGGCGTGGGCAACGGCTGGGGCGTGGCCATCACCACGCTGATGCACGAGCGTGCCGGCCTGGGTGCGGCCTCGGCCGCACAGGTGAAGATCGTGCTGGGGGCGCTGATCGAGCTGGCGCGCGAGCGCGGCGTGGACGACGATCCGATCGTGCGCCAGAAGATCGCGTCGCTGCTGATCGAGGCCGAGGCGCTGCGCCTGAACGCATGGCGCGGGCTGACCCAGATCATGAAGACCGGTGTGCCCGGCCCCGAGGGCTCGCTCCCCAAGCTGCAGTGGTCGGCCGTGAACCAGGGAATCACCGAGCTGGCGATGGAGATCCGGGGGGAGGAGGCAGCGGTCAAGGAGTCCGACTGGACCTACCGCTTCCTGCGCGCCCGCGCGAACTCGATCGAGGGCGGCACCACCGAGATCCTCAAGAACATCATCGCCGAGCGCGTGCTCGGCCTGCCCAAGCTGCGATGAATGTCGTCGACGCCATGCGCGAGGAGCGGAGCCTGATCGCTGATCAGGCGAGCACCGGAGCGATTCTTTGAACTTCGACTTCACTGACGACCAGCAGGCGATCAAGCGCACGGCCAAGGACCTGTTGGCCGACCGCTTCAAGCCAGAGACGGTGCGCCAGCTGGCCGAGGCCGGCACCTACGACGACGCGCACTGGTCAGAGCTCTCAGAGCTGGGCTGGGCGGGCATCTTCATCAGCGAGGAGCACGGCGGGCAAGGCCTGGGCAGCGTCGAGCTGAGCGTGCTGATGGAGGAGCTGGGCTACTCACTCGCCCCGGTGCCTTTCCTCTCGAACGCCACGGCCGGCCTGGCGCTCCAGCACGGCGCCTCGGCGGAGCTGCAGTCGAAGTGGCTTCCCGGCATCGCCTCGGGTGAGGCCCGGGGGACGGTGGGGGTGGTGCGCGGGGATGCGGCCCCGATGGTGCCCGACGCCGATTCCGCATCGGTGATCGTGTTGCTCTCCGAGGGCGGTGTGGCGGCCGTGCACGAGGCCTCGGCGTGCGAGATCGAGCCCGTCGAGTCGATCGACTCCACTCGCCGCTTCGCGCGGGTGCGAGCCACCGGCGACGGCGAGGCACTGGACGACTTCTGGCCGGCCTGGGACCGCATGTGCGCCGCGGTGTCGGCGGAGCTCGTGGGCGTGTGCCAGCGCACGATGGAGATGACGGTGCAGTACGCGCGCGAGCGCAAGCAGTTCGACCGCCCGATCGGCGCCTACCAGGCGGTGTCGCACCAGTGCGCCGACATGCTGCGCGAGACCGAGAGCGCTCGCTCCACCGCGCTGTGGGCCGCCTGGGCCGCGGACTCCGAGCCCGAGACCCTGCCGCTGGCCGCGGCTATGGCCAAGGCCTACGCCTCCGACGCCGGCTGGAACGTGACCTCATCGGCGCTGCAGGTGCACGGCGGCATCGGCTTCACGTGGGAGCACGACCTGCACTTCTTCTTCAAGCGTGCCAAGGTGGACGGCACGCTGTTCGGCTCCGCGCGCGACCACCGCGAGCGGGTGGCCGCGTTGTCGGGGCTGGGCTCGGGCGAGCCGGTGCCCGCGCCCGCCTAGCCGCGCGCCGCGCTCACGCTCGCTCGCGGGCCACTTCGCCCGCGGCCACGACGTGCCGCACGTGAGCACCGGTGGCTCGTTCGATGCGATGGGGGAGGTCCACCTGGAGCCACCGGGAGGGGCCGGTCGGAAGCGTGGACACCACGACCTCGTCGAAGACGGCGGGATTCCAGACGTCGTGGAAAGCGGCCGTCGGATCGTGATCGCCCAGCTGGCCGTCGACCGAGAGGCCCTCGTTGCGCAGGTGGGCCACCGCCTCTTCCACCCGCGCCCGGCCCGCGGGCCCGCGGGCGGCTGGCACGACCAGCGTGAACCGGCACGAATCCCGCTCCGCACGCTCGCGAAGCGCCGCCGACAGCTCCGGCGACGTGGCCGTCACGTTCGCGATCACCAGCACACTGAACGTCGATGCCATGCCTTGGAGGGTACTCCCGAGCGGCGTCGCTCGCCAGTGCCCTCAGCGGGCTTCGAAGACCACGTCCACGAAGCCCTCGACGCGCGTCGTCCCCGGCCGCGTCGGGGCCGGGGCTCCGGTGCGCCCCTCTCCGCGGCCTCCCTCACTGAAGGACTCTTGGTCCTCCTGGTCCACGCCGCCTGCGTCCTGGAACGCGCTGTCGCGGATCGCCAGGGCGCGGCCGAGCGTGAGGCCGGACTGGCGGGCCAGCTCCTCCGCCTTCAGCCGAGCGTCCTGGAACGCCAGGCCGAGCGCGCGACGCACCAGCGCCCGGGGGTCGGAGACGAAGAATGAGGGCCCGCTCACCGAGGTGGCGCCTGCGTCCACCGCGGCGCTCACCACGGCGCCGGCTCGGGGGGCTTCGCGGACCACTGCCCGTGCGCTCTGGCCGGCGCGGAAGCCCGCGATCGGACGGCCGCGGCGGTCGCGGCGACGGGTAACGCTCACCGAGCCGGTTCGGATGTCTGTCCTGGCCACGCCCTGGCCTCGCAGCGCGCCGATCACGCGTCGCAGCCGGCGCGAGGTCGCGTCGAGAGCGGAGCGACGTGTGGCGCGCACCGCGCTCACGCCAAAGGCCACGCGGGCTGCGTCATTGCGCGCGGTGAGCGAGGCCTCGCCCGCCACCGAGATCGTGCGCTGGTTCTCGGATTGAGCGGGGGCGCTGCTGGGAGCGGTCAGCGCCGCGATCGAAAGCGCGGCGAGGAGGGCACTGACAACGCGGGTACGCACGGCCGGCGCAGCCTAGGGCGGATCGCACCGACGCGCCACAACAAGGGCGCGGTGCTTGCTCAGTCGGCGCGGATACCGCCCACGAACTGCGTCACGCCCGTGACCAGCTGCCGCACCTCGTCGAAGCCACGGCGCTCCAGGCCGCGCGTTACCTCGTCGCGCTCGAACAGCCGCATGCCGCTGCGGGTGCCCGCCACCGACTCCCAGGTTCGCAGCGGCACGGACTGACCGCGCACGCTCGTGAAGATCGCGATCCGCCCGCCAGGGGCGAGGAGTGCCGTCATCCGGTCGAGCGCCCCAGAGGGGTCGGCGAACAGGTGCAGCGCGGCGAAGCAGCACACGCCGTCGAACACGCCGTCCACGAACGGCATCTCCTGGGCATTGCCGCGCACGTAGGCCGTGCGATCCGCAAGCCCGGCCGACTCGGTGTCCGACACGGCTCGCGCGAGCATCGTCTCGGAGACGTCGATTCCGAGAGCCAGGCCCTCGGGCCCCACGGCGCGCGCGAAGCCGCGCGTGAAGTTGCCGGTCCCGCAGGCCACATCCAGCACGGCGTCGCCGGCACCGAGGTCGAGCAGCGTGCGTGCGATGCGGTGCTCGTCGGCCATGCCGGGGCCGAACACGCCCTTCATCACCCGGCCGAGGGCGGGCCGCCACCAGCGCTCGTAGATGCGCGGCACCGCGCCGGTGAGCATCAGGTCCTGCACTGTGCCCGTGGACCGCGGCCCCTCGCCGCCGATCAGATCGAGGTAGCCGGCACGATGCATCGCACCCTGGTCGCGAACCGCGGGGTCGAGTAGGGCGCTGGCGCGATCGAGCGCGCTCAACTGGCTTGCCGTGGCCACCGTCAGGCAGCGCCGGATGGGCCGGTCGACTCGGGCACGTGCCCGGCGCGCAGGCTCGGCATCGCGGGCTCGTCGTGGCCCTGGGCGCCGCGGCGCTCGGAGCCCTCGGCCACCTCGTCGAGCCGGCCGATCTCACGCTCGCCCTCCACGCGGGCCGGGTGCCCTTCGGGCAGGCCGGAGATCAGGCTGCGGATGCGGTTGCGCAGATGGAGCGCGAAGTGCGGCGTGGAGGCGCCCATTAGCTGGCGCACGTCCTCGACCGACGGCTCGCGCTCGTACCGTCCGGGCTGCTCGAACTCGCTCACGGATGAAAGCCTATTGGCTAAGGGGTGTTCGCCTGGACCGGGATCAGCTCGGTGATCTGGTCCAGGCGGGCCTGCGCGCCCACCGACAGCTGCTTTTCGTCGCCGAGGATCCACACGCGGTTGTAGACCGCGTCGCCGGGGTCGGCGTCGAAGCCCGGCTGCACGCTGAGGAAGTACGCCTCGAGCGCTCGCGGGAGTGCCCTCGACTGGTCGGTGAGCAACAGCGGCGCGTACACGCCCTTGGTCGCTAGCGAGGCCGCGGCGGCGGCGTCCAGCGGCCGCGACGAATTCGCCACCGTGAAGTTGTGGCCCGGCACGGTCACGCCCCAGCCGAAGTCGCTGCGGCCATCTTCATAGCGCGCGAACTCGATCGAGTTCTCCACGGGATCGGGCCCCTCGATGCGCTTCACCGTGCCGAGCTTGCGCAGATCGTCGAGCACGGCGTCGGCGATCACCTTCTCGGGACCGAGCACGAAGATCCGCGGCTTCTCGTGTTCCGCGATGGCCTTGCGCGTCTCCTCCGGCAGCTCGTCCTTGCGGGTGAGAAGCACGGAGTCGCCGGAGCGGGCGGCCCAGGCGCCGGCGGGCATCGCGTACTCGGCCTGCTCGCCCGAGGCCACGATCACGTTGGACGACGGTCGCCCGCGCGCGGCGGAGAAGAAGCGGTCGATCGATGCCGCGCGTGCGTAGGGGTCCTTGCCCTCGATCACAGCGGCCTTGAGCCCATCAGGACGTGCCGGAGCGTCGCCGATGCGGATCACCTGGGCGTCCTTCGAGAGGTCCGAGCCCTTGGGCTTTAGCCGCTCGAGGGTGTCAGCGGTGACGGCCGGCAGTTCGTCGCCGTCGGAGAGCAGCAGCGGCGCGCCGATCGGGTTGGCGGTGAGCACGGAGGCGGTGACCGCCGCCTGCCAGTCCTTGGAGTCGACGAGCACCACGGCGGTCGGGCGGGTGGAGGTGGATGTGCCGGGGAACACCGCGTTCGCCACGCCCGCGGCGTCGGCTGCGGGATCGCCGCCGGCCACGCGGAGCGTGTTCTTGGTGGCGCTGGCAGGGAAGCCGAGCTTGGTGGCGGCCTCCTCGTCGCCCGAGGAGGGGCCCAGCTGGGGCGGGGCGCTGGGCTCGTCGCCGAGGCTGCAGCCCGGGATGGCGCCCAGCACGAGCAGGAGGGGAGCGAGTCGGCTCATGCGCATCGAGTGGCAGGTTAGCCAGCGCGCCCGCGCGCACAACCACCCGCAACGGCAAGGGAGGCTGCCGGACCGGGCCGCCCGGTAGGCTTTCGGTTGGTTGACTAGTCAGTCAATCGTTGGTTGACTGGTCAGTCAACGCCCGCCTGGCCACCCAGCCAGCCAAATTATCCGCCGGACTCGAAACACTTCGCCGGCGCATCACTGGAGGCTCTGAACAAGTGGATTTCCGGCTCTCAGACGAACAACTCGAGTTCCAGGCGCACTGCCACAAGTTCGCCGTCGAGGTCATGCGGCCGCTGGCCGACAAGTACGACCGCGAGCAGTCAGTGCCGTGGGAGGCGATCGAGGCCGCGCGCGAGTGGGGGCTTCACGGTCTCGACCTGATCATGAAGATGGGCAGCGACCCCGACGGCATGTTCGGCGTGATCTACGCCGAGGAGCTGCATTGGGGTTGCGCCGGCATCGGGCTCGCGATCTCCGCCTCGGGGCTAGCCGCAGCAGGCATCGCCTCGTCCGGCACGCCCGAGCAGATCGGCAAATGGGTGCCCGAGTGCTTCGGGGAGGGCGACGAGATCAAGCTCGGCGCCTACGCTGTGACCGAGGCCGGCGCCGGCTCCGACGTGAAGTCGCTGCGCACGACCGCGAAGCTGGATTCCGAGGCCGACGAGTGGGTGCTCAACGGCACCAAGGTCTTCATCTCCAACGGCGGCATCGCCGACGTGAACGTGGTGGTTGCCACCGTCGATCCCGACCTGGGCCACCGCGGCCAGGCCTCCTTCGTCGTCCCCAAGGGCACGCCTGGCCTCTCGCAGGGCAAGAAGGAGGACAAGATCGGCATCCGCGCGTCGCAGACCACCGAGGTGGTGCTCGAGGATGTGCGCATACCGATGGACAACCTGCTGGGCGGCAAGGAGAAGCTTGACCGCAAGCTCGAGCGCGCGCGCTCCGGGCAGAAGGGCGGATCTTCCAACGCGCTGGCCACCTTCGAGATCACGCGCCCGATGGTGGGCGCGTCGGCGCTTGGCATCGCCCAGGCCGCCTACGAGTGGACTCTGGAGTACCTCGAAGATAAGTCCGACGAGAACGGCCCCCTGATCGAGCAGCAGCGCGTACAGCAGGTGCTGGCCGACGTGGCCACCGAGATCGAGGCCTCACGGATGCTGGTGTACCGCGCCGCCTGGATGGGCCGTGCGGGCGTGCCCATGACCGGTGGGCAGGGCTCGATGTCCAAGCTCAAGGCCGGCGACGTGACCATGTGGGCCACCACGGTGCTGATGGACCTCGTGGGCGACTACGCGCAGACCACCGACTGCCCGCTGGAGAAGCTCTTCCGCGACGCGAAGATCTACCAGCTGTTCGAGGGCACGGCCCAGGTGCAGCGCCTGGTGATCAGCCGCATGCAGCGTGCCGAGTACCGCCAGAAGCTGACCGAGGGGCAAGAGGTCCACGCGCAGGCTCCGGGCACGTCCCCCGGCGACACTGCCGAGGCCGAGAAGGAAGCCGAGCCCGCCGCGGCCTAGCCGCGGACCTGCAGCAGGGCGCGGGCACTGAGCCCGCGTCCCGTCACAATCGGATGCCGTGAGCTTCTCGCTCGACCCCGCGGCCATCCTGCTGGTGCTCGCCGCCGAGGCGCTGTACCTGCGTGCGGTGCATGTGCTCGGCGGGCGCGGGTTCCGCGTGCCCGCGGGCCAGCAGGTGGCCTGGCACGCGGGCGTCGCGCTCACCGCCGTCGGCCTTCTCTCGCCGGTCGACTCGCTCGGGGAGGAACTGCTGATCGCCCACATGGGCCAGCACCTGCTGATCGCCGACCTCGCGGCCCCGCTGCTGCTGATCGGCATCCGCTCGCCGGTGTTCGCCTTCCTCCTGCCACGCCCCGTGCTCGTGCCGCTGGCGCGCGCCACCGGTCTGCGCCGCCTTCTGCGGTGGCTGCGGCGTCCGCTGGTGGCCGTACCGGTGTGGGTGGCGATCCTCTACGGCTGGCACCTGGGCTTTGCCTTCGAGGCGGCGCTGCGAAATGACTTCGTGCACGTGGTCCAGCACCAGTCGTTCGTGCTCGGCGCGGTGCTGGTGTGGTGGTCGGTGATCGAGCCCAAGCGCCGGCGGATGCCCGGCGAGCTGTGGAAGGTGCCGTATGTGATCGGCGCGCGCGTGGCCGGCATGTTCCTCGGCATGGCATTCATCCTCCTGCGCACGCCCGCCTACGCCGAGTTCTACGGCCAGACGGCGCCCGAGCACGGGATCTCGGCCCTCACCGACCAGCAGGTGGCGGGCGGGATGATGCTGCTGCTCGACCTGCTCGTCATGCTGTTCTGCTTGGGCTTCTTCTTCTACCGCTCCGCACAGGACCACGACCGCGGCGAGCGGACCGCCGCGGTGGCCGGATGAGGGCCGTTGTGATCGCGGCCGCGGCGGCGCTCGCCCTCGGCGGGTGCGCCATCGGCGACGGCGAGGACGGCGCTGACCGCCCCGGCGGCAACCCCCCGTCGGCTGGAAAGCGCGCCCAGCCCGAGAAGGGAGGGTCGGGCGAGGCCGCGGCGATCCGCGCATGGAGCCGGGCACTGAACGACGGCGACTTCGACCGCGCGGCGTCCTACTTCGCACCCAACGCCATCGTGGAGCAGAACCAGGAGATCCGCCTCGCCGACCGTGAGGCCGCGGTGGCGTTCAACCGAAGCCTGCCGTGCAAGGCCGATGTGACCGACGTCGAGGACGAGGGCGACACCGTCTTGGTGGCGTTCCGCCTGCGCGGCGGCGCGGGCGGCCCGTGCGAGGGCAGCGCACGCGTGCGCTTCGCCTTCCGCGACGGCAAGTTCAGCGAGTGGCGCCAGCTGGCCGGGCCCGCAGCCCCCGAGGGGCCCGTGGTCTAGCCACTAACCTACGACGGACCCCAGTTCCCCCAACTAAACGCAAAGGAGGACGGTCATGGCAGGTATGGGCGGACGCATGTCGACAGTGATCAAGGCCAAGATCTCGAGGCTGCTCGATCGGGCCGAGGACCCCTCCGAGACACTCGACTACGGCTACCAGAAGCAGGTCGAACACCTTCAGAACGTGAAGAAGGGGATCGCCGACGTGGTGACCTCCAAGAAGCGCCTGCAGATGCAGTCGCAGAAGCTCGAGCAGCAGGTGGTGAAGCTCGACACGCAGGCGCGACAGGCGGTCTCGCAGGGCCGCGAGGACCTCGCCCGCGCGGCGCTCGAGCGCAAGACCGTGGCCCAGACCGAGCTCCAGTCCCTGGACACCCAGGTCAACGAGCTCGAGGCCCAGCAGGAGCAGCTCACCCAGGCCGAGCAGAAGCTGCGCGGCAAGATCGAGGCCTTCCGTACCAAGAAGGAGGTCATCAAGGCGCAGTACTCCGCGGCCGAGGCGCAGGTGAAGATCGGCGAAGCCGCCACCGGCGTAGGCGAGGAGATGGCCGACGTGGGCCTCGCGATCCAGCGCGCGGAGGACAAGACCGAGCAGATGCGGGCGCGTGCCGGCGCCGTGGAGGAGCTCGAGGCGGCCGGGACCTTCGAGGACCTCACCCAGCTCGGGAGCGGCCAGGACGACATCGACCGCGAGCTGGCGCAGATCGGAGCCGGCTCCCAGGTGGACGACGAGCTGGCCAAGATGAAGTCCGAGCTCGGCTCCGGCGAGGGTGACTCGCCGCAACTCGGCGAGGGCGAGCAGAAGGAGGGTGCATGATCGTTCGGGTGTCGGGTGAAGGCCAGTTTCGCCTGCCCGACGAGGACGCAGGGCGCCTAAACGAGCTGGACAACCGCGCCGTGAATGCGGTGGAGCAGGGCGACGAGGCCGGCTTCCGCGAGCTTTGGAGCCAGATGCTCGAGATAGTGGCCAGCGACGGCAACGCGCTGGAGGACGACGAGCTGGTGGAGTCCGATGTGATCCTCCCGCCGCGCGACGTGACCTTCCGCGAGGCGGAGGGCGAATTCACCGGCGAGGGCCTCATACCCGACTGAGGTGAGCTCGCTCACCTGGGCCCAGGCGGCGGCCTGGCGGGCCCACCGGCATCATCTGGATCAACGCGCGCCGCGCCGCGATGCCCTCGAGGTGGCATCGCGGCTGTGTGGGCTGCACGCCCAGCTGATGTCCTCCGCCGAGCTCACGCTGTGGGCCCGGGTGGAGGGCCTGGAGCCCGACGCAGTGGCGCAGGCGCTGTGGCAGGACCGCACGCTGGTGAAGACCTGGGCCATGCGCGGCACACTGCATCTGCTTCCCTCGGCCGACTACCCGCTCTGGCAGGCGGCCCTCGCCACCTACGACAGCTACCGCAAGCCGGCGTGGTCGAAGGCCTTCGGCGTCAGCCAGTCAGATCTCGACGTGCTGATCGAGACTGTGGGCGCTCAGCTGGAGGGCCGTGAGCTTACGCGCGAGGAGCTGGCCGTGGCGGTGGGCGAAGCCACTTCAGAGGATCTGGCGGAGAAGGTGCGCGAGAGCTGGGGAGCGATGCTCAAGCCCGCCGCTTTCCAGGGGAGGCTGGTGTTCGCCCCGAACGCGGGGCGAAACGTGCGCTTCACGGCGCCGTCGCAGGGGGCGGCGGAGGGATCGCGCGATGCACTGCGCGAGGCAGCCCGCAGCTACGTGGCGCTGAACGGGCCGGTTGCCCGGGAGGACCTGGCCCGCTGGTGGCGCGGCTACAGCCCCGCGCAGGCCGGGAAGCTGATCGCCGAGCTGGGTGAGCACGTCGAGAAGGTCGATGTGGAGGGCACCGCCGCCTTCGTGCCCGCCGGACACGGCGCCCGGGCAGCCGCCCTCGAGCCCCCGAAGTCGGTGCGCCTCCTGCCGGCCTTCGACCAGTACGTGGTGGCGGCATCGGGACAC
>Ga0183260_10002304_pt1 | contig 15798 bp, 15 predicted proteins | sample AntDrymUQ4972206_2_FD_129768 | JGI IMG/M metagenome (GOLD analysis project Ga0183260, IMG submission 129768) | Polar desert sand microbial communities from Dry Valleys, Antarctica - metaG UQ497 (22.06) (version 2) (version 2) | ecosystem: Environmental > Terrestrial > Soil > Desert | place...
CGTCGAACGCCGTCTGCTCCTCGACCTCCTCGGCGGCCTCGCCGCCCCCGCCGCCGGCACATCGAGCGTAGCCCTCAGGCTGTATGCGACGGCACAGCCATGGGCTGGCGCCGGTCGCGCACCTTCCCGCTTACTTCTCTTGCGGCTGCAGCACGGCGAGGGCAGTCAGCATGAGAATCTTGACATCGAGCAGTACGGACCAGTTCTCGATGTAGTAGTTGTCCCACTCGATGCGGTCGGTCAGCGAGGTCTGCCCCCGCAGACCGTGCACCTGGGCCCACCCGGTTATCCCCGCCTTGACGCGCAGGCGGTCTTGGTATCTCGGCATTTGCTCGCGGAACAGCAGCACGAACTCCGGCCGCTCCGGACGCGGACCGACCAGACTCATCTCGCCGCGCAGGACGTTGAGCAGCTGCGGCAGCTCATCGAGCGATGTCTTGCGCAGGAAACGACCGACCGTCGTCCGGCGATCGGCACCCTCCACGCCGCCCGGCGCACTGTCCGGTCCGGGCACGAAACTCGGTCCGTCAGACGAGTCCAAGCGCATGGAGCGGAACTTGAGCAGACCGAACTCGCGCCCGTCACGGCCGATTCGCTGCTGTGAGAAGAACACCGGTCCCGGAGAGCCGAGCTTGACGGCAAGCGCGATGACGAGGAAGAGCGGCGCCGCGGCCAAGGTCATGAAGATTGCGATCAGGCGATCGAGAAAGTGCTTCAGGTTGTAGCGCCATCCGCTTGCGACCACCGGCTCGGTGCGGACCAGCGGGAGACCGCCCACGAACTCCAACCTGGCCCGGCGATTGACGACGTCGAAGAAGCGAGGCACCACCGTAACCCTGACGCCGAGCGCTTCGCATTCCTTGATCAGCTCCACCTTGTCCCGATCGCGCAGCGTGGAGAAGGCGAGAATCGCGTGCTTGATCCGATGCTCGGCGACGACCGGTGCAAGATCCTGGAACGAGCCCAGGAACGGCACTCCAGGTACGGCGTGCTCACTGGTCGGCTGCTCAACGTCCAGAAACCCAACGGGTCGCAATCCGTACTCTGGATGCCCGTAAAGGCGCTGCCCAACGCGTGCACCGACCTGCCCTGCGCCCAGGATCAGCGTCGCCGCCCCGCGGCCGCTCGCTCGAACTCGACGCTGTGCGATCGCGGTCACTCCGGTAACGGTGCCGAGGAGCAGGATCCCCAGTGCCCACGCGTTGATGACCCGCGGGCCGGCCGAGGCGCCGCTGGTCAGCGCTTGATGCATCCCGAGGACCGCTACCGCGCTGAGCGAGCATGCGGTCAGCACGTGTCCGAACTTGTCGAGGGCGACGGCGCGCAGGGTGTCCTTATAGGAGCCCTTGAGCGCCAAGGCCGCGGTGACAGTAGGCGGAAAGAACACGATCAGGAACGCATCCAGGGATGTCACGTCCGGTTCGACGGCCCACACCGCCGCAATCACCGTGGCAATCGTGAGCACCGCATAGTCCAGTACGAGCTTTCCGAGAGCGCTCGCGGGGCTCTGAATGAGCACCCACGCAGACTGGGTCCTGCTCGGCAGTGGCGAGCTCGCGATTGTCGAAAGCGTTTGCTTCGGACGCAGGTCTGCGGATTCGTGCCGCGCATCATGGAGATGTCGGATCCGAGGTCCCGCGTCGCCGTTCGACGCCCCGTCCGCCGGGTTCGGGGTGATCGTCAGCGGCACGGGCTCCGCGACGCCGCGTGCACCCTTTTCCTCGAACGCTTCGACCTCCATGTCACTCCTGATCTTTCAGCCCTACGATCGTCGACCCTTGTGTGGCAAGGTCGCACACGCCGGTTGCCCACCGGCCACATTCCAGAGCGTAGGTCTCTTGAGGTGGCGCTGGCACTGGACAAACGTCCAGTAGCGGCTCGAGTAGCGCTCTAACTACCCTCACCGCCCTAGACGGCTTGGTCGAACACCTCGCGCAGCGCGTTCAGCTTGGTCCGCATCCGCTCTCTCTCGGCGTGCGCACGCTCGACCTCTTGCCGCGCGCCGGCGACCTCTCGGCCTCGTCCTGCGCGGCGCTCGCAGCGACTGACTCCGCCTCGATACTGGCAAGCTTAGCACCGGTGCGAGCAGCCTCCTGGCGCGCGGAATCGTAAGCTGCGCGCAGCTCCTCCAGCTCAGCCCTGGACGCCGCCAACGCGCGCTTCTGCTCAAGCAACCTGGCGCGGGCCTGCTCGACCTCGACGCGCGCGCGCTCGGATCTCGCGCGCGTCACGCGCGAGATGGTCGAGCTCGGAGCCGAGCCGCTCGCATGCTGTCGAAGCTGCCGCGAACCGCTTCCAGCCGGTGCGTTCCGCTGCGACCGTGCAGGACTGAGCGCCGCCTGAGAGAGGTCACCCTAGTCGACCCCAGCCCACGAGCCCACCACGTCGAGCCGGTCGGTCGGGGTCCACTCGAACCGCAGGAGGGTGAATGAGATCTGATCCGTGATCGCCATGCCGGCTATGCCCCCGACCTCGAGCTGGCTGTCCTGCGGCGACTCAGGTTATAGCGCTCCGCATCACACCCCGATGCGTCGCTCCAGCGCAACCGCCAGGTTCCGGACGCGACGATCGTACGGCCGTGCGCCGACGTCCTCGTCGGCGTGCTTCGTGGCGTGGCAGAGCACGAGGACGAAGCCGAGCAGTACGACCCAAAAGCAAACGGCTCCGAAAAGGATGAAGACCATGCAGGGAACTCGTGTCGCCCGCCTCTCCCGATGCGAGCGCCGTCCAGGATAGCCATCTCTGCGCGAGCAACGCGGCTGCGCGGTTGCAACGGGCTCACAGGCCGCGACTCGCGAGCACGTGCGGGACCGTCCGAAGCAGGATCTTGACGTCAGTCCACAGAGACCAGTTCGCGACGTAGAGGTAGTCGATTCCCACCATCTTCGTGCAACGGCACCCGCGTCGCGCCAAGGATCTGCCAGTTCCCCGTCATCCCGGCTTCAGGTGCAGGCGATAGCGATCGAGGCCTTGCACCTTGACTTCCTCGTCGAGCACAAGTGGCCGCGGGCCGCCGAGGCTCATCTCGCCGCGCCAGACGTTCAGCAGTTGCGGCAGCTCGTCCAGGGACGTCCGCCGAAGGATCTGATCGATGCGGGTGACGCGCGGGTCGTCCTCGAGCTTGAACAAGCCATCCACGTCATTGAGGTGGCACAGGGCGTCCTTGACCTCCTCCGCACCCTCGACCATCGAGCAGAACTTGAACATCCGGGAGTACCGCCCATCCTTCCCCACGCGCGTCTGGCGGAACAGGACCGTCCCGCGGCTGTCCAGCCGGATGGCGAGCGCCGTCAGCAGCGCGAGCGGGGCCACCGCGACGAGCAGCACGGACGCGCCCACGAGCTCGAACCAACGCTTGGCGATCCTGGAGGAGAGCGACGGGCCGAACCGGCGGACGCCGAGCATCATGAGCCCGGCGTGGTAGTCGAACTCGACCGAGGAGCCCACCACCTCCAGGAGGGGGCACTCTGGACGGCTGCGACTATCGGCCGGCTGCGATGCAGTGTACCTGCGCGTGCAAAGCGCCAGGGTGCGACGGCCCCTCAGACCCGTCGTTCTCGGGGGCCGTCGCTAGTACCGTCGGTGCGGTGGATGTGAAAGCCCAGCCGGCCCGAGGGCGCCTGGCGACATTCGCGGTGGTCCTCTGCGCGGGCGCCGCGGTGACCTACGTCGCATTTAGCTCGGGGAGCGCATTGCTCGGCGTCCTCTCACTCATCACGGTGGCGCTTGCACTGTCGCTCGCGCTGTACGTTCGTCCCGGGACGGCGGAGTCGGCGGCCGTCGAGCAGTTCTCCGCGGTCGTCCTGCTCGCCCTGCCCGGCGCTATGGTCGTGTACTTCGCGTTCTCGGCGGGCGGTTTCTTCCCGGACGCGCACGCGTTCATGGCGTTGGTGCTGCTAGTCGTGCTCGTGCTCCGGACCACGCTCGTCGACGACCCGTTCGCAGGCTTCGGGCCGCGCCTGGCGATCGCCGCAGGCGCGCTGGCGCTGCTTACGCTGTGGACGCTCGCATCGGGGCTGTGGTCGGATGCGCCGGCGCGCGCGCTGATCGAAGCGAACCGCAGCCTCGTCTACCTGCTCGCGCTGGTGCTGGTCGGCTCGCTGGCGCGCACGCCGGAGCGGTTGAACTGGTCCCTGCGCCTGACGACTGCGGCGATCGTGGGCGTCGTCGTCGCCGCGCTGGTGACCCGCGTGCTCCCGGACGTGTTCCCGACCGATCCGGGTCTCCTCAACGACCGGCTGAGCTATCCGCTCACCTACTGGAACACGCTCGGGATGCTCGGCTCGCTCGCGGCGATTTTCTGCGTGCACGCCACGACCAGCCTGCGACAGCCTGCCCCTGCGCGGGTCGCCGGCGCGGCCGCACTCCCGGCAGTCGCCGCGACGGTCCTGTTCACGTTCTCACGCGGAGCGATCCTCGCCGGCGGGTTCGCCCTGGTCCTCTATGTGCTGCTGGCGCGGCCGCGCGGGCTGCTCACGGGGCTGGCAGCCGCCGCTCCGCCGACCGTCGTGGCGGTGATGAGCGCCTACGGCGCCGAGCTGCTCGCCACGGAGACGCCCGCAACCGCCGCCGCCACGGAGCAGGGACACGAGGTGGCGTTCGTGATCGCCCTCTGCTGCGTCGCGGCAGGCCTTCTGCGCCTCGTGCTGCTTCCGCTCGACGTTCGGCTGCGGGGGTTCCGGCTCGGTGCCGAGCGGCGTCAGCTCGTGATCGGGACGGCCTGGGCCGTCGGTGTGGCGCTGGTGGTCAGCGTCGTGCTCGCCCTCGGCATCCCGGGCCGCGCCGCCGACCAGTACGAGGCGTTCGTCGACTCGCGCCCGCTGCCCGCGTCGGCGGACCTGCGCGATCGTCTCGGGTACGCCAGCAGCAACGGCCGGATCGAGCAGTGGGAAGTCGGGCTGCGCCTGTTCGAGCACGCCAGGTTGCGCGGGATCGGCGCGGGCACTTTCGGCCTGCGCTGGACGGAGCAGCGCCCGGCCACGATCGTCGGACTCGTGGTCGACGACGCGCATTCGCTCTACGTCGAGACGCTGGCCGAGCTGGGGCTGATCGGCTTCGCGCTGCTGCTCGTCGCGCTCGGCTCGATCCTGGCCGCGACCGTGCCCATCCGCCGCGGGACGCAGCGCTCGCTGTACGCCGCGCTGTTCACCGGGACGCTCGCCTGGGCCGTGCACGCCGGCGTCGACTGGGACTGGGAGATGCCGGCGTTGAGCGCATGGGTATTCGGCCTGGGCGGCCTCGCGCTGGCGGCTCCGGTGCAGCGTGAGCCGGGCGAGCAGCACGCGCCGCCTGGCAGGACACTGCGCCTGGCGGTCGGGCTCGCAGCGACGCTCGCGGCGCTCGGGCCGGGGCTCCTGCTCGTCTCCGAGCGGCGGCTCGACGAGGGCGTTGCGGCTTTCGAGCGCGGCGATTGCGGCCGTGCGATCGCGGCGGCGGCGTCGGCGCAGACGATCCTCGACGTCCGGCCCGAGCCGTACGAGATCCTCGGCTTCTGCCAGACGCGCCGGGGCTTTCATCGCCTTGCAGTGCGGGCGCTCGAGCGAGCGGTCGAGCGCGATCCTGCCAACTGGGAGTTCCGCTACGGGCTCGCGCTGGTGCGCGCGGCCGCCGGACTGGATCCGCGCGCCGACGCGCGCGCCAGCCTGCGCCTCAACCCCTACGATCCGCGGACGCTCGAGCTCGATGCGATCCTGCGCGAGCGCAACGACTGGCAGCGACTGCTGGCTCTGCGGGCCCGCAACGAGCGCTTGTCGGTGGTCCGATGAACGGCTCCGCACGCATGCTCGTGCTCGGCCCCACGCTTGCGGCCGGCCTCGCGCTCGCAGCAGCCGCCTACAGCGCCACCGGTGGCGATCCCGCCTTCGTGCGCCAGCAGGAGAACGCGCGCCCCGCCCGGGCGGCCGACCTCGAGCGGGTGATGCTGACCACGCAGGAGCCCTACGGCCGCCATCGCCGGAATGCGGTCGAAGCGAGCTGCAGCGCGCGCGGCTCGGGCGAGCTGCAGAACCCGTGGCGCTGCCGCCTGTCGTACAGCTCGGATCGCCGCGCGAGTTTCCGCGTCACGATCGCGAGCGACGGGTCGTTCGAGGCCGTGCACCTCGAGGGCACGGGCTCGATCGCCGGCTGCTGCGTCGAGCTCTTCCAGAGATGAGAAGGGCCCGCGCTTCCGGCGGGCCCTTCGCTTCAACCGGTCGCGCGTCAGCTCGGGCTACGGGACGTTGTTGCCACCCGGGTTGTCGACGCCGCCGCTGGTGGGCTGCTCGTCGCCGCCCTTGTTGCCGGCGTTGAACGAGTTGCCGGGATCGCCGCCGAAGCAGTGGGCACCCTCGACGAAGCTGATCGGGTCGCTGCCGTTGCCGTTGCCGGAGTTGCACTTGCCGTCCTTGTACTCCGACTTCGCGGCGTTCTTCTTGTCGGGGCCATCGCCTGCGGCGATCACACCCGCCGTGCCACCTGTGACCGCGAGGCCCGCTGCGAGCAGCAGGGTGACGAGCTTGGTCTTCATCAAGGGTCCCTTCCGTGGATTTGTACGCGCAGAACTCATGAGCACGCGACGCTTGATCGCGTCGAGCTGGAGGGGGGAGGGCTCGGGCCCAAACCGCCGGACCGTCGAGGCCACCTCGGCGAGGTCGTCGGGCAAGCCGCTGTCGTTTGGATTGCTCACTAAACCCTCCTACGAACGCCGAGCCGTATTCCCGGACACGATCGGCAAAGATCTCGCAATGGACGGCAAGGCGTTCGAGCAGATCTACGCGACGCACGCCGAGCAGCTGGTGCGCTTCCTGCTCTACCGGACGGGAGACGCGGCGCTGGCGGAGGACCTGGCTGCCGACGCGTTCGAACGCGTACTGCGCGCCCGACGCCCGTTCGACGCCCGCAAGGCGAGCCAGAAGACGTGGCTCTACGCGATCGCGCTGAACGTGCTGCGCGACCATCTGCGCCGACGCGGCGCCGAGGAGCGGGCCATCGAGCGCGCGGAGACGCCTGGCCGAGAGCCCGCTGCAGAGAGCCAAGCAGTGGAGCTGCGTGACGAGGTCTCACGCGCGCTGGCGACCCTTGAGCCGGCCGAGCGCGAGGCCATCGCGCTCCGATATGGCGCCGACCTGACGATCGCGCAGATCGCCTGGCTGTCCGGGGAGCGCCACGCGACCGTCGAGAAGCGCCTCTATAGGGCGCTAGCCAGGCTTCGGAATACGATGCCCTCGCCGCAGGCGCTGCTCTGACCGCGCGGGTCCGCTGGCGGCCCGGCCTCAGACCGCCTGGTCGGAGAGCTCTCGCAACATGGCCAGCTTGGCCTGCAGCCGCTCCGCCTCGACCCGCGCGCTCTCGATCTCCCGCTGCGCGCCAACGAGCTCGTTGCGCAGCCTTTCAGTCTCCGCGCCTGCGTCCTTTGCGGCCACGAGCTCCGCCTCGACGGTCGCGAGCCGCGCCCGCGCCTCCTGGACCTCCGTCCGCGAGCGCTCCGATAGCTCGCGCGAGTCACGCGCGAGCTGGTCGAGCTTGCCTCGCAGCCGCTCAGTCTCGGGCTCCCGCATCCTGAACTGCTCCACCGCCGCGTCGCGCTCGCCGACGGCGGCCTGCGTCTGCTCGCGTAACTGGGCAGCCTCTGCCCGAAAAGCCGCCGCCGACGCCTCGGCTTCGTCCAGCTGGGTGGACAGGGCGCGCGTCGCCTCGCGCTCTTTCTCGAGCGAGTTCTCGGCCAGGCGGCGTAGCGTGCTCATCGACTCCTGGAGGCGGGCGACATCGCTCTCGCGCCGCAATCGCTCACGCTCCGCCTGGTCGTGTACTCGCCCAACATCTGCTTGCAGACGGGAGAGCGCGGCGCGCGCCTCAGCCGCCTCGTCCTGCGCCGCGACCATGACGGCATGGACAGCGAGGGCATCGTCATCGGCAACTTGCCCACCCGCCGGACCGCTGCGCTGCTCGAGTTCGTGCACCGGCAGCTGAGTGCGCCCGAACCGGCGCCTCGCCTGCTTGGAGTTCGAGGACGGCAGCTCGACCACGAGGGCGCTCCCTACCACGAGCTCAACACGCTCGACCGACTTCGGGTCGCCGGGCCAGGCGAACACCGCCGACCAGTTGCGCGTGCTGCCGAACGCACCCCGAACCGCTTCCAACCGATGTACGCTGCCGCGGCCGTACAGGACTAGAGTCGCCTCAGCAAGGTCGGTCTTGTCGACTCCCGTCCAAGCCCCGACCACGTCAAGGCGATCCGGCGGGGTCCACTCGAACCGCAGCAGGGTGAAGGAGATTTGATCGGCAACCGCCATGTCGCTCCTACTTCCTCGAAGGCGAAGCGATAGGCCTACTAGGACGGCCCCGGAGGCCGGGCGTACACCCCGATCCGTCTGTCGAGAGCGACGGCCAGGTTACGGACGCGACGGTCGTGCGGCAGTGCGCTGGCGAGGTTCTCGTCCGCCTGCTTCGTGACGCTGCAGAGCACGACCACGAAGCCGAGCAGGACGGCCCAACCACAGGCTGCACACAAGATGATGAAGAGCACGCAGGTATCCCGGATCGCTTCAGCCCTACGGCACGAGCACGGCACACGATAGCCATTCGGCCGACGGCAGAGTGGTCTGCGCGTTGCAAAACTCAGATTCCGCGACTCGCGAGCACGTGTGGGACGGTCCGCAGCAGGATCTTCACGTCGGTCCACAGCGACCAGTTCGCGACGTAGAGGTAGTCGATGCCGACCATCTCGTGCAACGGCACTCGGGTCGCGCCAAGGATTTGCCAGTAGCCCGTCATTCCCGGCTTAAGATGCAGCCGGTAGCGATCGAGCCCCTGCACCAGGGCATCCTCGTCGAGGACGAGCGGCCGCGGGCCGACCAGGCTCATCTCCCCGCGCCAGACGTTGAGCAGCTGCGGCAGCTCATCCAGCGATACGCGCCGCAGCACCCGCCCGATACGGGTGACGCGCGGGTCGTCCTCCAGCTTGAACAGCCCCTCCACATTGTTGAGGTGACGCAGGTTGTCCTTGATCTCCTCTGCGCCATCGACCATCGAGCGGAACTTGAACATCCGGAAGCGGCGCCCGTCCTTTCCGACACGCGTCTGCCGGAACAGCACCGGCCCGCGGCTGTCGAGCCGGATGGCGAGAGCCGCCATCAGCCCGAGCGGGGCCACGGCGACCAGCAGGACGGTCGACCCGACGAGGTCGAACGCCCGCTTGACCAGCCGCGAGGAGAGCGTCAGACCGAACCGCCTCACGCCGAGCATCGTGAGCCCGTCGAGATAGTCGAATTCGACCGAGGAGCCCACGACCTCCATCATCCGCGGCACGACGGAGATGCGCACGCCCACGTGCTTGGCCGTCCGGATCAGACTGAGCGGCGCCTCGGAGCCACCGGCGGCCGGGGCGATGATGACGCGATGCACGTCGTGGCGGCGCACGAGCTCGCAGAACGCCTCCTCGAGGTCGGCGGCCTGCAGCAGCCGGCCCTGGGCGTCGACCTCCAGCGCGGCGACGATCTCGGCATTCACGCCTGCGCCCGCGAGCTTCTGCGCCACTGCGCGCGCGCTCGAGCTCTCACCGATCATCAGGCAGCGCTCCGGCGGGGAGACCCGACCAGCGAGCGCGCGTGCGAAGCCGCGTCCGACGAGCATCGCAGTCGAGACGCCGAGCCAGGACAGAGCGACCTCGGAGGCGTCGAGCTCCGTCCCCGTGGCGCCGTCGAGCAGCAGCCACATGAGAAAAGTGAAGAGCCCGGCGATCTGGAGCACGGCGGGCGCCTCATCGAGCGTGGTCTTCTTCAGGACCAGGTCGTCGCGCTCATACAACCTCGCCAGCTTGCACAGGAAGACGATCAGCGGCACGCCCACGACGGCCAGCTCTGGGGCGGCGCCCACGAGCAGGGGCAGCGCGACGCCGAGCAGGGACGCGGCGACGATCGCATCCGCCACGGCCAGCGAACGCCGATAGACACCCTCGCGCAGCGTTGTCGCGGCGGACGCGCTGCCCTCGGTGATGAGCGGTGCCGGCGCGATCGGCCCTCTGGAGCGGATCAGCCGTCGTCCAGCGGGGAGCGCCTCCGCTGGGTTACGCCGCTTGCCCTCTCGTGTCGCCACTTCGTCCCTTCCGCCTTGGACGCCCGTGTCCTCACCGTTGCATCGTGCTCTGGGAAGGGCCGACCAGGCCCGGATCATGCACGCGTCGTCCTACATTCCTGAGCCGGCCGATCGCATCTCACCGTCGCAGCCTCCCACAGAACGCCGGCGACCCCGTTTCGTTGCGGATCGGACTTTAGCGATGTCATCGATCTTACAATCAAAGTCCACGGCTCGCAAGCACATGCGGCACCGTGCGAAACAGGATCTTGACGTCGGACCAGAGCGACCAGTTGGCGACGTACAGGTAGTCGATCCCGACCATCTCGTGCAGCGGGACCCGGGTCGCGCCGAGGATCTGCCAGTGACCGGTCATGCCCGGCGTGAGGTGCAGCCGGTAGCGGTGGAAGCCCAGGATCTGGGCGTCCTCGTCGACCACGAGCGGTCGCGGGCCGACGAGGCTCATCTCGCCGCGCCAGACGTTGAAGAGCTGTGGCAGCTCGTCGAGCGAGGTCTGGCGCAGGACGCGACCCACGCGCGTGACGCGTGGATCTCGCTCGATCTTGAACAGCCCCTCGGTCTCGTTGAGGTGGCGCAGGGCGTCCTTGTGGTCGTCGGCGCCGTCAACCATCGAGCGGAACTTGTGCATCTGGAAGCGCTCGCCGTCCCTGCCGACCCGCGTCTGCCGGAACAGCACGGGCCCGCGGGTCTCGAGCTTGACCGCCGCGGCGATGGCCGCGAGCAGCGGCGCGGCGGCCGCGATCAGCAACGTGGCGCCGAACACGTCGAACCAGCGCTTGAGCAGCACGGAGGATCGCGTCAGGCCGAACCGGCGCACGCCGAGCATCGTGAGCCCGTCGACGTGGTCGAACTCCACCGAGGAGCCCACCACCTCCATCATCCGCGGCACTACGCTGATGCGCACGCCCGCGTGCTTTGCCGTGCGGATCAGGTCGAGCGTCTCGGCCGATCCGCCGGCCGCCGGCGCGATGATGACCCGGTCGACGCCATGGCGCCTAACGAGCGCCGCGAACGTCGCTTCGAGATCGGCGCCCGGCAACCGCCCGGCCCGGTCGAGTTCCAGGATCGCCACGACGCTCACGTTGAGGCGGGCGCCGAGCAGCTTCTGGCTGACGGCCGTGATGCTCTCCGGCTCGCCGATCACCAGGCAGCGCTCCGTCGGCGCGGTGCGACTTGTCGTCCAGCGCGCGATCGCGCGGGCCGCCAGCAGCAGCGCGGATGCGCCGATCCAGGTGAGCGTGACCTGCGAGGCATCGAGGTCGATCGAGGAGATCCCCTCCAGCAGCAGCCAGATCGCGAACGTGAACAGACCCGCCATCTGCACGACCGCGGGCGACTCGTCGAGCGTCGTCTTGCGCAGCACGAGGTCGTCGCGCTCGTAGAGGCCCGCAAGCTTGTTGAGGAACACGATCAGCGGCAAGCCGACCAGCGCAGCGAGCGGCAGCTGACCGTTCGTCATGGGCAGGAGCAGCGCGAGCGCGAGCGTCGCCGCCACCACGTCGGCCGCGGCGAGCGCCCTCCGATAGAGCCCCTCCCGCAGGTGCGTCGCGGCCGACGCGGAACCTTCCGCGATCGGTTGGGTCGAGCGCACTGCCGCCGGCCGGAACCGGCTGCGATGCCGGCGCCCGGACCGCGCTGGTCGCGCGTCCAGCTCTAGGCGTTCGCTCTCTACACCATTCGTGGTCACTGCGGGCACCCCTTCTGCCTGTCCGTCGAGCCGCTTGCCGGCTCTCCGCATCATGCGGACGGACTATGTTTCCAGGCGGCGCCGCTCGCGGCTAGCTCAACATCCGTCTAGTTCTTCGCCGATGCCTCAGCGGGCACGGACCAGCTCGAACGCCGGCGGCTCGGCGCTCTCGGCGCGCATTCCCGCGGCCGCGAGGACGTCGCTCCAGCCGAGTGCGCCGAGCGGCTTGCTGACCGCGAGCTCGCGTGCCGAAAGCTCGCCGGCGATCTGCCGCTGATGATCGTCGACGTGCTCGCCGAAGCCGCGCTCGCGCGGGACGAGCAGCGGGCAGCGGCCGGACTCGAGCACCGCGATCGCCGATCCGATGCCAGAGTGGCTGACTACCACGTCGGCTGCCGCGATCGCCGCGCCGAGCTCGGCGTTCGGCATGCTGGCCCGCGCTTCGATGCCCAGCCCGCTGACATCGGTCGCGCCGGTCTGCCACATCACCTCGACGCCGGCCGGGATGATCGCGATCAGCCGCTCGACGAGGCGCCGGAACGGATAGTTGATCGTGCCGAGCGTGACGACCATCCGCCGGACGTCGGGCGACGCGCTCGCCGGGGCCGGGTGCCAGCCGTCGAACACCGAGCCGCGATAGAGCCACCGGTCATCGGACCAGACGCGGTGCTGCGTGTAGAGCCGGATCTTCCGGCTGCGGCTGAGCAGGCGACCACTCAGCGAAGGCCCGTCGGTGCGCGCCGCGCTCTCGATGTAGTGACAGCGGGCTCCCCGGGCGGCGGCGAGTGGGAGGAACGAGAGCGCGATCGCGGAGCCCGTGCTGATCACCAGGTCCGGGCGGAGCTCGCGCAGGATGCGGCGCGCGCGCCAGGCGTTGCGCGCGACGTTGACGACGTCGCGCTGACCCGTGTAGGCCACGTGGACGACCTCCTCGTCGCGCAGCAGGGAGCGACTCTGGGGCGTGTCAAAGGTCACCCAGACGACGCGCTGTCCTGCCAGGGCGTCGATCCGCGGTCGTAGCCTGGCGAGCTGCGAGAGATGCCCTCCCGTGGAGGCGACGAGTACTGCCGCGGTCACGTCAGGCGCGTGTTGAGGACGCGGCGCACGGCGCGTACCTGACGTCGCCCGAGCCCGCGGCTAAGAGCGCCGCGGGCGGGTGCGCACGGAAGCGGCTCCCCGGCGACGATCGCCTGCGGCACGTCATGGATCATCCACTCGAGCCGCGCTGGACCGATGTCTCGCACCACGTCGTGCGCCGGCCGCAGGTCGGGACCTCTCCACGGACCCGCGGTGTGGGCGTCTGAAGCGATCACGTGCACCGCCCCGCGCTCGACGAGCCAGCGCGCGAGTTGGAGCGTCCGGGAGGGCTTGCCGTCACGGACGAGCGACGTCGCGGTCACCTGAACGAGCACCCCGCGGGCGACGAGGTCGAGCACCAGCCCGGGATCGCGCTGGAAGGTCGGGTTGCGCTCCGGGTGGGCGAGCAGCACGCGGATGCCTCGATCGCTGATCCACTCCACGAGCTCGCCGAAGTTATGCGGCACGGGTCCATACGGCGTCTCGAGCAGCATGTCAGTTCCGCGCTGCCCGTAGGTCGCCAGCCGCAGCTGCTCCGGCGACGCCGCGTGCGCCCAGATCAGATCGACCTCGGCGCCGGCCACTACGCGGATGTCGATCGCCGCATCGGCGAGTGCGCGCTCAAGCGCGTGGCAGCGGTCGCCGAGCTCCTCGGCGCGGACGCCCGGATGGTCGCTGCGCAAGTGCGGCGTCGCGGCGATCAGCTGCGTCCCGGCGTCCCGGGCGGCACGCGCGAGCGCGATGCTGCCCGCGAGGTGCTCGGGACCGTCGTCGATGCCGCAGAGTATGTGGGCGTGCAGATCGATCACGGTGGTCTCTGTCCCGTATCGGCGGCGCTTCGCCGTGAGTTGACCTCACCGCGCGACGAGCCGGGTACGACCGACCATCTGACGCACGAGCGTGCGGCCGGCTCGCAGCCGCTGCTTCGCCGGCGACAGCAGCAGCCGCCGGCCGGCGGGCGTCAGCTTGAGGGCGAAGCGGCGCTCGTCGTCGCGCTGGTCGATGGCGATGCGAGGAATCGACAAGGGCGTGGCCCCCCGCTGGGCCGCGGCGGGCATCGTGAACGCCCAGCGGTAGCCGGCGTCGGCCACGGCGGCGGCCACCCGGGCATCCCAGTGGCCGAACGGGTATGCGAGCGCGTCACAGCGGCCGAGGCGCCCAGCTATCAGCCTGCGCGAGTCGAGCAGCTCCTGGCGCAGCGCCTCCTCGCCGAGCGAGGGCAGCGAGTGGTGCATGAGCGTGTGGCTGCCGAACTCGATCCCATGCTCGGCCATCGTCTCGACCATGGTCCAGTCGACCGACTTGAAGACCCCTGGATGGCGCTCGCGGCGATCCGCGATCTCCGGCCAGTCGAGCGGCGCGCCGCCATCGACCGCCGGTGGCAGGAGGAAGATGAGGCCTGTCGCCCTGTACTCGCGCAGCAGTGGAAACGCGTGCGTGTAGTTGTCCCGGAAGCCGTCGTCGAACGTCAGCAACACCTGACGCTTGCGCGAGCTGGTGCGCTCGTCCAGCGCACCGAGCCCGGCGGTCTCGAACCCTCGGCGTCGCAGGTGCGCCAGCTGCCGCTCGAAGATCTCCGGCGACAGCGATAGGTAGGGTGGACCGTGCGGGTGGACGGAGTGGTAGCAGAGGAACGCTGCTTCTTTCGAACGGTTGAGCAGCGCGCCGGTTCTCATGCGGCATGCGCGTGCACGGGGACTCCCACGTGAATGCGATCCCGATCGACGGCTCTGAGGTAGACGGCTTCGAGCTGCCCGAAGACCTCGCCCTCGTTCAGGCGCTCGGCCCGCGCGCGGGCCGCCCGCCCGAGCCTGTTGCGCAGCTCCGGGTCCGCGAGCAGTTCGCGTAGCGCGAGCGCGAGAGCGGCGCTGTCGCGCGGCTCGACGAGCAGCGCATCCACCCCGTGGTCGACCACCTCGGGGATCCCCCCCACCCGGGTCGCGACGATCGCCAGCCCGTGGGCCATCGCCTCGAGCAGCGCGACCGGCATGCCCTCCGAGCGCGACGGCATGACGAAGATCTGGGACTTGTCCAGCGCCGCCACCTTGGGCTCATCGAGCAGGTAACCCCCCAGCGCACGTGCGGAAACCGCAACAGCGCCGCGGCCGCCGGCGGCGGCTCGCCCGGGCCCGCCAGGAGAACCTCGACCCCGGGGTCGACGGCCGCAACGGCGGCGAGCGCATCGAGCAGCACGTCGCCTCCCTTGGCCGGGTTGGCGAAACCTCCGAGGTACACGATCGTCGGCCGCGCCGACTCCGGCAGCTTCCTGAGGGCGGCGCGTACGGAAGGCGCTGCGTTGGGCACGACGCCGACCGCCTCGAAGCTGAAGATGCGCTTGACCTCGGCGGCACCGGCTGCAGAGACCGCGACCACGGCGTCCGCCTTCGGAAACGCCCAGCGCAGCAGCGCCAGCCGCACCCGTCCGAGCCGCTGCTCGAATGCCCGGATGTCCCCCTCGCCCGCGTGGAAATGCAGCACCACGGGGCGCCCGAGGGCCTTGACCACCACCACGGCGATCGCCTTGCGATACCAGCTGCCGCGGGTGGCGGTGTGGATGTGCACGACGCGACTGCCCGGTCCACAGCACCATGCGGCGAGCTGGAACAGGCTCCGGGCGAAGGTCAGCAGGCGCTTTCCGCTGCTCGCGCTGCCGTAGGTGCGAAGGAACGAGAAGCCGTAGCGTTTCGCGAGTGGCGAGGCCAGGAGCGTGCGGATCACCGCCGGCATGCCACCGGGACCCTGCACGTCGGGACCGATATACAAGACCTGCAGCTCCTCAAAGGGGCGGGAGGAGGCAGGCTCGGTCGTTCTCATCGGGAATCCGTTCCTTCCGACTACAGACTTCGAGCCGTCCGGGCTCGAGTAGAAATGGTAGCCCGGAAATGGTGAGCACAACCCGTCCCCGCTCGATCTTCGCGGACTAAGCTCAGCGCTGTGGACAGGACGCGTGCCGAGCCGCCTCC
>Ga0183260_10002307_pt1 | contig 15794 bp, 13 predicted proteins | sample AntDrymUQ4972206_2_FD_129768 | JGI IMG/M metagenome (GOLD analysis project Ga0183260, IMG submission 129768) | Polar desert sand microbial communities from Dry Valleys, Antarctica - metaG UQ497 (22.06) (version 2) (version 2) | ecosystem: Environmental > Terrestrial > Soil > Desert | place...
GGCTGCGTTTCTCGTCGCTCACGTACCTCCAGGTACGCTCGACTCCTCGCGCCTTGCCCTCGGCGCGCCGGGACGCTCTCGGTGCAGGCGCTACTTGCGCGACGACCCACTAGGCCGTCCGCGGTCAGGAGCCCTTCGGGTGCCAGACGGTCTTCAGCTCCATGAACGCCGTCGCCTCGTAAGGGCTCCGCCCACCCTGCGACCGGACGATCCGCTTGACGTTGCCTGCGGCGGCGCGCTCGGCCTCCGCCAGCGATTCATCACCTATCCCCGTCACGTCCAGAGCATCTACATCGAGGTGCGATGCAACCACCGGGACGAGCTCGTCCTTGTGACCGGAGAGGAGGTTCACCACCCCCGGCGGGACGTCCGAGGTGGCAAAGCACTCGGCAGCGGTTATCGCCACCAGTGGATGCGCCTGCGAGGTGATCGCGACGACAGTGTTGCCGCCGCACAGCGCAGGCGCGAGCCGTTCGACAAGCCCGGCAAGCGACGGCCGCTCGGGCACCGCCATTCCTACAACGCCCGTCGACTCGGGGACGGTGATGTTGAAGTAAGGACCGGCGACGGGATTGAGGCCCCCGGCAATGAAGGCTAGCTTGTCGGTCAATCCCGCATACCAGACCCATGTGTCGATGGCGCGGTCGACCTGTCCGTCGGCGTCCGCATCGCCCTCGGCGCGGCGGACCTGCTCGATCAACTCGGCCCGCCGGGACTCCATGACCTCCGCGACGCGATAGAGGATCTGCCCGCGGTTGTAGGCGGTCAATCCACTCCATGAGGGCCAGGATGCGCGCGCCACCGTCACCGCATCCCTGACATCCTTGCGCGACGCTCGCGCTGCATTCGCCAGGAAGTCCCCGTCGTGCGCAGTCACCTCGTATGAGCGCGCCGACTCGGAGCGAGGAAAAGCCCCGCCTATGAACAGCTTATAGGTCTTTCGCACATCGAGGCGGCCGCTCACGACTCGCTCAACTTCACGTATGCGGACAGGCCCTGAGGCCCGCCCTCGCGTCCGAAGCCCGACTCCTTGTAGCCGCCGAAAGCACTCGCCGGGTCGAAGCGGTTGAAGGTGTTGGCCCACACGACTCCGGCGCGCAGACGATCCGCCATCCACAGGATGAGCGAGCCCTTCTCGGTCCACACGCCGGCCGAGAGGCCATAGGGGGTGTTGTTCGCCTTCTCGACGGCCTCTTCTGGTGTGCGGAAGGTCAGCACCGACAGCACCGGGCCGAAGATCTCCTCCTGGGCGATGCGATGGGACTGGGATACGCCGGTGAACACCGAAGGGGGGAACCAGAATCCACGTTCGGGCAGGTCGCACGACGACTGATAGAGTTCCGCGCCCTCGTCCACGCCGGTTGCGACCAGGCGGTTGATCTTGTCGAGCTGAGCGCGCGAGTTGATTGCGCCGATGTCTGTGTTCTTGTCGAGTGGGTCTCCAAGGCGCAGGGTGCCCAGCCGCCTCTTCAGCTTCGCCATCACCTGCTCGAACGCGGACTCCTGCACCAACAGCCGTGATCCGGCGCAGCAAACGTGGCCCTGATTGAAGAAGATGCCGTTCACGATCCCCTCAACGGCTTGATCCAGCGCCGCGTCCGCGAACACGATGTTGGGCGCTTTGCCACCGAGCTCGAGCGTGAGGTGCTTGGCCGTCCCTGCGATTGCGCGTTGGATGTCCTTACCAACCTCGGTGGAGCCGGTGAAGGCAACTTTGTCGACGTCCGGGTGGCGCACCAACATCGCGCCGGTCTTCCCTCCCCCGGTGATGATGTTGACGACTCCGGGAGGGATGCCGGCCTGATCGCAGATGGATGCGAAGGCAAGCGCCGTGAGGGGGGTGGTTTCAGCGGGCTTCAGCACGACCGTGTTGCCGGCCGCGAGAGCGGGAGCGATCTTCCACGCCAGCATGAGCAAAGGAAAGTTCCACGGGATCACCTGGGCGGCGACACCGAGAGGTTCGGCGCGCCGTCCCGCAAACGCGTACTCGAGTTTGTCGGCCCACCCTGCGTAGTAGAAGAAGTGAGCGGCGGCAAGCGGCACATCGACGTCGCGGCTCTCCCTGATCGGCTTTCCGCCGTTCATCGTTTCAAGCACGGCAAGCTCGCGGCTTCGCTCCTGCATGACGCGCGCGACACGAAATAAATACTTGGCCCGATCGGATGCCGGCTGGCCCGACCACGGCTCGAACGCCGTCCGCGCCGCTTTTACCGCCCTGTCGACATCTGCGGCATCGGCTTGGGCTATCGCTGCGAGAACTTCCTCGGTGGCGGGGTTGATCGTCTTGACGTACTCCCCCGACGCCGGGTCGGTGAAGTCACCGTCGATGAACAACCCATAGGTGTCGTCGACCGACACGATCTCGGTTGATTCGGGCGCCGGTGCGTATTCCCAATTCACTCGTCAGTCCAGCGTGTAACCGTCGGGGTCGGAGTACACACCGGAGCGCTGCTTGTCGGTCTGCATCAACAGATCGTTCAGGAGCGAGGATGCACCGATGCGGAAGCGTCGTGGGTCGAGCCACTCGTCGCCCAGCGTCTCGTGGATGACGACCAGGTAGCGGATGGCGTCCTTGGACGAGCGGATCCCGCCCGCAACCTTGAGGCCCACGGCGCGCCCGGTCAGGTCCGCGTAATCGCGTATGGATTCGGCCATCACAAGGGCCACCGGGAGAGTCGACGCGGGGGAGATCTTGCCGGTCGAGGTTTTGATGAAGTCGGCTCCCGCCGCCATGGCGATGAGCGACGCCTGCCTTACGGCTCCGTAAGACCCGAGCTCGCCCGTTTCGAGAATGACCTTGAGGTGTGCGTCGCCACAAGCCTCCTTCGAACGGATGACCTCGTCGTGCACATCGTCGAAGCGCCCGGCGAGAAACGCGCTCCGGCTGATCACGATGTCGATCTCATCGGCGCCGTCTGCGACCGCCGTCTCGATCTCCGCGAGGCGCGTCGCGAGAGCCGCCTGCCCCGAGGGGAAAGCCGTCGCGACCGAGGCGACTGCAACCTCCGAGCCCCTCAGGGCATCGGCCGCGACCTTCACGAGGCTGGGATAGATGCACAGCGCGGCCACGTGGGGGATCGAGGGGTCGGTGGGCGCCGGCCGCATCGCCTTGGACGCCAGCGCCCGGATCTTCCCGGGCGTGTCTGCGCCCTCCAGGGTTGTGAGGTCACAGCACCGAATGGCGAGATCGAGAGCCCACAGCTTCGACGCCCGCTTGATCGAACGGGTGGCGAGCGCAGCGGCGCGCTGCTCGGCGCCGACCGCATCGACAGCAGTACCGAGCTCGTCAAACAAGCTCTGCGGGCCGAGCGTCGTCTGTGCCATTTCGACTACGACCCTCCCAGCAGCGGCAGCGAGACCCGGCGCGCCCTCTTCGGTTTGGGGGGGAGCAGGTTCACGATCTCCTTGGCCGTTGTCTCGAGCGCCTGGGCAACCTCACTGTCGGGAGCCCCCACCACGATCGGCGTACCGCTGTCGGCCAGTTGGCGCAACTTCGGATCGATGGGGATGGTGCCAAGCAGCGGAACACCCAAGCGTGCAGCCAGCGTCGCCCCGCCCCCCGACCCGAAGATGTCGTAGACGACGCCGTCGTCGCCGCGGAAATAGGACATGTTCTCGACGACACCGCGCACCTTGAGACCTGTCTTCTCGGCCATGAAGCCGGCTCTCTGCGCGACCTTCTCGGCCACTGCCTGAGGTGTGGTCACGATGATCATTCCGGCGCCGGGCAGGAACTGCGCGATCGACATGGAGACGTCACCGGTACCGGGGGGGAGGTCGACGAGAAGATAGTCCGGATCGTCCCAGTGGACGTCACTCAGGAATTGCTGGAGGGCCTTGTGCAGCATCGGCCCCCGCCACATCACCGGGTTGTCCTCGGTCGTGAACAGGCCGATCGAGACGACCTTCACGCCGAAAGCCTCCGGCGGCATGATCGTGTCGGCAACCACCGTGGGCTTGTCGTCGATCCCCAGCATGCGGGGAACTGAAAACCCCCAGACGTCCGCGTCCACGAGGCCGACGCTGTGACCGAGCGCCGCAAGAGAAGCGGCGAGGTTGACGGTGGTGGTCGACTTGCCCACCCCGCCCTTACCGGAACCGACTGCAATGACGTTCGTACGGGAATCCTCGTCGCCGAACGCCGCCGGGGTCTCCTTGCGCACGTTGGCGACGACCGCCTCACGCTCCGGCTCGGTCATGGCGGTGAGCTCGACGTCGATGGCGCACAAATCGGGCCAGCGGTCGCGGAGCTTCGCGGGGATGACTTCTAGGTAGTAGTCCCCGTTGCGTGAACCCTCGATCATGAGCGCAACCACTATCCGGACATCGACGCCTTCGATGTCGACACTGCGGATCATGCGCAACTCGTTCATGCCTCGGTTGAGTTGCGGGTCCTGAACCTGGCCGAGAAGCGCCGAGATCTCCTCGGACGTGGGAATCGCCATTGCTCTCATCACTCCATTATGTGGACGACTATCAAGCGTAAGCCATGGGTGCCGGAGGTATGCAAGGGCGCTCAAGGGGGCACAATCGCAATCGTGAACGGGGCCAAGTGAGCGAAGGGATCGATGTCTGCATCGTGGGCGGCGGGTTGGCCGGGCTCGCCTGCGCCCGGCGCCTCGCCCACGCCCACCTCCGCACCGTCCTGCTCGAAGCGTCAGACGAGGTAGGAGGGCGGGTTCGCACCGACCTCGTGGATGGCTTCCTGCTCGATCGCGGCTTTCAGGTGCTTCAGACCGCCTACCCCGAGGCCCGCCGGGTGTTCGATTACCCCCGTCTCGACCTGCGACCGTTCCAACCGGGTGCCCTGGTGCGGATCGGCGGGCGATTCTGGCGGGTGAGCGACCCAACCAGGCGCCCCCGGGAAGCGATCGCCTCGATGCGGGCCCCCGTGGGGTCGCCGGCGGACAAGCTCAAGGTCGCCCTGCTTCTTCGCCGGGTTCGTTCCGTCCCGCCGCAGGAGCTCCTGCGTCGTCCCGAGACATCGACCTACGAGGCGCTCCACTTGGCGGGCTTCTCGGAGCGAATGATCGAACGCTTCTGGCGCCCATTGTTCGCGGGAATTCAGCTCGATCCCGGGCTGGCCACCTCGAGCCGCATGTTCGAGTTCGTGTTCAGGATGCTCGCCGACGGCGACGCTTCGGTGCCCGCAACCGGCATCGGTGCACTCCCGGCGCAGCTTGCAGCCGCCCTCCCGCAGGGCTCAATCCGAACCGGAGCCCGGATCACCCGGGTGGAGCCGGGACGGGTGACCGAGGAGGGCGGGGCCGAGCCGGTGACTGCCCGGGCTGTGGTCGTGGCGACTGAGGCACCGGAGGCCGCCAGGCTGGTGGGTGTCCCCGAGATCGGCTCCCGCTCGGTCTCCTGCCTTTACTTTTCCGCCGACGAGGCGCCCCTCCCGGATCCGGCCCTGATCCTGAACGGCGAAGGGAGGGGGCCGATCAATCAACTTGCCGTGATGAGCAACGCCGCCCCGTCCTACGCGCCCGAGGGATCGGCTCTGATCTCGGTGTCCGTGCTGAAGGCGCCGGGGGCCGGGCGCGAGCAGGCGGTGAGGGATCAGCTTCAGACCTGGTTCGGGCCGGGCACGCGACGCTGGCGGCATCTGGCGACCTACGACATCCCCCATGCCCAGCCGGACCAGCGACCTCCGTGGTCTGCGGAGCGCCCGGTGCGCCTGGCCGAGGGCCTCTACCTGGCGGGGGATCACCGCAACACCTCCTCAATCCAGGGGGCCCTCCTGTCCGGGCGCCGGGCGGCCGAGGCGATCCTGGCCGATCTGGCCTGAGGCGACGGTGGGCTTCCCGCCCCCCGGACTCTTCTGTATCTGTATCAGCCCGCACCGACAGGCGGCACTTAACCCCGCCGTTACACCGCCGAAATGAAGGGGAAACCACCCGTCTCTACCCTGAGATGAAACTATAGACAGTAGGTACAGAGGACATAGACAGAGGACATAGGAGGAATCGATGTCAAGTCCGTCGGACGCAATCAAGCTGGGCCGGGAACACGGCGCCCAGTTCGTCGATATCCGGTTCTCGGATCTTCCCGGGCTCATGCAGCACTTCTCGCTGCCCTTCGAGGAGTTCTCGGAGGATGCCTTCGAGGAGGGATTGGGGTTCGATGGTTCGTCGATTCGGGGCTTCCAGGAGATCCAGGAATCCGACATGCTCCTGGCCCCCGACCCGAACACCGCGGTAATGGATCCCTTCCGGGCGCATCCGACGATGATCATCAACGCGTTCGTCAAAGATCCACTCACCGGTGAGTTCTACTCCCGGGATCCGCGCTACATTGCCAAGAAGGCGCAGGACTATCTCACCGGTTCGGGCGTCGCGGACACCGCCTACTTTGGCCCCGAGGCCGAGTTCTACATATTCGATTCGATCCGCTTCGATCAGAACCAGCACTCGGGCTATTACCACGTAGATGCGGTCGAGGGCGTATGGAACTCGGGCGCAGAGGAGGGCGGGCACAACCTCGGGTACAAGCCCCGGTACAAGGAAGGCTATTTTCCGGTCCCTCCGATGGATCATTACCAGGACATGCGTTCCGAGATGACACTCCGGCTCCGTGAGCTCGGCATCCCGGTCGAGGTTCACCACCACGAGGTCGGAACTGCCGGCCAGGCGGAAATCGACATGGGCTTTGCCCCCCTGCTTGCGGTTGCCGACCGGCTGCTGCTCTACAAGTACGTGGTCAAGAACGTCGCCCTGCAGCACGGCAAGACGGTCACGTTTATGCCTAAGCCGATCTTCCAGGACAACGGCTCGGGGATGCATGTGCACCAATCGCTGTGGAAGGACGACGAGCCCTTGTTCTTCGACGAGCTCGGCTATGCGGGGCTTGCGGATGTCGCCCGCTACTACATCGGGGGCCTGCTTGCCCACGCGCCTGCGCTGCTCGCGTTGTGTGCTCCGACCACCAACTCCTACAAGCGGCTGGTGCCGGGTTACGAAGCGCCGGTCAATCTCGTGTACTCACAGAGAAACCGATCGGCGGCCGTACGCATCCCCGTCTACTCGAAGTCGCCGAAGGCGAAGCGTCTGGAGTTCCGGTGCCCCGACGCATCCTGCAATCCCTATCTCGCCTTCTCCGCGATGTTGATGGCCGGGATGGACGGAATCAAGAACAAGATCGAGCCGCGGGAGCCGGTGGACAAAGATCTCTACGACCTCCCCCCCGAAGAGCTGGCGGCGGTCCCGCAGGTCCCCGGCTCGTTGGAAGAGGCCTTGCTCGCCCTCGAGGACGACCACGAGTTCCTGCTCGACGGCGGCGTCTTCACTCAAGATGTGATCGACACCTGGATCGACTACAAAAGGGTTCACGAAGTCGATGAGCTTCGGCTGCGTCCACACCCCTGGGAGTTCTACCTCTACTACGACATTTGACGACCTCGTGCCCGACGTAGAGCTGTTCACTACGGCGGAGGCGTCGGCGGACCTCTTGGCGGCGATCCGGCGCCTCCTCGACGACGCTTTTGGCGGAGGTTTTTCGGAGGAGGACTGGGATCACACGATCGGCGGGTGGCATGTCGTCGTCAGCGGCGACGGCGCCACGCTCTCACATGCGGCCGTGGTCCCGCGTGTTCTCGAAGTGGCTGATCGATCCCTCGACGCCGGCTATGTCGAAGGGGTAGGGACCGCCCCTGTGAGACAGGCAGCAGGGCTCGGCTCCATAGCGATGGCCAGGATCTCAGAGGTGATACGCAGCGAATACGAGATGGGAGCCCTCTCGACCGACCGGCACAACTTCTATGAACGACTCGGCTGGGAAAGATGGAGGGGGCCTACCTTCGTTCGGCGCGGCTCGGAGGCCGTCCGCACCGCCGACGAGGACGACGGTGTAATGGTCCTTCGCTTCGGCCGGAGCAAAGGCATCGACCTCACCGCGCCGCTCACCTGCCAAGGCCGGCGCGGCGACGACTGGTAGGTGAACTGCGCCGGTGCCCCTGTCCGGCCGGAACGACAACGTCCGGGGCGGTACTGCGCATGGTGCACTACCCGTAGATCACCCGCTCGGCCACCTTGCGTGCGCGTCTGGTCGTCCGAAGGTGGGCTTCCTCAAGCTCCTGCAACGGCTGATACGTAAAGCCCGCTGCCACCCCCAGTGCCTCGAGGTCCTCGAGCTTCGAAGGAAGCACGTCAACCGGCTGACCGGTCAGGAAGAACAACCTGTTCCTTAGCAGCGTCAGGAAACGAAGTGCGTCGATCAGAATCGTGGCGTCCTCACCAGGGAGCACGTCTGCTTGCATGGCAGCCTCGAGCGCTTTCAGCGTACCCGTCACACGCAGCTCCGCGAGCTCATGCGCATGCTGCAGTTGAAGCATTTGAGCGGCGAACTCTATGTCCGAGATGCCACCGGGACCCAGCTTTATGTTCAGTCGCGCATCGGTGCCTCGACGGATGCGCTCCTTTTCCATACGCGCCTTGAGATGGCGGATCTCGCCGATGGCCCCTCGTGGCGGAGTCTCGGGCCACGCAAGCGACCTGGTCCCATCCACCAGGCGCTGGCCCAACCCGTGGTCTCCGGCTACAACGCGCGCCTTGATCAGCGCCAAGTGCTCCCAGGGCTGCGCCCAGCGATGATAGTACTCCAAAGAAGAGTCGATTGATCTCACCAAAGCGCCATCTTTTCCTTCGGGGCGAAGACCCAGGTCGATGCGCCACGTCTGCCCCTCGGGAGTGACGTCGCCGACGGCTCGCACCAGCCCTTCACCCACCGTGACCGCACGGGCTGGGTCCATGTCGTGCACGAACATGACGTCGATATCGGATGAATAGTTGAGCTCCCCGCCCCCCAGCTTGCCCATCCCTATGACTGCAAACCGGCTCTGCACGTCCTCGAGGGCCGCCTCGAGGCAGGCGTCGGCAAGATGCGCGAGCCCTTTGCCGACCTCGGATGGATCGACCTCCCCGCCGAGATCGGCGAGCGCCATCCCCACCATCTCCTTGCGCTTGAACCGGCGGAGCCCCTGGAGCCGGCCCTCGGGCTCGCGCCAGGCGAGCGACGCCCGGGCTTCATTCACCAACCGTTCCCTGTCCTTGAGCTTGCGCGCATGGTCGCCGGTTGGGCTAGTCGAATGTGCCGCAATTGTGGTGAGCTCCTCCGGGACGTGCTCGAGAAGCTCCCCGAGGACCCGTCCGCTCCCCAGAACGGCTGCAAGGAACTCGAGCCCCGGTGGGTTGTCCCGGAACCTCCCCAGCACCGCCGGACGCTCCTCCAGCCCTTCGCTCAAACGCAAGAACGCCAGCAGACCACCGTCCGGGAGCGGAGTTTGAGCAAGGAAACGCAGCATCGCCGGTGTCAGCAAGCGAAGCAACACGGCGCGCCTCGAAATGCCCGACACAAGCTCTCCCAAGTTCCGAGCGGCCCTTTCGGCGTCCCGGAATCCCAGCACCCGCAACCGTTCTCGAAGAGCCTCTTCCGACAGCCGCGTGCCCGTCGCATCTGAAAGCGACTCGATCATGGGCCTGTAGAACAGTTTCTCGAACCGGGAACGCACGTCGTTCAAAACCCGCCGGTGTGCTGCATCGAAGTTCGCCGTAGCGCTCAGATCGGCAGTGTCGCGAAAGCCCATGGATCGCGCGACACGCGCTCGATCGCTTGTGTTAACCGGCAATGCGTGCACCTGGCGCTCCTGCCACAACTGCAATCTGTGCTCAATGCTCCTCAGCCAACGGTAGGCTTCCGACAGAGCGATACCGTCATCTTCTGCCACGTAGCCGCCATCCTCCAATGCGGCGATCGCCTCGAGCGTGTTCGGGCAACGCACCAGATCATCGGAGCCTCCGTGCACCAACTGCAGAAGTTGAACCGAGAACTCTATGTCCCTTATGCCTCCGGGTCCGAGCTTGACGTCGACAGTACCGGGCGTGCGATTACGAACAGAACGTGCGGCATGACTTTCGATTCGCTCCTTCATTGCCCGGATGCTTGCGATCCGTTCCGGTGAAACGTCGGCCGGATAGACCAGCGGACGCGTTCTGTCGACTAATTCCTTGCCGACGGATGCATTGCCGGCCACTAACCCTGCCTTGATCAGCGCCTGGTGCTCCCAGGGCTGCGCCCAACGCGTGTAGTACTCGATACAGCCTTCCACCGAGCGGACGAGCGCGCCGCTGCGGCCCTCGGGACGAAGATTCAAATCGATCCTAAAAGGCTGACCTTGAGGTGAGGGCCGGCCCAACTCCGCCGCCAGCGATGAGGCTGCCTTGGTGGCGCCGGGAAGATCGTCGTCGGCCACATAGATCAGATCGATGTCGGACGCGTAATTGAGCTCCCGGCCCCCCAGCTTTCCCATTCCGATGACCGCCAAGCCAGCCGGGGCGTGCAAGTGGGTGAGGGCAACCTCGAGCCACGCGCCTGCCAGATCGCTCAAGGCCGACGCAACCTCCTCGAACGAAAGCTCCCCACACAGGTCACAGGTTGCGATTTGGGCGAGCCGACGGCGTTTCTCGAGCCTGAGGGACGCCATACCGCCGTCGGCTGCTGCCGTCTCTGCAATCAGCAGATAATCGGCACGAGTGGGTGCCTCCAGCGTTTCGTTGACCAATTCACAGCCCGCGTCGTCGGAGGCAATGAAGTTTGCCAGCGATGTGCTGGCGTCTCTCAGGGTTCGCTCACGCGCTTCCATTGCCGGCCAAGGGTATCCCGTCGGCCCAGCTGAACGATGGTTGTAGGAGGCATCACCAGAACCACACGGGTTGTGGCTGCGGCAGAGAAAAAGGCGGCCCGTCTTCTGCGTTGTCCCCATAGACGGTCGTTGATTGCGTTACTAAGGTGCCCTGCTTATGCGCTGCAAAGGCGCATTCCGGGACGTTCCCGATCTGAGAGCGCCATCGAGTGGGAGGTTAGCGGTGAAAGCAACCTGTACGCGCACGTGGTCGACACGCCTGGCTTATGTATTCATTGCGTTGATCGTCGGCATCACAGCGTCATATGCAGTGGCATCACCAGCGAGCGCCCACGAAGTGGCGAGGTTTCGAAAAGAGCGACGCCACATCAAGAAAAGAGCTATGAAGCAGCTGGGCGCGCCCTATGTCTACGGCGGCTCTTCGTCCAACGGCTTCGACTGCTCAGGGCTCACAAGCTGGACCTACAACAGTCATGGCGGATCGCTCCCACGCCGGGCTATCGAACAATTCTATTTGGCAGAGAGGCCGAGAATCAAACGGATCTGGCAACGCTCGCATCTTCGGAAGGGCGACCTTGTCTTCCACAAGACGACAAGCGCGCGCGTCGGTCACGCTGGAATCTATATCGGGCACGGCAACTTCTTATCGACGACTTCTTCGGGTGGAGTCAGAGTTCAATCGATCAGGGACCCTTACTATTGGGGCCCCCGCTGGGTCGGAGCCACGAGGCTGCCGGCAACCAGAAAACGCTTCGGATGACCGAAATTGGAAACGACTAGAGAATCGGCAGGTAACGGCTGATCTCATAGGGCGATACATAGGACTTGTATTCGTTCCACTCCGTGTGCTTGTTGCGCAGCAGGTACTCGAATACCTGCTCGCCGAGAGCCTCCGCGACGAGCTCGGAACTCTCCATCTCTATCAGCGCCTCGTGGAGGCTCCCTGGAAGCTGGACGATCTGTCGGGCGCGCCGCTCGATGTCGGTCATTTCATAGATGTTGTCGGTCGCTTCAGGAGGCAGCTCATATCCGTGATCGATACCTTCGAGCACGGCTGCCAAAACCACCGAGAAAGCAAGATAGGGATTGCAAGCCGGATCCGGTGAGCGGATCTCGAGACGGGTGGATTGATCCTTGCGTGGCTTGTACATCGGAACTCTAATGAGCGCAGAACGATTGTGCCGCCCCCAACAGACGTACACCGGTGCTTCGGGGACAGGGTACCCCGGTCCGGTGATGAGCCGTTTGTAAGAGTTGACCCACTGGTTCGTGATGGCCGTGATCTCCCGCGCATGGACCAGCAGGCCCGCAAGGAAGGCCTTGGCCACTTTCGAAAGGTGATAGTCGTCCGAAGAGTCGTGGAACGCGTTCTGATCGCCCTCGAACAGTGACATGTGGGTGTGCATGCCGCTGCCGGATAGTTGAGTAGAGGGTTTAGGCATAAAGGTTGCGTACATCGAACGTTCGGCAGCCATCTGTTTGACGATCAAGCGATAGGTCATCACCGAGTCGGCCATCGTTAATGCATCTGCGTGCCTCAAGTCGATCTCGTGCTGTGACGGAGCGACCTCGTGGTGGGAGAACTCCACCGGGATGCCCATGCGCTCGAGCACTCCGACCGTGTCTCGCCTCAGTTCCTGCGTGAGGTCCAGCGGCGTCAGGTCGAAGTAGCCACCAGCATCGATGGGGGAAGGGTCCTCGGAGCTCTTGAAAAGGAAGAACTCCATCTCTGGATGCACATAGAAGGTGAATCCTCTTTCGGCCGCCTTCTCGAGGTTGCGCCTGAGAACGAAGCGGGGATCGCCCCGGAAAGGCCGCCCGTCGGGGGTGTGGATGTCGCAGAACATGCGAGCAACTCCGCCTTCGGACGGCTCCTGCCGCAAGGAGGGTGTCAGGTTGCCGGGGTGTCCGGTCACCTCGGGGGGCCGGGCCCCGTTCTGCGAAGGCATAATCTGGAAGGTGCCGGCGTCGGGGCGGGCGAGCATGTCCGACTCCTGGATCCGGGCGAAGCCCTCGATCGCCGAGCCATCGAAGCCGATGCCCTCGTCGAATGCCTGCTCGAGCTCCTCCGAGGTGACCGCAAAGGTCTTGAGGAAGCCGTGGACATCGGTGAACCACAGCCACACGAGCCGAATGCCGCGCTCCTCGACGGTTCGCAAGACGTAATCCCGTTGTCTCTCCACGTCCTGCAGCCTAGCCCGCCCGGATTACCGGGAGGTAACAGCAGACACCGGCCGGCGGTGCTCGGCCGCCCGGCGCCGGTAGTCTTGGTGTCATGGTTACGGTAGCGCTCGCGCAGATCAATCCTGTGGTCGGCGACATCAGCGGCAACACGAAGCGCATCCAGGACGCAATTGGGCAGGCACAGGATCTTGGAGCACAGGTGGTTGTCGTGCCCGAGCTCGCGGTGACCGGCTACCCTCCCGACGACCTGTTGCTCAAGGCAACTTTCATCGAGGCCAACCAAGAAGCGTTGGGGCGTATTGCGTCGTCAAGCGGTGATGTGCTGGCAGTGCTCGGCTTTGTGGATCAGAAGGACGGATGTCTCTTCAATGCCGCCGCCGCATGCCGGCGGGGTCAAGTTGTGGGCATCTACCATAAGCACCTCTTGCCGAACTACGGCGTTTTCGACGAGCGTCGCTACTTCGAGCCCGGCAAGGATCATCTGCTGCTCGAAACTCCTGAAGCCGTTTTGTCCATAAGCGTCTGCGAGGACGCCTGGATCGAAGAGGGCCCTGTGGTGCAGCAAGGGCAGGCGGGTGCGCAGATAGTCATCAATATCAATGCTTCGCCGTATGACAAGAACAAGCTGGATGAACGCACCGCCATGCTGGCAGACCGCGCCCGGCGCGCCGAGGCGTCGATCGTTTACGTCAATACCGTCGGTGGCCAGGACGAGCTTGTCTTCGATGGCAGCTCGATCGTCATCGCACCCGATGGCCAGGTGATCGCGCGCCTCGAGCAGTTCAAAGAGGACCTTGCGCTCGTCGACGTGCCGTTGGGAAGCGGCGGCGAGGTGGGGGGCCGGGGACCCGGCGCGCCGGTCCGCCGGGTCCAGGTCGCGCTTCCGCCGGCGCCCTCAGGTGGAGCTCGAGGACGTGTCACAAAGGCGCTGTCGGCGGAGGCGGAGATCTACCGTGCTCTTTGTCTCGGCGTGGCGGACTATGTGACCAAGAACGGGTTCAATAGAGTGGTCGTGGGGCTATCCGGGGGAATAGATTCAGCTCTCACGGCCGTCATAGCCGTAGACGCGCTGGGCGCCGATTGCGTACTCGGAGTCTCGATGCCGTCGGTGTACACCTCCTCGGGCTCGCGAGACGACGCCGGCGAGCTTGCTGCAGCTCTTGGGATTCAAACGATCGAAGTGCCCATAAAGCACATCCAGGATGCCTATCTCGAAGCTCTCGAGTCCGCCTTTGGGCAGACTCAGGAGGGCCTGGCCGAAGAGAACCTCCAGGCCCGCGCCCGCGGCAACCTGCTGATGGCGATCTCCAATCGCTACGGTCATCTTGTCATCGCCACCGGCAACAAGTCCGAGATGGCATGCGGGTATGCCACGCTCTACGGCGACATGGCGGGTGGGTTTGCGCTGCTGAAGGACGTCTTCAAGACCGAGGTCTACGCCCTTTCGCATTACCGGAACTCAATCTCTGTTGTGATTCCCGAGAGCATCCTGACCAAGGCGCCGTCGGCCGAGCTGCGGCCGGATCAAAAGGATGAGGACTCGCTGCCCCCATACAATGTTCTCGATCCCATACTCGAGGCTTACATCGAAGGAGAAGCCGGCGTCGCCGGCATAGTCGACCTGGGCTATGGACGCGACGTGATCGAGCGGGTGATCACGCTGGTGGACAGGGCCGAATACAAGCGCCGGCAAGCCCCTCCCGGACCCAAGGTTACCGGCAAGGCCTTCGGGCGGGATCGCCGTCTGCCTATCACCAATCAATGGAGAGAAGGGCCCCATGAGGATCTCCCCGCAAGAGCTACCGGAGGGGGAGGTGAAAGTTAGTTCAACGGCCAGGAACCACTTGGACTGTGCTGCTGCTGTCCGATCAACTCGGCGACATCAAGGAACTACTGCCTGAGTGGCCCGTCCTCGCCTACCGGGTGGTGTCGGGGGGCCTCAAGGAAACCAGTACGCAGGAGTTGATCGAGACTCATCCGGATCTGCTGCTGATCGACGGAACTGCCGACGTTCAGGCAGCCGAGGAGACGACCCGCCGCCTGTCGCTCGCGTGGGAAACGGGCCTTCCACCTATTGTCGTGGTCGTAAACGAGGCGCACGTCGCCCGCTTCCGCTTCGATGCCGGCGCCGACGACTTCCTGCTCGTGGATGCGTCATCCGATGAGATATCGGCGCGCCTGGCTTTCGCGGCCAGGCGCGCCGGCTTCGGAGAGGACGTCGGCGTGATCAAAGTCGGGGAGCTCACAGTCAATCCCGACAACTACCAGACCTATGTGCGCGGACGGCCTCTGGATCTCACCTACAAGGAATTCGAACTGCTCAAGTTCCTTGCTCAGCGCCCCGGACGGGTCTGTGGCCGCGACCTGCTCCTCCGGGAAGTGTGGGGTTATGATTACTACGGCGGAACCCGAACGGTAGACGTGCACGTGCGCCGCCTGCGAGCCAAGCTTGGCGCCGAGCATGAGGCTCTGATCGAAACGATCCGAAACGTCGGGTACCGGCTGGTGCCGCGCCCGCGCGACTACTAACTGTTGGAGACGCTTTGTCATTGTGGGTACGGTCGTTCGCCGGAGCCGGGGCGGGTCACCGGCGCTCGAGAGTCGGCAAGTCATGATCTTCGTCGTTGGGACTTTGCTGTCGTTTGCGTTTCTCGATGCGCCCTGGAGATACATCGTCCTGCTGCCCCTGGCTCTGCTGGAGATAGCCGATGTCCTCATGTGGCTCAGGTGGCGAAGGGTCCGGTCGGTCACGGGGGCCGAAGGCCTCGAGGGGGCCAGGGGGAAGGCGCTGACCGACTGCCGCCCCGACGGCCAGATGACCATCAGAGGCCAGGTCTGGAAGGCGCATTGCGCCGAGGGCGCCGGCCGGGGTGACGAGGTGATCGTCCGTGGGCTCGAGGGCTTGTGCCTGCAGATTGCGCCGGTGCAGTCGGCCGTGGCGGAAGGGCATGATCCGAACCATTAGCCTAGAGAA
>Ga0183260_10002308_pt1 | contig 15779 bp, 19 predicted proteins | sample AntDrymUQ4972206_2_FD_129768 | JGI IMG/M metagenome (GOLD analysis project Ga0183260, IMG submission 129768) | Polar desert sand microbial communities from Dry Valleys, Antarctica - metaG UQ497 (22.06) (version 2) (version 2) | ecosystem: Environmental > Terrestrial > Soil > Desert | place...
GGAGATCACTTGCGCGAGATCATCGAGCGAGCCCAAGGCGGAGATGCGGAGGCGTTCACATTGGCAGTGGCGGGATCGATCGACCAGCTGTATGCCACCGCCTACCTCGTTCTGCGTGACAGGCCCGCCGCCGAGGACGCGGTCCAGGACGGATTGCTTCGGGCGTGGCGCGGGATCCCCGGCCTGCGGGACCCGGCCCGCTTCGACGGCTGGCTTCGGCGCATTGTCATGCGAGCCGCGATTGATTCAGCGCGGAGCCGGCGACCGACCGTGGAAGTAACGTTCGAGCCGGCCGATCCGGCCCGCGCCGAGCAAGCAGTCGCGGATCGAGATCTCCTCGATCGCGCCTTTGCGCGGCTGGTGCCGCTCCATCGGGCCATCCTGGTTCTCAGGTACTACCTGGATCTCAGCGTGCCGGACATTGCGCGAACGCTCGACGTGCCGGAGGGCACCGTCAAGTCTCGATTGCACAACGCTGCGAAGGCCATGCGATCCGCGCTCGGCGAGGTCGACCGGCCGGATCAGGATGGGATTCGGCCATGACCAATCGAAGCAACCACGACCGGGATCCGTTCGATGAGCTGATGCGGCAGTGGATGCGCGAGAGTGCGCCGCCACAGGCACCCGAGCACCTGCTCCACGCCATTCATGACGCCGCCGGGTCTACACCGCAGCACAAGCGTGGGGGTGGCTGGCCTGTTGCCCTGGGGATGATCGCTGCCTTGGCAGTCGCGGTGGTGATTACTGTCAGCGTGGGAATCACGAGGCCGATCGGCCGAGACGGAGCAACCGACACCCCGGTGCCCAGTTCAAGCACGCAACCGTCGTCCTCAGCACCGGTCGAATCATCTCCCACCGACGCCCCGTCGCCGTCACCTTCACTCGATCCCTGGCGCAGGGCCGAGGTCGAGATTCCGGCTGAGAACAGCTCAGTCATGCACGAGGTCGTCAACGGCCCGGCCGGATACGTCGCCGTGGGCGGTGGCGGAAGCGTCGAGGGCCTTGGAGGTGTTCTCGCATGGCATTCGGCAGATGGGGAATCGTGGGCGCTGACGCTGGACGCACACGCCGAGCAGGATGGCAGCCAGATGCTCGACGTCAGCGCGATCGCAACCGGATACGTTGGCGTCGGCTACAACTTCCCGGGCACGCCGGTGTGGATCTCGACCGACGGCGTCACGTGGCGCGAGGCCGATGACCCATCGGCACCGTCCGGATCGAGCCACTCGCTCAACGCCATTGCAGGTGGCGAGGCGGGACTCATGGCCATTGGTTTCACCACTGCGGACGATGCCCAGATCGCAACCGCGTGGAGCTCCAGCGAAGGGGAAGCCTGGGAGCGGCTCGAGGTGCCTGATGCGTACGCGAGCGCGTGGCCCGTCGACGTCGCCGTCGCCTCAGGCGGCACGGCCGTCATCGTGGGGATGACCCAGCCCGGGCATGGCGATCCGGTCGCTTGGGTCAAGGGCCGCGGGCTCATCGCTGATCCGGTCACGCTTCCCTCGGAGGACCCGGAGGCTGCGGTCGACTTGGTCGTCGCGACGCCGCGGGGGTTCACCGCTATCGGGCATGGCTGGGATCCGGCGCAGTCGGCCTACCGGTTGCTCGGCTGGCGGTCGGCCGACGGCTCCAGTTGGGAGCCGATCGACACCGAGTCGATCGGATTCCCGCTTGGGGCGGCGCAAATCGACGGCCGCGGTGAGGTCGTCGTCGGAGCAACGATGGGCATCGAGACCTCGGAGGTAAGCGCCTGGCACATGGGTGAGGATGGGGCGTGGCGGACGGTTATCGTCGAGCGATCGAACGGATCAGGCGAGGCAGTGCTTGAGCGTTCAGATGGGCAGCTCCTGATTGTTGGCGCGGATGACCCGGACGGGTCGGCGACGGTCTGGGTTGAGCCCTAGTCGAAGGGTCGCTCCAGGTGCCGCGTGCTAGTAACCGAAGGACTAGCCTTGGGATTCTGGGGCCGAACCGGGTGTTGTTTCATGGTGAGTCGGCGTCGGGACACGTACTCCAGCACCTGATCGTGAAGGATCTCGGACCCGACCACCCAGGGGAAGACTACGAGTAGCCCACGGACATGTTTCCCCGATGTCGTCCAGCAGTGATGCGAGCCGCCGAATGGCAGGGAAACGGCAGCCGCTCCGTTCGAGTCCCTCATCTTTACCATCATTCTCCGGATTGCACTTGGGGCTGACCCCCGCACGGCGGCAGCGGGTCCAGCGGTGGCGCTGCGTTCATGTCCGGCTCACCGGCCATCACGACGACGAAATTCGTCGTCTCCCCGAGCCCTCCGCCGTTGAAGGCAAACACGTAGCCGTCGGCGGCACGCACCTCGATAACTTGGCCCAGGTCGAGCGCGCTGGTCGCAACGTGCCCGCAGGACGGCAGCTCGACCCGAACGTCGTCGTTGTCCAGCATGTACAGGTCTGTCGTCGTCCGGTTGAAAACCTCGAGACTGACTCCCGTCCACGTCGGTTCGCCGCTCCACTTCACCGGACTCGGCGGGGCTTCGCCCAGGTCAGTGGAGCATGACCCACGCTCCTGTCGCCCGGTACGCGGACCGCTTCCGACCATCGGCTGCCCGATGAGCGGCGTCTCCACCATGACGCCAATCCCGACCCGTGCCGTGCCGACACACAGCGGCCGGGCCAGGTCATGGTCGAAAAAGAAGTCGAGAGTCGCGTCGGACCCTTCCTGCAGTACGACATCTACCGTCCAGAATCCTTCGATGTCCCGTGCCGATTCGACGCGCCAGGTCACGGTGGACCAGTCCACCCTTCCGGCATCGGCGATGTATCGGTCGCGATTGGTCTGTCGCGCGGTCTGTCCATCCAGATGGGTCCAGCCTCGGTCGGATTCCACACCAGCCAGCGCATCGAGCCATGCCCCTACCGCTGCCTCTTTCGGAGCCGCGCCTGAGACGCGATTGATGGATCCAACAGCGCCGAGCGTGATCGCGAGAATGGTCCCGGCCAGAACGGCGGTCGCCGTGCCGGCCACACCAGACGAACGAGCGCCGACGACCGCGGCACCAATTGCCAAGGCCCCGACTTGGAGAAGCATGAATGCGCCCGTCGCCATGCCGACCACGGAAACCTCACCATCGCGCAGCGCTCCGACGGAATGGTCGACGACGATGAGTCCCAACACGATGGTCAGTCCGTATGCCACGAGCCGCAGCGCCGGCAACTGCGAGCCGAGCGCCACACAGGCAATAGCCACCACGACCACGAGCGGCCAGAGCTGACCGCTGGTGCCGATGATATCGGGATCGAAATAGCCAAAGCGATGCGAGACCCAGGCCCGGAAGGCGACGTTGGTGGCGAGCAGAATCACCGCGTTGGCAGCAATCATGACTGCCAGTCGAGTGCGCATCACAGATACAACGCTCTCATCGTCACCTCGTGCTCAGCACACGAACAAGCATGGAATCTCCGATAAAAGACTTACCCCGCTGGGACGCTCGGAGCCCTCGAATTGTGCCGCTTTCGGTCCCCTCTTCAAGTGCTAAGCACATGCATTTCGGAGCGGCCGCGGACATTACCGGGCGTTGCTCCAGACCCCCTCAGGTGATGCTGGCCGAGAGGACCTCGCCGTCAGCGCTGATGCAGAACTGATGGCCGTGTTGTGACTGAAAGGCATCCTGGCCCCTCGGATCGAAGTCGCCTGCCAGCGACAGGCTAAGACCAGACCAGAAGACGATGCGGCCAACACGGATCTCGCCGTGGTCGCTCAATGCGAAACAGTCAATCGAGCCGTTGAGACCTACGTACCAAGGCCCATCCTCGGCCTCACCGTACAGCAACAGGCTTCAAGGCTAGGTCACCCGAGGTCCTCGAGCCAGCCCTCGCGCAGGGCCCTCGCCGCCAGTTCCGTGCGCGAGGCGACCTCAGTCCGCTCGAACAGCCGTCGGAGGTGCGACTCGACGGTCCGGGCGCTGATGCCGAGCCGGGCGCCTATCTCGTCATTCGAGGCTCCAGCGACGATGAGCTTCACGACTTGGCGCTCGCGTTCCGACAACGTCACGCCGCGTCCTGGCCGCACTCCGAACGCCATGCCACCGGCCGCTGCTCGGCGGATCGCATCGAGCAACTCCGCCGTCGGAGCTGTCTTGACGACGAAGCCGGAAGCGCCCAGCCTCATGGCGGCGTCGGCGTACTGCGGGTAGTCGTACGAGGTCAGGCAGACGACCGCCGGTAGCGTCACGGTGGAGGCATCGCGGAGGAGCTCGAAGCCCGACTCCTGACCGAGCCGGAGATCCAGCAGCAGCACGTCGACCGATCCGTCGAGCATGGGCCGAAGCTCGTCGAGCGAACCGGCGACGCCGGCGATCTCCATGTCCTCCGCGCGCTCGAGGATGGCAGCCGTCCCCTCGCGCACCAGCGGGTGGTCGTCGACGATGGCAACCCGGATCATCGGCTCACTGCGGACGCCACTCGAGCGCGACGCGCGTGCCGCCGCCCGGCCAGCGCCGCACATCGAGCAGGGCCCCGATCTGCTCAGCTCGTTGCTGCATGTTGGCCAGCCCGAAGTGACCCTGGCGCGGGGCCTCCTCGCTGGCGCCAGGACCGATCCCGTCCCCGGCGTCGTCGACGGCCAGAGTGACGCGTCCGTCCGCACGCACGTCGTAGCGAACGGCGATCGGTGGCCGGCCGTGTTTGATCGCGTTGGTGATGGCTTCCTGGGCCACGCGGAATACGGCGAGTTCGACGGTGGCGGGTGGACGCGTCGAGTCCGAACGCTCGAGCTTCACCGGACCGCCAGCCAGGGGCTCAACCCGCTCGACGAGCCACTCGAGCGCGGCACCGGCACCGAGGTCGTCGAGAATCGGCAGGCGCAGATCCCCAACCACCGCACGTAGCTTGTCCGCGATCGCGCGCGCCTCCCCCGCTCCCTCGGCGTCACCGCGTTCGTCGAGCTTGCGGACCAGCATCGTCAGCTGCTGGAGTGCGTCGTCGTGGAGGTCGGCGGCGAGGCGCGCCCGCTCGGTCTCCGCTGCGGCGACGGCCAGATCGCGCTGCAGCTGTGTTCGGTGTGCGACCCGCAGCAGCGGCGTGACGGTGGCGTACTTCCAGAAGACGAGCGCTAGGAGCCATGCGCTGAAGACGATGTAGCCGAGCGGGACCAGCATCGTAGCTGCAGCCGCCGGAGTGAGCGCCACGGCCATCGTTTCGAGCCGAGTTGAGACCCCTGTCGCGTGGTCGGCGTGTCGGGCGAAGGCGAGCGGCAGTCCGGGCACCAGCGGAATGCAGAGGGCAACGAGGAAGCCAATCGCTTCCGGGACGGCGATCGACACGATCCAAACGAAAGGAAGCAGCGCGGCGCTCGACCACCACAGCCGATCGGCAATCCTCGGGTCGGGATGACGATCGGCAAGGACATGGGCCACGGGAAGTCCGGCAAGCGCGACGAGGGTAAAAAGCCAGGCAAGGACATCGTTGTTCGACAGGGAGCCCGACGTTGTGAGAACCATCGGGACACCGACCGCAACGCCCAGCGGCACGGCAGCGTCGCTCCAGTCAGGTCCAAGAAAGCCCTGGCGTACCGCAAACCAGACGAACGCCGCCAAGCCGAGCCCGACTACGGCAGCCCAGGCGTCGTAGTAGCCAATCAGGATCGTGCCGAGCACAAGCGCACCGAGCAGCGCCGCCGCAGCCACGTCGCGGGTTCGAGCGCTGATGCGTCCGACCGCGTCGCGCCGCACCGTCCGCTGGAACTCTGCGGTCCGCGCCACTCGTTGCTCGATGGACGCGGACACACGACCGACGGGCAAGGCGTGCCAGCCCACGAGCATGCCGACCAGCACCGTCGGGACGAAGACGTCCGGCCGCGGTCCGAGGACGGTGTTCGCGGCCGCTGGAATCAGCGACAACGAGAGTAACCCGACCCGACCCGACACAGTTTGTCCGGCCGCGGTCGCCGCAACGATCGCTGGCGCGACAGAGATGGCGGCGATCATCATCATGACGCTGGTCCGGCCGTCGGGAGCGTTGGCAGAGAAGGCCACATAGCGGGTGAGCAGCAGGACGGCCAAGCCGGCCGTGACCAGCGTTGCCGCTGTTGCGGCCTGGCGCCACCAGTCGTCGTGATGCAGCCGGGCCAGCGACAGCCCAATAACGAATGCAACCGACGCGGGGACGGCGAACCCCGCGACGATCCCCGCCGCAGTACCAACCTCCACGAGCGGCATGACGAGGAATGGCGCCGCGGCGGCGCATCCGAGCACGACGGCGTGCTCGCTGCCCACGCGCCCGGCCACGCCGCGCCGCAGCACGTACCAGACGGCGAGGCCGAGCGCGAGACCGAACGCGAGGGTCCCGATCGAGGATCGGAGCTCGAGCTCAAGTAGCGTCCGATCAAGTGCCGCGTATACGTCTGCCACCAACCCCCGTGGCTCGCTCAGGATGTCGCCCCCCAGCGCCGTCTGGATCCGGGCCGGATCGATTGCCTCTGTCGGGGGGTCCAGCTGCCGATCGACCAATACGAGGGGGCCGCCCATACTGCCGAAGAGCCACTCGATCGGGTTGAGGCTCGACCGTCCGATCCACCCGCTGCCCTCCGCAATCGCTGGAACGGTGTCACCGCGGTCGACCTGATTGCCGTCGACGGTCGTCAGATCCAGCAGGTAGAGGCTGTGGCGCCAGCCGTTCCACATGGCATGGCTGTCGCTGCCCACGTCAGTGACGTACACCCGCCCGTCGTCCTCGGCCAGTTCCAACCCGAGCGTGACCGTTCCGTTGCTCCACGCGATCAGGCTCGCAAGGGTCGCGCCGAGAGCGATCAGCAGCGCAGCGACATCACGCACACGAAACGGCATGGAACAGAACGTACCAGAGCCCAGCGCGGGGACAATGCGGGAAATCACGCAACGCCGATGGTGGATCTCACGGATGGCGATCGAGGGCTCAAGCCGTCGATCATCGCGCCAGGAGGTGAATCGCCATGAGCTCGTTCCGCTGGATCCTCGTGCCGCTACCGTTCGTCGCGCTCGGCCTGCTCGTCTTGACCCTCTCCGTCTTCCTCGGGGGGCCACGATGACGCCCATCCTCGAGGCCCACGACCTCGCGAAGCGCTATCGCCGCGGCGTATGGGCGCTGAGCGGCATCAGCCTCGAGATCCCGCCCGGCGGCATCACCGCCCTGGTCGGACCAAACGCCGCCGGCAAATCCACGCTGATCAAGACGTGGGTCGGCTTCGAGCGACCGACGCGCGGCTCGGTTCGCGTTGCCGGCATCGACTCGTGGAAGGACCGCGCCGCAGCCCTCGATCACATCGGCTACGTGCCACAATCGCCGGCCCTGTACGACGGGCTGAGCGTCGAGGACCACCTCGACATGGCCGTGCTGCTGCGTCCGAGCTTCGATCGCACTCTGGCCGGCGAGCGGCTTGACGAGCTCGGGATCCCGCGCACGGCCGGCGCCCGCGACCTATCCGGTGGCCAGCAGGCTCAGGTCGCCTTGGCCCTCGCGCTCGGGACCAGGGCCGATGTGCTGCTGCTCGACGAGCCCCTCGCCAGCCTTGATCCCCTGGCGCGTCGCGAGTTCCTTCATGTCCTGACCGATGCGGTCCGCACCGGCGGTGCAACCGCTCTGTTGTCGAGCCACATCGTCACCGACGTCGAGCAAGCCTGTGATCGGCTTATCGTGCTTGGCATCGGACAGGTCCTGCTACAAGCGTCGGTCGCCGACGCCGTGGCCAGTCATCGGATCGCTCGCGCGGACGAAGCCGTCGGGGAGATTATCGCCACCTTCGCCGAGCCGGGCGGCGAGCGCGTCGCCCTACAACGGGACGGCGACGGCCGGGCGGCGACACTTGAGGAGATCGTGCTTGGCTACCTCGCGTCGGCGCGGACGTCGCCGGGACGGGAGCATGCGGCATGAGCGGCATCTTCACCTGGGCACGGCTGTCGTTCCGGCTGCAACGACTCGAGATGCTCCTGGTTGGGGCCGCGGTCTTCGTCGCGTCCGGGCTGATGCTGTGGTGGGCGTTCGAGCTCGATGGGATCGTACAGGCGTACCCCGACTGCGACTATTTCGACCCCGCCCTGGCATGTGAGGCCGCGGGGCAGCGCTTCAGCGCAACCTTCAGCACCGCCGAGATCATCATCCGAAACACGTGGCTCGCCGGCTGCGCGGTCGGTCTCGTGCTCGGCGTGCCCGTGGTGGCGCGCGAGATCGAGCACCGTACGGCCCAGGTGGCCTGGGCGATCAGCCGTTCAAGGGTCCGCTGGCTCTTCGGCAGGGTTGCGTTCCCGGCCCTGGTTGCTGTGGTACTCGGCGTAGCGCTGGCGGTGACGACGGAGGTCCTCGCGACGGCGATGCGACCGGATGTGGACCTGTCGCGGGACTTCAACTTCCATGGCAATCGCGGCCCGCTGATCATCGGGCGAGCCGTGCTCGGTCTCGGGGCCGGCGTGCTCGTCGGCGCGGTGGTCGGACGGCAGCTCCCGGCCCTGCTCCTCGGGGTGTTCGTGGTCGGCGGCCTCTACGGGGTGAGCAGTATTCTTCTCCCACAGTGGTACCGCGGCGAGGCCGAGGTGGCAACGACCGACGAATACCTCGGGGGCCCCCTATGGATCGACTCCGGCATTGAGCTTACGAGCGGTGAACGCCTGTCCTTCGTCGAGGTATTCGAGGGCCGGCCAGATCTCCTGGACACCCATCAGACCGAGGATGGGACCCACTATGCCAGTGCGGCCGATGCGGAGGCTGGGCGCAACCCGGTTGGCCGCGACTACATCCTCATCGTTCCCGGTGAGCGCTACAACGAGATCGTGGCGCGCGAGACCGCCGTCTTCACCGCGACCGGCCTAGCCCTCCTCAGCGGTGCAGCAGAGATCACTCGGCGCAGGCGACCTTCGTGATGAGCTCAAGCCTCGAGTGCAACCAGATCATCATCGGGCGGCTCACTGACGCGCATGGGTGCCCAACATGAGAACCGTGATCCGGTGGGCGCAGCTCTCATTCCGGCTTCAGCGTTGGGAGATCTTGCTGGTGACTGCCGCGGTTCTCATCGCGTCCGGTTTGATGGCATGGGTGGCGCTCCAACTTCAGAGTGTCGCCACCGCCCACCCTGACTGCGACTTCGCAGAAGCGGCGTCGTCATGCCTGGCGGCGGCCCAGAGCTACGACTCGATGGTCGACGTGGGCCAGCTGGTCATGAGTAGCACCTCGCTGGTCACCTTCGGAGTCGGCCTGTTCATCGGAGTACCACTCGTTGCGCGCGAGGTTGAGCAGGGCACCGCACAGATGGCGTGGACCATCGGCCGCTCGCGCGTGCGCTGGCTCATCGGCCGAGTCGCCTTCGTAATGCTCGTGGGTGTCCTCCTCTTCGGCATGCTCGCGGTGTTGACCGATGTGCTGGCCGCGGCGATGCGACCGGAACTGGACACCTCCGAGGCATTCTGGTTCTACGGCGGCCGCGGACCGCTCCTGGTCGGGCGCGGCCTGCTCGCCCTTGGAGCCGGTGTGCTCATCGGCGCCATACTCGGAAAGCAGCTGCCAGCACTCCTCCTCGCAGCGCTGGCGGTTGGCGGGATGACTTTCGCCGGCGAGGTTGCCTTCGGAGCCTGGCACGAGACTGAGGCAGTCTTGGCGTCGGAGAACGATCACCTCAGCGAGCCGCTGGGGATCAGCTCGGGCGTCGAGCTGCCGAGCGGCGAGCGAGTTGGGTATGGAGGTGCTCAATTCCAGGACGAGAACGGCCTCCTCTATTCCAACCAGGAGGACTTTGAAGCCCGTCGTAATCCGATTGGCCGCGAGTACCAGCTCATCATCCCCGGCGAGCGCTACGGCGAAATTGTGGCTCGGGAGGCGGCTGTCCTCGCCGCTGCCGGCCTGCTCCTGAGCGGCGGCGCGGCGGCCCTCACCCAGCGCCGCCGACCGACCTGATGGGTGCGATGCAGCTGGCCTGGAAGCTCCAACGCTGGCGGCTCACATCGCTGACCGCTTTCGTGGCTGCGGTGGTTGTGGCCCTGGTGGTCATCGGCTGACGAATGGAGCAGATGGCCAGTGCGCCAGCGTGCGTCGGCGAGGCGCATGGACCGGCAGGCCGCCAAGGACAGTGACCGGCTTCCTCAAGCACGACGACTTCGCCGCGGGACGGAGCGCTGCGACCTGCTCACCCGGTCTGCAACCGCGGCAGGTCGAGCCTCAGTACGACCAGATGCAGAAGTCCCCCAAGAACGGCACACCCACACGGCATGGAGGACCGCCCAAGTTGTATCGGTCGCCAAGTTCCACCGTCTGCACGTCGTCGCCGGTGGTGATCTGCAACTGCGCCGCATGGCTGGAGCTCGGCCACCAGGCGAGGAACCACCCGCCGTCTATGGTCGCGGTCACCCGTTCGCCGTCAGCGCGCACGATGACGAGTTCGTCGACATCCGCCGCCACTCGGCCGCCGATCTCCCACCGGCTGCCGTAGTCCCAGTTAGATCCGCCGGCCGCCATCCAGACAGACACGCTCCCAAAGTCCTCGGGGATGCCCCCCGTGCCGCCGGTCAGCTCGACCTCATCGGGCTGGCCCGCAACGGGGATGATGACGCAGATCGCCATAGTCCCGGAATCGACGTCGGCAAACAGGGCTGCCGAGGCCTCGCCACGTTGGTCATGCGCCACACGCGGCAGCCGGGCCATGTCACGCATTGTCGGATCATCGGGCCATCCGGCGCGCGTTCCGACCCCCAGGCGCGTCGCCGCCTGCTCTCGACAGGCATCCTCGGTGGCATCGGTCAGAGCCGGAAGCTCCGACGAGGTCGGCTCGCTGGTCCAGGTGGCAAGAGCTGACCGCGGCTGCAGCACGATCGCACCGACGACCACCGCTGCTGACACCGCGGCCAAGCTGGCCAGCCACAGCCGCACCGGGCGACGGTGGCGCAGTGGGCCCGCGGGAAACCGATATGACTCGTACGCGGCGTTGATTCGCGCCACCAGACTTTGCTCCTGGGACGTCAGGTGGTCTCGTCGGTTCATCGTTCGGCTCCATCAGCTTCGAGTCCGGCGCGCAGGCGACCCAGTGCCCGATGCAGCGTGGCCTTTACCGTGCCTTCGGCGATAGCGAGCGCCGCCGCCGTGTCCGCGACACTCAGGTCGGCTAGCACGCGCAACGCAACAACCTGGCGTTGCCTTTTAGGCAGCGCCCAGACCAGCCGCACCAAGTCCGCGTCCATGGGTCGGACGTCCGGCGGTGCCGGCCGATCGGGAGGATTGGCCTGCTCCCGCCCGTGACGACGCCACCACGATGTCGCGACGTTCAGTGCGACGCGAGCAACCCAGGCACGCGGGCGTTCGTGCTGCCGGACCGTCTCCCAGCGATCGTAGGCGCGCATGAACGCCTCCTGCACCGCGTCCTCTGCTCGTTGTGGATTGCGCGTGGCGACCAGCACACCACGGTAGACCGGGTCGCGGTGGGCGGAGTAAAAATCAGCAAAGCTGCGCTCGCTAGCCCCGGCCCTACGAGTGGCGATCGGCTCGATGGCAATCCCGTCCGCTGCATCCATCTGCCTGTTCAACGCGCCGTCGCCTCCCCAGGTTTACCGGGGTCCAAGCATCGTCTCACTCACCACCACGAGCGGAATCGAAGACGACGACCTCCGAGGAGTCTGAGGCGCAATAGCCGATCACGTGGGCCCACCAACCGTTCCGTTCGGCAGTGAGCGGCGCGGTCGGAGTTAAGGCGCCGGTGCCAGCCAGGGGGTCCCCGTCAGCGATCACGTCGCCGTCGGGCAATCTGACGCCGGGCAGTTCACGCTGTCGACGTAGTCGGACCCGCTGGGCCAGATGACGAGGTAGGTGCCGGCGTCCAAGACGATGTGGCGACAGCCGTTGTCGGCGACATCAAGCGCCCCCGTCAGTTCCAAGCGATCACCCGGGTAGCTCTCGCCGGGAAGCTGGTGCGGCAGTTCCATGCCGCCCTGCCCCAACGAGCAGCCGCCGAGCAGGCCGCTGATGAGGACCCAGATCGCCGCGCTTCTCATCTTCCCTCCACCTACGTGTGGCTGGACCAGGCGCCGGTGCAGGCCAGCATCTTCGTCCGGGCCGCCGACTAGAGTCGAGGGGTGAGGATCATTCCAACTCGGTCGTGAGTGTCTGTGCGAGGCCGGCCAATTGGTCGCGCAGGCTGGCCCCTCGGTCAAAGTCGAGGTGCCAACGCTCGCTCGCAAAGCCCCAGTAGCGGACGTCGGTGATTCGCCAGTCCGGCGTCGCTTCAATCTCAACGACGAGATCTACGCAGGCGCCGTCTGGGCTGTCGACCTCACCCCGGCAGAAGACCACCTGACCACGCTCCCGCTCCACGCCCACCTGCCCAGGCGCGAAGCCCAGTGGCTGCAATACCGGATCGAGGGCCGTCGCTATTGCGTCGGCTCCAGCCTGCCTCGACGAGCCCGCACGTGAAGGGTCGAGTCCAGGCGACGGAACGCGGAAGGTGGGCATGGTGGCTGACCAACTACGGGTCGAGCGGCGTGAGCACCGGACAGCCGCCGGAACTACTGATTTCGGCCGGTTGCGGCCCGTGCACGCCAAACACGAAGACCTGATCACCAGGGTCGAGGGTGTCGAGCTCGGAGTCAGCCCGCACGAACATGATCTGCTCACTGGCACCGAGGCCTGCCAACCGCGTCACGATCTGGATGTCGTATCCGCGGTACTGCGGGTCGGGCGCCGGTACGAAGCGCTGAACGATGGCCTGCGCCGCCACTAGTTCCTCGTCCCGCACGGCCGGGTGAGCGGACGCGAACGCTTCGGGCGCGGCGGGACAAGCGGGCTGAAAGCTGCATCCGCCAGCCACCAGGAGGGCGAGCGATGCCAGCTTGGTCGGCCGGACCTTCACCCCTGCACGAGCGGTGGCCCACCGAGCACGAGCTCGACCCTGGTCAGGTTGTTGTCGAGCCACCTGATTGTCCATTCGATCTCGGTCGCTTACCGATACGGCACGGTCGGCTGGTCGGATGCGTTCCCAGCATATCCGCCGTCGTCGGTGTAATAGAGTCGCCTCTCTGTCTCGAGAGCTATGGGTTTGGCTCGCGACGCTTGAAGTACAGCCGACGGCCGTCACGACCCCGGCAATCACCACCGCTCGAAGCATTGTTGGAGCATCCCCGCGAATCGCTTCTCAGTCAACGCCACAAGATTTCGGCTCCGCGCCGCCTATCCCCGACCTTCAAGTGGCGGCCAAGTCCCAGTGCAGTTCAGCTCGAGCTGCTCGAGCACCTGATCCGCTTCGCCGGCGACTGCCGCATCGATCGTCGTCTGAACGACCTGACGGAAGCCGGCGTCAGTGGTCAGCTCGTCGCTGAAGGTCTGCCACGAGCTCGCCTCTTCCAATTCAGCGACTGCCTCCTGCATCTGCGCCGCGTCATCAGACTCATACCCGTCGTACCAGTGTGCAAGCCACAGGCAGTAGGCATTCATTTCTACCATCTGGCGCCCGAGGCCAGTGCCGAAGGAGGCAACCTCGTCCGGCGCCAGATCGAGGAAGGCTGGCCAGGTGGTCCCAGGGGGGATAGAGCATCGCACCCCACTCGCGCGTGTCAATAGCGCGCGACGATGACGACGATCGTGGCAACGGGAAGCTGCGTGACTCGTACCCAGCGATGGCCGAACCATGACCTGCGGGGTATACGCGGGCGCCCGTCGTGGTTCAAGTCTGCCTCATGGCAGGTCAGCCTTCGCCGTCTGCGGCTTACCTCGCCGCGCTCGGGCCTGACTCGCGCGAATCTAGAGACAGCCAACATCGGCCTCATAGACCGAATCTCCGATGCCTTCTACGTAGTACTGCACCGTGCAGTGGTCGATGTAGCCCCACAACGCGCGGCCAATCTCAAGTCGCGTGATCTGACTCATATCGACATTTTCCCCAGGCGATCCGGCGGCTAGGATCGTATCGCCCCACGGCCCGCACTCTCCCGGCCCGATCCGAGTGGAACCATCGCACTCGATCATGATTGATGAGTCGCTACTGGCTGGCGAGACCGTCTGGGAGCTGTATGACATCAACACTAAAAACGGGACCGCAAGCACTCCGAGCCATTCTCGCAGCCTGCCCACGAACTTCAGCGTCATCGCGCCATCATGCCACCGCTGGGCAAGCGTTCAACCATCGCTCATGACCGGGGGCGAAAGGGCTTCAACCGCTGGTCAAGCCTTTGTCGCCTGCGGCTCCCTCGCTCCGCTCGGGCTTGACCCGCTGGGACAGCCTCGCCTTGTACCAACTCGCAGCCCAAGCACCAGACCCATGAGCAAGACGGTAGCGCCGGTGGCGAGCGCGAGCGATGGCGTCTGCATTGCCGTGTCTGGCGTCGGCTGGCTCTCGGTGAGCAAGAGGAACGTGAAGGTCAACGCCTCCTCACCGGTCCTGCCTGTGACCTGCCAGCAGCCGGTACTCGGGAAGGTGACCAGGCTCGTGATGTGCTTCCCGGAAGGGTTCGTGTAGACCCCTGCGTCGCTGCCCTCGCCATCGAGCCTGTGGGCCTCGATCTCTAGCTCACCAGCGAAGAATCCGGTCAGGGCTCCGTTGACGGTCCTGTATTCGACAACTTCCCTCGCCCATGGGAACTTCAACTCGATGGAGCCATCGGCTTCAACATCATCGTCCGCGACGCGGATGATGCCGTCCGATCTGAGGTACCCCACCCACAACAACCCATCGCCGTGAGTAAGTGGGATATCAGTCTCTGGCGTGCCCTCCGGAGGAGGTCGGAACGAACCGCCGCCCGGGGGGAAGTGACTGCGATTAGGAATGGTGACCGGACAGCCGGATGCCGCACTGACGGGAACAACGCTCGCTAAGAGCGCCGCCACTGAGGCCAACAGCAGGGTCGCCGTGCGTGGCATCACGCCATCATCGTAGGTCACACGTCAAACGCTTTCCGCGTCGCGGGCCAAACTACCCGATGTTCGATACGAGCCGAGTGGCGCTTGGCCTCGCTGTCCGCCTGCGGCGAACCGGGAACCACCAGGTTCCTCGCGCGACCTCGGGCGTCGCCGCGGTCGCGCCGCAACCGGCGCTCAGAGGGCGCGGGAGGAGACCTCCCGCCGCGGACCCACGCTCTGAATTCGCTCCGGCTCACATTCGGGGACGAACCGCCGTGGTTCGCCCCAAGACCCCAAAGCCTTGCCCCCGGCCGCTACCCGACCACGCTGGTCGACCTGCCGTCGTACTGGCCCGCGACAATGACCCTATCGGGCCACGACGCCGTTTCATTGGCACCTCAACGGAGTCACGCCCATCGTACGCCTCGTCGCCATTGCCGCCCGTACCATCGCCCCGCGGCGTGACGTGGCAACTGAACACCCTGCCGCGTATCGGTGTCTGGATTGGTGAAGGCCAAGAAGGGGAACTCGTTGGAGCTCGTCAGGCGCGCCCAGGCTGGCGACCAGGAGGCATTCGAGATGCTGGTTGAGCGACACGCGGCCGAGACGTACCGGCTGGTGGCAGCGATCGTCGGCCCGACGGACGCAAGGGACGTGGCGCAGGAGGCCTTCGTCGCGGCATGGCAGCAGCTCCCCCGCCTCAGGGAACCCAACGCCTTCAGCCCCTGGCTGCGCCGAATCTGCGTGAACCGATCCCGGAACTGGCTTCGATCCGTCGGCCGTCGCGGCCGGCCGGCCTCCCTTCAGACCGATGGTGCCCACGACCTGCCCGATGGCCGCATCGACTTCCGAGGCGCGGTCGAGGCGCGGGCATTGCTCGAGCCGGCATTCGGTGCGCTTTCGCCGGATCAGCGCGCGGTGCTCGCCCTTCACTACTCGATGGGCTACTCGATCTCCGAGACGGCC
>Ga0183260_10002309_pt1 | contig 15773 bp, 16 predicted proteins | sample AntDrymUQ4972206_2_FD_129768 | JGI IMG/M metagenome (GOLD analysis project Ga0183260, IMG submission 129768) | Polar desert sand microbial communities from Dry Valleys, Antarctica - metaG UQ497 (22.06) (version 2) (version 2) | ecosystem: Environmental > Terrestrial > Soil > Desert | place...
ATCAGTGCCCATTCCGAGCGGTCCAGCATGGAGCTGGCCGACGCGTACGGTCTCCGGTACCTGATCGACCGGATCCGGGAGATCGTCGCCCAGATCGCGGCCGCGCTGGCGTCTCGACCGGACCTCCATCCATCGCTCGTGGACGCAGCCGGGGTCGAACGCCACATCATCTGGCTCTGCCTGCAGGTCCAGGCAGGGTACGTCGACCCCGAGGACTCACCGTGCTGCTGAGCGGTCGTCCGGCGACTCACACCTTTCATGGCCGCTCAAGCGCCGGCCCGACACATGTTTGGAGCACTCGCATGGAACTCACCGAACCCGATGTCCCTCAGGTGGACCCGAACGAAGCAGGAAGCCTGGCCGGCGAGATGGCCCGTGCCTACCAGCAACAGGCTGCCTTCTACCGCGACCAGCTGCACCTGGGCGCCGGGGAGGTCGACCAGGCCGCGCGGGGACTCGACCGGACCCCCGAACAGGCCCTCGAGGACATTGCCCGCATCCGGGAACGACCGCCGGACCAGGTGGAGTGGGGTGACTTGCAGCGCCTCGCCAATCTTGACCCGGCCGAGATGGTCGCCGTATGGACGCAACTGAAAGGCGAAGCACGTGCGGAGCTGGCAAGCGGCCACCGCACGGCCCTGGCTCTGGAGTGGAACGCACGTCCGCTGGACCGGGCACGTTTCCTCGCGATCCGGGACAGCTTCCGTGACACGACACCACCGCAAAACGGGGTCGAGGCAGCGCTGCTCGATGTCGCCGCTGCAGCGTTCAACGATTTCCTCGAATGGACCGAGCAACTGCATATGCAGGCAGGGAGCGAGGTGGCGACCGAACGAGACTCCCTGCAACGACATGGGGAATGGTCACCAGCGCGCCTGAGCTACGCCGAGGCGATCGAGCAGTCGTCGAGGATGGCGGAGCGGGCGCACAAGCGCTTCCTGCAAACGATAAAAATGCTCCACGACCTGCAGCGGACCAACGCAACGGTCTACGTCGGCAACGCCGCCCAAGTTAATCTCGCCTCACAGCAGATCATCGTTGCAACTGCGGCCGCAAACCCGAGCACCAAGTAGGAATTTTTATCGGAATCATTAGTGATCAGGCGTCCGAGAAGTGGAGGCGGCATGGGCGGATTTGGGTCAACCAGGTGGGGCATGACCGTGACCCGCATCTCCATCGCAGGCCTGCTGTGTTTGGACGTTCGGCTCCTGGCGCGTACCGGCTGTCTTGCACCTGGCGCATCAGCCACGATCACTTGGGGGAATGGTGCGTCGATATACACGGAAGTTCCACATGAAAATCCCACCGTCATGCACGTAAATCATCAGATTCTGGTGCGCGATGGAGAATCACTGTCTATACAAGATCGGATTGTACTGAGGACCACTGCCTGCCACTTCGGCGGTGAACGAACCTGGTTTGGCTGTCCTGGCTGCGGTTGCCGGTGTGCAGTTCTCTACGCCCTTAGGGGTCGGTTCCATTGTCGGTCATGCCATCATCTTAAGAATGCACCTCCGAAAGCGTCACTGCGCCTCCAAACGAAAGGTCTGGCCATTTCGCTCTTAAAGTGAATGAGAGGGTTGACTGGATTACGAGCTGATCATGCGGAGCGTTCACTGAACGCTTCCCGTCACACCGATTACGGTGCATATCCACACCTGGAGTTAGACGCAATAGCGTCGGCCACCCCTCCATTATCGGTCGTCGGCATGACAAGCGGCACCTCAGCACGAATGTCATTCCGCGAATTGTGGTCTTTGGCCCATACGCACACCTGTTGTCCTTGCCTTGCCTCTCCTACATCTGCTGATAGTTGTCTCCGGGATAGAGAGTGCACGCAAAATCGCCAGTTCGCTGTGGCTCTACACCACGTCCACGCTAAATTGACTTAAGATTAAACATCTTGTCAGGCGACTCGATGTATATAGTCTGTTCGTTTCACTACCTCCTCGCTAGGCTCCTATGGATCCCAACGAGCCAACACTTCGGGTCGAACGTAGTAGCGAGCCCACTCTTGGCCACTGAAGACATCGAGCATCCATTGAATGTCCCGTATGGTTAGCAACAGGCCGTTGACAGTCTCGAAGCGAATGTCTCGATGGACGCCGTGCGCTACCTTGTTCCGAAGTTTGATACCAGCGTCGAGCTGCTGCATTATCGGGTTGTTTGGTGGGGGAAGTGGCTGCGTTCTAATGCCATGGCGGACTAGAAGCTCAGGAATGTAGTTCTTCAGCATGGATGGAAGTGGCGGCGAGGTAACGTTCTCTAGGAGCCATAAGGCACCTGGCTCAAGCCGGCCGATGAGCTCCTTCACTCGTGCCTCCGCCGAGGCAATCCCCAAGATGAGGGCACTCCTGGGATTATCGTGTCGTTGGTTCCATGCTTCTCGGAAAAGCTCGTGACCCAGCGGTTCTGTCACGCTGGGGATTTCTTCTAATAGCCGTCCAATATCTCTGACGAAGTGAGGTGGGAATATATTTTCAGGAACCATTTCGATATGAGCGTGGATATTCGTCGGAACGGGGTGCCAAGCTACACCGTCGTAGGACCATTTCTCGCCCTGAGCCGACCTGATTGGACGGTGGTGAACACTCAGCGCAAGTCGCCAGCGTGCAATGCGCACTGCACGTCTGGTGGCTTCATAGAGCTTGTTCCTGATTCCATCTATGTACTGCTTCAACCATCCGGGTAACCAATCTATGACTATGCCCCAGTTGTCTTTGACGTAGAAATCCTCGTCAACCATTATCCGGTTTTCTTCCAGAATGACGCTATCGGGTGGAATTCGTCTTTCTAGAAATCCAGCGAACGCCTCCCTAATCCGAGCACTGGGATAGTCGCTACTCGTCGCCACGCAAATGACAGACTGATGCTCAGCCCCGAATCCAGGCTCACCGGCTGTGGATAGCGGAAGGTTAGGGAGATCCCTTCGGTTGTTGTTGCAATTATCGGGTCGGAGAGCTGTGGCACGCTCAAGAAGGTGCTGTAGACCGACCGGAACATCAATGGTTGGTCTTGCGACAAAATGTCGATTGATTGGTCAATGCTCATGGTAACGTATGCTCCGCAACGACCTTTGCCTGTTAGCGAGCTTTCACTATAGCGGGTTCATATAGTTCTGCGAGAGCCCACGCCGGGTCACTTGTCGAAATCCTAGTCACCGGTCAGATCGACCAAACGCGCATGAGAAGTGGGTCGACCGATAGTCCATCCACCCCTCTGTGTCTAACCTCGGGGTCGAGGGTTGGTCGCCATCTGAATTATTCGAGCTCATACATCTCATCTGCTAAGAGTGCCTTTCAAAACTGGGTGACACCGTGGTACAACGTCTCGATGCCAAAGCCTCTTGTCTCCGACGAGCTATGGGCGATCGTCGAACCCCTGCTGCCCCCCGACCCACCCAAGCCCAAAGGCGGCCGCCCGCGCGTCCCCGACCGGGCCGCCCTGACCGGCATCATCTTTGTGCTGAAGTCCGGCATTCCTTGGGAAATGCTGCCTCAGGAGATGGGCTGCGGCTCCGGCGTCACCTGCTGGCGCCGGCTGCGGGACTGGCAGGACGCCAGCGTCTGGGATCGCTTGCACCGGACCTTGCTCGACCGGCTCGGTGACGCCGGGCGGATCGACTGGGAGCGGGCGAGCCTGGACAGCGCGAGCATCCCGGCAAAAAGGGGGGCGAGGCGGTCGGGCCGAATCCCACCGATCGCGGCAAGCCAGGCACGAAACGGCATCTGATCGGCGACCGCCACGGAATTCCGCTGGCCACGCGGCTGACCGGGGCGAACTGCCATGACAGCATGGTGTTTGAAGCCTTGATCGACGCCGTGCCCGCGATCCGGCAGCCCTCCGGCCGGCGGCGCAAGCGCCCGGTCAAGCTCCATGCCGACAAGGCCTATGACATCCCGCGCTGCCGACAGTTCCTGCACCGGCGCCACATCCGGGTCCGGATCGCGCGCAAAGGGATTGAGTCGAGCACGCGCCTCGGCCGCCACCGCTGGGTGATCGAACGGACCCTGGCGTGGCTCAGTCGGTACCGGCGGTTGACCATTCGCTACGAGCGGCGGGTGGACATCCATCAGGCGTTCCTGACGTTGGGCTGTGCGTTGATCTGCTTCAACCATCTGCCCCGTGACGAAGGGTTATGAAAGGCACTCTTAGCAGGTATGTTGAGAATTTAGCCAGGGCCCTACCATGAGGAAGCTTGGGGAAGCCGGATCCTGCTTAACCGTCAGTCCGGCTTCTCTGAGCACCCACAATGATGGCTGCGTGCTCGTGGCGAATGCGTCTGACTGTCCACGCTTGACGGCGATCAGTGCGCCCCGCATGATTCCGGGAGCCAGGCTATCCGCAAGAGACAGGATGAGGGCAACCCATGTCGATTTCACCCTCGTCCACTACGCCCGATGATCCGCCTGGGCCTGTAGTTCCCCTCCTCCATGAGTTCTGGCCCCTGCCCACGACGCTGCCGGTGTCGTCCACGCCGCTGATTGGACGCGAGCGGGACGTAGACGCGGTTGGTGCCCTCCTGCGGCGCGGGGACATCCGGCTCGTGACGCTGACCGGCCCAGGCGGAGTGGGCAAGACCCGCCTCGCCATGCAGGTCGCCGCCGATCTGGCGCCGGAGTTCGCGCACGGGGTTGTCTTCGTGACCCTCGCCTCGGTGCGGGATCCGGCGCTGGTCGTCCCCGCTATCGCCCAGGAGCTTGGGGTCCGCGCGGCCGGCGGACGATCCCTGGTCGCACACTTGAAGGCGTCCCTGGTGGCGCGCAGCATGCTGCTGGTGCTCGACAACTTCGAGCAGGTCGTGGAGGCCGCCCTGGTGGTCGCCGACCTGGCGATGGCCGGCCCGTCCCTCTCCTTCCTGATAACAAGCCGGGAACGCCTGCGCCTGTCGACTGAGCACGCCTACCCGGTCCCGCCGCTGGCATTGCCGGCGGCGCAGGAGCCGGCAGTGCTGGAGCGTGTCGCCGAGACAGCGGCCGTCCGCCTCTTCGTCGAGCGCGCCCAAACGGTCCAGCCCGACTTCGCCTTGAGCAACTCCAACGTCCAGGAGGTAGCTGCGATCTGCCACCGGCTCGATGGTCTGCCGCTCGCCCTCGAACTCGCCGCCACCCGCGTTGGGAGCCTGCCTCCGGCGGCGTTGCTGACCCGCCTGGCGCAGCGGTTGCCACTGCTTACTGCTGGGGCGCGGGACCGCCCCGCCCGGCAGCACACGATGCGCGGGGCGATCGCCTGGAGCGAGGACCTTCTGCCCCTGGAGGAGCAGCACCTCTTTCGCACCCTCGCAATTTTCGCCGGTGGCTTCACGCTCACGGCGGCGGCGGCGGTTGTGCCTGACCCGGGGACCGACCTGCTCGACGGGATCATCTCGCTCGCGGACAAGGGCTTGCTGCAGCCCCTGTCGGGTTCGGCGGCCGAGCCGCGTTTCGGGATGCTGGAGACGATCCGGGAGTACGGCTGTGAGCGAATGACGGCCAGCGGCGAGGCGGCGACCGTTGGCGCCGCGCACGCGGCCTACTTCCTTCGCGTTGCCACCGCGGCGCGGGAGCAGATCGAGGGTCCCGGCCGGCTGGCGGCGCATGACCGGATCCGGGGCGAGATAGAGAACCTGCGGGCCACACTGGAATGGGCGCTAGGTGCCGGTGATGCCGAAACGGCCCAACGGTTGGCGAGCGAGCTGGCGCGGTTCTGGGTGAACCTTGGTGACCTCGCGGAGGGACGCGCCTGGCTGGAGCGGGCGGTGGCCCTGACCGGTCCCTCGCCGCCGCCCACTCGTGTCGACGCGCTGTGCTGGGCGGCGGCTTTCGCCAGTCTCCAGAATGATAAGGCGCGGGCTAACGAGTTGGCTGCGGAAGCATTGCGGTTGGCGCGGGCCTGCGGGTTCCAGTTGGGCGAGGCGCTGGCACTGTTGCAGCTCGGGGACGCGGCGGAGGCCGCCGACCCCGACCTTGCGGAGGCGTTGACGCAGGAGGCGCAAGCGCTGTTTCAGCAGTGGGGCGAGCCGGTTTGGGAAGGCATGGCGCTGCGGCGTCTGGGGGAAATAGCTGGCCGGCGGGGCGACCGGGATGGGGCCGCCGCCTGGCACGAGGCGGCCTTTGCGATCTGGCGACAGCTGGATCACCCGTGGGGCATCCCGGACGCGTTGCGGACGCTTGCCGACGACGCGCTGGCACGGGGTGACATGAACACGGCCCGGGTCCGCTACCAGGCAAGCCTGGTGCGATGGCGGGACCTGCGGGAGCGGCTGCACATGAGCGGCTGTTTCGCGGGGCTGGCACGGGTGGCCCTGGCCGCCGGTCAGGCCGAGGTGGCGGCGCGCCTCTTTGGGGTGGTTGGCGCGCTCGACGCGGCGATGGGGTACGTCCCACCACGCGAGCTGTACGTGGCAATCGCAGTGGCCACGGACGCGGCCCGCGCGGCTATTGGGGCGGCCGCATTTGGCGCGGCGTGGGAAGAGGGCGGCGCGCTCTCCGTGGAACAGGCGGTCGCCGAGGCCCTGGCCGTGGACGCGTCCGCGGTTGAGGTTGGCGCCGACCTGGCACTGACTGGGCATGAGACGTCGGCGAACGCACCTTCCTTCGGCGGTCATGGCTTGACGCCGCGCGAGCAGGAGGTGCTGCGGATAATGGCCTCCGGCCAGTCAAACCAGGAGATCGCCAGCACCCTGTTCCTCAGTGTGGGCACCGTCAAGGTCCATGTTTCCCACATCCTCGCGAAGCTGGGGGTGAAGTCGCGCGCTGCCGCCACGGACTACGCCCACCGCCACAACTTGGCCTGATCCACCCGCACCCCATCGCCCAAAACGATGCCTAACTTAATCCTTCCTCGTCAATAGGTGTCTATGACTTTGGTCGTAGACGGACGCGTGGCGAGTCATCTGCGAAATATGACTTTCGATAGGCGCGCCGATATCTCTCCACGTCCATAGTGAATCCATCTCAGACAGCACACCTTCGGTGCGGGACCATCGCCTGAGTTCGCTCAGGTACCGAGGTGCGGGACTGGCGTTCCCGACCTGGGCTGAACTGTTGACAGGCCGGACCGTGGCATGGCATGGCAGGCCCTCACACGCGGAGGATATCGTTATGAAGAAGCATCTCTTGATTTTACTGGCTGCCCTCAGCCTATCCACTGTCCTGGCACTGCCCGCGAGCGCGCAGACCATGATCTCCAGCACGCCTTACTCCACGACCCTGGATGTCAGCGGTCAGTCCCTGTTTCGCTTTCAGTACACGGCTCGGCCCGGCGAGACCGTGACTGCTGATACCGGCCGCAGCACGAGGAGCGTGAGACCGTTTTATCCCGATACCGAACTGTCTGTCTATGATCTATCAGGGGCCCTGCTTGCTTTCAACGATGACTATTATTCAAATTTGGCCTCCCGCGTAGAAGTGGGTCCGTTCACGACGAGCACGACGCTCATCTTCGAAATTACGAAGCACCAGGCTGGAGATGAGCCTCCGTTACCTCCATTCCTCTCCGGGACCACCCTGGTTTTTGACGTGACCAGCGAGGGCGGCGTAGCCGAGCCCGTGGTCACGGTCGACGGGTTCTACAGGCCGGTCGACATGGGCATCGTCAATGACGTGCGGGGAGGTCGCACGGTACCGCTGAAGTTTGAGGTCGTTAGCGACGGCATCGAAGTCACTGATCCCGCCGTCGTGGCATCGTTCGCGGTGATAGGCCCCAACGGCCCCGTCGACTTCACGTCTCCAGGTGGCACCGGTCTACGCTACGACACCGAGGTCGGGCAGTTCATCATGAACTGGCAAGTCCCAACGGCTCCGGGCTACTCCGAGGTCACCATGACGCTTGTTTCTGGCCAGACTCTAACCGCCGCTTTCAACGTTCGATAATGGAGTTTCATCGCTAGTCCATAGCGATACGCACGGTCTCGCCATCTCGTCGGGGTCGTGTATGTCCTAGCCGTAGTGATACGCATGGATCTATTGTCAACGGAACCTGCTACGCTCGACGGTGAGCAACACCTCCGCCCCAAGACTCGGCGCCCGCCTGGCAGCGTACATGCGGTCGAATACGAGCGAGAAATCGGTCATGGTCCGGTCGGCGAGTCGCTTGACGACCGCGCTTCAGACCCTCCTCTGCAATCCGCGAGACCGCATTGTGTGCCACGATCGGCACGACTCGGAATTGACGCAGGCGGAAACGGGTATATGTTGTGTCCCAGATCCACATCGTTTCCCATGCCCGCCGTTGGGACACTGAGCGCAGAGGCGCCTGCCGCTGCCACGTTGCATCACAAGGAGCACCGATCATGGTCTCGAAAGTCAATCAGGGTATCTCGCGTCGTGAAGCCCTCCTGGGAATCGGCGTCGGAGCGCTTGGTGTGGCCCTGGCCAGCGGCGGCATCGTCGCCTCGGCCCAGGAAGGCACCCCTGCTCCCCAGCCCAGCCACCCGGCTGCCGGGTTGTGGCAGTGGACGAACTATCCCGGTGAACCGAATACCGACATCTCGTACGCCATTTTGACGGAGACCGGAACCTACGCCGACGCTTGGTACGATCGTCTCGTGAGCGTCGGGGAGTGGCGCGCAACCGGGGACCGAACCGCCGATCTCGTCATCGTCACCAATGAGTTGATCTCGCTGATCGACCTCTTTGCGCAAACTCCCGTCGCCGTCCCGAGAGATCTGTATGAAGCGACTCCAGTCACTCTTTGGCGGATTGCGCTTGAGTTCGATGAAACGGGCAACCACTTTACCGCAACGGGTATGGCGGAAACCCAGGATGCAAGCGGAACTGTCCTTGACAGCGCCCCGTACACCGGCCACGGCGATCGCATGACACTCGCCGCTGCTTCAGCTACCACATCGTAGGGGGAACCAGCACACGCACCAGGGAAGATGACGACGGCCTGTGGTGTCCCCGCTGGCGGTCTCGCATCATGATCATGCGGGTTCGGGGGCCGCTCCTCGCGGCCAGGGCCCTCCCCCTCCTCCGCTATGCTCCGGCCCTGCGGATCACCCAGTCACCCCGCCAATTGAACGGAGAAGTGTTTCTCAATGCCTTGCCAGTTGACCAGTGAAACGGGTGAGCATACCCAGCCGCTTTCGTGAGCGAAGGACATCCAGATGAAACCGACGACCGATTACGACGACAAGATGCGCGTCTATGCAGCCGCCGTCGCCTACCGTCAGGGTCGGCTCAGCCGGCGCAAGCTGCTGAGATACCTCGGGTCGGGGGGAGTCGCCCTCGGGTCGGGGCTCTCGTTCGCGCGGCAGCCGATGGCGAGTCCGGCGGCGGCCAGCCTGCTTCAGGATTCACCGGTCCCGGCCGACGTGACCAACTACCTGACCGACGTCGGCGGGCAATTCAAAGGGACGACGATTAGGGTCGTCACCGAGGATACGCCACCAGGTGCCGCGATCCGCACCCTGATGGAGGAGCAGTTCATCCCGTTGACGGGGATCAACGTTGAATGGGAGGTCGTGCCGCTCGATCAGGTGCTCGCCAGGGTCAGTGTCGACGCGGCCCAGAAACTCGGCCAGAACGACATCTACTACCTTGACCAGTCGTGGGTCGGCCGTTTCATCAACGATGCGTTCGATCCGCGTGAGCTGCTGCAGGCGAAGCCAGACCTTGCCTTTCCGAGGTACGACATCGACGACTTCCTGCAACCGCTCGTCGACCACATTGCCTCGTACGGTGGCCAGATGATTGGCCTCCCGTGCGACGCGCCGGTCTTCCTCTACATGTACCGCACCGACATCTACGAGGAACTCGGACTCCAACCAGCGGCGACGCTGGCCGAGTACCTCGCCAACGCCAAGGTGATCAACGAAGCAAAAAGCGCTCAGGGCGTCTATGGCACGGTTGGCCAGATGAAGAGCGGACACTACTCGCTCACCTGCGACATGACGGCCTACGTGTGGGGGCACGGCGGCTCGGTCTTCACCGCCGATGGCATGTGCGCGCTCAACGACGCCAACGCAATTGCCGGGCTCGACTACCTACGCGAGTTGCAAACGACCATGCCTGACGCCGTCACCACGTATGACTGGGGCGGGCAGGCAACAGCGATCCAGCAGGGGCAGGGCGGTCAAGTGCTGACCTGGAGCGAGGATTTTCCAGGGTGGGACGACCCGGCCACGTCGGATATTTCCGGCTTGATGCAACCGGCCGTGCCGCCCGCCGCTGTGGAGCTCCGGCCACCGGATCAGGCCGCGTTCGAAGAGACGCCGGAGGTGGGGCACCAGGGCGGCAGCGCCTACTGCCTGTCCCGTTACTCGAAGCAGGCCGACGCTGCCTGGGTCTTCCTCCAGTGGGCGACCAGTTCCGACACCCAAACCCGCGCTTCGATCCTCGGCGGTGGGGCGGGCCCGATGCGGCGCTCGACCTACGACGACCCGCGAGTGGTGGCGATGAAGCAAGTCGGGGCCGGCACCACCCGCCACTTCGACGCGATGTTGCAAACGATCGAGACCCGGATGGGCACCGAGCCCCATTTGCCGCAGTGGCCGAAGATCGCAACTGACGTGATCGCGGTCGAGCTCGGCAAACTGACCACCGGCGGCTACGCGTCGACGAAGGAAGGCGCCGATGCGATTGTCCAAAGGGTCAACGAGGCGGCTAAATAGCGAGTCGCCACTTCGTCGAAGCGTACAGTCGACATCACCTGCATGGCTCCGACCGCACCCGTCCCTAGGGGGCCGGCGTGGCCACGGTAGGGGTCCCGACGGCCTCCAGCTCGTCGTCGGCCACGATTCCTACCTGGCGCAGGAGACCCAGGTAGTCGGCCACGTCCCATTGTTCCACCAGCTGTCCGCAGCGAACGCGGTAGATGGCCACCAGTTCATAGCTCGCACGGTGTCCGGTCGCCGGTGCACCCCACACTTCAAGAGGGGCTTGTTGGGTACCGGTCCAGCTCAACCGCACCACCACCTGGTCACCTTCGGCCTTGAGATCCTCGATCGTAATCTGCAGGTCGGGAAAGTCCGCCAGGTTTCATGGGCGCGGCGGACATCGTCGCTGTTGCCCGGTTCGTTGCGCTATGGACGCCTAGGGTTGTGGCGGACAGAATCATCGGTCAGGGATGTGTCGGCACGCTCCGGCAGGCGATTGTTGTACACCTCGTCCCAGTAGCGGTCCACGAGGTCCTTATTCTGGTCCGGCGTCGTTGGGCAGGCGGACGGACTGGCCTCCGGCGTGGCGCCTTCGGTTGCCGCGAACCGGCTTCCTTTCGGCACCAGTATCCCCACCAGCAACGCACTCCCCCCACGGCCACGCGACCTTGCATTATGCCCACTCCTCTCGCTCACCTATGCGCTGACAACCGATTGGTCGGCGCATGCTACAGGTGAATCCCTACCCGGACAAGCGGCCAGTCAGACGAGCACCCGCTGGGATTGAAGGCTCGGCCCACATTTTTCAATGTCAGTTCCGCATCAGAAGGTCCGAATAGCCAATGACGCCGTTGTGAACAACGGTCTCACCTTCGGAGGTGATGACAGGATTGGCGGCGACAAAGTCGGCCACCGCCACGTTCCCGGCCTCCAACTGTTCGGCCGTTTCCCAGATATTGAAGGATACCCGTCCGCCGGCGGCGTGCATCCAGCAGTACAGGACGAAGCCATCCATCGTCGCCAGAATGGGCCCGAACCCCTCGGACGCGGATCGGATCACGCCTTCGATGTCGGTATCGGGTGCGTTGCGCCGGTGCCGCATGGTGATGTGGCACCCATGCAGAAGTGGTGGCAGCTCTGACGCCGGTCGGTCCGTGAGTTGATAGATCCGCACCTCACCCTGCTCGGTGATGGGGGTTTCCGGTGTCAGGCGGGGATCCATACCCTCTACATAAGCCTCAGCCACGGCATTCGCTTCATCGGCAGCCCAAGCGTCTCCAAGCAGCGTGACATTGATGGTGCTCCTGGGATCAGCATCATCGAATGCGAAGATATACCCAAAATAGTCAGATAGGGCAGCAGTCGACGGCAGGAGTCGGAACATGACATCAGGATAGACGGCCTGGGCCAGCTCGGGGGTGGAATGGGTCCGCACCCGGGCAATGCCAAACCCGGGGCCATTGATGCCATCCGTATCGGGGGTCGCGATCGGACCTGGTCCGGGCGTGGCCTCCTGAGCCCGGACCGTCAATCCGGTCGCACCTTGCATCACCGATGCTGCGAGCGCCGTACCGAGCAATCGCCGTCTGGTCACGTGCATGGTCAATCTCCACTGATGAATGCGGCCAAAACGGTCACGTCCTGATTGTTCATGTTCATGTCGTCCTCTTCATCACCCCCAGCTGCTGCGCGGCACCAGAGACCGGTGACCCGGAACTCTCCTTGAATTAGTCGTTCGTCGGCATGAACACCTCGAAGGTCTTGGTCCAGGTCTGGTAGTCCGCTGAGGGATCGACCAATACGGTGCCGGTTGCGCCACGGTAGGTGCCGGACCCGCCAACAATCGTGGTCAGGGACGGCTCACCCGAACCGCGCTGGATGCCCTGGATCTCCAGGGTGCTGCCATCCGCGAACAGGACGGTTTCTGTGCAGTGGTTATCCCCGGCCGTATTGAGCGACATGCAGGAGCCATGGGTCAATGCGCCTGTATCCTCCTCATTTGCTTCGTCGTACAGCGGGTTTGGGCCCCAGACGGTCAAATCGCCAGGGCTTGTTCCGGATTCACCAAGATCAAGGATAGTCACCTGTTCCGGCTGCTCCACGAGGATAAAGACGGTGCTGTCTTCACCGATGACCGGCGTTGCCTCCTGCGCAGAGGACCCGCCAGGGATGAGCAGGGCGGATCCAAGCATAAGAAGAAACCCGGCATATGAACAGAAGCTGAACATTCTGGCCTCCAGACCGGTAGATGGACGATTGGGAAAGCACTGTCCGCAGCCTGGCATCCCTTTCGATGCATACTGCCCTTGCGCTGGGTCGGTTGATGGCGGGAGGACGGCCCGGGCCGCCCGGTCCGGTAACAAGGAAGCGGCACCCTCAACCCTTCCCGAATCATGACTCCGTTACCCCGAGTAGGATCTCGCGAGCAGGGCCGGTGCGACCAGCACCTCTGTGTCCCGATCATATGGCTGGCTCGGGCTGCCTGCGACAATCAGCGAGGCGCGCTCCCACGGGCGGTCCTGCGCCAGGAACGCCTCCTCCTCGACCATCCACGCTCCCCACAAGGCACCTGCAACCTCGGGCCCTCCGTCACGGGCAATCCCCCGTCGCACGGCCTCCTCGACATCGGCCTGGACCCAGGCGGAGCGGTCAATCCAGGGCCCGAGCGCCGTCCGGCTGGAGCCGACTCCTTCGACCACGACTAGGTCCAGCCCGACCGCAAGGGCGATCAGCCTCCTCTGTCCGTAGTCGTCTCCATCAGGAGGGCGGTAGTGCACTGCGCACCCAGCCCGGAGTGGCCGGAGCACCGCCTCGACCAGGAGATCGGTCCAGTCGAAGAACGAATGGCCGATGAAGTCATCCGTATGTACTACGGCGGCATTGGGAATGGCGCGGCAGAGACGAGCGGCCAGGGTGGACTTGCCGCTGCCGGCACGACCGTCGACGGCCACGATCCGCGGTCGACCAGTAGGGGCAGGGCCACGATCGAGGACCAGAGCCAATAGCGTACAGATCGGCACGACGGACCACGGACCTGCCGGTGGCTCACCGGCACCGAGTGTCATTGCCATGGCACACCTTTCCAGGTACCGGTGCCCAGCGCGGTGAGTGCCGCGCTGGGCCGCCGGAGCGAATAGTGGTGAGGACACCGGTGACGTAGGCATGGGTGAGGGAGCGGCGCGGCATCATCCCGGTCAGGTGCGTGGAGGTCCGTCGTGCCGTCCGGCTCGCTTCTGGACGCGTGGTGGTTGGCATCGTCGAGGTCCTTCACCCGGTAAGGGCCTGGGCTGAAGTGGCGGCGGTCCAAGTTGGATCCCTGATCCCCACTATGGGGCTGGGCGGGGAGCGGCGCATCTGTCGGAGGTCGTATTTCGCGAGGGAGATGGCACGCACCGGTATACGACTAAAGTCATAGACACCTTTTGATGAAGCCGCCGCGAAATATGCCTTTCGATAGGCGCGCCGCTCACCCTCCGCATCCATAGTGAGGATCTCGGGTCGTTTCGCCCGTGCAGACCTGTGGCTTTCGTACACCGAGAGCTTCAACGTTTTGAGCAGGGAGACACTCCAATGCGCAATGTCAGTCGCCGTACCATCCTGGGGCAGGCTGCCGCCGTCGGGGCCGCCCTTGGCCTGGCCAACCTTGGTCGCACCACCGCTCAGGAGGCCACTCCGGCCTCCGGGCCAATCACGGGGACGGAAATCGCCCCCGGCGTCGTCGCCGAGGTCTTCGCCGCCGGCCCGTCGGCGCGGGCGCCGGGCCAGACCGTTTACGTGGCTCGGTTCACCTTCCAGCCCGGCGCCGAAATCTTCCCCCACAGCCACCCTGGCACGACTATCGACGGCGTCGTCTCCGGTACCTGGGGGTGGACCCTGATGGCGGGGACGGCCCACGTCGTGCGGCGAGCGGCTTCAGGAGAGCCCGAGCCAGCCGAAGACGTGACTGAGTTAGGCACGGAGATCATCCTTGAGCCAGGTGACGCCATCTTTTATGAAGACGACGTCGTCCATACCGCACGGGGGGCCGGCGCCGAACCGGTCGTTGTCAACTCCTCGCAACTGCTGACGGCAGGAGCGCCACGGATGATGGCGGACATGGATATGGGCACTCCTCCGGCATAACGACCGCGGTCCGACCACCGGTACCGGTGTGGCCAACTTGCAGAGGAGCTTTCCGATGTCTCGATTTTCGAACGCATCACCACGGCTCTCACGCCGTGTGCTCATCGGCGCCAGCCTGGGCAGCGCGGCCCTTGTGCCCTTGACGTCGGGCAATCGAGCTTCCGCGCAGCCGGATGCGACGGACCTCGCGTGGCAACCTGAGGCCACACCCTCGCCCACGGTCTGGCGCACGTGGTACCTGACCTCGCCTGATGAGCTGCGTCCTGCTGCCCCGGGTGCACCCACTCAGGTGGAGATCGATGAGGTCATCACTGCCCAGGCCACTCCATCCGACGCGACGGTGGCGGCCATTGGGCGCTGGGGAAGCGGTCCGGCGGTCCTTGCCTGGTCGCAACTGGCGGAGGAGGTCTCGACTGAGTTCGAGGTCAGTGGCATGTTTCTCCGTCGCTTCCTGGCCGTCTACCACACCGCCCTGCAAGATGCCGCGATCGCGGCCGAGGACGCTCAGGAGGCTCTCAACCGGCCCAGTCCGGGTGCGGCGAGTGACCGGGTTGTTCCCGCTGCCGGGATCGACCCGGTACGCCCGTCGTTTCCCTCGGAGCATGCTGCTGTCGCCGGTGCGGCGGCTACGGTGCTTGCCTATCTGCTGCCTGATGCAGCCGGTGGCCGGTTTGACGCGCTCGCCGCCGAGGCGGCCGCGTCGCGGATCGCGGCGGGAGCCGCCTTCCGCAGCGATATCGACGCTGGGCTGGCGCTCGGGCAGGCGATCGGTGAGAAGGCGATTGCCCGGGCCGGGGCCGATGGCTCCGACGCCGAGTGGGATCCGGCGACGATGCCGACCGGACCGGGATTCTGGCAACCGACCTCACCGGAATTCGTCGAGACGCCGCGCTACCCCATGGCGGGGTCCTGGATGCCCTGGGTGCTGACCAGTGGTGACCAGGTCCGCCCCGCCCCGCCGCCCGAGTACGGCTCGCTGGTGTGGGAAGCCGAGCTCAAGATGGTGAAGGAGATTGCCGCCAACCTCAGCTTCGAGCAGGAACGGGCGGCCCTCTGGTGGGGCACTACAAAC
>Ga0183260_10002310_pt1 | contig 15767 bp, 22 predicted proteins | sample AntDrymUQ4972206_2_FD_129768 | JGI IMG/M metagenome (GOLD analysis project Ga0183260, IMG submission 129768) | Polar desert sand microbial communities from Dry Valleys, Antarctica - metaG UQ497 (22.06) (version 2) (version 2) | ecosystem: Environmental > Terrestrial > Soil > Desert | place...
CCGCTAGCTCCTCGTGATGGCGAGGGGGCTCGGGGGATAGCCCCTTGCGTCCATGACCTGTCGAGCCCAGGGCTCCAGTAGGGCGGCCAGCTCGTCGAGGTCGTCGCCGAGGGCCTGTACGGCCGGCGCCATCTGGGCGTCCGTGGCCAGCTCGAGGTCCTCCCGGAGGGTGCGCCCGGCGTCGGTGAGGGCGCCGTCGGCCAACCACCCGGCGGATCGGAGACGCTCCTCGGCGGCGTCGAGCTCCTCGGCGCTCCACGCCCGGGTGCGGACGTAGGACCTGGCCGGCATGCCCCAGTAGAGCTCGGTGAGCAGGCCGATCTCGGTGGCGTCGAGCCCGGCGGCCACCCAGACCGCGATGTGGCTGTCGCCGCGGAACTCGCGCAGGCGGTCGCCGAGGCGAAACAGGTCGCCCATCGGGGTGCCGGGCAGGGGCTGGGCGAGGGTGCCGGCGAACAGCGCGCGGCCCCAGGGTTGGAGGGGAGCGAGGGCCTGCCGCAACAGCTCGTTGGCGCGGTGGATGCCGCCGGGCTCCGGCCCAAGGATGCGCTCGAGCTGCTCGACCGCCCCCTTGAGGCGCTCCTCGGCGATGGTGGTCGCGTCGGTGAGGGTCCAGCCGAAGGTGACGGCCGCGACCACGACATCGGCGTCGAACACGCCGAACGCGGCCGCCACCAGCTCACCGGGCGCCTGGCCCAGAGCGGAGCCCCGGCTGGTGAAGTAGGCGGGTCCGTCCGGCAGGGCCACGCCACCTGAGGTGGTGCGCGGGCTGGGGCTGAAGCCGAGGGCCGCGTAGCGGGCGTGGCACTCGGGGGAGAAGTAGGCCTGCCCCGTGAGCGGCTCGATGAGGCGGGCGAGGAGGCGGGCGCCGTAGCGCACCTCGTCGGTGGCGGGAGGGGTCGGCATGCGTGGGACCCTACAGAGCCATGCCTGCTCCCGATCGACCCCCGGCCGGCGACCTCATCCTGCTCGGGGTGGCCGTCGTCGCGGTGTCCACGTCGGCCCCGCTGATCGCCGGAGCCGACGCTCCCACCCTTGCCATCGCCTTCTGGCGGAATCTGCTCGCCCTGCCAGTGCTGGGAATCTGGGTGCTCCTCCACCGCAAGGAGCGGGCCGCCTGGCGGGCCCGCTCGGCCGGCGACCGGCGTCTCTCCCGCATCTCGGGGGCGCTGCTGGCGGCCCACTTCGCCACGTGGGTACCGAGCCTGTCGTTCACGTCGGTGGCGTCGTCGGTGGCCTTGGTGGCCACCCAGCCGGTGTGGGCGGCCCTCATCGCCCGGCGACGGGGCGAGCACATCCAGCGCCGCACCTGGATCGGCATCTGCCTCGCCCTCGCCGGCACCGTGGTGCTCACCGGCGTCGATTTGTCGATCTCGGGGCGAGCCCTGTTCGGCGACCTCCTCGCCATGGTGGGCGGCATGTTCGCGGCCGCCTACGTGACCGTCGGCGCCGACGTTCGGCGCACCGTGTCGACCGTCTCCTACGCGCTCGCGTGCTACGCCACCGCGGCCGCCCTGCTTCTTGGGTTGTGCGTGGCCACCGGCCAGGTCCTGACGGGCTTCGACCGCGACACCTGGCTGGCCATCGGCGGGCTAGTGCTGGGGGCGCAGCTCCTCGGCCACACCCTCGTCAACCTCGTGCTCCGCAGCATCAGCCCCACGGCGGTCTCGGTGGCCATCCTCTTCGAGATCCTGGGCGCCACCCTGATCGCCCGCCTCGCCTTCGGGGAGACACCGCCGGCGGCGGCCTGGCCCGCCGGCCTTCTCATCGCTGTCGGGGTGGTGGTGGTCGTGCGGTCCGACAAGGATGCCACCGACCTCGTAGGGCCAGGAGGAGTGCTGACGTGACCCAGCCCGCCCGCTTCGTGCCGGTGTTAGAGCTGCCGGATGACTGGTCGGACGCCATCACGGTCGTCGTGCTCGACGCCCATCCCGACGACGTGGCCCCGGGCGCCGCCCGTCACGTGGTGGGCACGTTGGACGGCGCCGCGTGCTGGGCGGTCGATCTGAATGGAGACGGCGTCCCCGACGTCGTGGTCGATGGACTGGTGCCGCTCATGGGCCTCCATGGCCGCGTCGATGATGTGCGGTGGACGCTCGCGGGGCGTGCCGTGCAGCTCGTGGAATGGGATCGCACCACGCGCTTCTGCGGCCGGTGCGCGACCCCCACCGAACCGGCGGCCGCTGACCGGGCCCGCCGCTGTCCGGCCTGTGGGCTCATGGCCTTCCCCCGCCTGGCGCCTGCGGTCATCACCCTCATCGAGCGGGATGGGGAAGCGCTGCTGGCCCGGGGGCGAGCCTTCCCCGTGCCGATGTACAGCTGCATCGCCGGCTTCGTCGAACCCGGGGAGACGATGGAGCAGGCCGTGCACCGAGAGGTGGGGGAGGAGGTGGGCGTGACCATCACCGACGTCCGCTACGTGTCGAGCCAACCCTGGCCGTTCCCGCACTCGCTCATGATCGGGTTCGAGGCCACGTGGGCCGCAGGCGACATCGTCATCGACGAGACCGAGATCGTCGACGCCCAGTGGTTCCGGGCCGATGACCTCCCGATGATCCCGCCTGGCATGAGCATCGCCCGCACCCTGATCGACCGCTGGACGGCTCGGCAGGGCGCCCCCCTCTGAGGATCAGTCGCGCTCGAGGCGCCAGCCGTCCTTCAGCATCCAGAGCCGGTGGCGTCGACCCTCGACTTCGGCCTGGCTGAGCTCGTAGCCGGCATCGCCGTGCCACATGGCGACCGCGCCGCCGACCGTGTTCACCCAGCGCGTCTCGTAGTGGGGGAGCGGGTCGCGCGCGGCTGCGGCAGCCAGCGCCAGGTCGACGTCGTCGTGCTCGGCCAGGTCGTGCAATGTGACCCAGGTCGGTGGGGCCAGGTCGACCTCGCCACGGTCGCGCCGGTCGAGCACCTCCCGGGCGGCGAGCCACTCGTGCTCGTGGATCTCGCCGCCATCGACGACGACCTCGCCGTCGCTGGCCCGAGCGAGGAAGAACCAGGTGGCGTACCGCCGCGGCGTGATGGCCGGTGGCACCCAGTGCGAGAAGGCCACGAGGTCATCGGGGTCGACGGCCAGCCCGCACTCCTCCAGCGCCTCCCGGGCCGCGGCCCGTCGAGCATCTGCCTCGGGGTCGGCGTCGTCTGGACGTCGGTCCTCGTCGTCCACCCGCCCGCCCGGGAACACCCACATCCCGCCGAAGGCGACCTTGGAGACCCGGTGCAGCATCAGCACCTCCAGGCCGTCCGACCCGTCGCGCACGAGGATGACGGTGGCGGCAGGGATGGCTGGGTTCTCCTCGGGGCCTAGATCCGGCGGGGTCACAGCAGCGCTCGCACGGCCTCGGCGACCTCATCAGGGGCTTCCAGCGGAGGCCAGTGGCCCACGTCACCGAGCCTCTGCAGCTCGCGTTGGGGCGGCCAGTCCGGGAGTCGCTCCGCCACCCGGTCGGCCACGTGACCCCCCGACACCGGGTCGAGGTGGCCCCACACGAACCGCATCCGCACGGGTGAGATCTCCAGCGCGTTGTTCCAACGAGCTGCGTGCTCCACCCGGTCGGCGACGTAGTGCAAGAGCAGGTGAGCGATGATCGACCCCTCGTCATGCTCCATCGACCGCCAGATGCCGTGGGATTCCGCCTCGTCCATCGGCCGCCGCTCGCCCCAGGTCCCCTGCAGCCCGGTGGTCAAGGCGGCCTCGTCCATGGCGGCGGCCACCGCGGCACCGTGCTCCGGGTCGAGAAGCAGCTGCTGGCCCAAGGTCTGGCGGTGTAGGTCGGGCCACAACCCGCCGTTGCACCACACGACCCCCGTGATGGCGGTCGACCGGTCCGGCGTCTCCAGCTGTCGGGCCAGCAGCTCCTGGGCGACCGACACGCTGTAGTCGTGGGCAACGAGCACCGTGGAGGTGACGCCGAGCTGGTCCCACATCCCCTCAACGGCGTCCGCGGCGCCATGGATCGAGTACGGGTGCCCGGGCGGCTTGGCCGAGGCCCCGAAGCCCGGCAGGTCGAGCGCCACCAGCCGGGCCTCGCTGTCGAGACGGTGAAACAGGGGCACGGCATCGAGCGACGACGACGGGTACCCGTGCAGGAAGGTCACCACCGGCCCGGCTCCCTGGTCGTGCACGGCGAGACGGACGCCACCGACCTCGAGTTCCGTCGCGCGAGCCGTCCACTCCTCGAAGGTCACCATCCGGCAACCGTACCGACGCGAGAACGACCTCTGGCCCGAGCATCGTTGCTCGGGCCAGTGCGTGGAGCTGGGGGGAATCGAACCCCCGTCCGCCAAGCGGTCGACGTACGCGCTACGACCATTCCCGAGATCACGCCACTTCGGCTGGCGCACCGCCGGGTCGGAGGAGCACGCGAAGGTGCTCGCCGCCGAGTCTTTCCTCGAAGCCAGCGGTCTTTCCCGCCGTCAGTGGTCTCTCCCTACGGTCCGCCATCGCTTCTGTTGCCGGGCTGCGATGGCCAGGCCCCGTGTGCCGTCACCGGTCACTGGAGCTCTCTACCGTCTAGTTGGACTAGGCGGCGAGGGCGTACTGCTCATCGGCAGTTGTTTTGGTGCCCCGTTTTAGGAGTCTGAGCAACTCCGGTCGCACGGATCGCCGAGCAGTCTCAACGTCGAAACCGATCAGCCCCTGGAAAGGGTGGTGTCAAGGATCTCCCCGATCGCTCGGGGGGACCCAGGGTACCGGCTCATTCGCCGCGGTCACCCCGGTTTGCCCGGGCGAGGTCGCGCGCGGCGTCGCGCTCGGCGATGACCCGGCGCTTGTCGTGGGTGCGGCGGCTCTTGGCCAGACCGAGCTCGACTTTGGCCCGCCCCTCCTTGAAGTAGATCGACAGCGGGATGAGCAACAGGTGCTCCGGGTCGACCCTGGCCCTCAGCCGCATGATCTCGTTGCGATGCAGCAGCAGCTTGCGCTTCTGGTCGGGATCGTGGCCGGTGTGGGACTGCGAGTACAGCCACGGCGCGATGTGGAGCTGGTGGAGCCAGACCTCGTTGCCGTCGATGCGGGCGAAGGCGTCCATGATCTGCACCTTGGCCTCCCGGAGGGACTTGACCTCGCTGCCGCGCAGCATGATGCCCGCCTCGATGGTGTCGAGGATCTCGTAGTTGCGCCGAGCCTGGCGGTTGCTCGCGATCGGTCGGGTCCCGGTGGGCTTCATGGGGTCGCTCACGCTACCGGTACCCTGCCGCCGTGCTGCACCTGACCCGCACCACCTGGGAGACCTTTGTCGCCCATGCCTACGACGGCCTGCCCGACGAGGCCTGCGGGCTGATCGCCGGTCCGCCCGGCACCGATCGCGCCACCGCGTACTACCCGTGCCGGAACGCCGCCGAGTCGAGCCGGGTGTACACCATCGATCCGAGGGACCACCTTCGAGCCGACCGTGATGCCGAGGACAAGGGCCTGGAGATCAACGGGGTGGTGCACTCCCACACCCATACCGACGCCTACCCGTCGGCCACCGACGTGGAGCAGGCGCCGGTGCCGGAGTGGCACTACGTCATCGTCTCCCTGCGCCAGGAGGCGCCGGTCACCCGGAGCTACCGGATCGCGGACGGCACCATCGCCGAGGAGCCCGTTGCGCTGAGCGACCGGTAGAATCCCGACAGGAACAGTCGACTTTCCCGTTCGGAGCACCAGTGGCCGTCTACGAATCAGCGCTCGACCTCATCGGCAACACGCCGGTGGTGGACATCTCGTCGCTGTCGCCCAACTCGAACGTGCGGATCCTGGCCAAGCTCGAGGGCCAGAACCCGGGCGGCTCGGTGAAGGATCGGGCCGGCAAGCAGATGATCCTCGACGCCGAGAAGGATGGCATCCTCACGCCTGGCTCCGGCCAGGTGATCCTGGAGTCGTCCTCGGGCAACACCGGCATCGCCCTGGCCATGATCGCCCGCATCCGTGGCTACCGCCTGAAGGTGGTCCTGCCCGACAACGTGTCCGTGGAGCGGCGGCAGCTGCTCGAGTCGTGGGGCGCCGAGATCATCAGCAACCCGGGCGCCGAGGGATCGAACGGCGCCATGCGCAAGGCGCAGGCCATGGCTGCTGAGCACCCCGAGTGGTGGTTCCCGTTCCAGTACGGCAACCCCGCCAACCCCAAGGCCCACTACGAGGGCACCGGCCCGGAGATCTGGCGCGATGTGCCGGAGATCACCCACTTCGTGGCCGGGCTCGGCACCGCCGGCACGCTCATGGGGGTGGGGCGCTTCCTCAAGGAGCGCAGCCCCGACGTGCAGATCTGGGCCATCGAGCCGCCGGCGGGGGAGATGGTGGACGGCCTCAAGAACATCGACGAGGGCTTCATCCCGCCGGTGTTCATCGACAACGACGGCTTCGACCTCCTCGACCGGCGCCTCATCGTGCGGCCTCGGGAGTCGATCGAGTGGACCCGCCGGCTGGCCGACGTCGGCGTCTTCGCCGGCATCTCCTCGGGCGCCATCCTGGCCGGCTCGGTGAAGGCGGCGGGCCTGATCGACGAGGGCACCATCGTCATGATCGTGTGCGACGGTGGCTGGAAGTACCTCTCGGCCGGCGTCTGGACCGATGACATCGACACCGTGGAAGCCCGAGCCAAGGCCACCATCTACTTCTAGTCCGCCTTGCGCCAGTGTTGTAGCATACGACCATGCTGACGGTTCCCCAGGTGGCTCGTCGTCTCGGGCGGAACCCGGAGACGATCCGTCGCTGGATCCGCTCGGGCCGGCTTCCGGCCACGAAGGTGGGGACCCAGCACGTCGTCGACGAGGCCGCCGTCGAGCTGGCGGCGGCCGACGGACGGCTTCCCCTCCCGGATTGGCTCCGGCCTGAGCCCGCCTTCGCCGGGGTCGACTGGGCCCAGGCCGTCCGGGGCGTGCGGGACTCCGCTTGACCCCAACCCGGCTCGTGGTGGATGCGAGCGCCGCCGCTGCCCTCGTCTCCGCCGCGGAAGGCTTCGGTCGGCTGGCGGGCATCCACCTGAACGCTCCGCACCTGCTGCGCTCCGAGCTGACGGCGGCGCTGCGCCAGCAGGAGCATCGTGGCGTGCTGCCGGCGGGCGCCGCCGACACTGGGCTGTCCCGGCTCCTCGCCGCCGAGATCAGCTACTCGAGTCGCTCGGCCGACCTGGTCGAGGCCCTGGACGTGGCCCGATCGCTCGGGTGGGCCAAGACCTACGACGCCGAGTACCTGGTGCTGGCTCGTCGACTGCGGTGCCCCGTGGTGACGCTCGACGCCAGGCTCCAACGCGGAGGCGGGCGGATCGCCCCGGTCCTCGGTCTCGCCGAGCTCGACGTCGGGTGAGGGGCGGGTCAGGCGCCGAGGAGCGGCTGGATGGCCTCGGGCGGGCGCCCCAGCACCGCCCGGCCGTCGGCGGTCACCAGGATGGGGCGCTCGATCAGCACCGGGTTGGCCACCATCAGCTCGATCCACCGCGCCCGGTCGTGCGACTCTTCCCGGAGGTGAAGGTCGTCGGCCACCGCCTCACCCATCCGGGCCAGCTCCCAGGGCTCCATCCCCAGGGCGTGCAGGACGTCGTCGAGCTCCATCTCGGTCGGCGGCCGGTCGAGGTAGCGGCGCTCTTCGTACGGCATGCCCGCCGCGTCCAGGATCTCCTTGGCCTGGCGGCTCTTGGAGCAGCGCGGGTTGTGCCAGAGCGTGAGGTCAGCCATGGCTCGATCGTAGGGTCGTAGCCTTCCGGGCGTGGACGACCGTCCGATCGGGATGTTCGACAGCGGGTTCGGTGGGCTCACCGTCGCCCGGGCGGTGATCGACCTGCTGCCGTGCGAGCACCTCGTCTACCTGGGCGACACGGGTCGCTATCCGTACGGACCCCGCCCCCTGGACCAGGTGCGCGGGTTCGCCGAGGAGATCACCGACTTCCTCGTGGCCGAGCACGACGTGAAGCTGCTGATCGTGGCCTGCAACACCGCCGCCGCCACCGGTCTCGCCGAGCTGCAGGCGCGGGTCGACGTCCCGGTGGTCGGCGTGATCGAGCCCGGCGTCCGCAGCCTGGCCCGGGCCACCCGCAGTGGCCGAGTGGGGGTGATCGGCACCGTGGGCACGGTGGCATCGGGTGCCTACCAGGAGGCGGTGGCCGAGCTGGGCCCGCACCTCGAGCTGTCCTGCGCGGCATGCCCTGGTCTGGTGGAGTTCGTGGAGCGGGGTGAGACCCGCAGCGACCAGGTGACCGTTCTGGCCGAGCGGCTCCTCGCGCCCGTGCGGGAGGCGAAGGTCGACGCCCTGCTCCTCGGTTGCACGCACTACCCCTTCCTGGCCCGCACCATCAGCGACGTGATGGGCCGCGAGGTCGTGCTGGTCGACTCCGCCGACGAGACCGCCTTCGAGGTGCGCCACCTCCTGGAGGGCACTGCGCTGGCGCGCGACATGGGGGCTGACCCAGGCCGACACCGTTGGCTGTCGTCGGGTGACATCTCCTGGTTTCGGCAGCTGGGTCAGCGGCTGCTCGGCCCCGAGCTCGACGAGGTCGATCCGGTCATCTGGCCCTGAGCCGGCGCCGGGCCTGCGAGGATGCGGCCATGTCTGCCTCCCGCCCCGACGGCCGTGCCGCCGACGAGCTGCGACCCATCCGATTCGAGCGCGACTTCACGGCCATGGCGGCCGGATCGTGCCTGGTGAGCTTCGGCGACACCCGGGTGCTGTGCACTGCCTCCATCGACGAGGACGTGCCCCGCTGGATGAAGGGCAAGGGCAAGGGGTGGGTGACGGCGGAGTACTCGATGCTTCCCGGCGCCTCGCCGGAGCGGATCCGCCGGGAGGTCAAAGACGGCAAGCCGTCGGGCCGCACTCAGGAGATCCAGCGCCTCATCGGTCGCTCGCTTCGGGCCGTGTGCGACATGCAGGCCCTCGGTGAGCGCCAGGTCATCGTGGACTGCGACGTGCTTCAGGCCGACGGCGGCACCCGCACGGCGTCCATCTGTGGCGGCTATGTGGCCCTCCACGACGCCCTCGCGCGCGTGGTGCAGGAGGGCCGCATCACCGGCCATCCGCTGACGTCGGCCTGCGCGGCCATCTCGGTGGGCATCGTGGATGGCACCCCGGTGCTCGACCTGCCCTACGTGGAGGACTCGCGCGCCGAGGTGGACATGAACGTGGTCATGACCTCGGAGGGCGGCTTCGTCGAGGTGCAGGGCACGGCCGAGGGCGCGCCCTACAGCCGGGCTCAGCTCGACGAGCTCCTGGGTCTGGCGGAGCAGGGCATCGGCCAGATCATGGGTCTCCAGCAGGGCACCTTGAGCGAGCCGCCGGCACCCCGCGCGCGCTGATGCGCGTGCTGCTGGCCACCGGTAACGCCCACAAGGCGGCTGAGCTCCAGGAGATCCTGGGGCCGACCGTCACGGTGGAGGCCCGGGCGACCGGTGTGGAGGAGACGGGGGCCACCTACGAGGAGAACGCCCTGCTCAAGGCCCGAGCCCTGGTGACGGCCAGCGGGGAGCTGGCGGTGGCCGACGACTCCGGCATCGAGATCGACCACCTCGGCGGCGCCCCCGGGCTCCACTCCGCCCGATGGGCCGGCACCGAGGGTGTCGTCGCCCGGTCGCTGAGCGAGCTCGACGGCGTGTCCCCCGCCGAGCGCACCTGTCGATATGTCTGTGCCGCCGCAGCCGTCTGGCCCGACGGGCGCGAGCTGGTGGTGCGGGGCGAGGTGGAAGGCGTCGTCGTCGACGCCCCTAGGGGAGACGGCGGCTTCGGCTACGACCCGGTCGTGGCCCCGGTGGAGGGCGACGGTCGCACCTTCGCAGAGATGTCAGCCGCCGAGAAGCACGCCATCAGCCATAGGGCGAGAGCGTTCCGGGCCCTGCTCCCGCACCTCACCTGATCACCAACCGCGGAGGTCGACGTCCCAGACCTCGCGGACGTCGTCGCCGTCGACGAGGTGGAGGCGCTCGTGCTGCGAGACGGTCGGGTCGACGTGGGCGGGCACCACCCGCACCCGGTTGCCGACGGCCACCTCGACGCCGTCAGCCACGCCGAAGGTGAGGTGCTCGTCAGAGACGAACCAGCAGTCGCCCACGTCGAGCACCTTGGGGTCGCCGTGGTCCATGCCGAAGGCCTTCAGGCCGGCATCGAGCACACCCCACTTGGCGGAGCGCGAGATGACCGTCGTGTTGACGAACAGGGCGTTCTCGAAGTCGCCGGCGTGCGGTGTGTACTCGGTGTCCATCAAGCAGTACGACCCGGCCTGGAGCTCGGTGATCCAGGTGTTGGTGTCCCAGGTGCCGGTGCCGCCGCCCGACACGACGTCGCCGCCGACTGCCTCGGCGGCGACCAGCAGCATCCCCATCGAGCGCTCGACCAGGTCGGCCTTGGTGTCGCCCGGCTCCCGCATGAGGTGGCCCTCGTAGCCCATCACGCCGCGCACGGTCATGCCCTTCGCCCGGGCGGCGTCGGCCAGCCGGCCGGCGTCGGGGGGGTCGCAGCCGCAGCGGGGCAGCCCCACGTTGACGTCGATCAGCACCTCGGGCACGCGGGCCTTGGCGGCCGCCTCAATCGTCTCCTCGGAGTCGACGGCGACGGTGATCCGCGCCACGCCGCGCTCGACGACGGGAGTCAGTCGTCCCAGCTCCAGGCTCTCGTTGGCCAGCAGCAGGTCGTCACCCAGGCCGGCGGCGGCCATGCCCAGCATCTCCCGCACAGTGGCGCAGCAGAAGGCCCGATGACCGGCCTCGGCCAGCCGGGCCGCCAGCGCGGTGGACTTGAACGCCTTGACGTGAGGACGGAGCTTGAGTCCCGGCCACCGCTTCGCCATGGTGGCCACGTTCCGGTCGAACGCCTGCACATCGACCAGCAACGAGGGGGTGGGCAGCTCGTGCACCTGCATGGCGCGGACCCTAGCGGTGGTGCACCAGGTGGGACTCGAACCCACACGAGCTCTCGCTCACAGGCTCCTAAGGCCTGCGTGTCTGCCGGTTTCACCACTGGTGCCTGAAGCGATCGTAGGGCGTGTCGGGGTTTCGGCTGGCGCCGCTAGCCTCGCCGACGTGACCCACGACCTGTCGCTTCCCTCGATGCCTGTCGCCCAGAGCCAGATGGCCAACCCCGCCTCGGAGATCTACAACCGGCTCCTGAAGGACCGGATCATCATCCTGGGCACCGACGTCAGCGACGACATCGCCAACATCATCTGCGCCCAGATGCTGTTCCTCGACGCGGAGGACAACGACAAGGACATCTGGCTCTACGTGAACAGCCCGGGCGGTTCGGTCACCGCCGGCATGGCCATCTACGACACCATGCAGTTCATCCAGCCCGACGTGGCCACCATCTGCATGGGCCTGGCCGCCTCGATGGGCCAGTTCCTGCTCTGTGCCGGCGCAGCCGGGAAGCGCTTCGCCCTGCCCCACGCGCGGATCATGATGCACCAGCCCTCGGGGGGCATCCAGGGCCAGGCCAGCGACATCGCCATCCAGGCCGAGCAGCTCATCTACGTCAAGCGGCTCATGGCCGAGCGGATCGCCCACCACACCGGCCAGACGGTCGAGCAGATCACCGACGACTCCGAGCGGGACCGCTGGTTCACCGCCGAGCAGGCCAAGGAGTACGGCGTCATCGACCACGTGTCGGTGAAGCGCGGCGAGCTCCTCTAGCCCGTCCGCTCAGCATTCCCGCGCCGCGAAGGCGCTGAGCTCAGCGGCCGCCTCTTCGACGTCCGGATGGGCGTCGGTGATGGACTGCACCCGAGTAGCGGCCTCGGTGGCATCGCCCGGCGCCACCGCTTCGAGGGCATCGATCAGCGCTTGCACGTAGGCGACCTCGACCTCGAGGTCGTCGACCACCTCGGCAGGGGCGTCGTCCAGCAGCTCGCCGAGGGCCACCCGGGCGGGGCGGAGCTGCTCGAGCGCCGCCTCGGGGTCGGTGGGGTCGAACCCCTGGAAGGTGGTGGCCAAGGCGTCCCCCTCGGCGACGGAGGTGCACAGCGCCTCGGCGCTCCCGCCGTCGTCGTCGCTGCAGCCGACCGCCAGCGCGGCGACGACGGCCAGCGCGACCGCCGCGCCGCCCCTACTGCTCGTCGAGCTTGCCGACGATGGCCTTGGCCTTGTCCGCCGCCCCCGCGATCTTGTCGGTGTGCTGCCCGCCCGTCTTGTCGTCAACGATCTCGACCACCTTGTCGATCCCCGCCTCGATCTGCCCGGTCTTGCCTTGGAGGGCGCTCTTGATCGTGTCCAGCAGTCCCATGGGGGGTGGCTCCTTGGTCGGGGGTCATCGGGTGGCTTCGGCGAGTGTCCGCAGCTCGGCCACGGCGTGAGCCAGGCCTTCGGGGTCCTTGTACAGCGCCGATCCGGCGATCAGCACGTTGGCCCCGGCGGACGCCGCGCCCTGGATCGTCGACGGGCTGATGCCACCGTCGACCTCGATGTCAACATCATGGCCCTCCCGCCGCACGAGCTGGCGCAGCTCGGCGATCTTGGGCTCCATGGTGGCGATGTAGGCCTGCCCGCCGAAGCCGGGGTTCACCGTCATGACCAGCACCATGTCGACGAGGTCGAGCACGTGGGCCACGGCGCTGACAGGGGTGGCCGGGTTCAGGGCGACGGCGGGCATGGCGCCGAGCTCGCGGATGCGTCCGAGGGTGCGGTGGAGGTGGCGACAGGCCTCGGCGTGGACGATGAGCAGCCCACAGCCGGCCTCGACGTAGCGAGGGGCCAGCTCGTCGGGTTCCTCCACCATGAGGTGGGCCTCGAACAGGACCGACGCATGGGGGCGACAGGCGGCGATGACGTCAGGACCGAAGGTGAGGTTGGGCACGAAGCGGCCATCCATCACGTCCCACTGGATGCGGTCGACGCCGGCGGCCTCGAGGGCAGCCACCTCCTCGCCCAGGCGGGCGAAGTCGGCCGGCAGCACCGAGGGCGCGATCTCGATGGGTCGCACGGTTCCGGGGAGATCGGTCATCGCGATCCATCCTCGCACGCCCCTACAGTCGTCCTGTGGCGCCGCTGACCCTGGAGATCACCACGGTGGTGGCCGGAGGCGATGGCCTGGGTCGCGATGCCGGTGGTCGGGTGACCTTCGTGGCCGGAGCCCTGCCCGGCGAGACCGTGACCGTTGACGTGCAGCAGCAGAAGAAGGACTTCGCCCGAGGGGCCTTGCGGGACGTGATCCACGCCTCGACGGATCGCGTCGCCCCGCCCTGTCCGTTCGTGGCCGCTGGGTGCGGTGGCTGCGACTGGCAGCACATCGCTCCTCCGGCGCAGCGGGCCCTCAAGGTCGCCATCGTGGCCGATGCCCTGCGGCGACAGGCCAAGCTCGGCATCGCGGTGGACGAAGGGCCGGACCTGCCGGCCACCTCCTACCGCACCGCGCTGCGGGGGGTGGCCGTGGGCGGGCGCTTCGCCCTCCGGCGGCGTCACAGCCACGATGTCGTGCCTGTCGCGCCCTGCCTCGTCGCCCACCCGCTGGTCGACGAGCTGGTTGTCGACGGCCGCTTTCCCGACGGTGAGGTCGTGCTCCGCGCCGGCGCCCGCACCGGGGAGCGGCTGGTGGTCGTGGCGGGCGACGCCGCCCGCGCCCAGGTGCCCGAGGGCGTCAGGGTGGTCTCGGCGGCCGCCCTCGCCGGTGGCCGGCGCGCCTGGTTCCACGAGGAGGTGGCGGGCCGACGCTGGCGCATCTCGGCCCGCTCGTTCTTCCAGGCCCGACCGGATGGCGCCGAGGCCCTCGTCACCTCGGTCGCCCAGGCCATCGTCGGTGCCCTGCCCGCCGGCGGCCACCTGGTCGACCTGTACGGCGGCGTCGGCCTGTTCGCCGGCATTCTCGGGGTCGGCCCGGTCACCCTCGTCGAGTCCAGCGCCTCGGCGGTGGCCGACGCCCGGGTCAACCTCGCCGAGGTCGACGCTCGCATCGTGCGGGCGGACGTCGACCACTGGGGTGCCGGCCGGGCCGACGTGGTCATCGCCGACCCCCCTCGCACCGGTCTGGGGGCGCGCGGCGTGGCTCGGGTGGCCGCCAGCCATGCGCCGCGCCTCGCCCTGGTCAGCTGCGACCCCGCCGCCCTCGGGCGCGATGCCCGCCTCCTCGCCGAGGCCGGCTACGACCTGCGGAGCGCGCAGCTGGTGGACCTCTTCCCCCACACCTCTCATGTCGAGGTGGTGTCCCGCTTTGACCGACGCTGAACCACCTCCGACGCCTGTGTCATCCGCAAGCGGTGACGGCACCGAAACCAGTACGCCCATGGCTCTGCACGAGGACCTCACCCAGTGGAGCGACGCCGTCCTGGTGGTCGCCATCAGTCGCTACCGCCAAGAGGCGCTGGCCGAGGCGTACCGGCGCCACGCCGGTTCCGTGTACGCGCTGGCCAAGCGCCTGCTCGTGGACGCCGCCATGGCCGAGGAGATCGTGCAGGAGGTGTTCCTGCGCATCTGGAACCAGCCGGAGAAGTTCGACCCGGAGCGCGGTTCCCTGCGCTCCTACCTCCTGGCCCAGTGCCACGGCCGCTCGGTCGACATGCTCCGATCCGAGACCTCTCGACGCCACCGCGAGGAGCGCGACGCTCGCCGCACCGCCGAGCGGGGCTACGACGTCGAGCACGAGGTGGTGGACATGGCCGTGGCGGATCGGGTCAAGGAAGCCCTGTCCACGCTCCCGGAGATGGAGCGAGAGGCGATCGCGCTGGCCTACTTCGGTGGGCACACGTACCGCGAGGTGGCGGACATGTTGGAGGAACCCGAAGGTACGGTGAAGAGTCGCATCCGAGCGGGGCTCAAGCGGCTGCGGACCGACCTGGTCGGCGCCGGGTTGGGAGGGGAGCTGTGAGCGCGCTGACCCACGCTGAGATCGAGGAGCTGTTGGGCGCCTACGCGCTCCACGCCGTGGAGCCCGACGAGGTCGAGATCGTCGACCGGCACCTCGAGGAGTGCCCCCGCTGCCGGGCCGAGGTGGCCGGGCACCGAGAGGTCGCCACGCTGCTGGGCAACACCGGCGGCGATGCCCCCGAAGGTCTCTGGGAGCGCATCTCCAGTGCGCTGGAGGAGTCGGCCCCGCCCATGCGCCTGAACCTGCCGACCCCGGAGGGGAACGTCATCCCCCTCGCGCCCCGCCGGCGGGCGAAGGCCACCCGCCTGGGGTTCGCCGCCATCGGTGTGGCGGCCGCCTTGGCCATCGCTGTCCTCGGTGCCCAGGTCGTGCAGCAGCAGGACCAGCTCGATCGCTTCGAGGAGACCGTCCAAGACGGCACGATCTTGAGCCTGGCCGACGTGGCCCTGCGCGACCCTGACGCCGTCCAGGCCCGGCTCGAGCCCTTCGGCGAGGGCGACGTGAGCGGCACCGCGGTGCTCCTGCCCAACGGGACCGGGTTCCTGACGGCGCACGAGCTCCCCGCCCTGGAGGACGGCCGCACCTACCAGCTGTGGGGTCGCACCGACAACGGCCTCATCTCGCTCGGCCTGCTCGGCGCCGAGCCGGGCATCGTCCCGTTCCAGGCGGGCCAGGACGTCGTCGCCATCGCCATCACCGCCGAGGAGGCGGGCGGGGTGTCGCAGTCGCAGAACCTGGCCGTCCTCGCCGGCGAACTCGGCTGAGCACCGGTGGAGGGCCGGGGAGCCTGGCTCCTCGACCCTCCTGCACGGTGTCTGCGTACCCCCCCTGGGACTCGAACCCAGAACCTGCGGATTAAGAGTCCGACGCTCTGACCAGTTGAGCTAGAGGGGCATGTGGGCTTCGCAGCCTAGGCGCTGGTGTGGCGGGCCAAGGCCTGGCTTGGGGTGACCGAGGGGATTCGAACCCCCGACATCCAGGATCACAACCTGGCGCTCTAACCAACTGAGCTACG
>Ga0183260_10002311_pt1 | contig 15760 bp, 19 predicted proteins | sample AntDrymUQ4972206_2_FD_129768 | JGI IMG/M metagenome (GOLD analysis project Ga0183260, IMG submission 129768) | Polar desert sand microbial communities from Dry Valleys, Antarctica - metaG UQ497 (22.06) (version 2) (version 2) | ecosystem: Environmental > Terrestrial > Soil > Desert | place...
CCTCGACTGAAAGGTCGCCAGGACGGACGAATTAGCCTCTCGGAGCGCGAGGAAACGCTTCGTCGGGGAAGGGGCGGCTAACCGGATACCCTCTTGAGAGAATCACATCACCGGACCGCCGCCAAAATTCCACGGCGAGCGGGACATCCTCCCGGCGGTAATCCGGCCGACCCAGACGCCGCCGAGGAGATCGCCGAGCACTTTCGCGACCATCGAACCGCGATCCTCGCCGCAGGAACGCTTCATGTCCTCGGCGGATTCTTCTTCCTCTGGTTTCTGGCAGCGCTCACGACGGCGCTGAGAGGGTTGGACGAGAGCCTCGCCTGGCTGCGGACTGCGGCCCTCGTCGGCGGCGTGGCCGCGGGTGCGCTAATGCTTGCTCTGACCGGGCCTCAGACGACGGGAGCGACGACCGACATCGAGTTGGTCGGGGCGGAGAGCTCGGTCGCTTTCTGGCGGCTGTCGCACATGTTCTTCGTCGGGGCGGAGTTCGCGTTCGCGGTGATCGTCTCTGCGGTCTCGCTGATTGCGCTTTCGCGCTTCCTGCTCCCGCGCTGGCTGGGGTGGGCCGGCTTGGTCATCGCGATCTTGCTGCTCATCGTGCCGGTCGGCTGGATCGCGCTGCTCTTGCTCGTACCGATCTGGCTCGTTGTCGTCAGCGTTTTGCTCTTCACGCGGGCACGCGACGAGTCGACAAGTCTGGTGCGAGACGGCTAGTGCGGTTCTGTCGGAGCCCAGCGAAAACCGGGAGACCGTTCGGCCTAGTCGGGCATAGTCGGCCCCAAGCATCTCTGTTTGACGAGCTGCTTCCTCACCTAACCCCCCGCCTCGGCTACCTAGCGCGATAAGACGCGCGAAGCACGTTCTGCCTTTTTTGCCTAACTGCTCAGCTCTGTCTGGCCCGACGAGGACGACGTCACGCGAGAGGACGCTTTTCTCTTGACGCCGAGCCGACACGTTAGGGTCGCACCAGTGGACGAGCTGGAGCGAGTCGAGCGCGAACTACTTGGTGCCTTGCGCCGCGCCGACCTGAACGCTGCATCAGCCCTCCTTCACGACGCCTTCTTGATCACGACAGCCGGGTGGATTGCCGAACCCGTCGGGAAGGGAGCGTGGCTCGGCTCGTTGTCAGAGCGCATGACGCTGGACTCGTTCGATCTGCGCCTGCTCGCAACCCAGCGTTTCGGGGATATCGCTGTTGTTCTCGCCGAGTCGGCACAGGAGGGCACGCATGACGGTGAACCCTTCTCCCTGACCTTCCGCTACACCGATGTCTGGATACACGGCGACGATGGCTGGGCACTCACGACTCGTCATGCGTCGATAGTTCCGCGCACTTAGCGGGTCGATTCGCGCCAAGAAACATTCCTGCACCGCCTCGGCTACCTAGCGCGATAAGACCCGCGAAGCACGTTCTGCCTTTTTTGCCTAACTGCTCGCCGTCTCCGGGCAGAACATCGCCTTTCTCGCCCTCGGCGTCTACGGGCTCGGCTGGCTGCTCCGCCTGTCGAAGGTCGTTCGGGAGCTTGCGACTCTGGGGCCCCCAGTGAACTCGTCTTACTTTTGACACCAGGCGCGCAGTGCGTTAGTGTGTATACGAATCAGATTCGCTCTCGAACGAAGGAAGATCATGGCTTGGGGCGACAACATGCGGCGGCTCTTCGGAGTCCACGACTTAACCAACGCGGACGCGGCTGATCTCTTGGGCTTCTCCCAACAGGCGATCTCCGAGTGGGTGAGCAAAACTCGCGCGGAGCCGCGACAACCGAACCTGACGACGCTCCTACGCTGCGCCGATTTCTTCCATATCTCCGGAGATCGTCTTGCACGTGCGGACTTCGCCGAGCTGCTCGAACAGGAGCTTGCGGACGCCGACAGGTTCCGCCAGGTGGAAGCCGAGATTCGCCGACGTCGGTCGAAACTCGTTCCAGTCAGGATCGGTGAGCCGACCGAACTTCTCAAGGGGACGAGGGTCGCGAAGCTGAGAGGTAAGTCAACTACGGCTAGGAAAGCGACAGGGAGGGAAAGTGGCTCAGGATAGACAACAAAAACCGCTCACTAGCAGGGATTCTGATGGAGCGTGCCGGGATCGAACCGGCGACCTCCGGCTTGCAAAGCCGGCGCTCTCCCAGCTGAGCTAACGCCCCGAGGGAGCCAAGTGTAACCGGGGTCTGACTGGGGCCAGACCCGATCTACGTCTGCGTTCCACCGACGCCCTTGCGCTCGAGCGTCCGCAGGCCGTCTCCGAACGAGCGCTCGGCCGAGGCGGTGCGCGTCTGCTGCTCGAGCCGGCGGAGGCGCTCGTCCAGCTCGTCGAGCTCGGCGCGGCTCATGCCCGCGGCGACGGCCGTCGTGCCCTCGCCGCTTGCTCCCGCCGCCTGCTCGATCGCCCGGCCGTGCTCGAGGAGTGCGAGCTCACGGCGAGCAAGCTCATCGCTCTGCGCGGCAAGCTCGGCCTGGGTGCGCGCGAACGCCTTCTCGGCGTCTTGGAGCTTTGTCAGGCGAGTCTCGATCTGCGCGAGGCGCGCCTCCGCGTCCGGAGTTCCGGTCTTGCGGGCGAGATCGGCCTCCTCTTTGACGATGGTGCGCTCGCGTCCGGCGAGCTCGTTCTCACGACGGCTCAGCTCCTGGGCGCGTGCAGCGAGCCCGACTTGAGCATGGACAAGCGCTTCGTCGGCACCGGCCGGGAGAGACGACATGTTGCCTCGGCTGACTTTGGCGATCGTATCCGCGAGCTGGCGCTCCTTCTTCTCGACGGATGCGACGCGATCGGTCAGCTCCTTGCGGAGCCTCCCGAGCTCGTCCTCTGCTGCGATTCGGATCGCACGGAGGCGGTCGTATTCGGCATCGATGGAGACCGGCTGAGCAACGTCGCGACGACCAAACAGGGGCACTCCTCGATGATATGCGGGAGCCGGGCCTTCTCCTGCAATGCGGGCTAGGCCGCGCGCTCGAGTCGCTCTTCGGCGCGTGCCCGACGGACGATGTCCTCACGCTCGCCGAAGCGCAACCGCGCCTTCTCCATCCGGAGTGCCTGCCAGAGCTCCTGCAGGCGCGCGTCGAGCTTGGCGATCTCTTCTTTCACCGCAAAGTCGAGCCCTCCGGAGAGCGTGTGCCAGAGCTCCTGGCGTTCCTCCGAGATGCGCTCGATCTCGTTATGGATCTGATCTGGCGTCATGCTTTCGGAAACGACTGTCATGGCCGCTGCATTCCCGCGGCGAAAATCGTTCAAACCTCGACCGGCTCACCCGTAGCCGAGCTCTTCGATCCGCTCCTCGTCGAGCCCGAAATAGTGGGCCAGTTCGTGCAGTACCGTGATTCGGATCTCCTCGCGGAGCTTCTCTCCATCGCGAAAGCTCTCCTCGAGCGGTATCCGATAGATCGAGATCTTGTCGGGGAGCTGGCCGCCCATATCACCGCGCTCGGGCAACGGAACGCCGTGGTAGAGGCCGAAGAGATCGGGATCCTCGGGGTGCTCGTCCTCGACCACCACGGCGATGTTCAGAAGCGCCTCGGCAAGATGCGCCGGGAGCTCGTCCAGGGCCGCGCGGACATGATCCTCGAATGCCACCGGCTACCTGATCACGAGCGCCATCAGCGCCTTCTGCGTATGCAGGCGGTTCTCGGCCTGCTCCCAGGCGAGGCAGCGCGGACCGTAGAGCACGTCGGCGGCGATCTCCTCGCCCACGTGCGCGGGCAGGCAGTGCAACGCCACGGCATCGGTATCGCCGAGCGCGAGGAGCGACGAGTCGAGGCGATAGGGAGCGAGGTCGCGAAGCCTGCGATCGCGATCCTCCTCCTGGCCCATGCTCGTCCAGACATCGGTGTAGACGGCATGGGCGCCGCGGACGGCTTCGCGCGGGTCGGTGCTCAGCTCCACTCTGCCTCCGCTGGCGCGTGCCTCCTCGGTCGCGGTCCTGAGAAACGCGGGATCGGGCTCGTACCCGGGGGAGTCGCTGCCGTGAACTCCATTCCGAAGCGAGCGGCGATGCGCATCAGTGAATGGCACACGTTGTTGCCGTCGCCGACGTAGGCGAGGTGAAGTCCGGAAAGCGCACCGAAGCGTTCTCGCAGCGTCATCGCGTCGGCGAGCGCCTGCAGGGGGTGCGTTTCGTCCGTGAGCCCGTTGATCACGGGAATCGACGCGTGCTCGGCGAACTCCTCGACCTCCGCCTGGTCGAACGTCCGGATCATCAACGCCGAGAGGAGCCGCGAGAGCACGAGGGCCGTGTCCCGATACGACTCGCCGCGTGCCAGCTGGAGCTCGGCGGCCGGCAGGAAGAGCGCCATCCCTCCGAGCTCCGAGATTCCGACTTCGAAAGCGACGCGCGTTCGCGTCGAGGGCTTGTGGAAGATGAGACCGATCGTCCGACCGGGGAGGAGTCGCAGCTCCGGACGATGCGCCCGTTCGGCTTTGAGCTCGTCCGCGAGGTCGAGAAGCGTTTGCAGCTCTTCGCGAGTCCACGCTGCTATGCGGGTGAAGCTCCGACCTTTCAGCCCTTGGGGAACACCTGCCATCGGTCCAAGTTACAAGTTGTAACCTTGGGTAGAGTCGTGTAGTGCCTACCTTTGCGGATGCCCTCAACGGGCAGATCGGGTACGAGTTCGGCGCATCGCAGCAGTACGTCGCGATCGCGGCGTACTACGACGCAGAGACGCTGCCGCAGCTCGCTGCCCACTTCTATCGGCAGGCGGTGGAGGAACGGAATCACGCGATGATGATCGTCCAGTACCTCCTCGACGCGGACGAGCGAGTGGTCATCCCAGGCGTGGACGCCCCGCAGACCGACTTCTCGGATCCGGTCGCCCCGGTCACGCTTGCGCTGGCTCAGGAGAAGCGTGTCACCGACCAGATCGTCGAGCTCGTCAAGCTTGCGCGCGAGGAAGGGGAGCTCGTCGGAGAGCAGTTCCTGCACTGGTTCCTGCAGGAACAGCGCGAGGAGATCGCATCGATGGCGGAGCTCCTGGCCACCATCGAACGCGGGCGCGACAACCTGTTGAATGTCGAGGAGTATCTGAGCCGGTCAGCTGGTGGCGAGAACGTGCTCGAGGCCGGGGCTCCTCCCGCTGCCGGCGGCCCCCTCTAGGGTCGTCATGCGCGAGATTCGGCTTCGGACCGAGCGGCGGAGCCAGCTCGTCGACATTACGCGCCAGGTACGGGAAGCCGCATCTGGCGAGGCTGGTTCGGCGATCCTCGTATACGTGCCGCACACGACGGCAGGGGTCACGATCAACGAGCATGCGGATCGCGCGGTCGCCCGCGACCACGAGATGGCTCTCGAGCACATGGTCGACGACAGCTGGCCGTGGCAACACCACGAGCCGGGCGAGGAAAACGCGCCCACCCATGTGCGGGCGTCGCTGATGGGGCCGAGTGTCGTCGTGCCCTTGCGCGGCGTGGGCGAGCTCGCGCTCGGAACCTGGCAAGGGATCTTCTTCTGCGAGTTCGACGGGCCGCGCGAGCGCTCCGTCTACATCTCCGTGTTGCAGTGAGCGTGACAGTCCGGGCGTGACCTTGTAGTGAAAGACACAAGGGTCTGACCCCGGACACCTCCGTTTGGGCCACGTCGTTCGCGTGACAAGTTCGTGCCAGTCGATCCACGGCTACGCTGGCTGGAGTGGCCGCGCCTGTCAGAAGAGGGGAGGAGCTCGAGCTTCAGATCGACTCGCTGGCATACGGCGGGAACGGTGTCTCGCGGCTCAACGGTTTCGTTGTCTTCGTTCGCGGAGGACTGCCAGGAGATCGCGTCCGTGCGCAGGTGACGAAGACGAAACGTGGCTTCGCCGAAGCGACTGCGTTAGCGGTTCTGGATCCGAGCGCAGAACGCGTGGAGGCGCCGTGTCCGCACTTCGGCATCTGTGGCGGATGCCGTTTTCAGGATCTCGACTACGACGCGCAGGCCGCCGCGAAGGAGCAGCAAGTCCGCGACTCGCTCGTCCGTATCGGGAGAATCGCCGAGGCGCCGGTCGAGTCGATCGTCCCGGCCGCGTCGCTCTACCACTATCGGAACAAGCTCGAGTACTCGTTCACCGCCGGCGAAGACGGCATCGATCTCGGCTTTCATCGCGCGGGCCGCTGGGACGAGGTAATCGGTCTGGAGGTCTGTCTCCTCACCACCGATCTTGGGAATGCGATCCGGGAAGCGGTTCGCGACTGGGCGCGCGAGGAGAAGCTCGAGCCGTACGATCAGGCCAACGGCGAGGGTTATCTCAGGCACCTCGTCTTCCGTGAAGGCCGAAACACCGGCCAGGCGCTCGTGGTGCTCGTGACCGCGCCAGGCGAGCGGTTCGAGACCGGATACTTCGTGGATGTGCTCCGGCGTTTTCCGGAAGTGCGCTCGATCCACTGGGCGGTGAACGACACTCCGGCCGAGCAGACGAACGTTCCCACCAAGCTGCTCTGGGGCGACGAGGCGATCGAGGAGCGGCTCCTCGGGCTCCGCGTACGCGTTCGGCCGGGAGCGTTTCTCCAGACGAACACGGAGATGGCCGAGCGGCTCTACGCCATCGCCGGTGAGTTCGCAGGTCTCACCGGAGCCGAGAATGTCTTCGATCTGTACTGCGGCACGGGCACTATCGGGCTGTCGCTCGCCCCGCACGCGCAGAAGGTTTGGGGACTTGAGATCTCGGAGGAGGCGGTCGCGTGCGCGATCGAGAACGCGGAGCTGAACGGGATCGGGAACGCGAGCTTCTACGCCGGGAACGTGGGACAGACGATCGAGGAGCTCGTCGAGCAGGCGGGACTGCCTGACGTCGTGATCGTCGATCCTCCGCGCGCGGGACTCGCCGGGAAGGCGTTACGGCGCCTTGGCGAGCTGGGCGCGCCGAAGATCGTCTACGTCTCGTGCAACCCCACGACGCTGGCTTCGGATGTGAAGGTGCTGCACGAGGACTTCCGATACGAGCTCGTCCGTTGCCGCCCGATCGACATGTTCCCGCATACGCCACACGTCGAATCCGTTTCCCTGCTCGAAAGGCGTGCCTTGTAACAGCCTGTTACTTGGCCTCCTGCCGGCGGGCGGTATAGGCGCCTTGAGCTTCGCGCCAGAGCAGATCGAGGTTTGCCAGGAGGAAGCCGAAGCAGACGGCCGGCAGTGCGGGTAGGCCCGACTTGTCCCAGACGTAGACGAGGATCAACGTGAGCGAGAGGAAAGCCGTCATCGAGATCCAGGTCAGCGCAACTCGTAGTCCGAACTGCTGCGCCGCCGCGAGGAAGAGCGCGAAGAAGACGATGTCCGGCGGCCCGATGTTCGCGGTCTGAGTTTCGCCTGGGACGTGAATCGCGACGGAGATCCCGTCGAAGAGCTCCGGCTTCTCTTCGGTCACATACTTGGTCGGTCCGAACGCCACCGACCAGATGTCCACCCAAGGCACGAGCAGCGCGACAAGTGAGAGCCACCACAGCGCCTCGAAGAGGGACAGAAACCAGAACCCGAAGAGGATGAAAGCGACCAACTTGGTCGCGTTCGCGAGCTCGCTGAATCCGAGGAGATAGCAACCGAGCCAGGCGAGCGCGGCAAGCACGGCAGCCCCCAGCAAGAGCCACTCCCGCATGCGAGCAAGTGGCAGCGCCACCCAGACGGTCGCCGTCACGACGGGGAGGACGACCAGGCTCGCGACCAGGATCGCGCCGTCCCGCGAGAGCCCGGGAAGATCCGCCGCAACCGCCCCGAAGACGACAAGCCCGGCGACGAGCGCGGCCAGCGCCAGGGCCCGGGGGCGAGAGATCAGTAGGGCGGTTGCTCCGACCACCAAGGGCCGAGTGCCTTGAAGGAGTTCCAGAACCCCGTCTTCGCAGATTGGTCGTCGAGCGATCCGTCGACGTCGGGCGTGACGAGCGCCTCGATCGTGGGGGTGAACCGCTGCAGCTTCCCGAGGGCCGCAGCTTCGACGGGGTCGGAGAGCGGAAAGCGAAGCCCGTTCAGGAACTCGACCGAAAGCTCGCCCATGACGACCATGAGCTTCGGCTGGACGATGTGGATCTCGCGTGTCAGCCATTCGGCGGCGTCCTCGGGATCCTCGGTTCCGAACTTGAGGCAGTTCGTCCCGTAGATCGCGAGCGGATCGACACGAATCCGCTGCAGCGACTTCAGGACGGCTTGTCCCGAGCGTCCGAAGAATGCGACCCCCTCCTGGATCTCCTGCGGCTGCGGCGCGTACTTGAGCAGGAGGATGTCGGCGAGCGGGTGGCCGGATCCGACGACCGGAACACGTAGCTCGTCGCCTGTGCGCGCGAGCTCGTCGCCGAGGTCGTTGATCTCGGCAATCGCCTTCCTCAGGTAACGCTCATAGATCTCGTCGGTGGGTACGGACGCTGACACGGGGTCCGAAGCACCTTCTCTCTTACAGCACCTTTTCCTTGACCTGGGCGACCCACTTGAGCGACTGCAGGTACGCAAGCGACTTCGGGCGGCGGAGCACCTCGGCCGAGCGGAGCGAGAGCAGAAACTCCTCAGCGCCCTCGAAACGCCGCATCCTCAGCGCGCCCGTTCCCACCCCCTGAAGGACATGCGCATCGGAGCCGGCGCCCTGCAACAGCCGGTATTTACGGGCGAAGCGGAGCGCCTCGTCGTTGAAAGCGTCCCGCAGCAAGCGCGCGTTGAAGACCTCGAAGACGTCGATCTCCGCAAGGTGCCGATGCAACGTCGCAGGATCGGGAATCGCGTGCAGCCGGTCGAACGGGTGGGGAAGATAGACCAGCGCGCCTTGCTCGCGAATAGCTTCGATCGTGTCTCCGAAGGACAGGCCGCGCGGAATCTCCTGCTCGAGGAAGAGGCCGATCACCTCTCCTTGATCGTCGGACTTGACCTCCTCGCCCGGGATGACGACGAGCTCGCGAACCCGCGCGAGCTCGACAGCCTCCAGCGCTCCTCCGAAGACATTGTGGTCGGTGACTGCGATACCGCCGAGACCGATCTCCTCCGCGTGGTCGAGGAGGTCGGAGACACCAATTGAGCAGTCGTGTGACCAGTCCGTGTGCATGTGGAGATCGACGACGATCCAGTCCCGGCCGGCGAGCGGGTCATCGCTGTCGATGTGGCGGATCCGGCGCTTGCGAGACAAGCGGGAGTACAGGGTGTCGAGCTCTTTCGCGACGCAGTCGAAGCTCTGGCGCGCCGCCTGCGCTTGCCCCGCTTCCGCGGTCCGTTGCCGGAGGCCGGCGTCGGCAGCAAGCCGCGCGACGTCTTCTGCCACCAGCTCGGGGTCGTCGTCCCCGTTCGCGATGGCGACTCCCGACGCGGCGGCCTCGAGCGCGAGCCGCGCTTCGCCTGCCGGAGCGGCGACGAAGATGGCGGCCTCCCCCAGAATCGCCGCGCGTTGCTCGGGTCGCCGCACGAGGCGGACGTGCGACCGCTTGCGCACCGAGCGCGGAATTGCGGGGCGGAATCCGAGGGGCTTCGTGTGCAGGAGGACGAGCTCCCAGTCGGGGAGATCGCGGAGGAGCCTGGCCACGGCACGGGTGACGCTTCGTCCCGCAAGCTCGAGCTCGACAGCGATGACCTGTCGTTTTTGATGCGGGCGGAACAGTGTCGTATCGACTCCGATGGACACCAGCGTGTAATCCCCCTCGAAGCGTTCAGCCGCCGCCTCGGCAGTTTCGCTCGAGGTGGCGAGAAGCGCGTCGACGCGCGCACGGAGTCGATCGCGTCGCGAGCGCCGCGGCGGATAGGAAAGCCGGTCGGGTGAGAAGAACGTCGCCGCAGTCAACGAATGTGTGGAGGAGAGCGCGAGGTAGGAGAGGCTTGGCAGGCCAGGCTCGAATCCATGCACGACGTCGTAGCGTCCGCGGGCCAGAGCGAGTCGCAGATTTGCTCTGACTGCGACCGGGACGCCCATGCTCGTGCGGCGCGAGATGGGGATCGACGTGCCGACCGCGATCACCTCTCTATCGGTGCCGGATTGGAGGGCTCGGCGCCCGGCGAGCAGATCGCGCCTGCGAGAGGAGGGGACGAGCACGGTCACGTGGTGACCGAGGCGCCGGAGTCCAGCAGCCGCTCCTTCGATGTGCGCGTTCACTTCGTGCGGCTGCGACCACGCAAATGGCGTGACGAAGCAGATGCGCAAGCCCACGGTTCAGCGAGTCTAGCCCCGCCCGGCTCCCAGATCGCCGACCGCGCCAAGTTACAAGTTGTAACTTGGCGCGGTGAGCGAGGTGACTGTCAAGGCCCGCGCCAACGGGCCGTACAGGGTCGAGGGGCCGGTGCGCATCGTCGATTCCGACGGAAACGAGTTCGTGCTTCCAGAAGGACGCGCGATCGCGCTCTGCCGTTGTGGGCATTCGCGGGCGAAGCCGTTCTGCGACTCGAGCCACAAGCGTGCGGGCTTCGTCGCCGACGATTGCGCCCCGCGAATCCTCGGTAGCGACGGCGGATAAGCGTTTACGCCTTCGCGACCACCTTCTTCGTCGAGACGGCGTTCTTCACGATGAAGCGTTCGCTTTGCTCGTGCGCCTCGTCGTCGCGGATCTGCTTCGGCGGCGACTTCATGAGGTAGGCGCTCGGCGCCTCCAGAGCGCCCGAGATGCCGTTGTTCAGGGCGAGCTTGGCGAGCCGGACGGCGTCGATCACGATGCCGGCGGAGTTCGGCGAGTCCCACACCTCGAGCTTGAGCTCGACGTTGAGTGGCACGTCTCCGAAAGACGAGCCCTCCATGCGGATGTACGCCCACTTGCGGTCGGTCAGCCACGGCACGAAGTCCGACGGGCCGACATGGACGTTGTCCGCGCCGATGTCGTAGTCGAGCATCGATGTGACCGCGTTCGTCTTCGAGATCTTCTTGGACTCGAGCCGTTCCCGTTCCAGCATGTTGCGGAAGTCCGAGTTGCCGCCGACGTTGAGCTGCATCGTGCGGTCAAGGTGGACGCCGCGGTCCTGGAAGAGCGTGGTCAGCACGCGGTGCGTGATCGTTGCGCCCACCTGCGACTTGATGTCGTCGCCGATGATCGGCACCCCGGCGTCCTCGAAGCGCTTCTGCCAGTACGGCTCGCGCGCGATGAAGACAGGCATGCAATTCACCATCGCAACGCCTGCTTCCAGGATCTGCTCCGCGTACCACTTCGCTGCGGACTCGGAGCCGACCGGGAGGTAGTTGACGACGACGTCTGTGCCGGTCTCCTTGAGGATTCCGACGACATCGTCGGTCTGACCCGGAGCCTTCTCGACGACCTCAGCCATGTACTTGCCGATGCCGTCATGGGTCATGCCGCGCGAGACCTTGATGCCGGTCTTCGGAACCGTTGCAAACTTGATGGTGTCGTTGGGCTTCGCCCAAATCGCGTCCGCGAGGTCGACGCCCACCTTGCCCTTGACGACATCGAACGCCGCGGTGAACTCGATGTCGGAGATGTGGTAGCCGCCGAGCTCGACGTGCATTAGACCGGGAACGGCGTCCTCCCGCTTTGCGTCCTTGTAGTACTCGACTCCTTGAAGGAGCGAGTTGGCGCAGTTGCCCACGCCGATGATCGCGACGCGCACCTTGTCCTTCGAACGCGCGCTGTTCTTCGAGCCATTCGTAGTGGCCATTGCTTCCTTTCGCTTACTATTGCTCCGTGCGGGAATGCCGAGCCCCTCTGCGAGCGCGGCGAGGATGACGTCGTTCGCGTTGGCGCCCGATCTGGCCGCCTCGGCCTGAATCTCGTGCTTCAACTCCGGTGAGACGCGCAGCAGAATTACCGGGCTTCCTCCTGCTAGCACTTTCCTGCGCCGGCCGCTCGGCTCGAAGGAGACACCGAATGAGGCGGCGAGAAGCCCGACGGCCACGTCGTTGACGTTGGAAGCGCTACGTGCTGTCTCTCGAACAAGCGCTTCCTTCAGTGGGCCTGGCATCCTCACGAGAATGCCAGTTCGCGGAGATGTGCTAGCAGTCAAAGTGCTAGCACTATACAGAACCAGATCTATGGTTGTTCTGCGAGCTCTCGGAGCTGGCGGCGCACGAAGAGCATTCGCTGGAGCACAGTGAGCCACGTCATCGCGGCCAAGAGATAGATCGGCCACTGGAGCAACCCCCACGGGGCGAGCCCGAGTCCGACGGAGATGAGCACGACGCGCTCGACGCGCGAACCGAAGCCGACGTCACCGCGCAGCCCGAGCGACTCGGCCTTTGCACGCGTGTACGAGACGAGGAACGAACCCGTCACTGCGGCGAACGTCGCCACGAGCGCGAGCTCGTTCGAATCCCGCATGAAGACCAGACCAATTGCCGCGAGGACCGCGGCTTCCCCGAGACGGTCGAAGGTGGCGTCGAGGAATGCGCCAAAGACGGTTCCCTTGCTCGCGGCCCGTGCCAGCGCGCCATCCAGGATGTCCGCCACCGAGCCGATCACGAAGAGCGCACCTCCGAGCCAGAAGAAGAGCTTCTCGTTCCGCGCTTCGAAGCCGACGAGGACGGCGCCGGCGAGGCAGAGCGTCACGCCCGCGAGCGTGAGCATGTCCGGAGTCAGCTTCGTCTTCGCCACCCCGCGCATAGAGCGCGCGAGGATCTCCCGGGCGGATTGCGTGTACTCCTGCTTGACCCGGTCGAGCTGGCTGACTCGCGCCGGCTCGCCCCCGGATCTGTCGTCGGTCATGCGGGGCGGAGGAAGCGGATCCTGCGTGCCCGACGAAGCGCGAAACCCGTGGCGATCGCGAGCGCGACCCCCGCGACGACGTCGAGCCAGTAGTGGTTCCCGGTCGAGATCACCGCGAACGCGACCCACGCCGGCCACGCGAGCCAGAGTGCCTTGGCGATCCGCGAGCGGACCAGCCCGAACATGACGACGCCGACGATGAATGCGTCCATCGCGTGCAGGCTCGGCATCGCCGCATAGGGGTTCGCTCCCCACGCGATGACGCCGCTCTCGTGGTTGACCGACGAGTACTGCGCGAGTGTGTCGACGAAACCCCATTCCGGGAACATCCGGGGCGGCGCGGTCGGCACGAAGATGTAGCCGACGAGCCCGACGAGGTTGGCAGCGATGATCCAATTCCTGAACGCGGTAAACCGCTCGTGGTGCCGGAAGTAGACGTAGAGGAGTGTGATGCCGACGACTGCGAACTGCGAGAGCCAGTACGTGTACGAGGACAGCGTCACGAGAACCGAGGACGTGTCCACGATCCGCTGGACGGCCGGCTCGAAGAGCGCCCCGAGCTCGCGTTCCTGGCGAAGCACCCACTCACCGTTCTGAAAGGCGTTGGCCACGCTGCGATCCGCTGAGCCTCGCGCTACTTGGTACAGCGCGTAGAAGCCCATCCAGATAACGAACTGGAAGGCCAGGTGCGCCCAGCCGCGGGGCAAGCGCGGCGATCTCTCAGCGGCGAGGCTCGTCACGACGTCGCGATTCTAACCGCCGAGGGTGCGCTCGCCGCAGCGAGGCGTCGTGCGAGGATGAGCGCATGAAAGGCACGGTGACGGTCGCGTGCGTCCAGGCGGAGCCGGTCGTCCTCGATCGGGACGCGACGTTGGACAAGCTCGCGACGCAGACAGGGGTCGCGGCCGGCGCGGGCGCGGAGCTCGTCGTCTTCCCCGAGACGTTCGTGTCGGTGTATCCATCCTCGGTCTGGGCAAAGGCGCTGGCGGGTTGGTCGATCCCGGCGCGAAGACGGCGCTCGCGCAGCTCGTCGAGTCCGCGGTCGAGATACCGGGGCCCGCCGCCGATCGGCTCGGTGAGATCGCGCGAGAGCATTCCGTCTGGCTCGTGACAGGGGTGAACGAGGTCGATCCAACGCGCAACGGAACCGTTTACAACACTCTTCTCTACCACTCCCCGAACGGCTCGCTCGTCCTCGCGCATCGCAAGCTCGTCCCCACGAATCACGAACGGCTCGTCTGGGGACAGGGCGACGGAAGTGGGTTGCGAGCGCTCGAGACGCCGCTCGGGCGCCTGGGCGGTCTCATCTGCTGGGAGAACTACATGCCACTCGCCCGATTCTCGCTGTACGAGTCAGGCGTGGAGATCTACCTCGCACCTACTGCCGACGACGCGGACGCCTGGCAGGCGACGCTCGTCCACATCGCGCGTGAGTCGCGAGCGTACGTGGTCGCTCCATGTCACTTCCAGCGCGCGTCGGCGTACCCGGAGAGCTTCCCGCTCCGCGATCTCCTGGACGGGCACGACCTGATCGGGCGCGGCGGAAGCGCGATCCTCGCCCCCGACGGGGCCTACCTGGAAGGGCCGTTGTACGGCGAGGAAGGGATCTTGTACGCGGAGTTGGATGCGTCTCGTCTCCACGAAGCGCGGCAGCGCTTCGATCCGGCGGGCCACTACCACCGCCCAGACGTTCTTCGGCTCCAAGTCACGCCGAATCAGAGCAGCTGATCGACCTACGCTCGAAGTCGACTTGAGCTGATCTTTGTCGACAGGGCATCCTTGCGCGATGCTTGATCGGAAGTTCACGGCGGGCCGGCTGATGGCCACTGCACGGCGCCCGCTGCGCGTCAATTCCCGAGCAAGCATCTAGTAGATGGCCACGCGTCGAGACGCGCGGGTGTGGTTCGCGCTCGTAACGGTCTATGTCGTTTGGGGGTCGACGTTCGTGGCGCTCGCGATCGCCGTACGAGATTTCCCGCCCTATCTGGCCATGTCGGCGCGTCATCTCGTTGCAGGTGGGGCGCTGCTCGCATTCGCGCTCTCGCGCGGGGATCGGGAAGACGACTCGATCGGTCGCAAGCAAGTCGGCGCGGGGTTCGTCTTCGGCTGCTTGCTCTTCCTCTTGGGCCACGGCTCGCTCGCCTGGGCGCAGCAGACGGTTCCGGCAGGAGTTGCTGCACTGTTCGTCGGAAGCATTCCGATCTGGATGGCGCTCCTCGACCGGATCGCGTTCGGTCGGCGACTCCATCCCTCGGCGTATGTCGGCTTCGCGCTCGGATTCGTCGGACTCGCATTCCTCTTCGACCCGTTCGGTGAAGGGTCGGTCGACCGGCTCGGTGCTCTCGTCATCGTCCTCAGCGCACTCTGTTGGGCGGCCGGGTCGCTGTATTCGCGGGGAGCGCCGCTTCCCAAGAGACCGCTTGTCGCCGCCGGTCTCGCCTCGCTCTGCGGCGGCACCCTGCTCTTCGCAGCCTCCGTGCTGCTCGGTGAGCTCGACCAGGTGCGCTTCTCACTCGACGCTCTGCTCGCGATCGGCTACCTCATCGTCATCGGAACCTTCGTCGGATTCACGACCTATGTATGGCTGCTCCGTGTCGCCCCGATCTCGCTCGTGGCCACCTACGCCTACGTCAATCCCATCGTCGCGGTCTTCCTGGGCTGGATGCTGCTCGGGGAGGAGATCACCGCACAGATGGCGGTGGCCGGATCGGCGGTGGTGGTCGCCGTCGCGCTGATCCTGCGGGCGAGCGGCACGGCGCTCGAGCCGGGGCGTGGCGTGCTTCGGCGGCGGGTGGTGCCTGCTCCGGTGCCGGGACCCGGCGGCTAGCGAAAGGGGGCCTGCGGCATCAGCCGCCGATGTAGGACATCTCGACCTTGCGCAGACGGCCAGTCTCCTCCGTGCGCAGGTCCGAGTAGCGATCGCGGCGGCGCTCCCAGACCGCCCGGATCGCGTTCTCGATCTCCGTCTCCTCCGCGCCGGAGCGCAGGATCGCCCGCAGGTCGTGGCCGCGGAGGGCGAAGAGGCAGGTGTAGAGCTTTCCGTCCGCCGAGATCCGCGCGCGCGTGCAGTCACCGCAGAAGGGTTGGGTCACCGAGGCGATGACGCCGATCTCGCCGGCTCCGTCTCGGTACCGGTAGCGCTCCGCCACCTCGCCTCGGTAGGAGGCCTCGACCGGCTCGAGCGGGAACTCGGCG
>Ga0183260_10002312_pt1 | contig 15757 bp, 14 predicted proteins | sample AntDrymUQ4972206_2_FD_129768 | JGI IMG/M metagenome (GOLD analysis project Ga0183260, IMG submission 129768) | Polar desert sand microbial communities from Dry Valleys, Antarctica - metaG UQ497 (22.06) (version 2) (version 2) | ecosystem: Environmental > Terrestrial > Soil > Desert | place...
GCTGGCCGAGCGTCCGGCCAACGTCCTGTTCGTCCTCCGCAGTGTCTTCGGCGAGCGCTCCTGAGCAGGCGTACACTGGCGCGAATATCACATGTCCGTCAACAAACGGCCGAGCACCTCGAGTCTCCGCCGATATCTCACATCACGTCCATACATCTCGGTCGCCGACATCCGGCGCAGGTTCAGCCTCGACCCCGATGATATGAGCGTCGTCGCGCGCAATGGCACGACGGCGTACGTTGGCCTGCCCGAGCGTGAGGCCACCAAGCTCCAGGACCTCTGGCTGCGCGAGGAGGTCGGCGTCGAGCTCTCTGTCGAGGTCCACGCCCCGGTGGTGGTCGGCGTCTACCCAATGCGCATCGCGCGCTTCGTCATCGACCAGAACGGCCATGCCAACGGCAACGGCTATCAGCCGCATCCTGAGCCAATCCAGCACGAGCTGTCAGTCGAGGACGCCCCGACCGAATGAAGGTCGCCGCCGTCATCAGCGACCTCATGCTCTACAGCCGCATCGAGTCAGCCGCCACGGCCGCGGGGGCGACGCTCGTCCGCGTCGATTCGCCGGCCGATCTGCCCGAAAACCTCGACCTGATCCTCGTCGATTGGTCTGCCCGCCAGCCTGATTGGGCCGATGCGTTGCGCGCCCGCACCACTTTTCGTCTCATCCTCTTCGGTCAGCACACCGACCTTGAAGCACACGCGGACGCCCGCGCCGCCGGCCTCGGCCCCATGTGGGCTCGCTCCAAGCTCCTGACCGAACTTGTCGGACTGATGGCATGAGGAAGGTTGCAACTGCGTTCGGGCGCATGCTGCCAGCACCGGCCCGACGCTGCTTGGTCATTGGGCTTGATGGCGTCGGACACGACGAGCTGGTCGAGGCGGTCGCGGACGGTATGGCACCGACGTTGGGGACCCTGATCGCAGGCGGAGGTTTCCATACCGTCGCGTCCACCTACCCGCCGGTTCCCGCGGTTGCGTGGTCGAGCTTCATGACGGCGTGTCATCCGGGAAAGCACGGGGTCTTTGGCTTCACGCACCCGCAGGATGACTACAGTTTTCGGTTCACCGATGCGCGCGACCTGCGGATGCCGACGTTGTGGGATCGAGCAGCGACGGATGGCCTGCGCTCGGTCGTCGTCAACGTGCCCGGCACGTACCCCGCGCGACGCATGAACGGCAGTCTCGTCTCGGGATTCGTGGCGCCGGATCTGGATCACGCGTGCCATCCGCGCTCGCTCGGGGCTCGCCTTGCGGCTGAGGAGTACGTCGTAGATGTTGACGCTGGCCTTGCTCAGGGCGACCCAGCCCGTTTCTCGACGCACGTCCAAGACGTGGTGGCGAGCCGGATCCGAGCGATGGAGTCGATCCTGAGCGCTGAGCGCTGGTCGCTCGCCGTCCTCGCGTTCACCGAAGCAGATCGACTGAACCGCATGTGGTTCCAGCGGATCCGTGATCAGGAAGGCGTCGCACGAGCGACGTACCGCAGCTGGTTCGGACATGTCGACGCATTCATTGGCCGGTGTCTGAGCCGGTTTCCGGGCGCTGACGTCGTCGTTGCATCGGCGCATGCGTCTGGGCCGCTCGAGCGCTTCGTGAATCTCGACGCCTGGCTCCAGGCAAACGGCTACCTGACGGTTGATGCTTCGGGCGCCATCGCGCCTGACAGCAGGGCATTCTCGATGGACCCGGGGCGAATCTACGTGACGTCGTCGCAGATGTTCCCCGCCGGGGCGGTGCCGAGGGCGGATGTGACCGACCTCGTGGATGAAATCGCCGACGGCCTGGCCGGACTGGTGGATGAGGTCACCGGCCTTCCGGTGATGGCGTCCATCCGGAAGCGGCGTGACGCCTACGAAGGAGTCCGGACGTACCAGGGTCCGAACCTGGTCTGTCTGCCGGCTTCGGGCTACGAGCTGAAGGCCTCACGTCGGCTCCCGCTCTTCTCTGACGCGGCGTTCGAAGGGACACACGTTCAGCAGGGGGCACTGCTTGTTGCCACCGGAACGGATCGGCCGAAGGATGTGACCGTGGCAGATGTGGGCGCCACCGTGCTCGCGAAGCTTGGCCTGTACGACGAGGATGTTGACGGAGTGAGCCTGCTCGCCTCGCCGAGTCGATAACTCAGGCGGGCCTGTAACGGTGCCCGCGGACACCACATTACGAAGGTACCCCCTTGGCATAGGACCTGCAATGCGGCAGCATAGGTATATCGGATTACTGTCCGCTTACTGGCCGCTTATTTTCATCTCGGCCAGATCATTTTCGTAGACCGGAGCTGAATGCCGGGGGATGGTGCCCATGTTCTTCACTCGACGCCCAAGTGCCCTACCTTTTTCGCCAGCGTTGGACTCCCTGGTCCATCCTGGATCTGTTCCGTCAACGCGTACGCCCTCGCGCGCGGCATCGTCGCGCCGTAAGCGGGCGTTGGATATTGCCATGGCCGGTACGCTCCTTGTCGTCACGTCCCCGGTCTGGCTCGCGATTGCGGTCGCCATCAAGTCGACGACGCGAGGCCCCGTCCTGTTCCGTCAGCAGCGATTGGGACTGAGCGGAGCTCCGTTCACGGTTCTGAAGTTCAGGAGCATGCATCACGGCGCACCTGAGAGCGCCCATGAGCTGTTCGTGACCGCGATGATGGCAACACTGCCGACGACTGGCTCCACGAATGGCTCGATCCACAAGCTCCAGGACGATCTGCGGATCACGCGCGTCGGCCGCTGGATCCGTCGGACGAGCCTGGATGAGCTGCCGCAGATGATCAACGTCCTGCGCGGAGAGATGTCGCTCATCGGGCCCCGACCGCCATTGGCCTATGAGGTGGCGAAGTACGAGCCCTGGCAGCAAGAACGCCTTGCAGTTCGGCCGGGAATCACCGGGCTCTGGCAGGTGTCGGGACGCAATCGCCTGACCTACGCCGAGATGTGCCGCATCGACGTGCGATACGTTCGTAGCTGGTCGTTCCTGATGGACCTCCGCATCATCCTGCGAACTCCGTGGACCATGTTTGTCGAGCGTGGAGGGGCATCGTGAGCGGCACGCACGGTTCGGTTGTTCGCGTCGGCGTCATCGGCTGTGGCTACTGGGGTCCGAACCTCATCCGCAATTTCGCCCGCCATGATGGGGCTCGCGTCACCGCCGTGTGCGATGCAGACGTGGAGCGTGCAGACAAAATGGCCGGTTGGTACAGCGTTCCGCTGATCACAAGCGATCCGGCCGAGCTGATTGAATCGAAGAGCGTTGACCTCGTCGTCGTGGCAACACCGTCGCGCACGCATTACGCACTGGCGAAGCAGGCGATCCTGGCCGGCAAGCACGTCCTCGTTATGAAGCCGATGACCACCCAGGTGGACCACGCCAAAGAGCTTGTCGACCTGGCTGCGCGGCAGGGAGTGATGCTGGCGGTCGACCACACGTTCGTGTACAGCGGCGCGGTTCGCAAGATGCGCGAGCTGGTGGTCAGCGGCGAGCTGGGCGACGTGTACTACGTTGACAGTGTCCGGATCAACCTCGGCATCTTCCAATCCGATGTGAACGTCATCTGGGATCTGGCTGCGCACGACGTCAGTATCCTCGACTACATTCTGGGGGGGATCGAGCCAACTGACGTCACCGCAGTGAGTGCCGCGCACGCCGGCAGTTGGGCCGAGAACATCGCGTATTTGACCATGCGGTTTCCGCCGGATGTCCTGGCGCACGTGCATGTCAACTGGCTTGCACCGGCCAAGATCCGTCGGACCATCATCGGTGGGTCTCGGCGCATGGCGGTCTACGACGATATACATCCCTCCGAGAAGCTCCTCGTCTACGACCGTGGCGTTTCGATCGCCCCGTGGAGCGATCCGGAAGACGTGTACACCGCCCTGGTCTCTTATCGGTCGGGTGACATGTCGGCGCCGAACCTCGACGCTCGGGAGGCGCTCGCGGTAGAAGTCGACCACCTGCTTGACTGCATTGCGACAGGAATTGCGCCGATTGCGGACGGCCACTCAGGTCTCCGCACGGTCCGGATCCTCGAGGCAGCCAACATATCGTCGGGTAGCCGCCAACCACCGCGCACGAGCTGGGACGGAGACGCCGAGAAGTCCGATCTGGTACCGATCCCGATCGATACCCTGGCCGGCTGACTGCCGCCCGCCGGCCAACCGCCGGCAGGAAGCGTGCGTGACCCAACGCCACCTAACGTGCTGCGCATCAGTAGGCGGTACGATGGCACATCACATGTACTGACTGGAGCCTGGAAGCGCACATGGAACTTCGCTCTCTGATCCGTGCCCTCATCGAGAAGTGGTGGCTTGTCGTCCCCACCTTCCTGATGACGTTCGGCTCCGCCGCGGGGCTTACGCTGAGCCAGCCAGCGGTCTACCAATCGAACTCGACGTTCGTCGTCAAGATCACCAGCGACGCGGGTGAGGATGTTCTGAACGCGCTCGGGCTGCTCAGTCGACAGACAGAGATCGCTGAGACATACGCGCAAGCGGGGCAGAGCCAAGCGATTCGACAGGCGGCGATTGCCGCGCTCGGCCTCGACGCGCGCCAGCAAGGTGACGTGGAGCTCGAGAGCCGTCTGATCGCGGGGTCGAATCTCTTGCAGCTGTCCGTGACGGCAACCGATCAGGATCTTGCGCAGGACTACAACACCGCCGTGGGAGCGGCCCTGGTGAAGTATGCGAATGAGCTCTACCCGTCCTTCGAGCTGGTCGGACTCGATAGCGCTGGGGCACCCGACCGACCCATTTCCCCCAATATTCCATTGAATTTCGCGCTCGCATTCGTGGTCGCGCTTCTCCTGGCTGGAGGGGTCGGCTTCGTTGCCACCATCCTCACGCCCGCGGCGCGGCCAAAGGCGCAGCTGGAGCTGCTCGACCGTGAATCGTCGGCGTATAGCAATGCCTTCTTCATGCTCCGGCTCCGGCAGGAGATGAGTCGCGTCCGTCGAACGAACTCGCCGCTCTCGATCGCACTGCTCAACGTCAACCACTCCGGTGCGCTGGATCGTGCCGATGTCCGTGTCCGGCGCGAGGCCCTCGCAAGACTCGCGGGAATGCTGGACGCGCACCTTCGTATCGAGGACTTGAGCGCGCGACTGGAAGACGACACCTTCGCGCTGTTGCTCGCGGACACCAACGAAGGGGATGCGATCGAGATGGTCGAAGGTCTCCGTGGTCGCCTTGCCCTCCCCGCTCTCGGAACCGATCCGAGCGGGCAGGCTCTCCGTGCCACCCCGGCGGCAGGGGTGGTGGAGTATGGCGGGCAGTCCACCACCGTCGGCGAGCTCATCGACCAGGCGCGACGAGCTCTGCGCGACGCGGAGGCTGTTCCGGCCGGTAAGACGCAATCGTTCGGGGCTCTCTCGCTTGCCGCGGCAACCCCGCGGCCACGGAGGACCGCGCGGTCCGCGATTCGTCAGTGAGCTGACGAGGTGCATGCCAGACCGGATGAAGTCAGCCGTACGGCCGATGACTTCGGAGCTGATATCGCCTTTGCCGCGAAAGGTGGTGGAACGCTATTCGCGGGGCGGCTCTTCACCTGGGGGATCCGCTTTGGGATCGCGATCATGCTCGCGCGATTGCTCGGAGCCGATGGATATGGCGTCTATAACCTTGCGCTGAGCATCGCCACGCTCGCCGCGATTCTGCCGCTCATGGGACTCGATGCGGCGATCGTGCGGTACACCGCGATCTTTGCGGCGCGTGGCGACTGGGCAGCGGTGCGCGCGAATCTTGGCCTGATGCTCAGACTCTCGGTCGCGCTGACCCTGGTAGTGTCCATTGGCCTCGCTGTCTTCGCCGCGCCGGTTGCCGGCGTCCTGCTTCACGACGAGCGATTGGCGCCCCTCGTACTGATCAGCGCGTTGATGGTGCCCACCCTGGTCCTTAACATCCAGCTCGGATCGGCGTTGCGAGGTCTGCGACGCCTCGGCGAAGAGGTCCTGGCCGACCAGGTAGCCCAGCCTTTGATCCGACTCGGGCTCCTGCTGACGCTGCTCGTCGTTGGATTGACCGTAACGTTCGCGCTGCTCGCCTGGACCATCGCATCGTTGGCTGCAACGGCACTCCTCGCGTTCTTCGTGCTCCGCGCCCTCCCCAGGACACGCGCAAGCGGCGCAGGTGCGCGACTCGGCCTGCGAGAGCTATTGCGATTCTCAGCGCCGGTCTTTCTGTCGACCGTGGTGTTGAAGTCCGGCCATCAGCTCCAGACGCTTCTTCTGGGGGCCTTGAGCATGGTCAGCGAGGTCGGAATTTTCGTTGTGGCCGCGAATGTGAACCTGATCGGGTCCCTCTTCCACTCCTCTATCGTTTCAGCATCAATGCCGCTCCTCGCGGCAGCCCAGGACCGAGACGATCGTTCCGCGCTCGAAAAGTTGTATCAGCTCACGTCGAAGTGGTCCTTCACGCTCAATCTGCCGATCTTTTTGGCAGTCGTCGCCTTCCCGCAGGCCCTCCTTTCGATGTTCGGGCCGGACTTCCGCGCAGGTGCCGTACCACTCATGATCCTGGCGACGGCCAACCTGGTGAATGCTGGAACCGGCATGTCCGGCGCCGTGCTCGATATGTCCGGCCTTACGAAGTTCAAGTTGCTCAACGCCGCGGTCTCGGTTGCTCTCGGAATTGCCCTCAACGTCATTCTGGTTCCGTCGCTCGGATTGGTGGGCGCTGCGGTCGCGGCGCTGGCGGTGACGGCCGGCACGAACATCCTTTCCCTGGTGGAAGTCCTGCTGCTCGTGCGTGTCTCTCCCTACGGCCGCTCGTTCTTGAAGCCGATCGTGGCGGGGGGAGCGGCCCTCGTCGGCAGCATCGGAGTCAAGGTCCTCTTGGACGGGGCCGGGGAACTCCTGCAGGCGGCCGCCGGCATTCCTGTTCTACTCGTCATATACGGTGCCGTCCTCGTCGCCCTTGGTATTGGTGACGAGGATCGGCTAGTGTTGCGTCGCGTGAGAGGTCGCCTATCTCGCCGTCGAGGGAACGCTGTCGGGCAGCCGCGCGTTCGCTCGGCCGTTAGCCATCGGAGAGATCGGTGATGTGTGACCGAGAATCAGATCATGCTGCAGTCTGAACCACTCGACCGGCCCTGGTCGCGCCTGTCGGCATTCGCCTCGCGTGCCGCAATATTAGCAATTGTGCTCGGTGCTGCGCTCGCTGTCGGCAGCGCCGTCGCCGTGGGACTCTGGCAGGCCGCCGTCGCGGCGGCCATGGCGATCCCCCTCTTGACCATCGTGGTGCGGAACCCGTTCGCTGGCGTATTGGCGTGGTTGCTCCTGGTGCCGTATTTCATCCGGCAGCTCACGGTAGACGTTCACCCGGTCGTATGGGCGTTCCATCGACTCGGTGTGCCCGCTCTGCTCGTCGTCGTGGTCCTGTACCACGCGCTGGGAATTCGGAACTCTTCCTTCCGACTTCGGGGATACGACCTGGCGCTTGCCGGATTCGTGGGTGTTGGCGTGATGAATGCCCTGGTGCTGGGCTCAAGCCCTGCCCGGGCCCTGGGTTCGTTCTACGACCAACTTGCCGTTCCCATCGCATTCTTCTGGCTCGTGCGCGCCATTGGCCCAGGACCTTCTGATCTCAGCCGCTTGATAACTGCAGGCGCGTGGACGATCGCGGTGCAGGCCGCGATCGGAATTCTCAGCTGGATTGCTCCGACTGTTCTCCCTGCTCAATGGCTCGGGCGCGTCGGCAGCCGTACGGTCGGCACATTTGGGGGACCGGCGGCGTACACCATCACCCTCGTCCTCTTCCTCCTGCTGGCGCTGTATGCCGCCATGTCGACCGACAAGTCGCGGCGGCGCCTCTTACTATTCGGAATTGTCATAGCGGCGCAACTTGGAGTTCTGCTGTCGCTGTCGCGCGGCAGTTGGCTCGGCGCGGGCCTCGCCTTGCTCGGAGTCGCGTTCGTCTATCGACGGCAGATCGGTCGCTTCGTTCTCGCGGCGGCCGTGGTGGCCTTCCTCCTGGTCTTGGGTCCGGTGGGAGGTTTGGCCTCCGTAGCCCAGGAACGACTTGCGGAAGGAGATACCGTCGCAGGTCGGATCGTCACGAATGATGCCGCCATCCGGATGATTCGTGACGAACCGCTCGCGGGTTTCGGCTACGGCAACTTCGAGCGCTTCGATGAGCGGTACAAACAGCGTGTGGGCGATATTCCGCTGATCTTGGGGGGCAGTGCGCACAACACGTATCTGAACCTGCTGGCGGAGGTCGGGATCCCCGCCACCCTGTTGTATCTATCGCCACCCGTCTTCCTCCTGGCGCTCAGCTATCGTCTGTGGCGCCGACACCGCCACTCGCCCTCGGTCGATTGGCGATTCATCACTGTGCTGTGGCTCGCGATGTTGGATCAGTTCGTCGTGAACAACTTCCTCGAGATTATTCACTCCAGCTATTGGGCGACCTCACTCTGGTGGCTCACGCTGGGCCTCATCGCGGCCCAGCTCGAGAGGCTGCGTGCGCCAGTGTCCGTTCCGTCCGCGTCCCACGCATCGGTCCGGCTCCAAGCGGAGCAGCGACATGACCGGTGAGCCAGTTCCTGTGTCCGACGTACACCCCATGGACAATTCTCCCGAGACGTCGTACATCTTCGTGGTGGGCGTCAGCCGGAGCGGAACAACCCTGATGCGGAACATGCTGAACCGGCACTCGCAGATTGCACTGGCCAATGAGAACCACTTCCTGGGCCATCTGACCCCCTGGACCGGAGTGCGGCACTATCTGCGTGGATTGGGCGATCTGCGCGAGGACGCGACGGTCGACCGCGTGGTCCAATTCCTTTACTACGGGGGCATCGAGCGAGCATCTCGATGGCGTACGCCCAGCCGGTTCTGGACGTGGCTGGTCCGGCGCGTGCCTCCCGAGGAGCTGGCTACCAGGATTCTTGCATCTGATCGCACCGAGCGCGCCCTTTTCCGCATCTTGCTGGATCTCTATGCCGGACGAAAAGGGAAGATGATCGGCGGCGAGAAGACGCCGGCCCATCTGCGCTACGCGTTCACGCTTCTCGACTGGTTTCCAGAAGGCCGCGTCGTTCACATGATGCGTGACCCGCGTGCGATCTTCGTTTCCGAGCTTCGGCGGCGTCGCAACGTCCCCGGCGGAGCTCCGTACCGCCTGATCCGCCGCGCGCCTGGCCTTCTCTCCGTCTTTGTGCTGTTGCAGACGACTGCCGCGTGGGCCGAAGGCGCCACCTGGGCCTATCGTGCGCGGCGTCAGCACCCGGGTCGATACACCCTGGTCCGTTTCGAGGATCTCGTTACCGCTCCCGACCGTCAGATTTCAGACCTTTGCCAGTTCCTGGAGGTTGCCTTCGAGCCCAACATGCTGCTCCAGAAGGTGGTCAGCGAGGGCGCATTGCTGGGCGAGGAGGGCCTTGACCTTGGCGCGGCCGAGCGATGGCGTTCGAAGATTCCTCAGTGGGCCGATCGGTGGTTCGCCACCGTCTTTCGGCATGAGCTGCGCTCATTCGGCTACGAGCCGCGGCGCGGGCGTCGCGCCCGACCGGGTAGTGCGGTTTCAGGCGATCGTGGAAGCTAATCCCAGTCAGGTCAGGGTCCTTCTCCGCTCACCACCGTCTGAGGTACCGCACTCGGTTCGACCCAGTGACGAAGATCATGTTCGAGCAGCTCACCGAGCTGGCCGACTTCAGCGCGAAACTGCCCATTGATGTACTCGCGAGTCACGTCGGATAGCGCTGGCCTCTGCGGCGTGGTCACGTTGAGCCGCTTGGCACGCACAAAGAGCGCTTGGCGAATCCGTGCAGGTACGGTAGCTCGAATGATCCTGCGGGACACCTGGGGGGGGCGGGCCAGGAAGTGGCGCACAGTTTCGCTGCGGACGCGCTTGTTGGGATTTATCACCTCGAACTGGGGAGCAATATCGTCGCGCACTCCAAGGAATCGAAGCGTATTCCGGTATGACGTTGCCGTATCCTTCGCGAAATCGTCGTACAGGATCACATGCACGTGGTCTCGACCGAACGCTGAGAAGTAGCGTCGGATTTGATCGGTGTAGCGCGGAATCTGAGAGTAGAGGAGCCCTTGGGGTAGATGAGCGTGCGGTGGAATGCGCTTTCCCGCGCGGCGATCCGGTTCCGCCGCAAGCGCTTCCTCGAAGCTGGAAAGGTCCTCGTTGCCATTCGAAAGGTGCTCGCTGTGAAGGGAGTACAGCATGTCGGCTGGCTGACGCAGCATGACGATGATGCTGGCCCCCGGCGCAAATCTGGAGATCTCCGCGGCCGCTGTCTTTGAGTACAGGTACCAAACGTATGCGGTGCCGATTCGCTGATTGTTGGTCGCATGAGTGAAGAACCGCATGTATTCATCGAGTTCACGGTCTTTGAATGAGCGAACTTCGAGATCTGCGCCAAAAAAACGAAGCTCCTTCGTCTCCGGAAGGAATAGGTCCGGATGCCTTCGAAGATACTCGTACAGCGCAGTGGTTCCGCATTTCGGAGCCCCAACGATGAAAAAGTCTGGGCGACGCATCACGGGCGGACTTGAGCGGAGTCGCGGCCGTTGGGACCTAGTGCACGAACTCTCAGCGCTCGACTTCTACGGTGATCAATCATCGAATGAGTACGCGCGGAGCGCGTCGACCTTGGCGACGAGCGCCGCAAGCTTTGCTTTCTGCTCGGACGTCCAGTCAATAGAGTCTCGGCTTCGTGACGGCGAGCGATACAGGATTGTTGCACACGCCTCCAGGTAGGCGTCCGTGCTCTCAACGCCCAAGAACGAGCAGAGGCGGCCGAGCTCCCGTTGGGGATCCGCAAGCAATGCTTCGTGTCTGATCACGAAGAGCTCCTCCGCTCGAAGTCGCTCCTGTACGGTGGAAACAGCGTCCCAGTTCCCGAAGTACTCGTCCGATGCGCTCGCGAAGGAGCGGCCCGTTCGGAGCATCATCGTTGCGATCGTGTCGAAGGGGTTCCGGACAACTTGAATGACGCGAAGATCGATACCCGCCATGAGCCGACGGAGTCGGGCGAGGAGTGCAGGATCCCGGGCCAGGCGCTTCACTGCTCCCGCAGCGCGACTGTCACCGATAACCCGCGGCTGTGTCGCCCGACCCTGCGATTGGCCGGGCACGAAATAGCTGTAGACCCGGCCTCCGCGGCCCGATTTTCGCCGATGGGATCCAGCCTGATGCTCTGCGGTCCTAGCCGACAGGCTGAAGACTTGGTTGCGGGTGAAGCCCCGCTCGACATACTGCAGGGCGTCCAGCTCGTCCGAGAGGATGATATTGGGATGCGCGTCAAGCATCGCGCCAACAATGCTATGCCCGCTCCGTCCGTGACCTACGAACAGGCAGTAGGTCCTGACCTGCGCGAAACGTCTCCGATGCCGCAATGCGTAAATTGCTGAACTGACCCAACGCCATCCGAGGAGAAGCGGGGTCCGACGCAGCGCGTCGCGGACACTCACGTCGCGCGGGCCTGCCACATCGGCGATGTATATCTCGCTCGCTGTCTCCGCCTCACCGTTCCGACCGCAGATAGCGCCAGTAGAGACGGGCGAAGGAGCTGTAGAGGCGATACGCGAGCCGGTCCGCGGTGGTCGGTCCGGATAGACCCCACGCCGCCGGGAAGCGATAGCCCCAGTTCTCCATGTACGGGCCAAGTACGCGACGCGCGCGGCCTCGAATCTTCGGAATATAGTAGGAAGCAAAGTCGGCTCGGCGTGAAGATGTCTGATTCGCGAGGGGGAGCGGTCTCCGAGGCTCGAGTTCAAGGAGTCGCAATACCTTCTCGAAGTCCTCGGCGAGCGTCTCGAAGCGCATGATGAACTCGAATCGGCGGTGCGCAAGGCTGGCCCACGTGTCATATGGGAGCACGTAATACCGCAGGAAGAAGGTTGCGAAATCGGCATCGGTCCGACGGACGAATCGAGTCATGTGCGTGTCGACAAGCCGATTGATCAGTCGGTCTTTGCGACGATGTGTGGCTTGCGGTCGCTGACGGCTGCCCCGCGGCCGCGCTCCGGCGGCGCGTCCTCCCCTGACCTTAAAGTACTTGCTTACGGCATCATCGAGCGGATCGCGCACCGATGAGAAGACAAAGTAACGCTTCTGATCATCCGTCGCAATCTTGAGGAAGTCTCCGTAGGTGGCATGCTTCGCGAGTATTGGCTCGCCCTCATACAACGCGCACAGTTCCCTGTGTACGGCGGTCGATCCCGTGCGCGGCAATTCGACGAAGAGGTAGCGGTGGCGGTCGCTGATGATCATCGTATGGGATATATGCTGAGCGGGAGAGTCGCTTGGAGGCTCCGCGACAATACCATCTAGACCGATTTAGGTGCTATCGTGCGTCGGCTCCCGGCGGAATGTGGTTCTGGTGCTACGGGGCGTCTACGGTCATGGGAGGTAAGTTATGCGCCCGGTGCGCGTGCTCCAGGTCGTTGGCGACCTTGACGTGGGAGGAGGACAGGAGGTCGTCCGGACGCTTGCCCGATACCTGACCGAGGTCGACTGCTCTCCTGTGGTCGTGACACTGAAGGACGGACCGCTCCGGGCCGACCTCGAAGAGTCGGGGATCACCGTCGAGGTGCTACAGGGGCGAACGCACAGTCTGGCGGCACTCCCGTCGGCCATCAGGGAGCTTTGGCAGTTGCGCAAGGCCCTTGCGGCGGTCGTCGCTCGGCACCGCAGCGAGGTCATTCAGACCCATCTCCTGCGCGCACTCGACTTCCTGGTCCTAACCCTCCGCGCGGAGCCAGGCGTTCGCCGCGTATTTTGGACGTTCCATAACGCCCGACTTGATCTGCGACCGGATCAACTGTCGGCCCACGCGTGGCTTCTCAAACCAAAACGCGTGGTGTACCGGCTACTCTATTTCGTGGCGGGTAGGTCGGTGGATGGGTTCATCGCGGTATCCGAGGACGTGGCGGCTGCGGTTCGCAGGGACTTCCACCCACCTCGTCGACGCATCTTCACCATTCCGAATGGGGTCGACACCGAACGCTATGGACAACTGATTGATCGCACGTCCGTTCGTGAGCGCGTGGGCATCCCGGGCGACGCTCGGGTCGTGATCGTCGTGGCGAAGCTCATGGAGCAGAAGGGCCATGTGTTCCTTCTCCGGGCGCTGCCACCGATCCTGGAGCGCTACCCCGACCTCCATGTCCTGCTCGTGGGAGACGGACCGCTGCGGAGCAGTCTGACCGCGAGCATCGCCGAGCTCCGTGATGCGGCGCGTGTGCACCTGGTGGGCAATCGCCGCGACGTCAGCGATCTGCTCGCCGCGAGCGATTTATTTGTTCTGCCTTCCCTGTGGGAAGGTTTGCCGATGGCACTGCTCGAGGCGATGGCCAGCGGCCTGCCCCCGGTGGTCTCCCGCGTGTCAGGAGCTGCGGAGGTGGTGGTGGATGGAGAGTCTGGCCTACTCGTCCCCGCGGCTGATGTCGAGAGGCTTTGTGCCGCCATCGGCGTACTCCTCGAGGATCCTGACCGAGCACGCCGAGTGGGGCGCGCGGCACGCGAACGCGTCGAGCGGTTCTACAGCGCTCGCACGCAGGCCGCTCGCCATGCGGCCATCTATCACGACACGGAGGCCGGGTGACCTCGGATGATGGCGCGCACGAGTGCGCGGTGCCTGGCAGCACCAGGTCGGTATACTCGCGTTAGCCAAGCACTGACTTCCAGGTTGCCCTCCAGGAGGTTGGTCGTCAGTCGTGCCCAAGGTTCAAAATTCCATGTTTTCTCTTGCGCGTGTTGTAGCGCGTTTCCGTGCCACCAGCGCGCAGTTCAGCCGACATCGTGCCGCCACACGGATAACTGTCGCCGCCATGATTTTCGGAGTCATCATCGGCATGTCCCAGGAGCCCATCGACAGCGCCGAAGCACTGGCGGGTGAAGAGCCGGTAGGCGGCTGGCTCCACGTTGCTCAGCGCGTGGGGGACCGCTTGGATGCGCAGATCAGCGGGCCGTCAATTATGGCAGTCTTGAGATTGTGGCCGTGGATTTCACCGCCAAGAGCGACCACACTGCATTGTGGGCCGTGGCGTGGGATGCGCCAATTCTTGAAGAGAGTCTGAAGCCGACTCGACCGGGGCTTGAGGATAATGCTAGCTGGCCGGGGGACTTGGTCGCCTCGACGCTGGCCCCACACCGGCCCCCACGGCGACTTCGAGTCCAGTACCGACGCTGGCGCCGACCGTGGCGCCCACGCTAGCGGACAGTAAGGCTCCCCTAGACGCGAAGGCGCCACACGAGCTGCTCAGCTTCAGGGCCGGTCATCGACCTCTGCGATGATCAGTGCTTGGCCGCATCTGTCTCGTCAACAGGATCGGTATCGTGACCGGCTTGTAATCGACTGGTGCCGTGGTCCAAAGTGAGCTGTCGCAGCGCAACTCGAGACGCCTGTTCTTCCCTAGGGGGCATATCCAAACTCCGCGAGGTGTCGTCCGCAGAGTCGCGCGAACCACCAGGTCGCCAGCGGCGACAGATACTCACGCCAGCGATCGACCGCTTGTCCATCGAAACCGAGCTCGCCATCGCTCCCCTTTGGTAAGTAGCTGGAGTTAAACGCCACCTGCTCGAGCATTGTGTCCGTGAACGGGATGTTCAGGAACGCGCACATTCTCAGCACAGTCGCGCGCGGATCTCCGACAAGATCTTCGAATCGGACCAGCAGGTACCGATTCGGGTATGAATCCTGGTAGCGCGAGTGGAGGGCGACCATGCGCCGCCAGCTCGCGGCCAAGTTCGTCGCAGCGTAGAGTTCGAAGGGTCTGCCCAATCGGCGGGCCAGAGATCCGGCATGCGTTAGCTGCTCCGTCGTCTCCTTTCGCCGCACCGAGACGTAGACTGCGCGAGGGTCCCGGAACGTGTGGATGATGCGCGCCGCCGGAAACCAGTCGAGGAGCTTGGGGACCGAATAGATGTGATGGGGCGTCTTCTCGCCGTGGATTGCTTTGCCGCGCGCGTGGCAAGTCATGGCCGCAGCGAGGAGAGCGCGATCGGTCCCACCGCCGGCGCGTATCAATGCCTCGAACTCATCGCGGCTCACGAGACTTGATAGGCGCGCCCAGAAGTTGGGCGTGTCACGGCCAAGGATCGCGTCAGCGACGCTTCGCAGGCCCTGCTCGGTTGTCATGTCGCCAGCTGCGGCGAACTGTTCCTGGAGACCTTGCTGCCGCGTCAAACCGAGTCTCGTAGGGTGTGAGAAGAACCGGGACTCGCCGCCGATTCCGACCAAGGGTGACTTATTGAGTACCCTTCTGGTTAGTGTAGAGCCGGTCCGTGAGAGACCGACAACAAACACATGGCTCGGCCGATCACGTTGCACTTTGAGGTCCGCCCATTTCGAAAAGCGTTAACTTGGACCGATCAGTACGTCGTTAAAACCCTTGATCTCTCCCCATGACGTAACGGTGAGTATACAAGACGGGCGGCAGCTTCCTGCATCAGCCGACATCCCCCAAGGGCTTCCACGAACCCCCTGACATGACCATCGAAAGGCATCCAACGTGCGCTTTGCCTCGGATGTCTTGCGCTCACTTGGCAATCTGCGGGATGGCATCCAAGTAGCCGGGAAGCGACCAGGGCTACTGTTGCCGCCCGATCGACAAAGTGCGCATGAATATGGACGTGTCGTCGGTCCCGCAACATCCAAGCTGCATAGACTCCGGTCGCGAAATGCAGCACCGTCCGGGTTGGTGTCCCTAGAGTTGGTGTAACAGCGGATCCGGCCAGCACGCATGATGGCCACCGAGTCATCCTCACGACGTTGGAGTTAGCAACCGACGTCGAATGAGAGGTAAGACCCGATGGCC
>Ga0183260_10002314_pt1 | contig 15750 bp, 11 predicted proteins | sample AntDrymUQ4972206_2_FD_129768 | JGI IMG/M metagenome (GOLD analysis project Ga0183260, IMG submission 129768) | Polar desert sand microbial communities from Dry Valleys, Antarctica - metaG UQ497 (22.06) (version 2) (version 2) | ecosystem: Environmental > Terrestrial > Soil > Desert | place...
ACGGCAACGGCGGTCTCCTCGATGGACGAGCGGACGGCCTCTCCGGCTCCCCAACCGCCATCGGCGTTCTGAGTGGACACCAGCCAGGCGGCCGCGCGCCGGGCCATTGCATGGACGGCCGCCGTATCGCGATCGACAATCGCCGAGAGCCCTTTCAGGACGCGACCCGTTCCAAACACAGGGTTCTCCTCCCCCCTCTCTGCCTGGTTGCCGAACCACAGCGGTACGAACGCCCCATCGGCCCGCTGGCTCCTCGAGAGAAACCCTACGGCGCGACGGATCGCCCGGTCGGCCCGGCGCTGCAGCGCGATATCGAGCTGGGGGTACCAGAGCGCCCAGGCACGGAGTGCATGTGCCGTAAGATCGCTGGAGCTGCGGTCGAACGGCAGCGCACCCCATCCACGGCAGAAGGTCGGGATGCCGCCATCCCGATTCTGCAGGTCCACCAGCCAGCCGACGCCCAGGAGCGCCGCTTCACGGACCTGCGGCTCGCCCGATCCAACAATCGCCAGCGCTACGAGCGCGCCTGCAGTGTCATCCGCATCCGGCACGCCGCCGGGAAGGTCCGTCCATGCCCAGCCCCCGGGAGCCGCGCCCGTGTACGGATGCTCCACGCGCCATTGCTGCCCGAGCAACCAGTCACGGAGGCACCGGCGGTCTGCCGGGTTCATCTCCGCGATACTGTCCCCTGCCGCAAGCGCATCGAGCGAGAGGGTGGTCACCCATGTCGCCAGGTTGCTGTCCACAGCCCAGCTCCCGTCCGCTCGCACGGACCGACGCAGGAACTCCAGCCCGCGCGCGACAACCGGATGCCCAGCCTCCCCGGCGGCAATGAGGCTCATCGCCACGAACGAGGTGAGCGGTATCGCCTCGAGAAAGCCGCCGCCTGCGGGCTGCAGCCCGTCGAGCACTTCCAGGACGCGCCGGCGGGCGCGCTCGCGCAACCGGCCGAGCAGCGGGCCGCGTGGCCCACGGCTATGCCGCGCCAGCCCCATGGAGATCAGTGCCGGAAGGGCGTAGCTCACCACGGGCAGCCGCAGGAATCCGAACAGCCGCCGGGGAAACAGCGCCAGTTCGAAGGGCAGCTGCGGAATCACCCGCCATGCCTCCGCGCCCGTCCCGAGCCGTCCGGCGATGGCGCACATGGTGAGGATCGGCACCGAGAAAGTCCGGTCCTTCCCGTAACGCGCCGTGACGGCCGCCGCGAGTCTCGCCGGATCGGCGCCTCCCGCGGCGCGGGTGATCCAGGCTTCCGCAGCACCAGCCGCCCTCTCGACATCGGGCCCGCGACCCGAGGCCAGAGCCGCCCAGCAGAGCGCTGTCGTGCTGATGTTGCTCACGCTGTCCCTCGTATCTCCCCAGCCCCCGTCGTCATTGCGCGAGGCCACGAGCCAGCGCACGCCATTCTCGACCAGAGCTCGATCGCTCACCGGGGCGGCAGTCGCATGCCCGGCGGCCGCCAGGGCCGTCACGGCAGTTGCCGTCGCGAGGGCACTGCTCGAGAGGTGCCCCTCCCAGTGTCCGTCCGGAACCCGGCGCTCGAGCAGCGTACGGCGGAGGGTAGCGGGGAGTGCGAGAGACATCGACGTCCATCCTAACGGGTACCTGCAAACGCCCGTATCGGCACGCTTGGATCCACCGGATCCAGCCGACCGAATACGCACCACTCGGCAGGCTCCCGCGAACGTGGAAAGGCCCCTCTTTCCTCCTGCGCGCTTTTTGCATGCCCACCGCGCGGAACACCGGGTGGAATCGACTGCTTGGTCGTTGCGTTTGAGCGAACTCCAGGAGGAGAGATGACGACGAGGACCTCGGCCGCGCTGCGGACTGCGGGCGTCAGCCTGTTAGTACTTGCAGCAGCTATTGCTGGTTCTGGTGTGGGTCTGGCACAGGAGACCCGCGCGACCGTCACGGGCACGGTGAGGGACACCCAGGGTGCCCTGATCCCCGGCGTGACGGTGACCGCTCTGAACACGGATACAAACGTCGCCACCGAGGCCGTGACCAACGAGTCCGGTGTCTTCACCGTGCAACGCGTGCAGCCGGGGCCCGTCCGGATCACGGCCGTGCTTCCCGGCTTCAAGACGTTCGTCCGCGAGGGGATCACCCTGCGTACGGCGGAGACGGTAACGGTCAATGTACAGCTGGCCGTCGGCACACTCGAAGAGACGGTCACCGTCAGCGCGGCCGCCAGCGCCATCGAGTCCAACGAGAGCACGATCGCGCAGACGATCGAGAACAAGCGCATTTCGGAGCTGCCGCTGAACGGGCGTCAGGTCTACATGCTGATGCAGCTGACGGCCGGAACGCTGTTCACGCAGACCACGTTCGGCGCCACAGGGTTCTCGGGCACGCGGGCCTGGGACGTGAACGGGTCGCTCTCGGTGCACGGAAGCCGGACCGGCAACAACGAGTTCCTCATCGAAGGAGCGCCGAGCTCCGGTACGGGGGGCGGGACGGGATCGTGGAATTACGCGCCTCCGGTCGATGCGATCGAGGAGTTCAAGATCGGCACGTCCAGCGTGGATGCGTCGTTCGGCCGCACGAGTGGCGGCGTCATCAACATGACGCTTCGCTCCGGCAGCAACGACCTCCGTGGCTCGGGAATCTACCTGCACCGTGGGACCTGGCTCGACGCCAACCAAATCCAGAACATCCGCAACAACATCTCGAACCAGGGGCACGAATACCACAACGTCGAGGGGATGACGAGCGGGCCAATCAGCCGGAACCGCACGTTCTTCATGGGGGGCTACCAGGGGTTCTACGAGAACATTCCCTTCCCGGTCACCCGGACGATCCCCACTGAAGAACAGCTCCGCGGCGACTTCTCGCAGACCACCACCGCCAACGGCACGCCCATCATCGTCTACGACCCGGCAACCACCGTCTGCAACGCGAACTTCAGCAGCTGCACGAGGCAGCCGTTCCCTGGCAACGTCATTCCGCAGGAGCGCTGGCACCCCATTGCCCGGGCCCTGGTGCCGCACATGCCACGGCCGAACGCCACCCCCAGCAACCTGGCCGGGTCGAGCAACTTCATCAGCTCGCCGAACATCGGGCGGTACCGCTACAACTCGTACTTGACGCGGCTGGACCACGTCTTCAGCCCGAGCCACCGGCTGTCGTTCACCAACACCGCGAACTGGGGTATCGAGTACCGGAACGAAAACGCGCTGCCCGAGCCGGCGATCCGGAGCGACAACTACCCGACACATCGCAATCACTATCTGGTGACGGTCGACGACAACGTCACGCTCAGCCCCAGCATGGCCTGGAACACGCGCCTGTCGTGGGACCGGTTCGACGAACCTCACCGGAAAGAGTACGGCGACGTGGACCCGCAGCTGCCGTTTGCCGGTCCTTACCAGATGTCGGGACCGCCATTTCCCCAGATCAACATCGACGGCTATGAGGGCATGTTCCCGCGGACCTTCCGGCGCCCCAGGAACGATGCGTACTCGCTGAGCAGCAACCTGACCCGGTCCAGGGGTCGCCACTTCGTCAAGGTCGGAGGGGACGTCCGGGCCTACCGGTTCTTCCGCCAGGATGAGGTGAGCTCGAACGGTGTGTTCGGTTTCAACAACGCCTTCACACGGCGGGATCCGCGCAGCAACACCGGCGCAGCCTCCGGCAACACCGTCGCGACGTTCCTGCTCGGCCTTCCTACGAGCGGCAACGTCACGCTGGGCACGCCACGCACGGAGCAGTACCGGTACTACGCCGTCTATCTTCAGGACGACTGGAAGCTTGCCGCGCGGACGACGGTGAACGTGGGGCTGCGGTGGGATTACCAGCCGGCTGTGACGGTGAAGGACAACCTCACGGTGACGCGGTTCGACGGGACGACCTCGAACCCCCTGCAGGGGCAGCTTCCTCAGGGAGCGGGCACGATCAACCCGGCAACGGGGGCACCGCTGACCCTCACCGGCGGCCTCGTGTTCGCAAATCGCGGAGGGCCGGAGTCGCCGTACAAGAACGACTGGAACAATATCCAGCCGCGCATCGGCATTACACATAAGTTCAACGACTGGTTCGGGCTCCGCAGCAACTACGGGAGGTCCTATCTCGGTCTCTCGAGCAGCGGACAGGCCGGCGTGTACAACCAGGACTTCACCCGGCAGACGCCGTTCATCGGCTTCTCACCGAACGGCGTTGACCCCGGCACGCGGTGGGAGACGCCGTTCCCCTCCGGGTTCCTCTCGCCGCTTGCCGGTGAGCTGGGCCTTATGACGGCGCTTGGAACGGCGCTCAATCCCGTGCCGAACCCCGACTACGAGATTCCTTACACCGACCAGTGGATGGCCGGCGTGGACCTCCAGCTCCCGTACCGGATCGGCCTCGACCTCGCCTATGTAGGGAACAAGGTGAGCAAGCTGGGCGTCAGCCGCAACATCAACGTGATCCCGCGGTCGGAGAATGACAAGGCCATCCCGAGCCTGGGGGGGAACACCGGGTACCTGAACCAGACGTTCCCCAACCCGTTCGCGGGTCTCGTTCCCGGGCAGGGGCTGAATGCGGCCACCGTCTCACGGCTGCAGCTCCTCCGCCCGTACCCGCAGTTCGGCGCCATCACCATGAACCGGCTCAACGCCGGCGCCGCGTACTACAACGCGCTCGAGGCCGTGGCCACGCGGCGTTACCACAACGGCGTGATGTTCGCGGTGAACTACACGTGGATGAAGCTCGAGGATGAGATCAACTTCCTCACTGATTGGGACACGGAGCCTTTCCGGGATCTGCAGGGCGATCAGCGCCGGCATCGCGTGGCTATCACCACGCTCCTCGATCTGCCCTTCGGGCCGGGAAAGCCCCTCGGTGGGAGTACGACAGGGTTGCTCGCCGCCCTGATCGGCGGCTGGCAGTTCAACGCGATTGGGGAGATCCAGTCCGGGCGGCCGCTCGCGCTGAACACGGGCGCGATACGGCTCGGTCCCAACGTGGCGCTCCCGAGGAGCGAACAGTCGTTCGCCCGCTGGTTCGACAACAGCAGCACTGCGCTGAACAACCCGCGGCCGGACGGAACGTTTGCCTGGGGCGTGCTCGGCCCGAACGATTACCGCGTCGTCAGATCACGCTTCCACGACGTGAGCGAACCAACAGAGCCGCAGTGGTCCATGTCGCTCTTCAAGAACACCGCCATCGGCAACGGGATCACCATGCAGCTCCGCCTGGAGACCTTCAACGTGTTCAACGTGCGGATCTACGGCGGGCCGAACACGAACCCGAACAGTGCCAACTTCGGCATCGTTGACACCGCAAGCCAGGTGAACTTCCCACGGACCACGCAGGTAGGGGTACGGTTCATGTTCTGAGCCCCGCTGCTCCCCGCAGTCAACAGGCAAGGCCGCCAGGGCAATTGGAAGTGGCGGCCTTGCCTTCTCCCTTCTCCCTTCTCCCTTCTCCCTTTCTCAAAGGCTGAGATGCCCCAGGGCGAGAAGACCGTAGTACGTGTACTCGCAATCGAGCGTCTGGTCGGCCCAGCTGCCGTAGAAGCCCCCCGCGCTCGTCCACAGCGTATCGACGAAGTCCAGGCAGGGTTCGCGGAGCGGGCCGACATCCGCGTGCAGAGCGGCCAGCACGTGAAGTGCGGTCGCCGTCGAGAGCAGGTCGGGGAGCGGGGCGCGCGGAGCCGCAAAAAAGCCTCCGTCCCTGTGACACCGCGCGAGGAGCCATGGAACGACGGCCGGGTCGGGCTGGCGATCGAGGTGCCGCATCACCATGGCCGCCGCAGCTGTCGCAGGCGTTGAGCCCTCGTCTGCCCCGGGGTGGTTGGCGTACGCGCCGTCGGCCGTACGATTTCTCTCCAGGCAGTCCAGCATCCCGCCGGCTCCGGCTAGTGGCGCGCCCAGATCCTGCATCGCACCGAGCGCCAGAAAGCACGCGTACGGCGTCCCGTCGGCCGCCCCTTCCGTCACCGCATAGCCGCCGTCGCCCGAGCGGAAAGATTGAAGGCGCGCGGCAATGCGGGTTGCGACATCTGGAGGAGGGCCCGTTCGGGAGACAGACGCCCATGCCCGTGCGAGACAGGTGAGGTGGACGAAATCCAGCGATGCCCCGGCGTCGAAGCGTTCCAGGTAATCCCGGGTGGTCTCCGGAACGGGTTCCCTGAGTGCGAGCAGGCCCTCGACCCCGAAGACCGTGTAGTAGAGATCGCTGTCACCGGCGCGGTCACGGAACCCCCCGTCGGCATTCACCCCGTCACGCAGGAAGGTGCCGACCAGATCACGGGAGTCACCCAGCAACGTCGGCGCGAGCCGCGCGACCTGCAGCATTTCGCGCCTCAAACTCACTGCACCAGCCCTTCACTTCGAGGTCATTGAAGATCTTGCCGACCACCCGACGGAGAAGCCCCTTGAGACTGGGATGTTCGATGTCGGCCAGTGCCCGGATCGCCTGCTCCTTGTAGCCCTGGAGCAGTGCGTCGCAGCGGTCCTGGACGTTGAGGGCTGCGAGCGAGCCGAGCACGGCCTCACGCGCCGCCTCGGAGGTCACCTGGCGCCGCCATGCCGGGGCGAGCACCGCCGCGTGCTCGTCGTGCGCGCGGCCCCGCTCGTGTCCGACAGCCAGCGGCAGCGAGGGACGCCCGCCGCAGACATCGCCTGCGCTTCCGGCGAGGTCCTGGATGTCGTCCCGAATTTGATAGGCGATCCCGAGCGCCTCGCTGTAGCTCGCCAGGGCCGGACCGACATCCTCGGGGGCGCCGGCAAAGAGGGTGCCCACCGCAAGCGCGACCTCGAAGGCAGGGGCCGTCTTCTGACGGAAGATGTCGAGCACCTGCAGCGACGAGAGCGGGGCTGGATCCCGGGTCCAGGCGAGCTCGGCCCCCTGGCCGAGCGACAACGTCCGATGCCCTTCGGCCGCAGCCCGGATCATGGCGACCGTGACGGCCGGAGGTGCGCCGCAGAGCGCGAGCAGCCGGTAGCCCTCTCCAATCAGGAGGTCCCCGACATTCAGCGCCACGGGCACTCCATGCGCCGCATGCAGCGCGTCCGCGCCGTACCGCTCGTCATCGTCGTCTTCGATGTCGTCGTGGACGAGCGACGCCTTGTGGAAGCACTCGACCGCGATCGCCGCGCGGCGGAGCCCGTCGGGGACCGGCACGTCGGGGTCCGCCGTCAGCGCACGCCAGGCGCAGACTGTCAGGAACGGCCGCCAGCGCTTGCCGGCACGGGACAGCCACTCGCGTGCGAGCGCCTCGGTCGGGGATTCCGCCGGCCCGAGAAATGCGTCCAGTTCCGCCGGCAGGAACCACCCGTCCACCTCGCGCCGGATGCTCTCGAGATCCATGCGGTACGTGCGATCGTCGCTCGTCAGGTGAAGCACGTCCCACACCCAGTCCAGATCGACGGCCGTATCGATGCAGTCGTCCTGCAGGAGCGGTATCGCGATGCCGGGAATCGCCGCCGCTTCCATGTACGGGAACGCCCGCTCGAGCACCGAGAGGCAGCTGACACCGACAATCGCTTCGATCTTCCCGGTCTCGATGATCGACATGACGATCGCCGATCCTTCGGCAACCAGGACGGCGTAGCCCAGGCGCTCGGCTTCCTCCTGGAGATCCTGGATCGAGCAGAGGCCGCAGCGCTTGCACAGCAGCCCGAACTCGTCGAACGGCGCCGGGCATTTTTCCTCGACCCGGAGGCACTTGGGCATGAGGAGCAGACGCCGCTCGTAGGGAATCCCGGCGAGCTCGTCACGCCACATCTCGTTGCTGATGAGGACTCCCGCGTATTCGCGGTAGATCTCCGGGATTCCCCGGGCGGCGAGCAGCCGGTCCGCGTGCGCCCGCAACTGGTCCGCAGGCATCGGCGGCACGGGGCGGACATCGGCCACATACGCCCGCGCGGCGGCCTTCAACCGGTCGCGCTCACCAAGCGTCTGCGGAATCGTGGCCTGGGGCGGCCGCTGCGGCTGCACCGGCAGCACCCGTGGCAGAGACGTCTTCAGCTGTGGCTGCATCAACGCTGATCCTCGTGGAATGCCAGTATCGCCATGGTTCTCGAAATTACTTCGCGGTCCAATCAGCAACAGGACAGATTGCGGATGCGAGCCGTGTCCGGGAGCAAACCCGCCCCTGAGCTGGCGTCAGCAATCCTGCCGTTCCGAGCATTCTTGGCATTCTTGGCAATTTTGGCATTCTCGGCATTTCCCTATCAGGTGTAGGCTCCGAAGCCGAAAAACCAGTGCCGCTTCGCGAACCGGTACATCCAGTGTTCTTCCGGGATCTCATCTCCCGGCTGGTGCTGGCTCGTGCGGCTTCGCATCGCGGCGAGCTCCCCCAGGCCAGCCCCGGGCGCCCGGTGGGTGGTGTCGCGCGCTGAGTGCCGTTCGACCAGATCGCGAACGAGATCGGGGCGTTCGAGCACGATGCACCCGCGCGTCGTGCGTGCGGCAGTCTCGCGGAAATCGCGGATGAAGGGGGAGCCGTTGAGCACATCGAAAATGTCGCGCTCGTCGTCGATGCTCTCGGTCGCAAACTGGATGATCGGGCACGGCTCGATGTCACCCCACGGATTGATGTGGTGGCTGATGCCGGTTGCCATCGGGCAGAGTGCCTCCCCTTTGTCGTCCCAATAGGCATCGACGAGCGCCAGGGGCAGCTTCGAGCGCATCTTCACGACGAAGCGGCGCACCTGAAGCACCTGTTCGGGGCTGAGCGCAAGGTCCGGGCAGGCATTCTCCCCCACCGGGCGATAGGTGTGGTACCAGACGTAATGCACACCGCGGCTGATGAGGTGCCGCAGCCAGGCTTCGTTCACGAGCTCGTCGACGTTCGTCCGGCACACGCTCGTCGCAACCCCGACGATCAGGCGGTTGCGCGTGCAGGCCTCGAGGCCGGCCATCGTTCTGTTGAGCACGTCCTTGCGGCCGCGGCGCAGGTCGCTGACGCTCGACGTCCCTTCGATGCTGATGAGGGGGGTCGCATTGGCCAGCCGCCGGAGCTCGCGCGCGATCTCGTCGGTGATCAACTGGCCGTTGGTGAAGATCTGGAAGTAGCAGTCCCGGTGGCGTTCGAGAATCTCCAGGAGCTGCGGGTGCATGAAGGGCTCGCCGCCCAGCAGGCCGAAGAAGCTGTTGCCGCGCCGCTTTGCGGAGGTGATGAGCCGGTCCATCCGGTCCACGTCGATGAAGTGACGCGGTCCGTCCACCTTGACCCAGCAGCCCTGGCACCGCAGATTGCAGCTGTTGATCACCGAGATGTAGAGGAACGGCGGAAAATGCTCCCCGCGGGCGAGGCGCCTCTTGAAGCGCTGCACCGAGCGCACCCCCTTCACGCCGAAGTTCCAGGTGAAGCTCCAGAGGACCCGGGGATCCGTCTCGCTGAGCATTCTCCGGGCAAAGGGGACGATCATGAAGAATCCTCGGTGTCGGACTGCGCCATGGCGCTGGCGGTCCTGTTCTGGATCTGGTCGAGCGAGGGCAGCGCAGCCAGCACCTCCGGCGGAATGCCCAGGTCCTGCTGGAGCTTCGTCAGGCACTTACGCCGCTCGTCGAGGGCGCGTTTCTCATCGCGCTCCCGGGAAAACCTCACCTTGGCATCGACGCTGCGCTGGCGCAGCGCCGCATAGATGTCCCCCCCGAGCAGCGCCGAGATATCGACCTTCATCTTCTCGCGCTGGAGGTCCTCGTCCCGCACTTCATCCCCGTTGATCGGCCCTCCCTTGTACTTCGGGAACAGGATAGCGACCTCCGGGCAGACGCGGGAGCAGGCCGGGCAATCGGTCTTGCAGTTGACCGGATTCCTGACCTCGATCTTCTTGTCCTTCGAAACGCCGTAGACGTCGAACAGGCAGAAGGTCAGACACTGCATGCAGTTGGTGCAGCGGCTGAAGTCGATGACGGGGAACCACGGCTTCCATTTCGCCCGCGGCGCCGTCTCCGTCCGGGAATGGAGGTCGGTCACACCATTCAGCATCCCCTCGGCGTCCAGCCCCTCGATGTTGCAGAAAAAGACCGGACGGCCATCGGTGCGACCCTCCGCCACAGTCGGCTGTGCCTCTTCGAAGCGGCCCAGCACCGCGAGCGGCCCATGGCCTGGCGCGGTGGCGCTCCGGGCATCCGCCGACACCCGTGTCACCCCATACCCGCTCTCGAGGAGCAGCCGCAATGCCCGCGAGCGGACGGGCGCCTCGAGGGGACGACTGCCAGCTCCCTCATAGAGCACGATCCGCAGCGTCGCAGAGGGCGCACTCATGGCTTGGCTTCCGTGTCGAGGGGGAGGTCCGCCAGCACTGTCGCCGGATCAGCGACACGCATGTTCAGCACTCGAACCTCCTCGGGGAGCGGGACGCCGGCGGCGTTGAAGAGCCACCGCACGGCCCGCGGGTAGCAGGCGACGATGGTCGCGTCGTTGGACGAGGCGAGCTGCGCCAGTGCCGGATCCCGGCGCGCGGACATCTCACACAGGTCCGGGACCGCCTCGAACGACACGCCCGACGCGCTCAGCCCATCGAGCACGGCTGACTTCGTCTCGGCCGGGACGACCTGAGCGTACGCGCAGTGGCAATAGAGGATGGATCGGGGCATGTCCTGCAGCTCCTACCTTGCGGCGGCGAGGCGGTGCGTGGGAACGGGACGCCCGGGCCTGAAGCGTTCCAGGTCCCGAACGTCGAGGCGGATTGCGCGCTCACGCCCCTCCGCGTCCAGTGCGCTGCGCACGGCCGACTCGAGCCGCTCCGGTGCGGCTTCGGCGCGGAGATTCAGCGTGATCTCCCCGGAGTCGAGATTGGCGTCCAGCGCGAACGCCAGCTCGGGCCGCGAGTCCGTTCTCACCGCATTCACGACGGAGATGCCTCCCCCCTCCACGGGCGTCAACGTGAGCTTCAGGTGCGCAATCTCGAGCCCGCCCTGCGAAAGGTCCCCGTGAATACGTGTTGCAATCGCCTGGAGCAGCTCGTCGCCGTCCACAGCAGCCCCTTCCAGGCGCACGATACAGTTCAACCAGCCGAGGAGCGCCTCACCTTCGGCATACGTGTCGTAGTCGATCTCGAGCACGCGTCCTCCCGCGTGGCCCGTCAAGAGTCCGTCAACCCACTCCGCCACACCAGTGCCGGTCCTTGCCGACATCTCCACAGTGCGGGCGGCCGGCAGCGCAGCTTGCAAGGCTTCACGCAGGGCGGCAATCCGCTCGGGCGCGGTGGTGTCTGTTTTATTGATGACGAGCACGTCAGCTTCCTCGAGCTGCTTGCGATAGACGTACAGGACCTTCGGAGAGAAGGACCGTCCCGTCTCGACGCCGAGCACCCGCAATGCACGATCCGGGTCCACGATGACGCTGAGCGGCGCCACCGCGTAGCGGTCGCCGTACATCTGGCGCAGCGGCAGCCCCACCGTTGCAGTCAGATCGGTGCAGCTTCCTACAGGCTCCGCGAGAAAGACGTCCGGGCGCGCGCTGGCGTCGAGGCGCGCGGCTGCCTCGATGAGAGAGTTGAACCGGCAGCAGAAGCAGCCGCCGGCGATCTCCTCGACAGCCAGATTCCTGGAGCGCACGAGGGCCGTGTCGACCAGATTTGCGCTCTGGTCGTTCATGATCAGGCCCACCCGGTGTCCAAGGCGTGAGAGGTATTCCCCCGCCTGCAACAGCGCCGTGGTCTTCCCGGCGCCGAGGAAGCCGCCCACCATCACGTAGTGTGCCCTCATTCGATTGGCTCCTGCTGTGATTGCCTCATGCGGCCGATCGTCTGATCGAGAAGCGCCGCGTAGGCATGCATGTCCATCGCGTCCGGCTCCGCCTCCCCCGCCACCTCGTACATCCACCCGCGCCGGTATCGATCATCGTCTATTACAGCGATGCGGTCGACAAGAAGCGGATTGCTGCGGGCGAAGACGCCACTGGCCACGCTGAACAGGTCGCTCCGTGCCTTGAACCCCTCGAACCATCCGATGCTGTCGCCTATCCGGACCGTCTCCCCGTCCTTGCACTCGAACCCGACCTCGACCACGTCCCCGAGCATGCGGGAGGCGAACTTCGTGAGGCCGATGCGCCAGACACCGGGGTCCTGCTGCTGGATCCAGAAGTGCGAGGCGGTATACAGCCGATCGCCCAGCAGACGGGTCCTGAACAACAGCTGACGGTAGTACAACTCTTCTGCCGGGGCCATCGCGCCCTCACATTGTCCATCCTCGCAGGTCCCTGCGCCACCTTACCGCCCGGAGACGTGCTCTGCCGTATGCGGGGCTCTGGTACCATACGGCATCGAGGCGGGCCTCCCCGGATTCGAAGGTGCCGTCGAGAGGACTCAAGAGGACCGACGGAAGAGCTCCAACGCTATGACGCACAGCAGCCGCCGCACCTTTCTGCGAGCGACGATCGCCGGCGCCGGCGCCGCGTTCGCCACTCCTCTCGAAGCGCTCCTGGCCAGGGTCGAGAGTGGCCGCGCACCTGACGCCGCACTTGATTTCGGTCCGCTCGGCCCGGTCAAGGACGAAGCGACGGGGCTCCCGCTGCTGCAGCTTCCCGAGGGCTTCCGTTACGTCAGCTTTGGCTGGACCGGTGACCCGCTCGACGACGGAGGGCAGACGCCCGGTGCGCACGACGGCATGGCGGCATTCGCGCAGTCGGGGCCGCGGGTCACGCTCGTGCGCAACCACGAGATCACCGGGACCCGGAGCTTTGCCGCCTCACTGACTTACGACCCCGGCGCGGGTGGCGGCACGACGACACTGGAGTTCGACTCGGCGGCGGGGCGCTGGCTGACCGCCCGTGCGAGCCTGGGGGGCACCTGCCGGAACTGTGCCGGCGGCCCGACGCCGTGGGGAAGCTGGCTCACCTGCGAAGAAACGCTCCTCGGACCGGGAGAGCTTTCGATCACGCGGCACCACGGCTACGTGTTCGAGGTGCCGGCCCATGGCACATCTTCGTGCGAGCCGCTCGTGGACATGGGGCGGTTCGTACACGAGGCGGTCGCCGTGGACCCTGTTACAGGCATCGTGTACGAGACGGAGGATCAACGGGCATCCGGCTTGTACCGCTTCATCCCGAAGAGCCCCGGCGAGCTTGCCGCCGGAGGGCGCCTGGAGATGCTGGCGATAGCCGGGCGCCAGAGGTTCGATACCCGAACCCGCCAGCCGCGCGGCGCGCGCTACGCCGTCCGGTGGGTCCCCATCGATCAGCCGAACCCGGTACGGGGGGCGAGCGTCTTCGCACAGGGATATTCCCGGGGGGGCGCAATCTTCGGACGCCTGGAAGGCGCCTGCTACGACGCCGGGAAGATCTACGTCACCTCCACCAACGGCGGCAACGCGGCCATGGGACAGGTCTGGGAGGTTGACCCGGCGGGGGACGAGCTGCGACTCCTTTTCGAATCCCCTGGTGCCCGGGTCTTGAACATGCCCGACAACCTGTGCGCCAGCCCGCGCGGCGGCCTGGTGATCTGCGAGGACGGGACGACCAATCCCTCCGTGCACGGCCTGACGAAGGACGGAAGGATCTTCCGGTTTGCCCGCAATAACGTGGTGCTGGCGGGTGAGGTGAGGGGTCTCAAAGGGGATTTCCGTCAGAGCGAGTTTGCGGGCGCGACATTCAGCCCGGACGGTCAGTGGCTCTTCCTCAACGTCCAGAGTCCAGGGGTGACGGTCGCCATCACGGGTCCGTGGCGGGACGGGTTCATCTGATCCGTGATCCCGCAGCCACAGGACGATCAGCCAACCGGGCACGCCCGCGCAGCGTGCGGCTTGGCGCGCGGTTCCGGTTCTGATCCGTCGGTGCCGTGAGTCAGGCCGCTCCTGCCCGCGGGGCGGATGCAGTGTAGAATCGCGGCGTCTTGGACCAGCGATCCGACGCGGATACCTCCTTCGACGCGTTCCTCAGCTACCACAGCGGCGACTCCGAATGGGTCGCGACGCTGAAAAGGGCTCTGGACGCAAAGGGCATCCGTGTGTGGCTCGACACCGAGAGGCTGCGCCCCGGCGACGCCTTTCCAGGGGCGCTCGCCCGGGCGGTCGGGGCGGTGCGCTGCGTGGTGATCGTGCTCTCGCCGGGATCGGCAGCCTCCGAGTGGGTCGGGGAGGAATACAGCCTTGCACTGACACACCGCCGGCACGTGATCCCCGTGCTGATCGAGGACGCCGAGCCGCCCGGCTTCCTGGCCGGGCGGAGCTGGGTGGACTTCCGTGACCCGGCGCAGTTCGATGCAAGCCTCGATCAGCTCCTGTTCGGGATCACGGGCCTGCGCGCCGGCGGTGAAGCGGCCGGGCCGCCCCCCTTCCGTGATGCACCTGCCGACCGGCGGGCCGATGAATCGGCCGTGCTCGAGCGCCTGATCAAGCGGCGCCGTGGAGACGCCCGGCAGCTGTGGATCGCGCGCGGGCTCAGTGCCGGCGCGGGGCTTGCGATCGGCGTGGCATTCTGCGTGGTGGCGTCGGCGGCAAGCGTGGAGACGAGGTTCGGAGTGTGCCTGCTGGCGACGGTGATCGTCGCGCTCGCCGGCTGGGGGGCCACCGCAACGGGATTGACGCGCCTGACGCGGAAGGTGGAGCAGTTCGAAGTGCTCCGCGACGGGCTCGAAGCCTGCCGCGCGCGATCGCATCCGGGCTGCACCCGGCTGCGCCAGCACTTCTGGGACATGATGCTTCGCAACGCCGCGGATGCGGGGCTCGACGTGAGCCGGGCATGACACATCATGGCCTCTGACGCCTCCTTCCGGCCTCCCGACATGACGACCGGCTCCAGGGAGCCGGCATCATCCCGCTTGGCATCGAGATGGTCCCCGCCGCGCAGAATCTGACGCGCTTCGAGGTGCGGTATTACAAGAAGGCCGAGGAGCCGGTTGCGCGACGCCTCGTCGAGGTACTTGAGGCCGTCAACGTTCCTGCCGTCGCGGTCTACCTGAATCTGGAGACGAACACCCGCGTGCGCCAGAATCACTACGAGATCTGGTGCCCGCCGAACGCCCGCACGTTCAAGCTCCCCCCGCTGCCGGTGCCGTCTACATAGCTCCCTGCTCCTGTCAGGCTGGCACACCCGGGGAAGGCTGCCAAGCTTCTGCGATCAGGCCTGCGCGAGCGGGGCGGACTGGACCTGTGGCATGCGGGCCGCGCGGCGCCGGGCCAGCGCCATTTCCACGAGCAGCGACGTCGGGCCGACGAGGAACAGTGCATAGTACGGCGCATGGACCCACTGCAGGAGTCGGAAGATCGCTTCGACAGCCGCAACGAGGAAGGCGACCAGGCACTGTCCCCACACCGGACGCACCGTTGTTTTCGGATCCGTGATCATGAAGAAGATGAACAGCTGGTACATCGGCCCGGTGATGGGCGCCATCTCACTCGTCCACGGGTGGCCGGTCACGGCAGCACGCAGCAGGGCCAGGGCAATGAACGAGAGGACGTAGGTCGCTGTGATGTGGAACCGGCCCAGCGTGTAGATGATCACGCTCCCGAAGCACCACACCACCACCATCGGCAGCAGCGTGTTGCCCCACTGCACGCTCAGGCTGGCCACAGCATCGGCGGCCAGGACGAGCATCGCGACAATGCCGAAGTTCGAAGGGTTCCAGATGTGGCGTCCGTCCACCCTGAGCACGTACTTGGATGTGATGGAGATCGCCGAGCAGAGCGCGTAGGGCCAGAAGGCCGGGGACCGCACCAGCATGCCCACGCTGATGCCTGAGACATACGCGCTCGCCAGGTGCGGCCACGAGCCCGAGAAGATGCGCCCGAGGACGATCTCCACGAGGATCGCGGTGGCGATTGCGAGCGCCGTGCGCGACCAGCTCTCGAGAAACCCGAACGTCACCTGACCGACGA
>Ga0183260_10002315_pt1 | contig 15749 bp, 13 predicted proteins | sample AntDrymUQ4972206_2_FD_129768 | JGI IMG/M metagenome (GOLD analysis project Ga0183260, IMG submission 129768) | Polar desert sand microbial communities from Dry Valleys, Antarctica - metaG UQ497 (22.06) (version 2) (version 2) | ecosystem: Environmental > Terrestrial > Soil > Desert | place...
AGACATCGACTTCCGCTCGCCACGAGGGCTCAACCGAGCCAACGTGCTCGCCCTGGCCCAGGCCGGCTGGGTCACCCGCCACCACAACCTGGTGGTCACCGGCCCGACCGGGGTGGGCAAGTCGTTCCTGGCCTGCGCCCTGGCCAACGCCGCCCTCCGCCAGGGCCACACCGCCTACTACGCCCGCACCCCCAGGCTGCTCGATGAGCTCGCCCTTGGGCGGGCCGACGGTCGCTACGCCCGAGTGCTCGCCCGGCTCGGCCGGGTATCGCTACTGGTCCTGGACGACTTTCTGTTGACCCCAGCTCCCGTCGAGGCCTGCCGGGACCTGCTGGAGGTCATCGAGGACCGTGCCCAGCGACGCTCAACGCTCGTCGCCAGCCAGCTGCCGGTCGACAAGTGGCACGCGGCCATGGCTGACCCCACCCTGGCCGAGGCCGTGCTCGACCGCGTCCTGCAGGCATCGCACCGCATCACCCTCAAAGGCCATTCCATGCGCAAGCGCCAACCACCCGCCGACGCCGGGGCATCCGATGACGTCGAGGCGTAGTCCCTGGCCGCGCGCCCGGCCACCTCGGCGCCAAAGTGAAACCGGGGGCCACGACGGCGGGATCCCGACCGCCAACGCCCGAAACCAGCCCACAGGAGGCTCAGGAGGCCTCGCCGTCGACGACGGATGGGTGCTGGGTGCGGAAGAATCCACCGATGTCGGCGCAACTGCCGCGGCGAGGGAGGTGATCAACCGGAGAGACACACTTGCAGCCCGATGACAACGTCACCGGCGCCGCCCCTACTCGTGTCCGCTATCAACCGGAACGGGTGTCCGCTTTCAGCCGGAACGGTTGTCCGCATTCGCCGGAATGCGCAATCTATCGCCCCTGGGTCCCCGAGCCGGGGATGTGGGCCCAGTTCGACTGGGGCAAGGGCCCCGACATCGACGGGAGGGGCACCTGTTTGTTCTGCGCCTGGCTGGCGTGGAGCCGCTTCCGGGTGGTGATCCCGACGTGGGACCGCACCCTCGGCACCGCCCTGGCCTGCATCGACGCCACCTTGGCCCGCATCGGCGCCGCGCCGACGTACCTGCTCACCGACAACGAGCGCACGGTGACCATCGACCGGGTGGCGGGCCTGGCTGTGCGCCATCCGGAAATGGTCCGCGCTGCCCGTCACTACGGCATGGCCATCGAGACCTGCGTCCCTTACGAATCGAAGGGGGGCTCGGAGGCCACGGTGCGCGTGGCCAAGGCCGACATAGTGCCGACCGAGGCCAACCTGCTCGACGCCTACCCGAGCTTCGCCGCCCTGGCCGCGGCCTGTGACACCTTCGCCGACACCGTCAATGCCCGCCCGCACGCCGAGACCCGCCGGCCGCCCGCGGAGATGCTGATCGAAGAGCGCGCGCGTCTGCACCCGTTGCCCACCGAGCCCTACACCGCGGCGCTGGGCGAGACCCGCCTGGTGCGTGACGACCAGACCGTGCGCTGGGGCGGCGTGCGCTACTCCACGCCCAAGGGCCACGTCGGCACCGAGGTGTGGTGCCGGGTCCACGGTGACGAGCTCGTGATCGTGGCTCGCACGGCCAAGGGTCTGGGCGAGATCGCCCGCCACGAGCTGTCGGTTCCCGGCACCCCCCGCATCGTCGACGCCCACTATCCCGGCCACCCCGCCGGCAACGGCCCCATCACCCGCCCGCTGAGGCCTCGCGACGAGGCCGAGGTGGCGTTCCTGGCCCTGGGCGACGGCGCCGAGCGCTGGCTGCGCGAGGCGTGTGCGGTGGGGGCGGCCCGGATCCGCACGAAGATGAACCAGGCCACCGAGCTGGCCGCCCTGGTGGGCACCGGCCTGGTCGACCGGGCCCTGGGCATGGCTGCGCTCGCCGGGCGCTTCGGCGACGGCGACGTGGCTTCCATCGTCGACCACCTCGAGCGGGGACGCCCGGCCGGCGAGCTGGTCCCAGGTCGACGGCAACCAGGTCCTCTTGCCGATCTGGCACGAGATCTCGAAGGACGAGGTCATGCGAGCGAGCCCGTCCCTCGCCGACAAGGTTGCTCTGCGTACGTCCGACTACAGCATCGACGAGATCGCTGACGAACTCGCGGCGGTCATGGGCGACGGTGTCTCGGCCTGATGTTCGCAGGGCTGAACCCGGAGGAGTGGACGGCGGTCGGGACGCTCGGCACTGCGATCGTGGCGCTACTCGCTGCAGTGTTTGCTGGATGGCAGGTCTGCGAGATCCGAAGGGCCCGGCAGGAGGAGTCCCGACCCTTCGTGATCGTCGACATCCAGTCGAGTGCTGCCTGGAACAACCTGTTGAACCTCGTAATCGAGAACGCTGGGCCAACCCTCGCCCGCGATGTACGGGTGTCCTTCACGCCACCGCTGCAGTCCTCGAATGAGCACGTCGATCTCGAGTCCACGGTGCTGCTCACCGAGGGGATCCCCATGCTGCCGCCGGGTCGGCAGGTGAAGGCCTTCTTCGACGCCTCCCACGAGCGCAAGGGCAAGGGACTACCGATGCGCTACGACGTCGAGGTTGCTCTCAAGGACTATCGCGGGCAGCCTCAGGAGGTACAGCGCTACGTCATCGACCTTGGACACCTCTATGGCCTGAGCAACATCACCGAGTACGGCATGCACGATGCTGCGAAGGCATTGCGCGAGATCCAAACGTCCGTCACGAAGTGGTCGGACATCCACGGCCGACTCAAGGTATGGGGAAGCCCGCCAGGGCTTCCTGAGAGCGCCTGTGCGCCCTTGCAGCCACCCGCCCGTTACCATCGCCACGACCTCGCGTTGCGACCACCGCAAGAATCCGCCGATCCCCTTCTGGGACCCAGGGTCTCCGTACATCCGTCTCGACCGGACGTGAGGGCCGTCCCCGGAAGCGGTTCCTCCTGCGGGACCCGGTCGTCGTTCCTCCTGCGGCACCGGTCGTTCCTCCTGCGGCACCCGGTCGTCGTTCCTCGACGGTCACGCCATATGGAGATCCTCCGGTGTGAGGAGCGACCACGATGAGGATGGTGCTGGCACCGGAGCGCTGTCGCTCGCCAGCGTGATGGGACCACTGTCTCGCCAGTGACATGGGACCACTTCACGATCCAACGAGCACGATGCACGGATGATGGACGATGCCGTGCGTCGCTTCCCGCAAGCGACAGCGGTCCGGTGATGGTTCGTCGAATCCACGTTGAAACGGCGTCGAGAGGGAAAAGCCGCACGCGAAGGGGTTCGGCGGCGTGTGCGAGCGTGACCGTTCTGGGGCGGTGGCCGCACACGCCCGGGCAACCTTCGGGACTGTCGTCCGGCCCGAACCCGGCCGGAGAGGCCATGGGACGCAGGTCAAAGCCGGTCTGACCAAGGCGCCCAGGCACGGCTCCGTCGAATGCGCGAGACTCTCACGCATTCGAGCTGGCTTGATGCGAAAGGGTGGCACAATGAGTATTACGTCGATGATCGACACAAAGTTGGTTCGTGAAAACCCTCCAGAGCAACCGACTCCTCCAGCAGCGGGCGAGCCAGCGCCTCCCCAGCCTACCGGTGTATCGACCGGAATTGTCAATCAGCTGACGAGATGGATTCCAAGTGAAACAATTCTTCTATACGTAGCGCTACTGGCGGCCTACGGTACTCTAAAGCCGGTCGAGGGAAAGGAGACCCACCAACTGAACTATGGGAGCAGATGGGTCGCCATGTGGGTCTTCCTCGGAGTGACGGCTTTGCTGGTCCTAGGACTGAGTTACGGGAAAGCCAGGCGCAGCGGAAAACAGTTCAACTGGCCCCTATTTGAGTTGCTTGTGGCACCTCTTGCGTTTGCTGGTTGGGCGATGGCACTTCCTGATACTCCCCTGCTGGACTTCAAGGGATACAATACCGCCATAGGCGGCTTCATACTTCTTGCCCTTACGGTTGGAACCGCTGTCTTGGCCTATATCTTCAACAAGTCTCCTGACTATGAAAAGGTCGTCACATCGTAGACAGCCAGGCCATCATCTGTCTGGCGCGTCGCACAACGCACGCTGACTAGGCGGGTTGCATCACACGGTCGGCGCAGGATTGGTCGATCCATCTGCGCTGTGGCTCCCACGACGTCGTCGACGAGGTTGACTCGTCTTTGGTACCGCGCCGACGCGGCATACAGTGCACAGGGTCGCGAACCTCAAGTTCCGCAGAGAGTTGGCACCCGGTCGTTCCTCCTGCGGCACCCGGTCGTCGGGACCGAGATGAACCGCGGCACGGCGAAGACTCTCCGCGTGTGGCGGAGCATCGTTCGGCTTGCAGTCCCCGTCGTCGTTCTCGCAGATAGCGAAGCAGCTGGTCCGCCCTGCGCCCCCTCGACCGAGTATGGAAGAATACCGACAAAAGGGTAAGTGACCTGGGTCTTCAGGACGATGACGAGGCGAGAGCGGGCGGCGGGAATCGAACCCGCGTTCTCAGCTTGGAAAGTCGGTCGGGGGCACTTCGCTGACCTGCGCCGAAACGCGAAAGTGCTCTGGTCAAAGTTTATGTCCGCTGACCGCAGGTGCACCCTCCAACGCCCTGTTCCGGCGTAGATCTGGCACGGATGTGGCACGACGTCCCATTTCGCACCCAGATCGGTGGGCGGTTGACCTGCCGACGAGCTCGACGAAGAAGTCTGACGTCAATCGCAACAGCCGCCCTATTCGAGGTGTCCCGCCAACGGGGGAATGCTCACATCGGTCAGATCCGGAAGAGGTGGGCGATCGTCTTGAGCAGACCGTCCGACCGCTTGTGTCCGACTGCGTCGGTGAGAGCGAGCGCGGCCTGCGGGTGCTGGCCGTGGACTGCGCCCAGTAGCCGCGCCGCTGTGGCGTCGTCTCGTTTCGCGAGCCCTTTGGCGAAGTCCTCCACGAGGCGTCGGCACCGGTCCCAACTCTGCTTGTCACCGCTGATGTGGGGCGAGATGCGTTCCCAAGCCTGGTCGCCTCGTCCCGTTGCAAGCAATGGGTAGACGCACGCGAGCGCCACTGCTGCCATCTGGAGCCCGTCGAAGTTGTCGGCGCGTCGCCCCAGCAAGTACGCGATCGCGCGGACAACTTCGTCCTCGTCTTCACCTACGGCTCGGGACCACGCCTGCCAGTCGGCTCGCTTGGGGAGTTCCGCGGGAGACGCGAGCCTCGCCAACACCCGGATGCGGGGCACGTCGGAGGCGGTCGCCAAGTCGTCGCGGATAAAGCGGGCGGCGGCCTCCGGAAGGGGATAGTGCGCCAGGTCCGAAGGCGACGGTGACTCGGTGATCACGTCAACCAGGTCGCGGACTGCCTCGGGGTAGGCGATGAGCAGGTCGCGTAGTGCCGCGGCTTCGTGGCGAGTACCTCGCATCGCGAGGCCCCAGAACTGTGGCCGTGGCTGTTCGCGCCGCTGCGCGAGCGTGCGACGACGGTCGTGGTCAGGCAGTGACGCCCAGGCGGTCCACAACGTCGGATCTTGCCGCCGCACGAGTTCACTGCCGACGCGCTCGGGTGCTAGGGCCGCCAGAGGCCCCAGCGTCGCTGGCGAGAACATCTTGTCGAAGGATTCGTCAAAGGCCCGTGCGAGGCCAGCTCGTGCCGGCAGCAACGTGGGCGCAACCTCGATCGGCTCTCCCGGCGTGTCGGCGGCTCCGAGGATGCGCGCGACACGGTCGGGGTCGGTTTTCCATGCGAGTGCAATCCATTCACCGAGCGAGGCGTCATCTGCGGCGGTCATCTCACCGAGAGCCTGGTGCGCCAGCGCCTCAACGATGAGCGGGGCTGGGACGGCCAACCGAGGCCGCCCGTGTTCGACCGACAGGAGGCGACGCTTGAGGCGGCGCATTTCGTTCGGGCGTGAGCCCAGGCTGCGGAGCAGGTCCTCCGCTTGCCGGATCGTCTCGGACGATCCCCTTGTCTCGTTCAGCAAGGTGAACAGCCGCGCGAAGGTGATCATCAGTCCGGGATCGCGCTCACCCGATCCGACGAAGTGCAGCCACTCGCGGAACGGCGTGTGGGTACACAGGTCATCAACGATTATGCGAGGTACCGGCTCCGTAGGGGCTCGTTGCGGCGGGCGGACCGCGAACACTAGCGATCGCTCTCGTGCGTCGAACGGCGCGGCGTCAGGGGCGGTGCAGAAAACCAGTTGGCGTCGAACTGGCATCCAATGCTGATCCCAGAGCGCGAGAGCGACGGCCTCGCGGTCCTCCGCTGAGTCGCCGGCCGGGAGGACAACATGACCACTGACATAGATGGCGGCCGCTGGCTCTGCGGCCTCCCGCGTGGCAAATCCTCGTCCGGGAGACAACGACTCGAGCGGGATCGGCGGGAGGGGCCTATTCCGCACGGTCGACGCGGGGTGGCGAAGGTGCGTGACCAGTCCTGAGCATGTGACCCTGCCCAGGAGCGTTGACGGGACAAGGAGCGAGTGTGTCCACACGGTGTTCGGCCGTTCGGCCTCGAGTGCGGGCCATGTCCTGGCGAGTACCCACTGACCGCCTGGAAGGGGGTAGCCGGTGAGGTACGGGCCTGTTGAAGGTCGGTAGTTCGGTGCTGCGTCGCTGGCGCGGTCGACGACAGCCGCTAGCTCGTCCGGCAGGGTGGTCGACGAGGCGAGTAGGCGGTGGCCTCGCGCATAGCCGTGCACGAGCTGGTGAATCAGCGGTGCGTCATCCGCCATCGGTGCTCCCCGGCAATCGGGCGAACCAGGTGAACGGCGCTCCGATGTCGGTGCTACGGGCAGTGGCGGTGACGACAAGTGGCCGATCGTGCGGCGGCTTCGCCGTTACCCCGTGGTCACGGTCGTAGTCACCGCCTTGCGCCGAAATCCCGATAACGGTCACCACTGCCGAACGCGCGTACTCGTCCAGCACCTGCGAGAACATTGGCTGATTGGTCTCCAGCCACTGTGCGGGTGTCACGCCCAAGGAATCAACCGTGTCCCAGGCCGAGACGACGACAGCGACGGGAGGAGGCGACTCTGAGCATTCAGTGAGCATCGGCAGGAGTTGAAGTAGTTCCGCGTTCAGGATGTCAGTCTCAAGCTCCTTCGCATCGAACTCGACGACCAGTCGCTGGGCCTGCTCTGCGCCGGGGGCAAAATCTGCCAACGACATATGAGCGCTCGCGGTCGCCGCATTAACGAAGAAGACGAGGAGCGTCGACGCGGCTACCAAATCGGCGACGCGCTGCTCGATCTGACGCACCGCGGCCACGTCGCGGAACGCTTCCCCCGACAGGTCAGGCACGACGAGGTCGAGTTCCTGCCCGCTCGGCGTACGCAGAGTCAGTTCGACCGGCTCCCACGAGCCGCTCGTATTACGTCCAACCTTGCGGCCTTCGAACCACGCGTCACCGATCTCTTGCAGGTACCTGCGGGCCGCTGGCCCCGGGAACCGAACAATCTCGAAGGTCGGCTCGTGGTTTCCGGCGTGCCGGCATGTCGCCCAAAAGGCTGCGAGAAAGGTCGTCTTGCCGGCCTCTGGTAACCCGACGAAGCACACACGCGTGGCGGTCATCTCGAGCCCCAGATACGACGCAGGATCGTCGGCGCCGGATCGGCCCGGGAGAGGACAAATACCGACGTCGGAGCATGTCGCGGCTTCTCTGCGACATGCGCGAACAAGGCAGCAAGACCGTGACCTGGCTCGACACGTGCGCCCGAGTTCGGCCTCGCTGCAATGGCGAACGTCCTCACGTCGCCGGCGCCGGTGCATCGCGTGACAGCAGCAGCCACCTCCGCGAGCACTGTGTCGGCTCCTTCGTCGTCGGGGAAGTAGTCAACCTTCGTTAGAACCACCGCGAGGGTTGCGTACTCGGGCACCGGAAGTTCTTGGAGTACCTGAGCGATGTCGATCGTGTGTCGGACCGCATTCGGCCGCGTGGCGGGATTTGCTGCCTGCTCGCCGTCGACGAGAAGGAGGATGTGATCGGCGACGGCTACGGCGTCCGACAGGAACGGCTCAATCCGACCCTCCGTCGTCAGCGCCTCGACATGTTCACCGGACACGTCCGCCAGGAGCACCGAGCGCAATGCGTCGTCGGCGACACGGCGGACGCGCAGGTGAAGAAGCTCGTTCCCGACTGTGCCGCTAGTTCGTCCGGTAGTCGCCTCACTTCGGTTCGAGCGCGCAGCTGCTTCGTGCCCGCGCCAGGTGAAGCCAAGGGTGGATAGTGACTCCACGTACCGCCACCCGTCGAGCCGGCGGCACGTCACGAACTCGAACAGCACACAAAAGAGCGTCGTCTTTCCCGCCTCAATCACTCCGAGCGGGACGACGCGGGCCGTCCGGTCCCGCCGAAGCACCGGGGCCAGTTCGTCGGGACGCAGCGCACGGCCCTGAGGGAGGCTGACCAGCGGCTCCGCGGGCGGGGGCGGCTCAGTCGCCTCGCCTGCCAGCTCAAGCTCAAACTCCTCGCAGTCGAGGGGGCTTGGCTTCGCGCGGTGACACGTCCCGTCGACCGATGCCCTGCATTCAGCGACCGCGCACTTACCTCGAGCTGCAGTCCCGTCGTCGGTGACCGTCAAGCGGAGTCCCACAGGGTGGTCGAGACGGTTTCCCACAACACGCGCAGCGCGACCTCGCGTGCCGGCGCTTCAAGTGCACTCCCTTGCGCGACCGCCACGCGGATCGGGGTGAAGACGCGAAGCGCTTCCGGCATCGAAGCTCCGCTTACGCGCATGTTCGCATCGGCCACGGCGCCGACCGGTTTGTCGAGCGGCACGTCGGCGGCCCGAAGGACCAAGAGCAGCAGGTTCTCGTGCCGGGGCTCCGGCGGAATGACATCGAGAAGGTTAGCCAGCTCGGCGGCCGCGTCGACCGCTATCACGCCTGGACTCAAGTTGCCCCACGGTGTGCCGTCCGCTCGAACTCCCGCCACGAGCCACTGGGTGATCGCCTGCTCTCGTCGCAACGTGTCGTACGCCTTGTCTGACCACGACAGGACCGCGTCCGCGTGCCTTAGAACCGCTGCGAGCGCCTGATCAGCGTTCCCGGCGATGCCCTGAGCGAGCTTACCGAGCTCGTCCGGGTCGATCACCGTGCTTTCCTCGTCCAGCGCCGCGGCGAACTTCGTCTGGTCGGCGTCGGTCCAGACAGCGCGGAGTTTCGGCGTTACCGGGCGTGGCGCAGGCTCGCAGAGGTCGCCGAGCGCATCCTTCGCCAGCGGCTGCAGTAGTTCGGTCACCGGTTCACGGCCCGACAGTTCTGCCAACCGCACGACGACAGGGTCGAGATGCGACCCGTTGTCAATCCTCGTGCGGACGCACGAGTCGGCGAGCCTCGAGTGGAGGGGAACTGCAGCCGACGCCGGGAATGACCCGTCTACCTCGCGGAACGGCCGCCAGAACCACTCGTCTCGGTCCCGGTCGATCTCAGCGCCATGCGCGAGGTCGACGAGCCGCACAACCTGCTCACTCGTCGCGGTCTTCGCCATTGACTTGACTACGGACCACAACGCCTCGAGCTTCGCAGCGTCGGTTTCACCCGCCTCACGCACTAGGTCCGGGAAGTGGTCGTCAGACATCCTCGTCCCCTTGCATCGGCTTGTCACGCCCTGCCACCGCGGCCCGGAACGCTGTCAGCTTGTCGTGGTCGATGACCGCGGCGGCCGCACGCGGGATCAGTCGATGGGGGGGAAGCCGCGCTAGGTCCGAGACGTCGATACCGATCCTGTCGAGCACCGTGATGCGTTCCCCGGCGCCGAGGTTGTACAGGGTTCGTTGCACCTCTCGGATCGGGTGAGGCTCCCCCTCTGGCGTTGTCAAGGCCACGCGGACCTCCTCATGGTCGGTGGCGTCTTCGGGGGGCGGATCGGCCTGCGCCGCCAGGATCGACAGCACCCGTTCCTCAAAGAGCCCGCTCGCGACGTCTGGGACGAACGCGTCGTGGTCCGTGCTGAACCGCCGCCTCCACACGCGCACGACGAGGTTGGCCGTATCGGCGGAGGATCCCGAGCGCACATGGAGTTCGATGACGTTGTACGCCGGTAACCAGTCCTTGCCTTCTTCCGGCTGCACCGCGCCGCCGGTGACCTCGAGGCACTGTTCGACCTGGCGCAACCGCGGGCTGTGCGTGTGCCCATACAAGGCGAGGCTCATCCGTTTGGTTACGTCGCCGTCGAGGCGGTGGTGCCGGCGCCAGAAGTGAGTGTCGTGGTGAGCCAGCAAGACTGCAATGCGGCCCGGTTCGCGCATATAGAGGAGTTGGTTGGAGTGGACGGCTAGCCCGCCCGCGCCGTCGTTCTTGTGGCTGTTGACGACAGTCGTAATACCTCGGAAGTCGAGCTGGTACCCGCCGCCTATCGGCAGTGCCGTCTCCCACGAGTACGCGTCCTCGATCTGGCAACCTAGCGACGCTGCGAACTCATTGTAGGCGCCGAGTGGGTGAAGGACGGCCTGGCCGTCCTCTGAGAGGTACGCATCAAGGAGCACGTCCAGCTCTTCGTCGAGGCAGCCTGCGACGTTGCCTCGGTGTGCAGCGTGGGTGGGGCCGATTTTGCTCCACTCGACATCGTGGTTGCCGGGGACGCACAGCAACCTGGTCGAGCCGTTCGTGATGGGCACCATGACTTCCTCGAGCCACGCCGTTGCCTTGCGGTACTCCTCTTCTGCCCCGCCGTAGGCGATGTCTCCTGTGACGAGGACCGCGTCAGCGCGAGCCCCGACGTCCTCCTCGAGCAGCGTGACGAGGTCGCCGCGAACCTTCTCGCGAATCAGAGCGTTCCGGGCCTCCAGCCCCGGATCGTCGCAGCTGAAGTGCAGGTCCGACAGGTGGACGAGAACGGCTCGGGCCAGCGGTGTATGTACGTCAGGCATGGTCTCATCCCGATGGTCCAGGCGGGGGTTCTCGTCGAAACCAGGCTACGTGAAGCTCGTGCACGCCGAGGACGACGCCTGGAGATCGTCACCTTGCCCCGTTTCAATTCTCCGAGAGCTGGCCGAGGCGGTCTTTGGCGCGGGGTCTTGGCGCTCGGGGCGGTCGAATACGATGAGCCGTGCAGGACGCCTCGCGAGGTCGACGACATCGCCGTCGAGCGCCACGCGGTCATCAACGGCACGGGCTTATCCCGGGAACGATGACGCGCGCGCCGGGGCTGTAACAGTCTGCTGGACGTCGTTATCGACCGGCCTGGAAGAAGCGGACTGACCCGATCCGGCACCTCGACCACCGGTGCGTCCGAGGGTCCTGCATGTGCCGCGCCACGGCGGGCAGGCACCGGGCCTACTGCGGTCGATGATCGTTTGAACATGCTATGGCACGATATGGCACGCCGAGGCCGAACGGAGACTGTCGACTCCCCTCGGGAGGCTCAGACCGCCTCTGACACGAACCTCCCCCCCAGAATAGGCGCGACCGATTGGGTCAGGCTGCCGGCTGCAGCGTGACGGTAGGCCAGCCGCACGAGATCAAGGTCGTCGTGACCAGTCGGCTGGGTGTTGACTCTGGCCACTACGTCTGCCCGGCTCGGTCGCGAGGGCGGGAGGATCGGGAGCGAGGCGTCTCGTGAACGTCTGATCGGGTATCAGGCCCTCCCGACGCTCCCCCGCCGACGGGCTGCTTTGCGCTGTTGCGCCCTGGAGCTCGCCACATCGCGCCGCCGCGGTGACCGGGCGTGGACCCACGGCTCGACCGGGTCGCAGCGTCCCGCTTCCACGAAGGCGTCGAGGTCGAGCACCCGGAAGCGCACGAACTTACCCACCTTGAAGTATCGGACCCGCCGCTCGAGCACCAGGCGGCGCACGAACCCTTCGCTCACCCCCAGATGGGTCGCCGCTGCGGCGACGTCGAGCAAGGGGTTGCCCTCAACCGGCTGGGTGGCCATGCGGCAGCCCCTTCCTCGCCCCGGGCGAACCCCGGGCCGGCCTGGTCGCTTGACGCCGCGTCATCGGCGCTCCGGTTTCCTCAGCCGTTGCCAGCCCAGCGGCCCCGGGGCCCGGCGGGGGACCGCCATCCCGGCCCCCATGCCGCTTCGGATCGTCGCCGCCGCCTCGGGTTCACCGAGGCCGATGGCCAGCGCCGCGCACAGAAGCGACTCGGCCACGAGTGCCTCGGACACCTCGCCGCCGCCGACCAAGCGACCCAGGCAGAAGGCGGCCCCGGTCGTGGGCGAGGCGACGGCAGCGACCACCGGCGGGCGTTCGGTGCGCTTCGGCCACATCCACGCCGGCAGCGCCACCACCCGCCGGCGGTCCCAGCGGTAGCGCCCACCGCTGGCGTGGACGCTCGGGGGAGCGACGACGTAGCCGCCGTCGCCTCGCAGGTCGATGCCGGGTAGCGCTTCGACCACTCCGGGAAGCCCACCGACGACGTTGGCCACTCCGACCCCGGTCGGGTGGGCGTAGAAGAGGTGGAGCCCGCCGCCGCCAGTGAGCGACCGCAGTGTGGCCGGCAGGTCGTACCCCGCTTCCACCAGCACCCGCAGCGATTCCCGACCTCCCCGGGGCAGATCGACGTCCACCACGACCAGTCCCGACGCCGCCCCGGTGGCGATCCCCACGTTGGCCCCCGCCGAGCGACGCCACCAGTCCCCGATGAGTACCGGATCGGTGGTGGCGTCGTGCACGCCGTGGCGCGTGAGGGGGTGCTTGCCGGGGTGGGCACAGGACCGACGGCAGCTGCACCCGCCCTCCGTCATGCCCGCCACCGGCAGGACCGGCCAGCCGGCCGCGGCGTAGGCCAGGGCGGCGTCGAAGCGCGAGCGCGCCATGATGGCCCGGGCCGGGACCCGTGCCCCTGGCGACGCCCGACCAGCGGTCGGTGGATGGTGGCGCCTCGTCACGGCCTGGCCCGCCGTCCGCTGTCGCCGGGCCTGGATGCGCGGCACGGACGGCCCTCGGCTCGGAACCGGTTCCCGCCGGCCAGGGCGATGACGAGAAAGATGGCTCCGCCGGATCCGTTGCCGGCGGCGGTGGAGTCGTTCTGGGCCATCAGGCCGAACGCAGGCAGTACGCGGGGCGGGGCTGGCCCAGGGCGTCGGCCCTCAGCACGGACTCGCTGCGCCGCCGCCGCTGGTACACGGCCGTCGGATTCCAGCGCAGCACCGCCGCCACCTCGGCGGGGCTGTGCCCGGCCACCCGGGTGGTGTAGACGACACCGGCATCGATGTCGCGCAGCACGCCGCGTTCCACCACGTCGACGAGGAGCATGGCCAGCTCCTCCGCCGGGGTGCGTGCCGGCGGCGCGGGGGCGTCGGTGGCGACGTCGTCATCGAAGGTGAGGTGCCGGTCCTGGTCGCGGTGATGGGCCCTGGCGTAGGAGCGCAGCCGGGCCCAGGTGGAGTCGAGGACGATGCGGAGGCGGAAACGGTCCGCCTCGGCGGCCACCTCGGTGATGCGCTGGAAGGCGGTGCACGCCAGGAACTGGTCGAGCTCCTCGCTGCTGGCGAAGGGCTGGGTGTCGTCGCCGACCATGCGGGCGTTGTCGTGGGCGAGGCAGGTGAGGCCGGGCACGAGTGCCTGCAAGACGGTGCGGGCGGCGAGGGGATCGGTGGCGGCCTCGTGGGTGAGGCCTTCGAGGTCGTCGCGGGCGGCGGCGTCGGTGCGGTCATGTGCAGCGGCCACCAACTCGGCCGGGCTGGCGAAGCGGCCGAGGTCGGGTTGGCGGCCAGACCATCGGGTGAGTGCGGCCCGCGCAGCCCGGCTGCGCCCATCGTGGCGCCACTGGTGGTCCATGTCGCGAAAGAGGTCGGTCATGGGGGTGACGATGAAGGTCACCCCTTGCGCGGACCCTTGCGGCATGGGTTGCCGGGACTGTTACAACCGCGTTAACAAACCGGCCGGGAGTCATGTCACCTTGCCGCGCACCTTGCGCGACACCTTGCGCGGGGGCGCTTCGGAGTCATACCTTGCCGCGCACCTTGCGCGACACCTTGCGCGCCGTGTCGAGCGGCGCGGTCGTGTCGTGGGACCTCAGTAGTCGAGCTCGAAGCCCCCGATGTCCACGCCGGGCACTTCGACACCCACCTCGATGGTGTAGTGGGGGCGGAACTCGACGGGCAGGTCACGGATGACCGTGTCATAGCGGAGGGCGTCGGCCCCGTCGCCGGGATGGCGCCGATGGCCGCGGACAGGCCGTCGTCGCCGAGGGCGCCGTCGTCGGGCCCCAGGCCGAGCTCGGCGTGTCGCCACGTCTCGAGGGCGCGAGCCGCCTTGTCCCAACGCGGGCGCTGGGTGGCGTTGTCCGATCGTGGCCCGAGGGCGGTGATGAGGTAGTCGGCGGGCGTGGCGATGGCCTCGTCGACATGGGCGGCGATGGCGTGCTCGACCATCGCCAGGCGCTGTTCGACGGGCAGCCTCGCCGCCGCCACTGCGTCGGGTTCCAGTGCGGCGACATGGTCGCCGGCGACGCGGAAGGCGTCGATGGCCTGATTCAGCCCGACGGCTTCTCGCGCTCGTCGGCGGATCGCCGCAATTCGCTCCGCCTGACCTGCCAGGGGGCAATGCGGTCGGTCCTGGGTGGCGTCAAGGTACGACGGTGGAAGGGGCGTGAGCTCTTCGCCGGCGGCCGCCTGGCGGGCCTGCACGGCACGGACCTTCTGGGCGGCCAGGACCTGCTGGCGAAGGTACGAGGACCCGACGCCCAAGGCCTCGGCCGCGTCGTTGAGGCTCAGCATGTCGTCGTCCGGCCCGCGCAGGGCGGCGGTAACGACGTCGGGATGTGCGCGTTGAGCTGAGCCGCTGGCGGTCATGAGCTGCTCGCCGGTGTGGGGGTTCTGGACCAGGAGCACGCGCTGCAGCTGATCGGAGTCGGCCAGTCCCGTCATACGGACGCCGGTCAGACCGTTGCCCATCCAGATGCCCGGTGCGGCTATGGAATCCGCGTAGTAGCCAACCACGCCGTCGGTCGGCTCGATGGCGCGTACGTCCGGGGTGGGGCCGAGATCTCGGCCATGGTCAGCTCGACCTTGGCCTTCGAGGTAGCGGACAACCTTGGCGGCGGCACCAGCGGCGTCGCCCGTTCGAGAGCCCAGGGTCGTGACGCTCACAATCACGCCAGCAAGGTAGGGCGAGTGAGCGCAGAACGCAGGGACTGATATCGGCGGTCCTGGGCGCTTCAAGCAGGGCGCCGGGCGAAAACGTCGAGGTCAGCCCCCTGATCCGTCAGCTGACGACGGCACCGCGCGCTCGGAACAAATAGGGAAACATGGCGGCTGACAAGCAGGAGTCTTGCACCTGGCAGAATGCCAGGTGCAAGGGTGTCTCACTGGAATCGGCCGGCAGGAACGACTCTCCTCTTCGTCAGTTGCTAATCCATTTGCTCGAACGCTAGGTCGCAGCTGGCAAGGTCGCCGAGGTCGACGTCGAGAAGGGCTTGGTGCTCGACTCGACGTCGAGAACCTGATTGTGATCGGCGAGGCGTCGAGCTCGACGTCGAGTCGGATTTCGGTCGACGGTCGAGGGCTGGTCGTGATCCGCGAGGTCGTCGAGGTCGACGTCGAGTGGGGTCGGTGCTCGCTCGACGGTCGAGGGCCTGGTCGTGATCCGCGTGGTCGTCGAGGTCGACGTCGAGTGGGGTCGGGTGCTCGCTCGACGGTCGAGGATCTGGTCGTGATCGGCGAGGTCGTCGAGGTCGTCGTCGAGCGAGCGCGGCGAGGCGAGTGCGGCAGCCCGATGGCCAGGGTACGGGGGCGCAGCCCCCGCAGGAGAGGGAGCCGGCAGCGACCGGCGCCGATGGCGGGGTACGGGGGCGCAGCCCCCGCAGGCAGAGGAAGCGCAGCGACCGGCGCCGATGGCGGGGTACGGGGGCGCAGCCCCCGCAGGCAGAGGAAGCGCAGCGA
>Ga0183260_10002316_pt1 | contig 15749 bp, 13 predicted proteins | sample AntDrymUQ4972206_2_FD_129768 | JGI IMG/M metagenome (GOLD analysis project Ga0183260, IMG submission 129768) | Polar desert sand microbial communities from Dry Valleys, Antarctica - metaG UQ497 (22.06) (version 2) (version 2) | ecosystem: Environmental > Terrestrial > Soil > Desert | place...
CACCTTGTCCCCCGGGCTCTTGTCGATGGGGACCGACTCTCCGGTGAGCATCGACTCATCGACCGCGGAGCCGCCCTCGACGACTTCGCCATCGACCGGGATCTTCTCGCCGGGGCGTACCCGCAGCAGGTCGCCGACCCGCACCTGCTCGACCGGCACCATGGTCTCGGTGCCGTCGATGACGACCCGGGCCTCCTTGGCCCCCAGCTCGAGCAGGGCGCGGATGGCCGTCGAGGTCCGGCCCTTGGCTCGGGCCTCGAAGTATCGGCCCAAGAGGAGGAAGGCGATGATCAGCGCGGCGGTGTCGAAGTAGTGGTCGCTGTGTGAGTGCCCGAAGATCACCTGGTAGGCGGAGAACGTGTACGCGGACAGGGTGCCCATGGCGATGAGGGTGTCCATGTTCGCCTGGCGGGCCCGCGCGCGAAGCGCCGCCTGCTGCAGGAACGGCCATCCCGCCCAGAACTGCACTGGGGTGGCCAGCGCCAACGCCGACCACCGAGCCCACGGCTCCATCATCCAACCGACCGACAGCACCAGCACCGCCAGCCCGAGCGGCCACGCCACCAGCACGCGCCGCAACCACAGGCGCTGCACCGCAGCTTCGTCGTCGACCTCAGTGTCACTGTCAGCGGGGCCCGTCGCCGTCGGCGCCAGCCCGTAGCCGATCTTGGCCACCGCCGCCGACAGCCGCTCGGGCGACACCTGTGACGGATCGAAGGTCACGACCGCCTTGCCGGTGGCAAAGTTCACACCGGCGCCGACGACGCCATCGTGGCGGCCCAGCGCCTTCTCCACCCGGGCCGCACACGACCCGCACGTCATCCCCGACACCGCGAACTCGAGCTCGGCCGTACGGCCCCCGTCGGTCACCACCGAATCGTCAGTCCTCGACATCACGCCTCCCCGGCGGTGACCGCCAGCTCAGGACCAGGACCGGTGACGCTGCGGTCATAGCGCAACGCCTCCATCAGCTCCTCGACGATCTGATCGGTACGTCCCGCCACCATCGCGGCGGCCACACAGGTCTCCAGATGGTTCTGCAGCACGATCCGGCTGGCCCGCTCCAGGGAACCCTGGACAGCCGACAGCTGCTTCATCAGGTCCGGGCAATAGGTGTCGTCCTCCACCATGCGGATCACCGCATCCAGGTGACCCCTCGCCGTCTTCAACCGGTTCATCACCGCACGCTCATGGATCTGCTTCATGGCGACTACCCTACCCCAGGTGGGGTGGATCTACTCGATATCGTCGCCACCCAACCTGTAGCAGCACTCGGAACGCCCTGGCTGACGGGGATCCCCGTCAAGCCATCTCTGCTGATCCGCGACGGACGCAGCCGATCGACATCGACAACAGTTCCCCGGATGGCAGACCGACCGGAGCGGCTTCAAGGCGGCACTCGGCCACTCAGGGGCTGGTGGCTGCTGGCCATCCCCGGCTCATTCGCTACCGTCCTCGGCGCGGTCGCCTTGGAGCTCGTGGGCGGGATGAACGCCAACTCCTCGCTACCGTCGTGGGCGCGCCTCGCGCCCCTGGCGTGGCCACCGTGGGCGAGGGTGCTGTGGTGGCTGGGCGTGGCGCTGGCTGCGGCAACCTTCCGCGCCGGCCTCCACAAGGTCGGGATGGGTTCGCGACGCCTTGGTGATCTCCTGTCCGTCGGGCCGTTCATCGTGTTCGCGGCGGGCATCGCATTCGGCGCCGACTGGGCGACCTGGCACTGAAGCGCGCGGCTCGGTTCTCCGTCGTCCGTTCGCGGTGCCGGTGCTCAGTGGAGGGTTCGAAGCGCAAACCAGGCGAAGGTCAGCACCGCCAAGCCGAACACGAACGTCTGCACCTCGCGGTTCCTGCGCGTAGCCCACAGCAGGGGTCCGTACACGACTGCGGCACTCGCGACCTGGAACGCGGCGCCGGCGTCAGTACGAGGGAGAAGAAGGTCAGTCATCGGGCAGCCCAACCGATCCGGTGGGCGCGAAGGGACTCGAACCCCTGACCTCTGCCGTGTGAAGGCAGCGCTCTAACCAGCTGAGCTACGCGCCCCGGGTGGGGAGGGAGACGGTACCAGCGGGTCTCAGATGGGAGCCAGGCGATCGATGGCGAGGGCATCCTCGAGCAGAGCCATCGCTCGCAGGACCACGACGTCGGCGTGCTGGGGGCCGACCACCTGCAGGCCCACCGGCAAGCCGCCTTCGGTGAAGCCGGCGCAGACGGTGCCGGCCGGCGAGCGGGTCATGTTGAACGGGTACGTGAGGGCTACCCACCCGATCGACTCCTCGCCGTCGATGGTGCCCGGCGCGCCACTGGGGCCGATCTGTCCGGCGATGGTCGGGGTCAGCAGGAGGGGGACCTGGTGGAAGATCTCCACCAGGCGGAGGTTGGCCATGTGGCACTCGTCGAAGGCGGCGAGCAGGTCGGCGCCGCTGGGCGGGGCGCCGAAGGCGTCGATGAGGGCGACGTGACCCTGATCCAAGCGCTCCCAGTCGGGCGTGCCCCGCAGGTGGCCCAACGTCCGTTCGTTGCCCGCCATGGCCAGGGTGATCCAGGCCCGCGCCGGGTCGGCGTCGAACACCGGGTCGATCTCGACGACCTCCGTACCGAGCTGCTCGAGCTGGCGCAGGGCGGCCTCGCAGATCGCCAGCACCTCTCGGTCGATCGTGGCGTAGCCGAGCGTCGGAGCCCAACCCAACTTGCGGGGGGCGTGGAGCTCCTCGATCGAACGCGTCCAGCTGGCGTCAGACATGGGCAGCGAGCGCAGGTCGGTGGCCTCCGGGCCGACCACGGCGTCGAGGGCGAGGGTGATGTCCCGCACGGTGCGGGACATCGGGCCCTTGGTGGACAGGTCGCCCCAGCCGGGAGCCGTCGGGCCACCCATCGGCACCCGGCCGAGGGAGGGCTTCATGCCGGAGAGCCCGCAGACCGATGCCGGGATGCGGATGGACCCGCCGCCATCGGAGCCGGTGCACAGGGGCACCAGGCCGGCGGCCACCGCCGCCGCCGAGCCTCCAGACGAGCCGCCGGCGCTGCGGGTGAGGTCCCACGGGTTGCAGGTGGCGCCGAACAGCGGGTTCGTCGTGTCGGCCTTGTGGCCGAGCTCGGGCGTGTTGGTCTTGCCGACCACGACGCAGCCGGCCGCCTTCAGGCGCTCGACCAGGGCCGAGTCGGCCGTCGCCACCGGGCTCTCGGCGAAGACGGCTGAACCCTGGGTGGTGCGGAACCCAGTGGCGTCCTCGAGGTCCTTGACCCCGATCGGGATCCCAGCCAACGGGCCGACGTCCTCGCCGGCGGCCAGCCGGTCGTCGATGGCGGCGGCATCGGCCAGGGCCCGCTCGCCGTCGAGCGCCACGAAGGCGTTGACCCGTGGGTCGATCTCCTCGATGCGGGCGAGGGCTGCCCCCACCAGCTCCCGGGCCGAGGTGCGCTTGGCGCTGACGTCGGCGGCGAGGGCGGCGACGGTGGTGGTGCGGAAGTCCATGGGCCGACGCTACGACGGCCGTAGGCGGCGCGCCTCAGTAGCCGGCGGCGGGATCGACCAGGCCGAGCAGCGACTCGCCGGCGATGCGGCGGCGGACGTTCTCCCGCACCCGCTCCCCCAGCAGCGGGATGGCCATCTCCATCGTGTTGGCCGTGTGCGGGGTGATGATGCAGCGTGGCTCCGACCAGAGGGGATGGCCATCGGGAAGCGGCTCCGGGTCGGTGACGTCGAGGGCGGCGCCGCCGATTCCTCCGTCGGCCAGCACGGCCACCAGGTCGCCGGTGACGATGTGGGCACCTCGCGCCACGTTCACGACCCAGCCATCCGGGGCGACCAGCTCGAGTCGCCGGCGATCGAGGATGCCGGCCGTGGCCGGTGTGAGGGCCAGGGCCAGCACCACCAGTCGGGCCCCCGTGAGGGCGTCGTCCAACCCGTCCTGGTCCACCACGCGGGTCGCACCATCCATCGCTTCGGGTGAGCGGCGGACCACGATCACGTCGCAATCGAAGGGTCCGAGCAGGCGGAGGAGGCTCTCGGTGATGCCACCGCCCCCCAGGATCACCACCTTGGCGCCGAGCAGGTTGGTCCCTCGCCCCTGGGACCAGGACGCCCCCCGGGCGTAGGCGCCGACCTGCCGCAGACCGGCGAGGGCGAGGGCCAGCGCGTGCTCGGCGACCGGCTCTGCGTACACCCCCTTGCCGCAGGCCCACGTCCGCGCCCGGTGGGCCCGGACCACCTCGACGTAGGGCTCGATGCCAGCCCAGGGGAGCTGCACCCACTCGATCGACGGATGTTCCTCGAGCAGCAGGTCCAGGCCGCTCGGGTCGGCCGGATCGGTCCACACGAGCCCGTTCGCCTCGGCGGCCTCCACGAGGGTGGCGCCGCCCTGCTGCACCGCCTCTCCCAGCCATGCCCCCTGTCCCTCCGGACCCAGAGCGATGGCGGCGAGGTCGGGGCCGGTCACCTGAGGATCCTACGAGTCGACCGTCACGAGGGGCGACGGTACGGGCTCGCTCCCGTCCAGCCGTGGATGCGATGCTGCCCAGCCGATGCCCAGCGAGCCCCACCCCGAGGATGCTGGCGACCAGTCCGTCGAAGATGCCGTCGACGCCCTCGAAGACGGTGACCGCCCGATCCGGGCAGGATCGGCCCGGGCGGCATTGCGCCACGACACCTTCCGCCGGGTGTTCACCGGCGCCTTCCTCTCCAACATCGGGAGCTGGATGCAGAACGTGGTGCTCGGGGCCCTGGCCTACGAGATCACCCGGTCACCGAGCTTCGTCGGCCTCCTCGGCCTGGCCCAGCTCGGACCGCTCCTCATCTTCTCCCTGGTGGGTGGGCTCCTCGCCGACGTGTTCGACCGCCGACGGTTGCTGGTCAGCGTGTCGGCTCTGCAGGGGCTGCTCTCCCTCGGCCTGGCGTGGGTGGTCCGAGTCGACGATCCGTCCCGTGCCGCCCTGGTGGGCATCGTCTTCTGCATCGGCGTGGGTCAAGCCGTCTTCGGCCCGACCTATGGCGCGCTGCTGCCGGCGCTCGTGGGCCGTGCCGACCTGGCTGGCGCCATCTCGCTGAACTCTGCCCAGATGAACGGCTCGCGCGTGATCGGCCCGGTCATCGGGGCCGCCGTCTTCAGCCGGGTCGGTGCCTCCTGGGTCTTCGTGATCAACGCGGCGTCCTATCTGCTGGTGATCTGGTCGTTGCTCAGCGTGCGGCTGCCCGATCCGGTCGTCGACCGATCCGGCCCCCAGGGCATCCGACGCCTGGCCGCGGGCTTCATCGTGGCGCGCCACGATCGCGTCGTGGGCCGCAGCCTGGTGATCATCTTCACCTTCTCCCTCCTCTCGCTCACGTTCATCACCCAGATGCCGACCCTCGCGGACCTGAACCTGGGCATCGACCCCGACAGCCAGCAGTACGGGTGGCTCTACGCCTGCTTCGGCGTGGGCGCCCTGCTCGGCGCCATCTCCATCGGCACGGTGCTGGCCGACCGGTCGCTCGAGCGGCTGGTGCGGGTGAGCCTGGTGGCCTTCGCCGGCTTCCTCGTGCTGTTCTCGCTGCTCCGCTCGCCCGGCCCCGCCTACCCGGTGGTTCTGCTCGTGGGCTTGGCCTACTTCGCCATGATCACGTCGCTGTCGACGGTGTTCCAGCAGCGCCTCGACGAGGGCAACCGCGGTCGAGTGATGGCCCTGTGGATCATGGGCTTCGGCGGCACCGTCCCCATCGGGGGGATCGTGGCGGGATACCTGATGGAGCGCTCCTCGGTGACGACGGTCGTCCTGGCCGGCGCCGCCGTCGCCCTCCTCCTCGCCGCCTACGCCGATCTCACCGCTCCCCCCGACGTCTGGGCACGATCTCGTCCGGCATCCGGACGTCTTCCGGCACGGACGTCGGGCGGTTCGCCTACCGGTGGAGGAGGGTGGCGGCGAGGACCTCGAGGCCGGCGACCCGGCTGCCCTTTATGAGGATGGCGTCGCGCTCGCCGACCTCCCCGAGGAGGGCAAGCGCCTCGTCGACCGACGCGGTGTCCTCGCCGCCGTAGGCGGGGGCGGCCACGGCGATCAGGCGGATGCCGAGACCTCGCGCCTGCTCGCCGATGACGGCATGGTCGGCGGCCTCCCGCTGGCCGAGCTCGGCCATGACGCCGACGATGGCGGTGCGGCGGATGGCGGGGAGCGCCACCAGCGCGTCGAGGGCGGCGGCCATCGAGGTCGGGTTGGCGTTGTAGGCGTCGTTCAGGATCCTGGCGCCGCTGGGCGACGTGGCCAGCTCCATCCGCCACGGCGACAGGGCGGCGCCGGCCAGGCCGGCCGATACATCGGCCAGGTCCACCCCGCACGCCAGCGCCGCTGATGCGGCGGCCAGCGCGTTCTCCACCTGGTGCAGGCCGCGGACGGCCATGGTCACCTCGACGTCACCCCAGGGCGAGCGCAGCACGAAGCGGGCACACAGGTCGTCGGCCAGGACGATCTCGTCGGCCCGCACCTCGCCGCCGTGGCCGTAGCGCAGCACCTGCGCGTCCGTGCGGTCCGCCATGGCGGCCACGGCCGGGTCAGCCGCGTTCAGGACCGCAGTTCCACCGGGCGGCAGGGCCTCGACCAGCTCGCCCTTGGCCCGGGCCACGTCGTCAATGGTGCCGAACGCCTCGGTGTGCACAGCCGCCACCCGAGTCACGATGCCGACGGTGGGGACGGCGATGGCACACAGGTCGGCGATGTGGCCCCCGCCGCGGGCGCCCATCTCCACGACGACGGCCTCGGTGCCGTCCGATGCGTTCAGCAGGGTGAGAGGCACCCCGAGCTCGTTGTTGAAGGAGCGCTCGCTGGCGGCGGTGGCCATCCGCTCGGTGAGCACCGCCGCCAACAGGTCCTTCACCGACGTCTTGCCCACCGAGCCGGTGATCCCGATGACGCGATCAGGCAGGCGGGACCGCGCGTGGCGACCGGCATCCTGGAGGGCGGCGACGGTGTCCCCCACCACGATGGCCGTCCCGCCGGCGGTCGGGCCGGAGGTGAGGTAGGCGGCGGCGCCGCTCTCCAGCGCCGTGCCGATGAACTCATGGCCGTCGCGCTCGGCGACGACGGGGACGAACAGCTGGCCGGCCCGGATGGCGCGGGAGTCGTGCGACGCCCCGTTGACCGTCGTGTCGGGGCCCTCGAGGCGGCCGCCGATTGCGGCAGCCAGGTCGCGGGTGTGCAGTCGCATCGGGCCCGAGTCTCGCAGGCCGCCCTCCTACACTCGGCCCATGCCCGGCCTCGGACGCATCCGCCTCGTCGTGCTCTTCGGTGGCCAGTCGGCCGAGCACGAGGTGTCGTGCGAGTCTGCGTACCACGTCCTGCGCGCCGTCGACCGACGCCGCTACGACCTCGAGGCGATCGGCATCACCCGTGACGGCGACTGGGTGCGGGCCCACGACGCCATCGCCGCTCTGCCCAGGGTCGTCGACGAGCTGTCGGCGGGCACCCGCGGCCGCCAGAGCCTCGATGCCGTGGGCACCGCCGTCGAGCCCCTCCCGGCCGTCACGCCCGCACGCGGCGACGACACCCCGATCGTCGTGGTTCCCCTGCTGCACGGCCCCCACGGCGAGGACGGCACCGTGCAGGGGATGCTGGAGCTGGCCAACGTCCCGTTCGTCGGCAGCGGGGTGCTGGGCTCAGCGCTCTGCATGGACAAGCTCAAGGCCAAGGACGTGCTGGCGGCCCATGGCCTGCCCCAGGTGCCCTGGATCGGACTGCGCGACACCGAGGTGGACGAAGCCGCCGCTCGGACCGCGGGCGCCGGGCTCCGCTACCCGCTGTTCGTGAAGCCGGCCAACATGGGGTCGTCGGTGGGGGTGAGCCGTGCTGGCGACGACGCCGCCCTCGGCGAGGCCGTCGCCCTCGCCGCCGCCTACGACGAGTGGATCGTCGTGGAGGAGAGCGCCCACGGGCGCGAGATCGAGGTCGCCGTGCTCGGCAACGCCGACCCGCAGGCATCCGTGCCCGGCGAGATCATCCCCGCCGGCGACTTCTACGACTATGACGACAAGTACGTGGACGGCACCGCCACGCTCGTGATCCCCGCCGACCTCCCCGACCGCGTCACCGCGGAGATCCGGCGGCTGGCCGTGCAGGCGTTCACCACCCTGCGCTGCGACGGCATGGCCCGCGTCGACTTCTTCTACGAGGCGGACGGTCGCGGACCGCTCCTCAACGAGGTCAACAGCATCCCGGGGTTCACCCCGATCTCGATGTATCCGAAGCTGTGGGCGGCCTCCGGCCTCCCCTACGGTCAGCTCATCGACGAGCTGGTGCGCCTCGCCCTCGAGCGCCACGAGCGCCGCAGCCGGTTCTCTACGAAGCGCTGAGGTGCCGTCGCCTGTCGTCGTCGTCAGGGCTCGAGCCCGCCTCTGAGCAGTGAGAGGAGCTCGTCGCGGCGATGCAGCAGCGATGGCAGGGTGGGCTCCTCGCCGAAGGCACGCAGCACCTCCACCTCCGTCGCCATCCCCGTCACCATCGAGTAGGCGGCGAGGAGGAGCAGGCGGGGGTCGTGGCGGCGCATCCGACCGGCGGTCATCTCCACCTCGAGGAACTCCGATGCCCGCTCGATGAGCGGTTCCAGGCGAGCGAGCAGACGGCTGGACGAGGGCGGACCGAGACGGGTGACCTCTCGCAGGAAGCCGAGCATGGCCGGGTGGCGGGCGGCCAGGCGGAACATCACCCGCACCATCGCCTCGACCCGGCCGAAGCCGTCTTCGGCGCCGTCGAGGCCGCGCACGAGGCGCATGGTGACCTCCTCGGCGCAGCGGTCGACCACCGCCTCCAGCAGGGCGTCCTTGGACGGATACCAGTAGAGGATCGTCTGCTTGCGGATCCCGAGCTCGCCGGCCAGGTCGTCCAGGGACGTGGCCTCGTAGCCGCGGGTCCCGAACGCGGCCATGGCGGTCACCAGGATCCGGTCCGCCGTGCTCATCTACCAGATGGTAGACAGATGGGGTGATCCCCGAAAGCCTCGACGGCACGCGCATCGACATCACCGGCGGCACCGGCTTCTTGGGGACCGCCCTGATCGAGCGGCTGCTGCGCGGCGTGCCGGGCTGCCAGCTCGTGTTGCTGATCCGCCCGGGGCGTCGGTCCACCGTCGAACAGCGGGCCAAGCGGGAGATCTTCAGCAACAACGCCTTCGACCGGCTCCGGGCCGAGCACGGCAAGGACGGCTTCGCGGCGATGGTGGCCGAGCGGGTCACCCCCATCGGCGGTGACGTGGGCACCGATGGCCTGGCTCTCGACGATGCCGGACGGGCCGCCCTCGCTTCCTGCGACATCGTCATCCACTCCGCCGCCACGGTGTCGTTCGACTCGCCGCTCGACAGCGCCGTCGAGGTGAACCTCCTCGGACCCACCCGCATCGTCCAGGAGCTGGCCGCCCTCGACGTCACGCCCCACCTCGTGTCCGTGTCCACCTGCTACGTGGCCGGCAACCGCCGAGGCGCCGCCCCCGAGATCCCGGTCCACGACAGCCCCTTCTTCATCGACGTGGACTGGCGCACCGAGGTGCAGGGCGCCCGCCAGGCCCGCTCCGGAGCCGAGGCCGACAGCCGCCGACCCGCGGCCCTGACCCGGTTCCGCAAGGAGGCGCGCACGGAGCTGGGCGCGGCCGGCGTCCCGGCCCTGGCCGGCAAGACCGAGCAGCGACGGCGCGCGTGGGTGAAGGAGCAGATGGTGGACGCCGGGCGAGCCCGGGCCGCCTCCCTCGGCTGGCCCGACGCCTACGCCTACACCAAGGCCCTCGGCGAGCGGGCCCTCCTGCAGAACCGGGGCTCGGTGCCGGTGTCGATCGTGCGCCCGTCGATCATCGAGTCCTCGGTGCAGGAGCCGTTCCCGGGGTGGATCCGCGGCTTCCGGATGGCGGAGCCCGTCATCATCTCCTACGCCCGCGGGCTGCTGAAGGAGTTCCCCGGCGTGCCGGAGGGGACGATCGACGTGATCCCCGTCGATCTCGTCGTGGCCGCCATCATCGACGCCGCCGCCGGACCGGTGCCCGATGAGCCCGCCATCACCCAGGTGGCCTCGGGCTCGGTCAACCCACTCCGCTACCGGCACCTGGTGGACATGGTGCGGACGTTCTTCACCGACCACCCGATCTACGACGCGGAGGGCCAGCCCATCATCGTGCCGGAGTGGTCGTTCCCGGGCCGGGGGCGGGTGCAGCGTCAGCTCGAGCGGGCCCAGAGCGCCATCACCAAGGGAGAGAAGGCGCTCCAGTCCCTCCCCCTGCGGGGCAAGCAGGCGGCGTGGGCCGCCACCCTCGAGACCAAGCGGGAGGAGGTGGAGCGGGCACTGGCCTACGTCGAGCTCTACGGCGCCTACGCCGAGTGCGAGGCGATCTACAGCGTCGACAACCTGCTCGTCCGCTGGGATCGCCTCGACCCGGAGGATCAGGCCACCTTCTGCTTCGACCCGCGCGTGATCGACTGGAGCGACTACGCCCCCAACGTCCACCTCCCCTCGGTGGTGGATCACGCTCGGGTGCGCACGACACCCGGTGGCCGCATCGGCGAGAAGAGGGAAGACCGGCTCCGGCGCCAGATCCTCGATCCCGCCCGCCACTTCGCCGCCTTCGACCTCGAGAACACCCTGATCGCGTCGAACGTGGTGGCGTCGTACTCCTGGCTCGCCACCCGCCGCCTCCCGTCCGAGGACCGAGCTCGCTTCGTGCTGCAGACGCTGCGGGAGGCACCGGCCCTCCTCGCCCTCGACAAGCGCGATCGCAGTGACTTCCTGCGCCACTTCTACCGGCGCTACGAAGGTGCCCAGGTCGCGCAGCTCGAGGCCGACGCCGTCGAGATGTTCAGCGACCTCATCCTCACCAAGTCCTTCCCCGCCGCCATCCGGCGGGTGCGCGAACACCGCGCCCTCGGGCACCGCACGGTGCTCATCACCGGCGCCCTCGATGTGGCCATCGGACCGTTGCGCCCGCTGTTCGACGACGTCATCGCCCCCTCGCTGGCCCGTCGGAGCGACGGCACCTTTCGCGGCGAGCTCACCGACGTGCCGCCCACGGCCGAGGCGCGAGCGCAGGCACTGTTCGACTACGCCGACCAGCACGGCTTCGACGTCGCGGAAGGCATCGCCTACGCCGACTCCACCTCCGACCTCCCCATGCTGGAGACGGTGGGCTTCCCGGTGGCCGTAAACCCCGAGACCCGGCTCGCGGCTCTGGCCCGCAAGCGCGGCTGGCTGGTCGAGCACTTCGACAAGTCGGCCGGTGTCGAATCGTCCCTCCTCCCCATCGGACCCGCATGGGGCCGCCCCCGCCGCCGCCACGTCGGCAGGGTCGAGACCACCGGGCGCACACGGTGAAGGCCCTCGTGTTCTCCCGCCAGCCAGCCAAGTTCGCCGCCGCCATGGTGGCCGGCCGCCTGGTTCCCGGTGGCGGCGCCAAGGTCGGCCCCCTGGCCCTTCGGGACGTCGATCCGCCCGAGCTCCCCGGCCCGGGTTGGGTGCGGGTGCGGCCCCGCCTGGCCGGCATCTGCGGGTCTGACCTGGCCACCATCGACGGCACGTCGTCGCGCTGGTTCGAACCCATCGTCTCGTTCCCGTTCACGCCCGGTCACGAGGTGGTCGGCGACCTCGACGACGGCACCCGGGTGGTCGTCGTGCCCGTGCTCAGCTGCGTCGCCCGGGGCATCCGGCCGGTGTGCGGGCCCTGCGCCGAGGGGCACATCAACCACTGCGAGCGCATCGGGTTCGGCGACCTCGAGCCGGGTCTGCAGTGCGGGTTCTGCGAGAGCACGGGCGGCGGCTGGTCCACCCTCATGGTGGCCCATGAGAGCCAGCTCGTCCCCGTGCCCGCCGAGCTGTCCGACGAAGCCGCCGTCCTGATCGAGCCGACGGCCTGTGCTGCCCACGCCGCCTCCCTCGTCCACGCTGGACAGGTCGCCCTGATCGGCAGCGGCACCCTCGGGCTCCTCACCATCGCCGCCCTGCGCCGGGCCCGGCCCGAGGCGGACATCCTCGCCACCGCCAAGCACCCGCGGCAGCGCGACCTGGCCAAGGAGCTGGGCGCCGACACGGTCGTCGCTCCCGGCGAGCTCGACCGGCTGGTGCGGGCCCGCACCGGCTCGATGCGCCTCGACAACGGCCAGCTCGGCGGCGGCGTGGAGGCCGTGGTCGACTGCGTCGGTTCGGCGGAGTCCATCGCCCAGGCGCTGCGCATCGCGGCACCGGGTGGCACCATCCACGCCGTCGGCATGCCCGGCGTCACCACCGTCGACCTCACCCCCCTCTGGCAGCGCGAGGTCGCCCTCAAGGGCACCTACGCCTATGAGCGGGCGGACTTCGACACCGCCGCCGTGCTGGTCCAAGACCTCGACCTGGGATGCCTGCTCAGCGCCACCTACCCCCTGCGCCGCTACGAGGACGCCATCGCCCACGCCGCCCGCGCCGGCGCCCGCGGCGCCGTGAAGATCGCCTTCGACCTCCGGTCGGAACGAGAGAGAGACCACATCTGATGCCCCGCCCTGGCTTCGTCCTCGACGTCGATCGCTCCACGCCACCCATCCTCTTCCACCACGGCGAGTCGCTGAAGCTGGAGCGGCTGCCCGCCGGTCGCAGCCGCGTGCTCTACCCCGCCGAGCCGCTGGAACCGCTGGACGACCCCGACGCCGCCATCCGGCACGCCCTCGAGAACCCGCTCGGCGACTCGGCGCCGCTGCGGGCCCTGCTCACCCCGGGCATGAAGCTCACCATCGCCTTCGATGACATCAGCCTCCCGCTGCCCCCGATGCGACGCCCGGACGTCCGCCAGCGCGTGATCGAAGCGGTGCTGGACGTGGTCGCCGCCGCCGGCGTCGACGACGTGCACCTCATCGCCGCCCTGGCCCTGCACCGCCGCATGACCGAGGCCGAGCTGCGCCACGCGGTGGGCGACCGCGTCTACGACGCCTTCGCCCCGCAGGGGCTGCTCTACAACCACGACGCCGAGGACCCCGACAACCTCGCGTTCATCGGGGCGACCCCCCACGGTGAGGAGGTGGAGATCAACAAGCGGGCCGCCGAGAGCGACCTCATCGTCTACGTGAACATCAACCTCGTTTCGATGGACGGCGGATGGAAGTCCACCGCCACAGGTCTGGCGTCCTACAGGTCCCTGCGACACCACCACAACGTGAAGACCATGCGGGCGTCGCGCAGCTTCATGGACCGCCACCAGAGCGAGCTCCACTCCTCGAACTGGCGGATGGGCGAGGTGCTCAAGGACAGCGGCATCAAGGTCTTCCAGATCGAGACCACCCTCAACAACGACACCTTCGGCACCTCCGGGCCGATGTCGGTGCTGCAGAAGCGCGAGTGGGAGTGGACGGCCCGGGACCGGGCCACCTTCATCGGCATGAAGGCCGGCCTCGACCGGCTCCCCATGAAGGCTCGACGCAAGATCTTCAACTCCTGGCTCGCGCCTTACGGCATCACGTCCGTGCAGGCCGGCGAGGTCGACGCCGTGCACGAGGTCACCACCGACAACGTCTTCAAGCAACAGCTGGTGACCATCGACGGCCAGACCGACATCCTCACGATGGGCCTGCCCTACATCTGCCCCTACAACGTGAGCTCGATCATGAACCCGATCCTCGTGATGTGCCTCGGGCTGGGCTACTTCTTCAACATGTACCGGGGAGAGCCGCTCGTGCGGGAGGGCGGCGTGCTCATCATGAGCCACCCCACGCCGTGGGAGTTCCACCCCGTGCACCACCCCAGCTACATCGACTTCTTCGAGCAGGTGCTGGCCGAGACCACCGACCCCATCGAGATCGAGAGCCGATACGAGAAGCAGTACGCCGAAGACGAGTGGTACCGCCACCTGTACCGCACGAGCCACGCGTACCACGGCGTCCACCCGTTCTACATGTGGTACTGGGGCAGCCACGCCTTGGCCCACCTCGGCAAGGTGATCATCGTCGGCGGTGAGCCCCGCTCCGTGCGACGGCTCGGCTTCACGCCCGCCTCCACCCTCAACGACGCCTTGGAGATGGCGTCGGACGTGGTGGGACGCCACGCCACCATCACCCACCTCCACAACCCGCCGATCGTGATGGCCGACGTCACGTGAAGCTGCCCCGGCTGCCGACGCTCCCCTTCCCCTACTCGGCCCCGACCCTGCCGGACGGGGTCGAGCCGCTACCTCCGAGCCGACGGCTGGGTGCCGACTACGACTCCGACTGGGCGCGCCGCTTCCCCGCCCGCATGGCCCGCACGGTCCTGCTCGAGAGCGTGCTGCGGCCGGCCGTGGCCGCCCTCGGGGCCCCCGAGCGGGACGGCATCGACCGCTTGGCCGGGTTGAGCGGCGGGCCGGTGATCTTCGCCGGCAACCACCACAGCCACCTCGACACACCGGTCGTGCTGACCTCCATCCCCGAGCCGTGGCGCTACAAGGTGTTCGTCGGTGCGGCGGCGGACTACTTCTTCCGCACCCGGCTGACCTCGGCGGCTTCGGCCCTGGTGATCGGAGCCATCCCCATCGAGCGCTCGAAGGTGACCCGACGCTCCGCCGACCAGGCCGCCGCCCTGATCGCAGAGGGATGGTCGATGCTCATCTTCCCAGAGGGCGGACGCTCGCCGGATGGATGGGGCCAGCCCTTCCGGGGCGGGGCCGCCTACCTGTCGAGCCGTTGCGGCGTGCCGGTGGTCCCCCTGCACATCGAGGGCACCGCCAAGATCCTCCGCAAGGGAGCCCGGCGCCCGACGCCGGCCCACGTGCGCGTCACCTACGGCACGCCCCTGCTGCCCGAGGACGGCGAGAGCGCCTCCCGCTACGCCGAGCGCATCGAACGGGCCGTGGCCACCCTCGCCGATGAGGCCACCACGGACTGGTGGCAGGCTCGCCAGCGGGCGGCGAGATCGGCCACGCCCCCGCTCACGGGCCCAAGCGCACCGGCTTGGCGACGGGCCTGGGCGCTCGGTGACCGTTCCCGCAAGCGCCGCCGCCAGACCCGGACCTGGCCGAAGCTGTAGCTCTCAGGTCCTCACCTGGCGGGGCAGGCGGACGACGACGGCCACCCCGCCGTCGAGCCCGTCCTCGAGGGAGATCTGGCCTCCGTGGTAGGCGACGACCTTGGCACAGGTGGCCAACCCGATCCCGCTGCCGGGGAACTGCTCGTCGGCGTTCAGGCGCGTGAACACACCGAACACCTCAGCCCGCCGACTCGGCTCGATCCCGATGCCGTTGTCGGCCACCCGGAGGGTCGCCCACCCGCCCTTGGCGGAGCCCGACACGACGATCTCGGGGGTGCTGTCGGCGCGGACGAACTTCAGGGCGTTCCCCACCAGGTTCTGCACGAGCTGCCCCAGCAGCGTGCGGTGACCCCACACGGTTGGCAGCGGCTCCCGCACCACGTCAGCGCCGGCGGTGGCGATGGCGGGCGCCAGGTCGGCGAGCACCTGGGTGAGAACGTCGTCGAGGTCGACCGCCGCCGCAGCGCCGGACGCGGCACCGACCGATGCGAAGGTGAGGAGGTCCTCGATGAGCCGGCGCATCCGCGCCGCCCCCCGCCGGGCCACGTCGACCAGCTGCCCGCCATCGCCCTCGGGCCGTGGCGTCGCGGCCAGGGCCATCTCGATCCGGGCCAGGGGCGCCTTGAGGTCGTGGGCAGCCGCGTAGGCGAAGCGCTCGAGCTCCTCGTTCGACCGCTCGAGCTCGGCATTGCGGTGCTCGAGCTCTCGACGGGCGTCCTCCAGCGCCACTCCGTCGTCGGCGCGCGCGAGCGCGGTCATGAAGGACTCGCCGGCGAGCTGCAGGAGGGCCGTGA
>Ga0183260_10002317_pt1 | contig 15742 bp, 13 predicted proteins | sample AntDrymUQ4972206_2_FD_129768 | JGI IMG/M metagenome (GOLD analysis project Ga0183260, IMG submission 129768) | Polar desert sand microbial communities from Dry Valleys, Antarctica - metaG UQ497 (22.06) (version 2) (version 2) | ecosystem: Environmental > Terrestrial > Soil > Desert | place...
AGCCGCGCGGTCGGTGTCGCGCCGTCAGTCCTTTACCTTCCACTTGCGCTTCGCGGGTGTGGGGTCGACGTTTCCGGCGGCGTCTATGGCGCGGACTAAGAACTTGTGCTTTTTGTCGGCCTTCACCTTCTTTTTGAACGGCGGGGCGCAGGGCTTGTAGCTCTTCTTGTCGAGCTTGCACTCAAACGTCGAGGCGGGCTCGTCGGAGGAGAACTTGAACTTCGCCTTGCGCTTTTCGGTCTTTCGCTTCGGGCCCTTGTCGATCGTGGTCTCGGGGGGGTCGGTGTCGGCGATCGCGGGGGGCTCGAGGCGCTGCCAGTCGGGTTGGTAGTCGTTCGCCGCGCTGGCGGCGGTCAGGTTGACGGGCGCCGAGCCGTCGGCGCCGATCGTGAAGACGTCGAAGTCGCCGCCATCGAAGCGCGTGAAGGCGATCTTGGTGCCGTCGGGGGCGAAGGTGGGCTGGACGTCGTTCACCGCGCTGGCGGCGGTCAGGTTGGTCGGCGCCGAGCCGTCGGCGCCCATTACGAAGACGTCGAAGTCGCCGCCGTCGACGCGCGTGAAGGCGATCTTGGTGCCGTCGGGGGAGAAGGCGGGATCGCTGTCTTCCGCCGCGCTGGCGGCGGTCAGGTTGGTCGGGGCCGAGCCGTCGGCGCCGATCGTGAAGACGTCGTAGTCGCCGCCGTCGCGGGTGCTAGCGAAGGCGATCTTGGTGCCGTCGGGGGAGAACGTGGGCTGGTAGTCGAACGCCGCGCTGGCGGCGGTCAGGTTGGTCGGGGCCGAGCCGTCGGCGCCGATTACGAAGATGTCGGAGTCGCCGCCGTCGCGGGTGCTCGTGAAGGCGATCTTCGTGCCGTCGGGCGAGAAGGCGGGATCGAAGTCACCCGCCGCGCTGGCGGCGGTCAGGTTGGTCGGGGCCGAGCCGTCGGCGCCCATTACGAAGATGTCGGAGTCGCCGCCGTCGCGGTCGCTCGTGAAGGCGATCTTGGTGCCGTCGGGCGAGAAGGCGGGGTCGAAGTCACCCGCCGCGCTGGCGGCGGTCAGGTTGGTCGGCGCCGAGCCGTCGGCGCCGATCGTGAAGACGTCGTAGTCGCCGCCGTCGCGGTTGCTGGCGAAGGCGATCAACCCGTTGTCGCCCGGAGGGAAGGCGGCCTCGCCTCGATCCGCGGTCGCGACGATCGTCGCGGCAACAAGGATCACCGCGGCGCCGACCAACCGGGCGCGCCCGCCCTGCTTGCTCGTGATCGCTGCCGACAGTCCCTTCACGCCACTCCCGGCGACCACCCTATCGCCGCGCAGCGCCGCGTGTCAAGCCTCGGCCATGCTCGGCTACGCGGCGCGCAGCCGCGACTCGGTCGCCTCGCCCATCCAGACGACCTGGTCGCGGCCTGGGCCAACACCGACGAGGCGAATTGGGACGCCAACGTACTCGCTGATGAACTCGACGTAGTCACGCGCCTCGCGCGGCAGGTCGCTCTCGCGGCGGCAGTCGCCGAGGTCGGCGTCGAATCCCGGCAGCTCCTCGTAGACGGCCTCGGCGGTGTGCAGGATCGACTGGTGGTAGGGAAACTCGTCGAACACCGCGCCCTCGGGGTGGCGGTAGCGCACGGCGACGCGCAGGCGGTCGAAGCCGCCGAGCACGTCGAGCTTGGTCAGCGCGAGCGCGCTCATCCGGTTGAGCCGCACGGCGTAACGCAGCGCCACGAGGTCGAGCCAGCCGCAGCGTCGCTGGCGCCCCGTCGTCGTGCCGTACTCGTGCCCGCGCTCGAGCAGCTGGCGGCCGACCTCGTCCTCGAGCTCGGTCGGAAACGGACCCGCGCCGACCCGCGTCGCGTAGGCCTTGGCCACGCCCCACACCTCGTCGATGTCGGTGGGTCCCACGCCGGCGCCGACGCAGGCGGCGCCCGCGACGGGGTTGGACGAGGTCACGAAGGGATAGGTGCCGTGGTCGAGGTCGAGCAGGCTTCCCTGAGCCCCCTCGAAGAGGACCGTGTCGCCGCCGTCGAGGCGCTCCCAGCACAGCCGCGCCGTGTCGGCGATGTAGGGCTCGAGGCGGTGGCCATAGGTCAGGTACTCCTCGGTCATCGCGTGGAGGTCGAGGCGGGGATCGAGCTCATCCTCGTCGCGCGTTGCGCGCTGCTTCTTGCGCAGGACCTCGAGCTCCTGCAAGGGGTAGCGCTTGGGCTCCATCGCCGCCATGATCTTCTTGCGCAGGATCTTGGCGTCGAGCAGGTCCTGGACCCGGATCCCGAGCCGCAGCGCCTTGTCGGCGTAGCAGGGGCCGATCCCGCGCCGCGTGGTACCGATCGAGAGCTTGCCGAGCTTGGTCTCGCCCGCCGTGTCGAGCAGCACGTGGTAGGGCATGATCAGGTGGGCGTTGGCCGAGATCCGCAGGCCGCTGACGTCGACGCCGCGGCGCTTTAGCTCCTCGAGCTCGCCGGTCAGCACCCCCGGGTCGAGCACGACCCCGTTGCCGATCATGCAGGTCTTGCCCGGATACAGGATCCCCGAGGGGACGAGGTGGAACTTGTACTCCTCGTCGCCGCGCACGATCGTGTGGCCGGCGTTGTTGCCGCCCTGAAAGCGCACGACTGCGTCGACCCGCTCGGCGAGCAGGTCGGTGAGCTTGCCCTTGCCCTCGTCGCCCCATTGGGCGCCAACGATCACGATTCCCGACACGACGCGTGATTGTGACGACTCGGGCCGCCGTCTCGCGGCTAGCGGGCCGATCTAGCCGACGCGGTAGCGCAGGTCCTGGCCGAACAGCGGCAGCGGATCGCCACAGATCTCGACCAGACGAGAGACCGTGCGCGCCCCGATCTGCTCCTCGAGCGCACCCTGGTCGAGATTGGTCGTCACGATCATCGCGCGCTCGGACTCGTAGCGGTCGTTGACGATCGCGTAGAGCTGCTCGAGCACCCAGTCGGAGCGCTTCTCGGCCCCGAGATCGTCGACGTGCAGCAGGTCCACCGAGGTGAGGCGATCGAAGAAGTCGCTGTAGGACTGCTCGCCGGTCTCGGCGTCATAGGTACGGCGGATCCGCGCCAGCAGCTTCGGCAGCGAGTAGATCGCCACCGAGCGGCCCGCCTCGAGCGCGAGCTTGGAGACCAGCATCGCGAGCGACGTCTTGCCGGTCCCGACATCGCCCATCAGCCACAGGCCGTGGCCCTTGGCGACGTTGTCCTCGAGCCCGTCCACGTACTCGCGCACGACCCGGAGCACGGTGCGCTCGAGGTCCGATATCGGTGGGCGGTCGAAGCTCACGCCCCTGTACTTGGCGGGGATCACGGAGTCGACCCCGCGCGAGCGGGCGCGCGCGACGCGGCGCTCGCGACATTGGCAGGGCCTGGCGACGTCCTCGGGCCCGAGGATCCACCCCGTGCCGTCGCAGATGCCAAACGCACACGACGACGAGTCGGCGCCGAGCGGGTGAAGGTTCGTGGCGCCGGCCATCGCGGGGCGGTTGCCCTAGGCCTCCTCGGCGAAGTCAGGGGACTCGGCGGCGTCGCTCATCGGCGGGCCCTCGCCGGGGCGCTGCTCGGTCGGCCTCTCCTGCCGCGAGAGGTTGGCAAAGCTCGGATAGTGCGCGAGAAAGGCGAGGCGGACGTTGTCGATCGGCCCGTTTCTGTGCTTGCGGATGATCAGCTCGGCGACGCCCTCGTCCTCGGTCTCGGGGTTGTAGTACTCGTCGCGGTACAGGAAGGCGACGACGTCCGAGTCCTGCTCGAGGTTGCCGGACTCGCGCAGGTCGGAGAGGATCGGCCGCTTGTCCGGACGTTGCTCGGGTGCGCGGGAGAGCTGGGATAGCGCGATCACGGGGACCTCGAGCTCACGTGCGAGGATCTTCAGGCCGCGACTGATCTGGCCCACCTGCTCGACGCGGTTCTGGCGTGGGTCCTCGGCTCGCATCAGCTGCAGGTAGTCGACGATCACGACGCCGAGCCCGCGCTCGGAGGCGTGCAGTCGCCGCGCCTTGGCGCGCAGGTCGAGCAGGCTGAGGTCGGAGGAGTCGTCGATCCAAAGCGGCGCCTTCTCGAGCTCGTTGCAGGCCCGTACGACGCTGGGCCAGTCCTTGGCCGAGACCTTGCCGCGGCGCAGCTTGTCGCTCGACATCCGCGCCTTCGATGCGATGAAGCGGTGCGCCAGCTCGGCCTCCGACATCTCGAGCGAGAAGAACGCGACGGGGAGCTCCTGCTTGCCGGCGACGTGCTCGGCGATGTTGGAGACGAACGCGGATTTCCCCATCGCCGGCCGCGCCGCGATGATGATCAGGTTGCCGGGCTGAAAGCCGCCCGTGATGCGGTCGAGGTCGCGGAAGCCCGACGACACGCCGGTGAGGTCGGCGTCGCCCTTGGCGAGCTGCTCGAGGCGGTCGATCTCGACCTCGAGGATCTCGGCGACGGTGTGGAAGTCTGAGGCGCGGTCCTCGTGCGCGACTCGGAACAGCAGCCGCTCGGCGTCCTCGACAAGGGCCTCGGGCTCCCCGCCGCGCTCGTGGACCGACTGCTGAATCGTGTGAGCCGCCCCCAGCAGGCGGCGCAGCAGCGCGTTCTGCTTGACGATCTGGGCGTAGTGGCGTGCGTTGCCGGGCGCCGGAACGGTCGACGAGAGCGTCGCGACCTGGTCCTTGCCCCCCGCCCCCTCGAGGTCGCCGTGCTGGGCCAGGAACTCGGAGACGGTGAGCGCGTCGATCGGCTCCGAGCGCTCGTACAGCGCCCGGATCGCGGTGAAGATCGTGCGATGGCGGTCGCGGTAGAAGTCCTCGGCCTCGAGCCGGACATCGAGCAGCACCGGGACGATCGCGCTCTCGGAGACCATCATCGCGCCGAGCACCGACTCCTCGGCCTCGAGGTTTTGGGGTGGTACGTGGGCTGTCTGTGCTGTCGCCATCGTCTCCCTGGCCGGCGGCTGATAGACCGTCGGCCTCGCCTCCGTCTCTCTACCTTGAGGCCCGGGGACCCAGGATTAGCCCCGCCTCGGACGGAGAGGTCAGCCAAGCACAAGGGCCCGCCCCGCGCACGAAGCGTTCCTGCTGTTTGCGCTGACTACTGGCGGACTACTTACTTCTGCTCGGCGACGATCGTCTTGATCTTCGCCGTCGCCCCGCCGCTGAGCTCGACCTCGACCATGTAGGTCCCGATCTCGCGGATCGGGTCGTCGAGCCGGATGCGCTTGCGGTCGACCTTGAGGCCGCGGGCCTCGCGGACCGCGTCGGCGATCTCCTTGCTGGTCACCGAGCCGAACAGCTTGCCGTCCTCACCGGCGCGGTGGTTGATCGTCAGCACGGTCTTCGACAGCAGCGCCGCCGTCTCCTCGGCGCGCTCGGCCTGCTCACGCTCGGTGCGCTCGGCCACCTCGCGGCGCCGCTGAGCGTCCTCGAGGGCCCCCTTGGTGGCGGGCTGGGCGAGGCGGCGCGGGATCAGGTAGTTGCGCAGGTACCCGTTCGAGACGTCGACGGCCTCGCCCGCCGAGCCTAGGTCCTCCACGTCTGAGAGCAGGATCGCCTGAGCCATGGCTGTGTCCGGCCTATCGCTCGCCGACGAACGGAAGCAGCCCCAGCTCGCGCGATCGCTTTACCGCCAGGGCGAGCTGCTCCTGATGGCGGCGAGAAAGGCCAGTGACGCGGCGCGAGCGGATCTTGCCACGATCGGAGATGAAGCGCCGGATCGTGTTGAGGTCCTTGTAGTCGATCTGCTCGACCGTGATGCGCGTGTACTTGCGGGGCCGGAAGCGATCCGCCGGTCCGCGCCTGCGGCGCGGGGGCCCTGCTGGTCCTCGCTGCTTCGGAGGCATCAGCCGATCTCCCGTTGCGGGCGCATTCGCACGATTGCACTCGTACTGGTGGTCACGAGCGGGGCATGATAGCCAGTGCGCCTCGGCGCCCTGGTGTCAACAGGCCGCGCTTGTCAGGCGCTCAGAACGGTATGTCGTCGTCCGAGCCGCCGCTGCCGACGCCGGCCTTCTGCCCCTCGAAGTCCGAGGTGTCGGCGGGTACGTCGGAGCGCGCCTGGATCCCGTTGCTCTCGCCGCCCGCGTTGCCGTCGCGCGAGCCGAGGAACTGGACCGAGTTGGCGATGATCTCGACCGCCTGGCGCTTTCCGCCCCCCTCGGCCTCCCACTCGCGCCATTCGAGACGGCCCTCGACGGCGACGGGCCGCCCCTTGCTCAGGTAAGTGGCGCAGTTCTCGCCCTGCGCTCCCCACACGGTGACATCGAAGTAGTTGGGCTTGTCGACCCACTCGCCGCTCTGGTCCTTGCGGCGGCTGTTGACGGCGACGCGCAGCTTGCAGACCGCGGTTCCACTCTGGAGGCTTCGAAGCTCGGGGTCCTTGGTCAGATTGCCGGTGATGACGACTACGTTCACGTTTGTGGCTGCCATTGGCTTAGTCCTCTCTCGATCGTTGAATCGCTTTCGATTCTAAGTCGCGCGGCGGCGCGTTCTCGCCCCCCGGGCAAGTGTCGTGACCGTAAACCCGCAGCTTGCGGGATCGCGCCCGACGGAACTCAGCTCGCGGCCGGCTCGCCCGGCTCGCCGCCGTCGTCGGCGGCGTCGGACTGGTCGGCCTCTGGCGCGGGCTGCTCGGCTTCGGGCGCGGGCTCCGCCTCGGGAGCAGCTTCGGCTGCCGCAGCCGGCTCCGCTTCAGGATCGGCTTCGGCTTCGGGCGTCGGCTCGGCCGCAGGGACCGCTTCGGTGTCGGGAGCTGCTGCTGCTGCTGGAGCGGTCTCGGCGGGGGTGGCGGGCGCCGACGCGGCCTCTCGCGCAGCTTCGGCCTCCTCCTCGGCCTGGGCATCGGCGGCCGTGCGCTCTTCCTCGCGACCGCCGCGGCGCGGGCGGCGCGTCGCCTCGCGCGCATCCTTGCCGGCGCGCGCCGGCTGCATCGCCGGCGGCGGGACGAGCACGGGTGTCGCGGCATCGACCTTGAAGATCCGAAAGCGCAGCACGCCGTCGGTGATCTTGAGCGTGTGGTCGAGGTCGTTGAGCACAGGACTCTCGGCGACGAAGCGGTAGAAGCGGTAGTCGGCCTCGTTTCGCCGCTCGATCTCGTACGACATCTTGCGCACGCCCCAGGCGTCGGCGTGCTTGAGCTCGCCCGCGGACTCGATCCGCTGCCGAGCTCCGGCGGCGATCTCCTCGCGGCGCTCGTCCGGGGCCTCCGGATCGAGCATCAGGACCATTTCGTATTCGCGCTGCAAAACGGCGCCCACTCTAGCGGGAGGCGCTCCAATTCACGCTCGGCGGGGGGGCGAATTCCCGCCCGTGGCCCCTCGACGAAGCATGCGAGGCCGCCGCATCAGATGGGCAAACGTCGCCCGCCTCGGAGCTGTCGTCACCGCCGCGGTGGTCGCGCTGGCCATCGCGCCGTCGCTGTTCGCGAGCCCCGACCCCCCACCGCCCCCGGCGGACGTGGGCCTGGCTTTCGCCGCCGGGGATGTGGCGAGCCCGATCGTTGCGGGGCGGGGCCGCGACGGGCACGGCGCCAGGAACCACGAGTCGAAGCGGGGGCAGCGGCCACAGGGTGGCGCCGCGAAGGACGACAAGAAGCTCGCGTCGAATGCACCCCATGCGGGTGAGCCCGAACCCAAGGAGGCGAAACATCAATCCGGAGGCGGTGGCGGCGCCCCGTCCGCGCCGCCGGCGGCACCGGCGCCGCCATCCGCGGCGCCCGCAGCTCCACCGCCGTCACCCAGTCCGCCGCCCGCTCCGGCGCCGCCGCCCCCGTCCGCGCCGCAGCCGGATTCCTCGGGCCACGAGTTCGGCCTCTGACTAGTCGGTCATCTAGCTGACGAGCTCTGGCTCGCCGCGCTTCTCGCGGATGTCGGCGAGCTGCTCGTCGACCCAGTCTCCGGGGTCGCGAGCGTCGACGATGACGCGCAGGCGGTCGGCTCGAAGGCGGCGCTCCTCGGGATCCATCGTCAGGGCGCGGTACATCGCATCGGCCTGCTCCTGGATGTCGAACGGGTTGACCGTCAGGGTGCAGTCGCCGAGCTCCTCGTGGGAACCGGTGTTCTCGCTCAGCAGCACGACGCCGTCACGCGTGTTGACCGCGGGCGCCTCCTTGGCAACGAGGTTCATGCCGTCGAAGATCGGGTTGACGACCAGCAGGTCGTAGTGCTTGTAGCGCGCCACCGCCTCGTAGAAGTTGTCGTAGATGCGCAGGTCGATCGGCATCCAGTCGGTCGTCCCGTGGCGGTGGTTGACGACCGCGACCAGCGCCTCGATGCGCTCCAAATACTCCTGGTACTGCGGCACGTCCTGCCGTGAGGGCTGCAGGTGCGCGACGAAGGTCACCTTCTCGCGAAACTCGGGGTGCTGGTCCAAAAAGACGTCGAAGGCGGTGAAGCCGCGCAGGACGTTCTTCGACAGGTCGGCGCGGTCGACGCGCAGGATCAGGTGGTCGCGGCGGCGCGCCAGCACCTCCTCCTCGTGATCGGCAACCCTCGTGGCTGCGTCGCGCAGCCGCGCGGCGTCGATCGCCAGCGGGTAGGCGCGAACCCAGGTCTCGCGCCCCTCGTGGACGACCATGCGGCGCTCGTAGTCGACCTCGAGCTCGAGCAGCTCCTGGCAGCAGGCGAGGAAGTTGCGACACGAAGCACTGGTGTGAAACCCGATGATGTCGTTGGCGAGCATCGCGCGATAGATCTCCTCGCGCCAGCTGTTGGGCAGGATCCGCCAGCTGTCGGGCTGCGACCACGGGATGTGGACGAAGTGGTGCAGGAACACGTCGGGACGCATCGCCCGGATGACGCCCGGTGCCGTGTAGAGGTGGTAGTCGTGCAGCATCACCAGCGGGGCCTCGTCGTCGGCGATCTGGGTCAGCACCGCGTTGGCGAGGTCGGCGTTGACGAGCTTGTAGCCGAACTCCCAGGCGTCGATCTCCTCGCGGCGGATGTCGGGAGCGTTGGAGAGGTCCCAGAGGTAGTGCTGGATGAACCACAGGATCGGATTCGCGATCACGTTGTAGAAGGCGTCGTAGGCGTTGGCGTCGCTTTCGACGAGCAGCACTTCGTAGTCGATTCCGCCGATCGAGATCTCGATCGGGCCGCCCTGCTCGTTGCTGACCTCGACGTCCTCCTCGGTCATCGCCGAGGCGATCCACAGCGCCTTGCGGTGCGAGACCAGTCCGCTGAGCGCCGTGACGAGCCCTCCGCCGCCGCGGGTTACGACCCGCTCGCCCGCTTCGTCGCGCTCGAACTGGGCGGGGCCCCGGTTCGAGACGATGACCAGCCGCGGGGAGTCCCCGGGCATCAGCGTCTAGACCTCTTCTACCGCCCGCGCCTCGGGCAGCTCGGAGGCGACGTCGAGGTCGCCGAACAGTCCCAGCCAGTCGCGCAGCAGGCGCGGGGTGAGGAAGTTCTCGCGGGCGTGCTCCTTGCCGGCGCGAGCCAGGCGCTTGCCGAGCTCGGGGTCAGACAGGACTTCGATGCTGCGCCGCGCGCACTCCTCGGGCGACGAGACGAGATAGCCCGTCTTGCCGTCCTCGATCTGAAGCGGGATCCCGCCGACGTCGCCGGCGATCGTCGGGCGACCCTTCCACAACGCCTCGGTGACCGTGAGGCCGAAGCCCTCGCGGATCGACTTCTGGACGCAGACGTCGGCCTGCGACTGAAAGGCGTTTACCTCGATCGCGCCGACGTTGTTGAGGTTGTTGAGGATCTTGATGTCGGGATCGTTGTCGGCGTGGCGGTAGGTCTTGTGAAAGAACTCCCAGCCCTCGGGATCGTCGCTCGCCATCGAGCCGACGAGCGCCAGCTGGACGTCGGGAATCTCCTCCTTGACCATCCGGTAGGCGTCGATCACCCCGATCGGGTCCTTCCAGGGATCGAATCGCGACACCTGGCAGATCAGCGGTCGGTCGACGTCGATCCCGAACTGATCGCAGACGAATGCCGCGTCCTCCGGCGACAGCGCCATGTTCTTGGGCGACAGCGGGTCGATCGCCGGGGGGACGATGTTGACCCCGCGCTCGAGGCCCTGCGGCACGTACTGCTGCATGTGCCAGACGGTGGCGTCATAGCCCTCGACGAAGGGCTTCAGGCGCTCGAGCGTCGAGGGGTTGGGGGTCGAGAGGTCGATGTGACAGCGCCAGATCCAGCGCTTGGCGCGGTCGAGGGCGTGCTGGCGCATCGCGGCCGGCTGGGGGTCGTGGATGATGACCACGTCCCAGTCGGCCTCGAGCCCGCGGGCGTTCATCTCGTTGTAGCCGAGAAAGACCTCCCACTGCTGGTCGGTTATCTCCTGCGGGTCGCCCTGGAGCGAGTTGTGCATCAGCTTGGTGACGTTGAAGAACTCCTCGCGCCCCAGGATCACATGCCAGTGCGCGTCGAGGCCGACGTCGCGCATCAGCGGCACGAGCGTGTAGAGGATCTCGGAGACGCCACCGCCGAATGCGGTCGCGCTGACGTGCAGAACACGAGCGCCGCGTAGCGGCTCGGCCGCCTCTCGGATCTGCTCGACGAGCCCGCGGCCGACGAGGTGGGTGTAGTCGGCCAGCGAACGCTGGCCCAGGCTTACCTCTTGGAGCACGGCGTCAATCTACCTGCCGCGTCAGCCGGTCTCAGCGGCAGGCGTCACCGTCTCGGCGATCCGCTACCTGGGCGTCTGCTCGGGACGTTCGCCGAGGGTCACATCGACCTCCTCGGTGTCACCGTCGCGGATGACCTCGAGCGTGACCGCGTCGCCCGGCTCCTTGAGCGCGATGAACTTCGCGAGATCGGCCTCCTCGACGAGATTCTGGCCGTCGACGGAGACGATCACGTCGCCGCCCACGGTGACCTCGGCGCCCTGGTAGCGAATGTCCTGGTCGCCGCCCCCGAGCCCGGCCTCGTCGGCAGGGCTGCCGGGCACGACCTCGGCGATCAGCGAGCCATGCTCGGCGTCGATCTCGAGCTCGTCGGCGAGCTGAGGATAGAGCGCCTGCGTGCTGACCCCGATGTAGGCGTAGTCGGCGTTGCCGTCGTCGCGAAGCTGGTCGACCGAGCGCTGGATCAGATCCACCGGAACCGCGAAGCCGACCCCCTCGTCGGCCCCCGACGCCGTGCGGATCTGCTGATTGATTCCAAGCACCCGGGCGTCTGAGTCGAGCAGTGGGCCGCCGGAGTTGCCGGGATTGATCGCGGCGTCGGTCTGGATCGCGTCGTCAATCGTGAAGTCGGTCAGCGACTCGACCGAGCGACCGGAGGCGGAGATCACGCCGACCGAGAGCGAGTTCTCCTCGCCGAACGGGCTGCCGATTGCCGCCACCGGCTGGCCGACCTCGATATCGCTAGACGAGCCCAATTCGACCGGCTCGATCGCGAGCCCATCGGGCTCCACCTTGAGCAGCGCGACGTCGGCGAACGGGTCGAAGCCGACGATCTCGGCCGGGACCTGGTTGCGATCCGGGAACTCGACGAAGACCTCGTCGGCAGGGTTGATGTCGCCGCCGCCGCTCGCCTGGGCGTCGGTGACGACATGGGCGTTGGTGACGATCTCACCCTCGTCTGAGACCACGAAGCCCGAACCCTGACCGGCTGCCCGACCGCCGCCGAGCAGCCCGGCGGCGCTGTCGCCGCTGAAGATAGACCGGATCGTGACGACCCCGGGGGCCGCCTGCTCGTAGACCGCCTGCGGGTCGAAGTCGCCATTCGAGGTCGTGACGACCGCCTCCTCGCCGGTGCTGTCAGTCGTCGTGGTGGTGGTGGTCAGTGTGTTCTCGTCGCCGTCGCCGCCGCATGCCGCGAGCACGACGGCGCTGATCGCCGTGACTACCCCCACGGTCCAGCGGCGCCGCATCGACGTGGTCCGTCGCGCGCCGATCACGTCGCGACCCCCGAGACCGCCGGCTGGCGCTTGGGTGCGAAAGCCGGGAGTGCGAGGACGAAGTCCGTGTGCCCACGGCGTGGCGACAGCACGATGTCGCCGTCCATGCGCTGAGCGAGCTCTCTGGCGATCGCCAGGCCCAGTCCCGAGCCGCCCACCGAGTCGCCCGTGTAGAAGCGCTCGAAGACGCGTTCGCGCGAGCGCGAATCGATACCGGGCCCCTCGTCGCTGACGATCAGCTCCGAGGTCCCGCCGTGAACCCTGCTGGTGATGGTGATCGCTGTTTCCTTCGGCGTGTGGGTGAGAGCGTTATCGAGCAGGATACGAAGGATCTGCGCAACCCGATCCGGGTCGGCGCGGGCCAGCAACGGCGGGTCACCCTCGCATCGAACGTCGAGCCGCGAGCCATGACGGTCTGCCAGCGGGCCAAGCTCCGTGGCCACCTGACGGGCGATCCTCTCGAGCGCGACGGGTTCGGACCGAATCTCGATCGCGTCGGCGTCGAGCTTCGACAGGTCCAGCAGGTCGGCGGTCAGCTTCGTCAGTCGCTCGACCTGCTCGCGCATCGTGCGCACGAACTCGTCGCGCGAGGCCTCGTCGGGCTCCTCGTGCTCGAGCAGCTCGACGAAGCCCCCGAGGGAGAAGATCGGGGTGCGCAGCTCGTGCGAGGCGTTGGCGATGAACTCCTTGCGCGCGCTGTCGAGCCGCGCGAGCTTGACCTGCATCTGATTGAACGTCATCGCGAGCTGGCCGACCTCGTCGCCGGAGTCGACCGGGATCGGGACCGAGAAATCGCCCTCCGCGACCTTTTCCGCCGCCTGCTCGAGCCGGCCGAGGCGGCGCGAATGCGCCCGCGCCACGAGATAGCCCGCGAGCAGCGCCGCCAGCACCGCGATCGTCCCGGCAATCAGGATCTGGCGCCGGATCAGCGCCACGTTGTCGTCGACCTCGTCGAGCGAGCCCGACAGCACCGCGACCCAGCTCGCCTCGCCGGGTGCCGAGAGCGGAATCGCCGTCTGACCGATGCGCCCGCCGTCGACGAGCTCGACCGCGGAGCTCGCGGCGCCGCTTGCGGCAGCGCTGGCCGCGGCGACGTAGCGGGGCTCGACGGCGGTGCGCTCGAACTCGGAGTCGCTGACCACGAATGCCGGCTGCTCGGGCTCGGGGCGCACGCCGACGAGGGTCACCCGGGACTCGGTCTCCTGGGCGACGTCGCGCACGATCCGGCGCAGGCGCTCCTGGGAGACACCGAGCTGCATCGCCTCGGCCAGGCGCGGTCCCTGGTCGGCGGCGTCGGCCTCGAGCCGATGCAGCTTCTCCGCGGTGAGGCTCGAGCGCAGCTGCGGCACTACATAGAGGTAGACGAAGCCGACGGCGCCCGCGGTGATCACGAAGAACAGGAGCACGAGACGGTTGCGGACGCTGTTGAGAGGCAGCCGGCGAGGCGTCATTCGTCCGTAGCTCCCGGCTGCTCGGGATCGTGGAAGCGGTAGCCGACGCCGCGCACGGTGAACAGGTACTCGGGCTGGCGCGGATCGCGCTCGAGCTTTTCGCGCAGGTGGCGGATGTGGACATCGACGGTGCGCGGATCCCGGTAGCTCGAGTCACCCCAGACGTGCTCGAGCAGCGCCTCGCGCGTGTAGACGCGGCCGGGGCTCGTCGCCAACACCGCGAGGATCTCGAACTCGACAAAGGTCAGCCGGACCGGTTGGCTGCGTAGCGTGACGAGCCGGCGCTCGAAGTCGACGCGCAGCTCGCCGCTTGCGATCGGCGCCCCGGCCGGGCGGCGCGCGGTGCCCATCTGGTCGCGTCGCAGCGCCGCCTTGACCCGGCTGCGGAACTCACGCACCGAGAACGGCTTGGTGATGTAGTCATCGGCGCCCATCTCGAGGCCGAGCACCTTGTCGCCCTCGTCATCCTTGGCGGTCAGCATGATGATCGGCACCTGGCTGCGACTGCGCAGGCGCCGGCAGACTTCGATCCCGTCGAGCCTCGGAAGCATGATGTCGAGCACGACGAGGTCGAAGCGCTCGGCGGCGAACAGATCCAGGGCCTCGCGACCGTCGAGCGCGGGGACAACCTCGTATCCCTCCTTGCGCAGGGGATAGGTGAGCAGCTTCTGCACCGACTGCTCGTCGTCGACGAGAAGGATTCGAGCCGTGCCGTCCGCCATACCGCAAGGGTAAAGACCATGCATAAGAGCAGCCGAAAGCAGCGAGGCAACCGATCCAGCAGGCAAAGCTGGAAGGCTTCGACGCCGTGATCGATCCGCGCATCTATCGCGCCGGCTTCCTACCGGCGCTCGTCTGCCTGGTGATCGTGATGTTCTCGGTCCAGCCGCTGCCCGAGCCGCTCGAGTCCCCGGTCACGACGGCGGGCTTCGAGCCGGGCCCCGCGGCGCGCGCGGCGCGCCAGATCGCCGCCGCGGCGCCCGCGCGCACGCCCGGGTCGGCGGACGACGCCGCGGCCGCGGACATCGTTGCCGATCGCCTCGGCGCGATCGAGGGAGGCGAGCTGTCCGAGCAGCCGTTCGAGGGCAGCTTCGACGGCGACGAGGTCGAGCTTCGCAACCTGATCCTCGTTCTACCGGGCGAGTCCGAGCAGCAGGTGGTGCTGCTCGCACCTCGCGACTCCGCCGAAGGGGTGGGCCTCGCATCGAGCGCCGCCGCGACCGGCGCTCTGATCGAGATCGCCGAGAGCTTCGGGGGGGCACGGCATTCCAAGACCCTGGTCTTCGTCTCGACGACCGGCGCGAGCGACGGCGCCCGAGGGGCGGGCGAGTTCGTCGACAGCTATCCCGACCGCGATCTCGTGGAGGCCGCGATCGTGCTCGACACCCCGGCCTCGTCGGAGCCCGAGCCGCCGTTCGTGGTCCCCTGGTCGGCGGACGACGAGAGCACCTCGATCCAGCTCACGCTGACCGCGGAGCAGGCGGTCAGCGAGCAGACCGACGACGACGCCGGAAAGGCTCCCGAGGGCCTCTTCGGTGGCCTTGCGCGACTCGCGCTTCCGAGCGCGCTCGGCGAGCAGGGCGTGTTGATCGCCGACGGGCTCGACGCCGTGGCCCTGAGCTCGACCGGGGAGCGCCCACTCTCTCCCTCGCGCGACGGGCTCGACTCGCTCGCGATCGAGACCATGGGCGAGATCGGGGGCGCGGCATTGGCGCTGCTGGTGACACTCGACGCCGTCACGGCGCCGCTCGAACACGGTCCCAGCGCCTACGTCAGCTTCTCAGGCAACCTGATTGGAGGCTGGTCGATCGCCCTGCTCGCGATCGCGCTCGTGCTGCCAGCGGCGCTGGCGGCCGTCGACGCGATGGCGAGGGCGTGGCGACGCGGCGAGGGCCGGCCTCGCGATCTCCTCTGGGCGCTCAGCCGATCGCTGCCCTTTCTCGGCGTCCTGCTGCTCGCCTACCTCCTGGGGGTCACCGGGCTCGCCCCGCGGCCGGGCTTTCCGTACGACCCGGGACGCTACGAGGTCGGATGGGGCTCGGTGGCGGTGCTGCTCTGTCTGATTCTCGCGCTCGTCGTAACCTGGATCACGATCAAGCCGATGCGGCTTCCGGGGGCGGCCCGGCGCGAGGGCCTCGCGTCCGCCATCGGGGTCGTGATCTGCGTTTGCGTGGCGCTCGTCTGGCTGTTCAATCCGTACATGGCACTGCTGCTGGTCCCCTCCGCACACGTCTGGCTGGCGGCGATCGGCTCAGGCGGAGCCGCACGCCGGGCGGGCATAGCGGTGGCAGTCGTCCTCGCCGTGGCGCTGCCGGTGATTGCCGCAATCGACCTCGCGGGGCGCCTCGAGGTCGGCATCACCCTGCCGTGGCACCTCATGCTGATGGTCACGGGTGGCCAGATCCCATTCGCCGCCGCCGTGCTGGGGTGTCTGATCGCCGGCGCCCTCGTCGCGCTCGTGGCCGCGGCGCTCGCCCCGGAGCAGGGACCGGGC
>Ga0183260_10002318_pt1 | contig 15737 bp, 18 predicted proteins | sample AntDrymUQ4972206_2_FD_129768 | JGI IMG/M metagenome (GOLD analysis project Ga0183260, IMG submission 129768) | Polar desert sand microbial communities from Dry Valleys, Antarctica - metaG UQ497 (22.06) (version 2) (version 2) | ecosystem: Environmental > Terrestrial > Soil > Desert | place...
GGTAAATTATGTATTACTTCATCTTCATCTTCAAGGTAAACATGATACAAAACCATCACATGAAGAATTAAAAGACTGGCTTCATAGTGGTCAAGTAGACGTAATGCGTCAAATTAAAAAATAGATATTATTATCTAGTTTTTTATCTTTTTGTATAACACTGTTTTGCTATTGGCATATAGTTTAAATAGTTTTATCGTTACAAGACGAGTAGTGAATTATTAGATGCCAATTGCTATACTTCCAGATGTTGATGAACAAAGATGCATTGGGTGTGCGCTTTGTGTAGAAATTTGTACCGCATTAGGTCCGGATGTACTTCGTGTTAAACCTGTTGAAGGTTGGAAAAGAGGCAAAGCATTTGTCTTTTATCCAGAGAGATGTATTTCTGACGGTGCATGTGTAGGTGTTTGTCCAACTCATGCTATATTCTGGATGAGACCATTAGAATATACTGCAGGCCAACCAGTTCCGTTACATAAATTCGGTGTATTTAGTAAAGGCTGGGAAGAAGGCTAAATCCAAATCACCCAATTATTTTTTGTTTATTTTCATTTTAAAAAAATCTTTATATAATTAGAAATTTAGGAACTATTATTATGTTATTACCCTCTGAAATTGAATCCAAGTCTTTGATTCCTGCTATTCGTGCTATTTTGTCTAAAAAATTAATTCGAGATTATGATCTAAAAGAAGAAACTGTGGCAAAACTTCTTGGAATTACTCAGGCGGCAGTTAGTAATTACATCAGAGGAACACGAGGCGATCTTTCCTTGGTAGCTAAACTAGAGGATAATTTTGAGGTTATGAAAATGATAAACGATATATCCAAAGATCTTTCAACAAATAATGCCTATTCTCCAAGTACGATGACAAAATTTATTCAACTATGTAACTTTATGCGATATACTTTCATAATATGTGATGTCCACCATAGTATTGAATCGAATATAGATAAAAGAATTTGTGAACAATGCGAAGTACTGTTGACAGGTTCGCGTTTCTCCTGATCTTTTACTTTTCTTCTTAAATCCAGTTAACATAAATTATTGCATCTATCTCATTATTTTCGTGAAGATATCTATCTCGGGAATAAGGGGGATATTCGGAGAAGACCTTAGTATACAAGAGATAGCCCGTTTTTCTAGGGTTTATGGATCTTATTTGAAAAATAATTATGATATACTGACTTGTGTAATTGCAAGAGATAGTAGACCATCAGGAGGGATAATTACAGACATCGTGACCGGATGCCTTTTGGAACAAGGGATTAGTGTTTATGATCTAGGTATCGCACCTACACCGGTTTTATTTAGAGAATCCCGAAAATATTCTGGTGCCTTAATGATTACAGCGTCACATAATCCGCTAACTTGGAATGGATTGAAGATGCTTATAAAGGGGAGAGGGTTATTTGAGGAAGATTTAGATCAGCTATTAAGAACGAAAATCCAAGATCATGATAAAATTGGCCAATATTTCAAAATTAATGCCAGCTATTTGAACGATATAGTAAACTATATTCCGCAACCAAATCAATCTAATGTTGATTTCAAAGTTGGTATTGATTTTGGAGGAGGGGCCGCATGCAATTATGCTAATCAGTTGCTTGATTCCTATCATGTAAAATATCTTGGAATAAATGACAAGCTGGGGTTCTCTTCTCGTGGTCCCGATCCGACGTCTGATCCTTTAGTGGAATTATGTGAATTAGTTAAAATAAATAAGTTGAATTTTGGTTTTGCATTTGATGTGGATGGGGATCGACTGGTAATCGTTAATAATGAAGGAATTCAGCTTAATCCTGATTCAACCTTGTTGTTATGTATTGCTGGCGTTGTACGCAATAACGGATTCAAAAGATTTACCATTAGCCTTGACTCTAGTCTCTCAATTGAAAAATATGTCCATGATCACGGTGGTCAAGTCTTTGTCTCTAAAGTGGGAGAATCAAACGTGATAAAAAGGATGCTTGAAACCGATTCACAATCAGGTGGAGAAGGAAGTAGCGGGGGATTCATTATGCCAAGCTTTACTTCTTGTAGGGATGGGTTATTGGCGAGCGTTCTTATCAGCTCATTAGATCAGAATACAATTAATGAATGTATGAATCTATCTTCACAATTTAAACAAATACGAACAAAGCATTCTATAGATCCTAAAATTGATAATAAATATCTCTTTGAGAAAATATTATCTTCATTAAAATCCTATTCAACAGATGTAATTTATACTGATGGTTTGAAATTTATTCTGGACGAGAGTTCTTGGATTCTGATACGTTTCTCAAATACTGAACATGCACTTAGAATATCATTGGAATCAACAAAAGAAAAAGTAGATTCTATGTACAAATTATTTTATAATAAAATAATTGAAATTTATGAAAAAATTTAATGAGAAACAAATACTGAATCTAATTGTATCTACATTTGGGAACAATAATATGGAACCATATATAGGTAAGGATGATATATCAATCATACCCTTAAATTCATTAAATTCTTCATCTAATGAAGTTAATGATAATAAATTTTTGGCGGTTACGTGTGATATGTTAGTTGAACATACTGACGTCCCACCCAAAATGACATTTGAACAAATAGCCCGAAAATCTGTAGTTTCTAGTGTAAGTGATCTGGTTTCAAAAGGAATAATACCAAAAGCCGCTTTAATATCGTTAGGATTACCCAAATCATTAAAAAACTCTGAAATTTCTAAACTAATTAATGGCTTGTCCTTAGCTTCAAAAGAGTTTGGAATAGATATTATAGGTGGTGATATCAATGAATCTAAGGAAATCATAATTGATTGCTGTATGTTTGGATCTTTATCTTCGATAACAAACATACCGCGAAGAAATGGCGCATGTAATGGTGACTATGTGGTTGTTTCTGGTATTTTCGGATACAGTTCTTCGGGATTAAAAATTCTAATGAATAATCTACCAAGCCCCGATAGTTACTTTAGAAAAAGATCTGTTGATTCTGTCTTAGAACCTTACCCTTCTTATGAATTTGGAATATTTATTGCCAATTATTTTTCTTCATCCATGGATTCTAGCGATGGCCTTGCCTCTTCACTATATGAGCTATCCAAGGAAAGTGGAGTGAATTTACTAATAGAAGAGGGCAAGATTCCTATTCCTCCCAAATTGAAAGAATTTTTATCAATAAATAATCTTGATTTTCACAACCTAGTGTTTTATGGAGGTGAGGAATACAATATAGTGGGAACAATATCAGAAAAAAATCTATTGAAAATTTCCAAGATATTGAAACTGCATCATCTAAAATTGTATATTATCGGCAAAGTAGTTAGTGGGAATGGGAGAGTATTTGTTCTCACTTCCGACGGAAATAAGAAATTGCTTAAAAACAAAGGGTATACGCATTTAACTTAAGAAGGTTTTTAAATGTGACACTCAAAAAATTCTACATTCATGTCACAAGAGGAAATTACTCAATATAAATGGGGGGTAGCCCATATTTTTAGTAGTTATAATAATACTTTAGTCCATATAACTGACATAAGCGGTGCAGAAACTATTTCCATTAGTTCAGGCGGACGCCACGTAACAGCAGATCGTTACGAATCGTCTCCATATGCAGCTATGAAATCTGCAGTTTCCGCGGCTGACGCTGCCAAAACAAAGGGTATTAATGCACTCCATATACGCGTAAGAGCCGTAGGTGGAGTTGGACCAAGAATTCCCGGTCCTGGTGCTCAGGCTGCTATAAGAGCCCTAGCTCGAGCTGGATTTCGTATAGGTAGAATAGATGACGTTACACCGGTTCCTCATGATACTACTAGAAAACCTGGTGGTCGTAGAGGTAGAAGAGTATAATTTTTTTTCTTTTTCTTTTATCTATTAACTAATTATGGGACCGGCCGGATTTGAACCGACGACCTCCAGCGCCCAAGGCTGGCATCCTACCAAGCTAGACTACGATCCCTTTCTAATGAGAAATTTTTTGTCTAATTTTAATCTTGTTTCAATTAATATAAATCATTATTTGCATTATTGTTATATTGTGGGGGGTTATTATCTCTAATTTATGTCTCTAGATAATTATATTCGTGCAGGTCAAATAGCTGCTCAAGTTAGAGAAAACGCTAGAAAAAAAAATCATGTCGGTAGGACACTTTATGAAATATGTGATTCTATCGAGAGCGAAATAAATGAGCGCGGTGGTAAACCTGCTTTTCCTGTTAATATTAGTTTGAATGAAATAGCTGCTCATTATACTGCTGAACCAGACGATCAAATTGTGATAAAAGATACTGACGTTATTAAAATTGATTTAGGTGTACATATAGATGGTTATGTTGCAGATACCGCAGTTACTATTACATATGATTCAAAATATGATCAATTAATAAAAATAGCAGAATTGTCATTATATGAAGCTACCAAGATTGCAAAGTGTGCTACTAAATCAAGTGAAATTGGAAAAACAATTGAGAATACCATAACATATAATGGTTTAAAACCGATTCAAAATCTTAGTGGACACTCTTTAGAACAGTATGTCATACATGCTGGAAAATCTATCCCTAACATTAAGACTTATGGACCTTCATTTTCACTAATGCCTAATCAGGCCTACGCAATAGAACCATTTGTAACAACTAAAGATGGACTAGGCATAGTATATGAGGGTAAGATAAGAAATATTTTTTCACTAGTATCAAGAAAACCTACTAGAAATAAGGACACTGATGAATTCATCATATATTTATGGAATCGATTTAAGACACTTCCATTTGCGGTACGTTGGCTAGTAAATGATTTCGCTGAATCTAAAGCTCGTGAAATGTTGGAATATCTTATTAAGAAGAAGAATATTAGATCTTATCCTATTCTTGTTGAGGGTAATAACAAAGTTGTATCTCAGGCGGAACATACAGTCTTTATATTGGAGAATCTGAGTCATATAATTACAAAATAGTTTTTCAATCCTTTGTTCTTTTCTAAACTTGATAGTTAAATATTATATCCTTTGATAGTATAGAGTTATCAATGAACGCGTTTGATGAACTAAAGCTTTCCTACAGCGGTGATATTTCTAATGAATCCTGGATTAGAGATTATTATTCTGTAGATTCAAGCTATCATCAAATTTACCCTGAATTAGTATGTTTCCCTAAAGATAAGGCGGATATAGTAACGTCTTTGAATTATGCTAGCAAAAATGGTTTGTCTGTTGCTTGTCGTGGTGGAGGCACAAGTTTACTTGGTCAAAGCCTTTCCAATGGATTAATTTTAGATTTTACTAAATACATGAACAAGATTCTTGATTTGGATATTCAGTCTAGCACTGTAAGCGTTCAGCCTGGTGTGGTTAAGGGTGTCTTGGATAAAGAATTAAAAAAACAAAACAAGTTTCTACCACCTGATCCCGCAAGTAGTAATTATTGCACCATTGGAGGGATGGTTTCCAATAATTCTTCTGGACCACATGGTTTGGGATACGGAAGTATACTGAATTATTTGGATCATGTTGACATTATCTATTCAAACGGAGAGGAAGGTTTTGCTGAAAATGGTATTTGTGATAGTAGATTAAAAAAAATTCTATCACCACTAATTTCTATTCATGACAAATTGGTTTCATTTTATCCTGATGTCAGCAAGAATTCATGTGGTTATAGATTGGATTCTATTTTTGATCCCGAATTCAAACCTCAAAATATTTTTGCAGCTTCAGAGGGAACATTATCAATTTTCGATTCTCTTCGATTCAAAATATTGGATCTACCCCTTTTCAGATCTCTCTTCTTAGTGTATTTTTCTGATGTCTTGTCTGCTTGTTTGTATACCAAGAAAATTCTCTCCACTGTGCCTGTAGCTGTTGAACTTTTGGACTATTCCGTTATGGATTATTCGATTAAATTGAATACGTTAAATGAGAATGGTTGTTTGTTATTTGTAGAATATTTTTATCAATTTCGGGACAAAATATCTAACATACACGATTTGCTAAAAAGCAACATATATCCTGACGGCACGATTGTAGAACATGCTCATGACATGGTATCAATAAATAATTTATGGCACTCAAGGAAAAATGCGTTGAACATGGCTATAAAGAATACCCTGGGAAACAGGAGACAATTTACTATAATTGAGGATACTGCGGTCTCAATCGATCACCTTCATGAATATGTTATTTATCTTTTATCACTTTATAATAAATATAATCTACAATATGTCATATACGGTCATATAGGTAATGGAAATCTTCACACGCGTCCCATTTTAGATAATCATAATAATTCCGACGATCAACTTCATTCAAAACAAGCGAGGATTCTGGAAAACATTACTTACAAGATTTTCAAAAAAATATTTGAATATCGTGGAACTATCACAGCAGAACACGGTGATGGAATATCTAGAACTCCTTTCATAAAGAATGTATACAATAATTTCGTTTATTCCTATTTTAGCTATCTCAAAAAGTCATTTGATCCACTAAACTTACTAAATCCAGGTAAAAAAATCCCATAATTCGATCCATCAATATTGCTTCCTTTCCTTTCTTTTTTAAAATCCTTTGATATCCTTTGATATGTTGATTACTATAGCCTATGGTTTTGTAGAATATTTGATATTGTATTCTAATCTAAATACGATTTTGCTATATGCGAATTGTTACATTATATCGTTCTTTGTTTATATAAAAGAGAATGATATATCTATTCTGCACCAACTAACCCCAAAAAATCAAATCCATCATCATCATTTTGGTTGCTTTTTAATTTTACAATTGAAATTAGATGACCATCCGGATCTTCTATTATTGCATGCTTTCCAAAACCTTCTTCCTTAGGATTTTTAAAAAAAACTACACCTTTCTCTTTTAGTTTATTTACTGTGTTATCAAAATCACTTGCAGAAAAACCAATCAGAATGTGTTGGCCCGATTTCAGGTTCGTCTTGCGTTTAACCGGATGCAATGCCAATACCGTTTCTTTATTGAAAAATTCTGTCCATTCATCAGATTCTTTCTTTAATGGCAAATTTAGAGTTTCTCTATAGAATTGAATAGATTTATTCATATCTGAAACTAAAAGTATTACAGCACCTAATTTTCTAAATGACATCTAATTTGTCTATATTACTTCTAAATTATGAACTTTTTGTATGCGAATGTGTTTTACGTAGATTTTAACGTGTCAAAAATTTTATTGATGTATGATGTGTAGTTATTATTGCAAGATAGGCTTTTTTTCATTTATGTATCAAAAAATGAAGAATGGAAGAAACGGTATCAAGAAGATTGGGATTATGTTTCTTCGATGGTGCGATTTTTTCAGTGGTGGATTAAACATGAGTTTAAAGAAGATTTGTCTGTGGAGGTAGATATCTTGCCGGTAATTCCTGGAAGACTATTTGATAGGATCAATCTCGCATATCTATTAAGAGATCATCGAGAAAGGGGTTTCTCCATATTTCATTTCTATCTTACTTATTTTGGGCCTTTGTGGTCGGATTGTCGTATGGATGCATATCATGGTGAGAATTTTGGACAAGCCACTTGGTTGAGACCCAAAGTTTTTTCTTCAGATTTCAAAAATGAAAAGTTCTTTGCTGACAATAATTGTGCAAAAATATCTCATATATTATGTCATGAACTAATTAGACGCAAAATAAAAAAAAGAAAAGTGTATTTCGATCAAGTCCATAAAATTTGGGACCTTCACACGAAAGATGATGTTTCTTTTTTATATTATAACAAACAATTCAATAGAGTTTCAAAAAATGGTGAATACAAATACGTTACTATAGATTCATCCAAACTTGAATATTAGTATTTAGGCAAGCTTGTTAGATGGATACTTCATTGAGATATCGTCGTATGATAAAACTAGGTGCTCTCATCTCTACTGCTGGAGTCGCTATGTTGATTTTATTTGGATTGATTTTACTACTGTTTCCCGTTACAAAGATTTGTGAGGGGAACTGCAATTATCTTTCAAGTGCACCTGAATATCTTAGACAAATGATAAATCCTTTATTTTTATTTATTTCTTTGATATTGATTTCCTCAGGAGTTTTTTTTATCCGTATTGGGAATAGACAACTATATAGAAGCTTATAGTTCTCTGTTTGATTTATGGCATCCTTTCTTGAATTCCCTATGCCATTAAATTAAAATGTCTGATTGCATAAATATTATATACTTTATGGCCAATCCATTTAGAAAAATATTTTACACTTTTACAGCTAATCCATTCAAGAAATGGAAACCTAGAGGAAAAATTTATAGTTTCAGATGTTCACAATGTGGAGACGTCTTCATATCTAGTCATAATTTGGATGCTCCATTGTGTGACAAATGTATTCAAAAGATAAAATCCTTGGATTCTACTGTTGATAATGAGAAAGAATGCTCTGAATGTGGTAAAGCTGGCGTTATTTATGGTAAAGATCGATGTCATTCTTGTTATTTTAGCTTCAAGAGGAACAACTAATTTTCCAAAATTTTGTTAAATATTCATCTTTTCGGACCTTATATTGGTTAATATTCAATGTTTTTCACTTTGTGTTGATTGAATAGCATGTTTCTATCCATCAATTTATTGTATATATGTAATAATTTATTATTGCTAATTTTTGTTAATTATAGTATTATCCATGATTCCTTCTAATCCGTAAAATCTAGTCTATTTGTCATTGTGTGTAAACTCAAGAATGATTGGGGGGAGATGGGGCCGAAGGGAATTGTTCTAATATATGTACTTATATTATTTGAACCCCTGATCCACGGGTTTCTTCAATAATTGCCCATTATTTGATCTGGAGCCCGTTGCGATGCCTGGCTTCGCTACGACCCCACCTTATTATAGGTTTTTTAATTGTAACTATAAGTTTTTCTAAATTTGAATTAGTGAATGATTCCGAAAATTGCTCAATACATGTCAAATAAGCATATTCCATAAAAAATATAAGGTTTGTTAAACACAATATAGTTAACATTGGCAAAATCTATTGATTATGATGTTCTTTCTTCATCGAAAAATAAAGAACTTGAGACTAATGAAAAATGGGGTTTAGCAGAAGAATCCGAATATTTTGCTAATAAGGTAAAGCTATATCGTCAAGATAAATTGAATGCAGATGAATTTAGGCGCTTTAGACTTCAAAACGGTGCATATGGCTCTAGATTAAATAGTGAATTTAGTATGATAAGAATAAAGGTTCCAGGTGGTGATATCACGCCTACCCAGCTTGAAAAGATTGCCAGTCTATCAGAATCATTCTCAATCGGATCTGCTCATGTATCTACCAGACAAAATATTCAATTGCACTGGGTGCAATTAGAAGATGTAAGTGAAGTATTTCGCGGTTTAGCTGAAGTAGGACTTACTTCTAGGGAAGCTTGCGGTAATACCATTAGAAATGTAATGTGCAGTCATTTTGCAGGAGTATGTCCTAATGAACCATTTGATGCTACTCCTTACGCTAAAGCAATAGCGAGGTTTTTCCTAAGAAATCCTATTTGTCAGAATCTTCCCAGAAAATTTAAATTTAATTTTTCTTGCTGTCCAGAACATGGTTATGTAAGGATAGCCGACGTAGGCCTCGTTCCTACAATCCGTGATGGAGTAAAGGGATTCCGGGTCTATTTGGGAGGTGGCTTAGGCGCTGCCTCATTTATAGCTCATTTATTAGAGGAGTTTACTCCCGAATCTAGGCTTTTATCTACTTCTATAGCTACAATTCGACTTTATGACAGACTAGGAAATAGAGAAAATCTTGCAAGAAATAGAATGCGTTATTTGGTCAGCGAAATCGGATGGGAAAAATTTCAGGGTTTATTATTGAAGGAACGAATTTTGGTTGAAGCAACAATTTCTATCCCCACGAGAAAATCATACGATGGTTTTTTGAATACTGGAGATCTGAATAATACTTCCATTTCCTCTACCTCTACTAAGAGTAAAATTAAATTACCAGTAATAAATTCCAATTCTGCAGACACGCCATACACTCGATGGCTAAATACCAATGTTGTTGCTCAGAAACAGTCTGGTTATTACAGTGTGTATATAACCTTAGGTGCAGGCGATATCACCTCTAGTCAGTTACGAATTCTTGCAGAATGTATCAGGGAATTTTCGTTAGAAAAAAAAGCCCGAAATACTCCTCAACAAAACTTTCTGGTCCGATATATAAAAGCAGATCAATTACCAAAAGTTTTCCAAAAACTATCTGGCAATGGATTAGGAAATCCGGGTGCAAATACAATTGTATCTACAGTAGGTTGTTCTGGAACTACATCATGTAATCTAGCTATTACCAATTCTCATAGGCTTGCAAAGGAAATCCAAAGTAAATTTTTGGAACTGAATATTGATTTAGATAAAGACTTTGTTGATTCTACTATCAAAATTAGTGGATGTCCTAATTCTTGCGGACAGCATGAAGTCGCAACTATCGGTTTCTATGGAGGTGCTACTAGGATTGGAACATCCATGGTTCCCATCTATACAATGCTTTTTGCGGGTAGTACTGGCGAAAATGGTGAATTGGGCAAGGCAATCATGCGTGTTCCAGCTAAAAAGGTGATGGATGTAGTTCTTAAAATATTTGAACATTTCAAGAAAGAAAGGAAAGGTGATGAAAAATTAAATGAATGGATTTACAAAATTTCAAATGGAAATGGAGCTGGCGAAATTAAGAATGTAGATGATATGAAGAAGCTACTTTTACCTATAATTGAATTACCTGCGTTTTCCGCCGCACCTGATTTTTACAAAGATTATGGAACCGATTCTAATTTTGTCGCAAAAACTGCTAGAGGCGAATGTGCTGCTTGAACAAACCAATAAACCGAAAAAAAAATGATATAAAGGTAGTAAACAAACGTGTAAAAGCAAAACCTCCATCAACACCTTCTTTGAACCTTGTATGTGATATTGATACTCTAAGAACTCTAATAAAAAAAAATAAAGTTAGAGTTGTGGATGTTAGAAAAAGAGACGAATATTTGAAAGGTCATATAAAGACGGCCGTTTCTTTACCACTAGCTGAATTATTATCCAACGATGACCCTGAGTCTATAATTAAGATTTTAAATAACCTCGGTATATCGGATGATACTTTAGTAGTCATTTATGATGATACATTTGGTGCACTAGCGTCAAGGGTAGCGTGGTCATTTAAGTTTATTGGGCACAGAAATGTTGCGTTATTGGAAGTTACCTATGATAATTGGAAAAAATTAGGTTTAGAAATTGAAAGAAAGTCTAATAAATATTCTAAAGTTTCACATTCTGTTGATATCGATTATTCTATATTTGCAGATGCTGAATATATAGAAAATGCACAAAATGATAAAAATAAGATCATAATTGATTCTCGAGAAAGATTGAATTTTTTAACAGAACATATTCCTAATTCAAAGAATATTCCATACACCATGTTGCGCTCGGAAAATTCCATTTTAAGAAATCCTTCCGAACTTAAACGATTCATGGAAAATAGGGGTATTGACTTAAACAATGAGATAATTACTTACTGTGGAAGCGTCGGAACGTTGTCGGGATTGGCTTTTTTTGCCTTAAAGACAGCTGGAATTTCAAACGTGAAGCTATATCCCAAATCATTTAAGGAATGGAAATCTCTTGGAAAACCCAAAACCGAATTTAAAGATGCTACCTACTGGGACCTTTCAGCAGAGTGAGTGTTTTATTTTTTCCTCTATTTCTCAAACCATTCATTAATTCTTTCTAATTCGCAGCCGTTTACAGTTATTTTTATGGGTCCCAAGGGGGATTCATTTTCGTTTTCTACTAATACCACCACGTCTGAAAATGCAGCCTGTTTATTTAGTAAAAACCAAGTACTTTGCATGTTGTAATTATTATACAAAATTCTCTGTAAAACAGCCAATGTTTTTTTTGACCTTATCTTGTCTTTTATTTTTCTCAAACCATTAAAATTATTCATCTTGATATACAAATTATTCTTTCTTATCACTAGTTCTGAATCTGGTAATACGTTTTTGACAGCAAAAGCCACTTTTTGTACGTCTTCGGTCAAATTAATTGGAGTTATAACAATAACTTCTATACTTTCATGTTCCATTTTTGTTCTACGTGGTAAGAATGTTTTTTTGCTTCCGGCTATTATACTCATCTGACCACTTTTTAATAATTACTTCTACGTGATTTTTAAGCTCGATCAAAGATAGGTCATTATTTGATATCGATTCGTCCGCGAGAGCTATTGCTTTGCTTATGCCTACACTCATTTCTCGTTCATCTCTTTGTAAAAACTTTTCATGATTTGATGGTGTATCAGACCTGTCTCGTAATTTTATATGGTCATATCTAATACTTGATGATGCATGAATAGCCAATAACTTTACAAAACCTATGTTTTTTAATACCAAATACTCCTCATAACTTCTAATTCCATCTACTACAATAAAATTAGCATTTTCCAATTCTTTAATCTTCTCCATCACTAACCTTGCAACAACTTCATTTCCGTGATGCTTTCTTAAATTTTTCATCAAATCTCCAAGACTCTTATCATCCATCGGCAAGTTGTTTTCTACCGCTTTTTCCCTTATTACGTCACCCATAGTTATTAGATGAAATCCTTTACTTTGGAGGAAAGTAGCAACTGTCGATTTTCCTGCACCAGGCATTCCTGTTAAGCAAATTATAAATTGGTTTAGAACCGACAACCTCTAATCTAATCTGTGAACATTCTATCAATATTTATTTTTTGATTACTTTGATTATTGAGAATTAATATAGTTAGAACTTCATCTGATTGTATTCATGCGTATATTTGTTGCAATAGATATTCCAAGGGTTGAGAAAATAATCCATATTCAGAATCAAATTATGAAAGAATATGAATTTGACCGCCATTATGTTAGACTCATCAACAAGTATAATCTTCACTTGACAATGATGTTTTTGGGGGAAAAGACCGATTTTGAAGTAAGGGAAATTATCTCCAATTTGGAAAGTTTAACTTTTGATCCATTTGAGATTAGATTCGCTAACATAGGCTGTTTTCCAAAAAACTCTGATCCTAGGGTTATCTGGTTGGGGCTGGATAATCAAAGTTCTAAAAAATTAAATGACCTTTTTGATGCAATTTCAAAATTGCTGGAGAAAGATATTGGCTACGGGAAGGAAACACAACATGATTTTAGTGAAGAAAAATCTGTATACGTCCCTCATCTTACAATTTTTCGTATAAATCGACATTTTAAGGGTCGTATATCTTTTGATCCTAATTTTCAATTTGATCTATTTAAAGATGAGATAAACCAAATTAAATTAAAACAAAGCATGCTGACAGCAGATGGTCCTATATATTCTGATTTGTTTACCATTAACGCACGAGCGTAAAAGAAATGAGTAATCCTAGTATCGATAAATTAATCGAAGGAATATTAAAGGAATGTACTCCTACATCAGAAGAAGAAATTAATCTTCATGCTATGGCTAACAAGGTGAAGAATAAACTTGAATCTTGTGTTTCTGAATATAAACTTGGCTCTAAGATAAAGGAAATCGTGTTCGGTGGATCTTTTGCTAAAGGAACTTGGCTTAAAAACGAAGCCGATATTGATATTTTTATCAAATTTAAGAATGAAGTTGATTATGGTCCTTTTGAAGATTACGGAAAGCTAATTGGAATGCAAGCTCTAAAGGAATACTCTCCGTATCTTAGGTATGCAGATCATCCTTATGTAGAAGCTTATGTTGACGGGGTTAAATTTAACATTGTCCCGTGCTTTGATGTCTCCTTCGGGGATTGGAAAAGTGCAGCTGACCGTTCCCCATTCCATACCTCTTATGTAATCAGTAATTTGAACCAGGAAAAGAAAAATCAAGTGAGAGTACTTAAGAAGTTTTTGAAATCTCTAAAAATTTATGGAGCTGAGATTTCTATAGAAGGGTTTAGCGGATATGTATGTGAAGTCCTGATTTTAAAATTTGGATCTTTTTTATCTACTATCAAATTTTTTTCTACATATTCTAATGACAACTCTGTTATCGGAATCACGAAATCCGATCATGAACAGGAAAAACATAAGAGGATTTTTGATAGTTTTCTAGTAATATTGGATCCAATTGATGAAAATAGAAATTTAGGCAGTGCTATTTCATCTCGCTCAGTCGCGACTCTAATCCAGAGTTCAAGAAAGTTTTTATCAAATCCTGGCAATAATTATTTTCGAGAGGAACCGATATCTCGCCCAAACAATGATCTCAAAGATTTATTGTCTTCTTTCATTCTGGTAATTGAATTCAAATATAGTGATAGACCATCTGATGTCATCTGGGGGCAGCTTAAGAAAATGACTAGGTCCATATGTAAATTTGTCGAATCATATGGTTTTAGAATATTGAAATATCAATGTAATGTGCATGAAAAGGAAAAAGTTTGTGTTATTGCTTTATTATATGAATCTCTAACAATTTCTAAATTATCTTTTAAAATAGGTCCTGAAATATTTAGATTACATGACGTAGAAAAATTTATAGAGATTAATGATGGCTCTCCATTAAAATGGTTAGACAATGACTCTAGAACTAGGTGCCTTCTTTTTAGAGAATTCACTAACGCAAAAGATTATCTGGAATTTGTTCTCACAAATAAACCTGATTTAATAGGGATCCCTAGAGGGTTGAAGAATGATTTTTTTCGATCCTTCAAAATATATACTCTTGATCAAAATCCTTCTTTGGATGAACATATAAAAAATACTGTTTCTGAATTATTATATACGGATGGAAGAGTATTCTAACAAATTTATTTTATCATCAGCTAATTTGATTGATTTATTATGTTATCCCAGATTTAGTGCTTCTGATTATTATTCTAGGTTGAGTGAACTTAGATCGTTAAATCTAAAATTTGTAATTCTGGAAGGTAATACTCTTTTAAATGCTATTAGAATTTTGGGGAAAGGGAGCGAAGGATTGGTGTTAAAAGTTCAAAATATACATAGTAAAACCATGGCACTAAAAATTAAGAGAATTGACTCGTGTAGAACCGATATGAAAAATGAATTTGAATTTTACCAGAGTATAAATAGGAATAATTTGGGCCCCAAGGTTTACTCTTATACAAAAAATGCTCTTTTGATGGAGTTCATCGAAGGTTTGTCTGCAAGAAACTGGTTCTTAAAATCAAAAATGAACTTAGACTTGGTACGAAAAATCATCATTAATATTTTGACTCAATGTTACACCCTAGATAAACTACACATAGATCATGGTCAACTAAATAAGTTAGATAATCATGTAATAATTTCTCATTGTGGTTCAAAATGCACCATAGTAGATTTTGAAAGTGCTAGTTGCATCAGAAAAGTTAATAATGTTACATCCGCATTTCAAGGGTTAATTTTCAAAGGTATTATATCAGATCAAATAAACAAATTTGTTAATTATGATAAAAAGAGAGTCGAATTCTTAAATCTATTGTCAAGCTATAAAATGGACAAGTCAAAAAAAAATTTTGATTCTATAATCGCATTAATTTGAATTGATTATTTTAAGAATCTTAGAAAAACATTAATCTTCTCATGTGTCACTTTAACTATGACACTTCCAAAAGGTTATGTAATACCCAATAAAGAAGCAGAAGAAAAGACCAAACGAGAAGCAGAAGAAAAGACCAAACGAGAAGCAGAAGAAAAGACCAAACGAGAAGCAGAAGAAAAGACCAAACGAGAAGCAGAAGAAAA
>Ga0183260_10002319_pt1 | contig 15733 bp, 14 predicted proteins | sample AntDrymUQ4972206_2_FD_129768 | JGI IMG/M metagenome (GOLD analysis project Ga0183260, IMG submission 129768) | Polar desert sand microbial communities from Dry Valleys, Antarctica - metaG UQ497 (22.06) (version 2) (version 2) | ecosystem: Environmental > Terrestrial > Soil > Desert | place...
GAGGCGGCGGCCACGGCCAACGCGGGAATGACCGCATTCGCGAGGCAGTTTACGCCGACTGGCATCCCGCTGGCGCTCACGATGGCGGTCGTTGCGCGCGTCAGGAACGCGACTGTTTCCGGACCGATGTCTTCGGGCTTGGAGAATGGGAGGTCGCCCGAGTTCTCGACGATGAGCCCGTCCGCCCCACCCGCCTTGTACGCTTCAGCATCGCGCATCGCCTGCTCCAGCACCGAATCCAGCGACTCGCCCTGGTAGGCAGGAGATCCCGGTAACGAATGGAGGTGGACCGTGCCGATCACCGGCTTCTGCTCGGAGAACAACGCGGCAAGTGCGTTGGGCTTCGGTGGACGGACGAATTGCATGCTCAAGTGCTCTCCGAACTGACGGGCCAGGTGGCGAACTCATCGAGGAAAGCGGCCAGGCGCCGGCTAATGGTTTCCGCGAGCTCCCGACCATGCTTCGCCGAGGCGAACGTGGGATCGCCCATCACCCCGGTCCGGGTGCGGTCGGCGAAGCGATCGGGTGCCATGACTGGTCCGGACGCGAGAAGGTCGTCACCTCGATAGGCGGAGTATGACTTCGGAATCTCGCGTACGGCCTTGCCCATGTCGACCGTCTCCGGCTCGAAGGCAAGCATCAGGCTCGTCTCGAGTTCGCAGGCGTGGCCCATCCCGCCAACGGGGCTCAGCCGGCACGCTGCGATGTCAGCCGCCGCCAGTTTCCAGTACGTCACGCCAGCGACTGCCGCCGGCTCGTTTCCGCTGTCACGGATCTGTCGCACGGCGTAGTAGAGCAAGCGATCGTTGCTACCGTGTCCGTTGACAAACACGATCCGGCGAAATCCAGTGCGTAGAATACCCACACCGATCTCGACGAGTAGGTCCTCGAGAAGCCGGTGCGAAATCGATAGCGTGCCGGGAAAGCCGAGGTGGTCGTGTGAAAAGCCATAACGAATGGTCGGGACAACGACGGCGGTCACCGTGGCCGCGAGCCGGTTGACGGCCAGGTCGACCAGGCGCTCGGCGCAAACCGCGTCAGTGGATACCGGCAGGTGTGGTCCATGCTGTTCGATGGAGCCGACCGGCACGACGACGACGGCGTCCTTCATCGCTAATTCTGCCAAGCGTGGGCCCGTCAGGGCGTCCCACCGGAAGCTAGCCATGGGCCATTACCTCTCCGCGAAGCTTAGATAACCGGCGGTGGGCCCGGTCGACTGATACTTCCAACATGTGCAGACCGCCGACTGCCTCGACCGCGAACGATGCGGAGACTGCGCCGCGGAGAATGCTTTCCACAACATCGTCCGTCTCGAGCAACCCAGCACTGAAGCCTCCGCAAAAGGCATCACCAGCGCCCGTGGGGTCCACTGCATGGGTCGGATACGCCGGTAGATGATGCCACGAGCTCACGGCGGGGTCGTACAAATCGACGCCGCTGTCGCCCCTCTTCACCACAACGTGGGAGACGCCGCGCTCGATCAGGCGTCGAGCAGCCTCCGTGACCGATTGCTGGCCGCGGATCACATCGAACTCGTCCTGGCTCGGCAGGAAGGCGGTAATGCCATCCAGCACACTCCCCTCCCAGTACGACGCGAGGTCACCGCCCACCGAGCCGACCGCCTCGATCGAGTCGAGCGTAACGTGACCCGGCATCCGTCCGAGACGAGTTCGAATCTCACGCTGCAGCCCGACTGGCAGCGCAGCCACGTGCACCGATGCGCCATCCGCCAGATGAGGGCTCAGCGCCGGCGTCGCGCGCCGAACGGCAGCATCGAGTTCGGTGAGTCGACCTGACCCGTGCTGATAATGGATCTGACGCTTGCCGTTGGGTTCGTAGAGCACCCACAGATGGACTGACGGTGTCTCGGCACGCGATAGAAACGACACGTCGATGCCAGCCTCCGACAACTGGCCCAGATGCGCGGATGGGTAGTCACTCCCATACCAGGACACCGGGGCGACGCCCTGGCGCCGCCAGAGGTGAGCGCCCAGGGCGGAATAGAGGGCGTTACCACCCGGAATCTGGCGGTCGCAGGTTCCGTCGGGCAACACGACGTCGTCCAGCGTGAAGCCACCGATGGCAAACAGATCGAGGTCGCTCATGCTCGAGTGTACGGTCGTCCGAGGGCGGCTGGAGCGTTGGTCCGACCCACGGCCCCCGCCACGGCGACGATCGTGAGCAGATAGGGCAGGATCAGGAGGAATTGGGACGGAATGCTCACTCCCGCCACCTGAAGCGACAGTTGCAGTGCATCAGCCAGTCCGAACAGGAGCGATGCGAGAAAGGCCCCGACGGCCGTCCAACGGCCGAAGATATTGGCGGCCAGGGCGATAAAGCCTCGGCCCGCCGTCATTGCCTCAACAAAATAGGTGAGCTGACCGAGCGAAAGGACCGTGCCGCCCACGCCCGCCAGCGCGCCACTAACGATGAGTGCCACGTAGCGCGTCTTGACGACATCGATACCCACCGACTCGGCAGCCTCGGGTGACTCCCCGACGGCCTCGAGGTGACGCCCGAACGGCGTCCGCACCAGGCTCAGGTGAGCCGCGACGACCAGCAGTGGCAGGAGCAGCACGAGCGGATTTTGTTGGAACAGCGCCTCTCCGAGGATGGGCAGCTGACTCAGCAGGGGAACCTCGATCGGACCAAGTCCAGCCACCGAGGGCGACACGCCCGGTTGGTTCCAGATGGTGTCGAGGCCGAAACGTGTCAAGCCCAGGGCCAGGACGTTGATCGCCATGCCGGCCACGATCTGATTCGCGCGGAAGGTAACGACCGCCACTGCCAGCAAGAGAGCGACGAGAGCGGCAACTGCCACTCCCCCCAATACCCCGAGCCACGGGTTGCCCGTCAGGTACGAAACGAAGACACCGGCGAATGCGCCGAACAGCATCATGCCTTCGAGCCCGACGTTGATGACACCCGACCGTTCTGCCACGGTGGCGCCCAGAGCCGCATAGCCGATGGGCGCGGCGATACGGAAGGTGGCGGCCAGCAGCAGACCGATGAAGACGGCGATCTCCATCAGCTGCGCCTTCTACGCAGGCGCAGCGACCAGCGATACAGCCGCGCCGTGGGAAGATAGAGCTGGACCGCGACAAAGAAGATCACCAGGCCCTCAATGATCGTGACGATTGACGAGGGCGTCCCAGCGGTGCGCTGCATGACCTGCCCGCCCGTCTGCAGCATCCCGAACAGACCTGCTGCCAGGACCACGCCGCCGGCGCTCACATTGCCGAGCAGCGCGATGGCAATCCCAGTGAATCCGAAACCAGGACTGAAGGAGGACGACATTCGGTAGTTGACGCCGAGAACCTGAATGACGCCCGCCAGCCCGGCGATGGCGCCCGACAGCATCATGGTCATCACGATGGTGCGACCAATCGGCACACCGCCGTAGCGTGCCGCCTCCGGATTGAGCCCGAGCAGCCGAATCGAAAAGCCGGGAACCGTGCGGGAGAACAGGTAGGCAATGGCGGCCGCAACGAGCAGGGCGACCAGCAGCCCGAGATGTAAACGGCCCAGTAACTGACCGCCCGGTTCGACCAGGCCGACGGCTGCCATCGCATCAGAGACCCGGGGCAGGCGATCGGCCTCCGCAATGAGGGCCGTCGCCGGAAGGACGCCCGGCTCCTTCAGCGGGTTCACGATCAGATATTCACTGATGTAGAACGCGACGTACGACAGCATCAGGGTGGTGATCACCTCATTCGCACCAAGCCGTGCCTTGAGGATGCCCGGAATGAACGCGAACGCAGCACCAGCAGCGGCACCGAACAGCATGAGGAGCGGGATGCCGAGCAGCGGCGGCACCCCCCACACCGGCGCGACTGCGGCAGCCACCAGGGCTCCCAGCAGCAGTTGGCCTTCGGCACCGATGTTGAAGAGGCCGCCTCGAAAGCCGACCGCGACGGCCAGACCGGTGAGGATCAAGGGAATGGTGTTGATTAATGTCTCACCGATTCGTCCATCGCTGCCCAGGGCACCGCTCACGAGCGCACCATAGGCAGCGACCGGATCTTGGCCGGTGAGCATCAGGAGCACGCCTCCCGACGCGAGCGCCAAGCCGAGGGCGACGAGCGAGGTGGAGAGGCGACTGTTGCTAAGCACGGGCGCCCGACACCGAGCCGGCCATGGCGGCGCCGAGCTCCTCCTGGCTCACCGCCGTGTTGGCGAATCGTGCATTAATCTGGCCGCGATACATGACGACCAGCCGGTCCGACAGCGCGAGGAGCTCGTCAAGATCAAACGAAACCAAGAGGATCGCGGCACCCCGGTCGCGGGCGGCCACAAGTTGGTCGTAGACGAACTGGGTTGCTCCGATGTCGACTCCACGCGTGGGCTGGGACGCGATCAACAGCCGCGGCGCATCCAGGAGCTCGCGGCCGACCACGATCTTCTGCTGGTTACCGCCGGAGAGATTGGCTGCCGCCGTGTCGGGCGAGGCGGTGACGCCGTAGCGATCCAAGAGCGTCCTCGTCTGGCGATCGATCACCCCGCGGTCGAGCTGCAGCCCCTTCGAGAGCGGCTCCTCGCGGAAGCGACGGAGGATGACATTCGCTCTGAGATCCATCTCCAGGACCAGGCCGCGACTGCGCCGATCCTCAGGGATATAGCCAATCCCACGCCGCATCTGGCCGAGGACGGAGAGGTCCTCGATGGTCTCGCCCAGCCACTCAATGGTTCCGGAGCTCGCCGGGCGCAGGCCGGCCACCACCTCCACCAGTTCAGTCTGGCCGTTGCCGTCGACGCCGGCGACACCCACGATCTCGCCGGCACGCACCTCGAGCTCGACTCCCTGTAGCGCCTGCATGCCGCGGTCGTCGCGGGCCGCCAATGCGTGCGCTGCGAAAACGACGTCGCCTGGCTCATGGGATGGCTTGGCAACATCCAGCAGAACTTCCCGGCCAACCATCATGCGGGCCAGATCCTGAGTCGTCAGACTGGTGGGATCTTTGGTCGCGATGACCCGGCCGCCCCTGAGCACCGTCAGCCGGTCGGCGATTCCCAACGCCTCGGGCAGCTTGTGCGTGATCAGCACGATGGCCGTCCCGTGAGCGCGCAGTTCGACCAGAAAGGCGAACAGTTCCCGGACCTCCGAGGGGGTCAGCACGGCGGTGGGCTCATCGAGGATCAGCACACGCGCCTCACGGCGCAGGACCTTGAGGATCTCCACCTTTTGCTGAGTCGCGACCGTTGTGTCGCGAACTCGAGCCCGAGGATCGACGGCCAGTCCGAAGCGTCGACAGAGCTCTGCCACCTGTTGGTGAGCCGCCGCTTCATCGATGAACAGCCCCGATTGCGGCTCGTCGTTGAGCAGCACGTTCGCCGTGATGCTCAGACTCGGGACGAGCTGAAAATGCTGATGGACCATGCCGATGCCGGCATCGATGGCGGCCCGCGGATCGGCGAGCGGAAGTGGTCGAGCATCGATCTCGACCTGGCCTGCATCCGGCCGCACGAAGCCGGCCAGGATGTTCATCAGGGTGCTCTTCCCGGCCCCATTCTCGCCAAGCAGAGCGTGGACTTTGCCGGGATGGATATCGAGGTCGATCGACGTATTCGCGTGCACCGAACCAAAGTGCTTGCTGATGCCGCGCATGCGGACGAGCGGTCCTTGCGTCGCGCTCGTCCGCGTGTCAGCCGGTGATTGGTCGATCACCATGCGCGGGTCTACTCGCCGCCGGCAGCCGGAGAGAGTGTCACCTCGACCTCTCCACTCTTGAGTTGCTCCTCGAACTCGGCAATTCGGTCCTTCACGGCCTGAGGCACGATGGCGTCCATGCTGTGGAATGGGGCCAGGCCCACACCCCCGTTCTCGATTCCGAACACCGTCACGCCTGCTTCGAATGTCCCATCCGTCACGGATTCGATCGTCTGGAATACCGCAGCGTCGACGTTCTTCAGCATCGAGGTGATGACGTGATCCGGCGCCACGGGGTTCTGATCCGCGTCGACGCCGATCACAAACCGGTCGAGCTCCACGGCAGCCTCGATGACGCCGGTTCCCGTCGGGCCGGCGGCCTGGTAGACGATATCCGCACCGCTGTTGTACATGCTCAGCGCCAACTCCTTGCCCTTCGGAGCGTCCGTGAAGCTGCCAGCGTAGGCGACAAGGACTTCGATGCTTGGATCCACGGCGTGAACTCCCTGCTCGAACCCTTCTTGGAACTTATGGATGAGCGGGACATCGCCGCCGCCGATGAAGCCGACCTTATTCGTCCCGGTCATCTTGGGGATGTCTGCGGAGCCGGCTTCCTGCGTCATGAGTGCCGCGAAGACGCCTGCCAAGAAAGAGCCCTGCTCTTCGCGGAACGTGATCGAGGCCACGTTCGGCTCGTCGACAACCGCATCGATGATCGCAAAGTTGGTGTCCGGATGCTGCGTTGCGACCTCGCGCAGCGCATCCTGCATCAGGAAGCCGACCGCGTACACCAGGTCATAGTCATCTTCGGCGAACCCGGCCATGTTCGGAACATAGTCCGTCTCGGCGCCGGCCTCGACCACATCACCCTGAATGCCCAGTTCGTCCTCGGCCAGCTGAACGCCAGCAGCGGCGAGATCGTTGAATCCCTGGTCACCGAGACCGGCAATACTGGTCGTCAGTCCCACTCTCACATCGGCCTGAGCGACAGAACTGGCCTCCGGGTCAGCCGTCGGCTGGCCTCCGTCAGCGCCTCCCCCAGAGCAAGCGGCCGTGATGACCGCAAGCGTTACCGCCAGGGGTACGCCCTTCGTCCAAAGCTTCCTTGTCGTGGCACGTAGCATCACTGCGGAATCTCCTCGTAGTTGCCGGTCCTGGACCTGCCGGCGCTGTCGACATGGCGGAATAGCTCGACTTGGTAGCGGTACAGGTCGGCGCGGTACCGCAGCTGCGTGTACTCCACGGGATGACCGTCTCGGTCAAGGGTGTGTCGGTGGACGACGAGCAGCAGATCATCCACGCCCAGGTTCAGTAGGCGAGCCTCCTCTTCATCGGCGGTGGTGGCTTCCACCGTCTCTTTGGCCTTCCACAGCTCGATGCCCAGGTCGAGCTCAAGCGTCAGATAGAACGAGTGGTCAGCGAGTCGCGCCGGAGTAAAGAGCCCGCGACCACGCTCGTAGATGCGGCGGGGGAGCTGCGCGCGCATGAGCGCCATCGGAATGTCGTCGGCGAGCATCACGCGCTCGATGCGCAGGACCGGCTCTCCTGACGGAATCATGAGTCGAGCGCTGACTTCTTCGGTGGCAGGCGCCTCGGTCACCTTGACGCTTGCGTAGCTAGGCGCCATCCCGAGGGCCCGCATGTTCTCGCTGAAGCTGGTAAGGGAGCTCTGCGGTTCGAGCTTGCGCCTCTCGGCCACGAAGGTTCCCTTGCCCGGGACGCGGACCACCCGACCCTCGCGCTCTAGTTCGGCGAGAGCCTGCCGGATGGTGATGCGGCTCACCTGAAACTCAGCGCCAAGCTCTTGTTCAGACGTCACGGAGCCGGGAGCAAGCTCCCCCAGCTCTATCCGCCGTGCAAGAACGGACTTCAACTGTCGGTAGAGCGGTACCGGTGAGCGGCGCGAAAGAGCCGTCGACATGCTGGCTGTTATGACAGGTTATCCCCGATGCTGTCAAGCGTATGGGCGAAAACCGTTGCTTCGAGATTTGGCTGGGCTGGATGGGCCCCGGGCTCGCTTGTCTGCCGTACCCGAAGCTCCCCGACAGCGTACGCAGGAGACAGAAGACTGCCGCGGTAATGATCTCTGCGAGGTCAGCCGCGAATCGTGGCGCCGATGAGGACTGCGTCCTCCGTGTCTCGGTTGTGGTAGCTGTGCGGCAGGCGGTCTGGATAGGACGCGGTGTCTCCGGCGTGGAGCTGATGCTCGGTGTCTACGACGCGGAGTTCGACGACGCCGGCAAGGCAGTGGATGAACTCTTCGCCGGAGTGTGCAACGCCTCCTTCGATGGTGCCACCGGGCTTGAGCCGTGCCCGAAACGGGAGGAGGCCGCGCACGGGCTGCTGGGTGAGCAACTGAAGCTCGGCACCCTCATCGTGGGTCGGCATGGCGCGGCCTTCCTCCGGGCGCAGAATCTCGACCGCAGGGCCGATCAAACCGACGACGTCGCTGATCCAGACGCCATAGAACTCTGGCTCAGATCGATCACGGTGCCGGGCGAGTCGATGCCACTGAACATGCCGTTGATCGTAGCGCTCAGGCGTCGCTCGCGGTGGCGGTCGATCGTTCGGTGGTCGTGACGGGCGCTTGGTACGATGAAGACCATGGCGCTCGTTGAGGCGGGGCCATCAGCTGCGAGGCAAGCGAATTCCGATGGCGATCACCCTCACCGAGCATCCGGCGGCACGGCTTTCCGGGCCGGGGCGGCTCGATCGTCCCGCCAAACGCATCGTCTCACTGCTGCCGTCGGCGACCGAAATCGTGGCGGCCCTCGGTCTGGCCGACCGATTGGTGGCGATCACGCATGAATGTGACCATCCCACCGAGACGGCGCACCTGCCACGCCTGACGGCCAACCTGATTGGCGGCCAGGACGGGTCCTCCCGGCAGATCGACGCGGCCGTTCGCGCCGCGCTCAGCGCGGGACACGGTCTCTACCGGCTGGACGCGCCGCGGCTCGCGCGACTCGGCCCCGACCTGATCCTCACCCAGGAGCTGTGCCGGGTCTGCGCCGTCTCCTACTCGACGGTGGTCGACGCCGCACGCCTAGGAGGCGGCGGCGAGAAGCCGCTCGTCGTTTCGTTGGAGCCTCATCGGCTCGAGGATGTCTTCGCGTCGATCGAGCTGGTGGCCGCACTGTGTGGCGAGGAGGATCGCGGCAGCCGTCTGGTTGCCCAGCTACGCGGGCGCCTGACCGATCTACCGCCGCCTACTCGACCTCCGCGCGTGGCGCTCATCGAATGGCTCGAGCCGCTCTTCGCGCCCGGCCACTGGGTTCCCGATCAGGTGGCCGCCGCCGGGGGTCGCTCTGTCTTTGGCCTCCCAGGAGCGCGCTCCGCGGAGGCCACCTGGACCATCCTGGCCGAGGCGAAGCCCGACATCATCGTCCTCGGGCTATGCGGCTTCGACCTTCGGAGGACCATCGCGGAGTGGTCGACCTGGCGGCCGTCGGCAGCTCTTCGCGATACGCCGGCGTGGGCAGACCGCGAAATCTGGGCGATCGATGGCTCAGCCTACGTGTCCCGCCCCGGACCCCGGCTGGTCGACGGCGTGGAGGTCCTTTCCGCCATCTTCCGGGGCCAGCCGGATGCGCGCGCCATTCGCCTGCCGAACGGGTCCGCGACCCGGGACCGGTGAATCCACCGGGTTCAAGGAGTCCACGTCGGGCAGCCTCCGCCTCTCCACCGACCAAGCCGCAGGGAGAGTAGCTTCTCGCCAATCGGGGCGGGTGAGATTAGGGTACCCGCGTGAATCGTCTGCGCTTACTGGTCGTGGACGACGACGCGGGCATTCGCGACGTCGTCCGTGCCTATGCCACGCGCGAGGGCTTCCTCGTCAGCGAGGCCGCCGATGGGCACGACGCGGTTGATCAGGTCGACGCCGAGCGCCCTGACATCGTCATCCTGGATCTGATGGTGCCCGGGATCGATGGATGGGAGCTCTGCCGCCGATGGCGAGCGTCCGGCCGCCTACCGATCATCGTGCTGACCGCGCGCGGCGCGGAATCCGAGCGGATTCTGGGGCTCGGCCTCGGTGCGGATGACTACATGGTCAAGCCGTTCTCGCCGCTCGAGCTGATGGCGCGCGTGCGAACCGTCCTGCGCCGAACCGGTGAGGAGCGACCGATTGGCCCTGAGTACGGGGCCGATACGGTCCTCGACCGCGGTGCGCTGCACATCGACCTGGCGCGGCGGCGCGCGAACTGCCATGGCCGTGACCTCGCGCTGACGCGCCGGCAGCTTGACCTGCTGGCTCGGCTGGTGCGAAATGGCGATCGCGTGTCCACGCGGCTCGAGCTGCTTGAGGTGCTGGGAGACGGACAGGTGGCGGCCACCGACCGCGCCGTGGACCAGCACATGGTCGCCCTGCGCCGCGCGCTGCACATCGCGGGCAGCGGCCTGCACATCGCCAGCGTCCGCGGGCTGGGCTACCGCCTGGAAGGGATGGAGGCGGGCTGATGGGCTCGCTGCGCCGCCGCCTGGCCCTCTCGCATCTCGCGGTCGCGATGGTGGCGGTGGCGGCCGTGGTGCTCGCCGTCACTCTCCTGGCCAACCGAGCGGCCGATGCCTACGTCACGGAGCTTGACGCCCAGATTGCCCGCTTCGAGGAGGAGCGCGGATTCCTGCCGCCTGGCCTCGCGCGCCAGCAGCAGACGCGTTCGGAGCAAGGCGTCGCCACGGGGGAGTTCCGCGGCCAGATCGCGGCGGCGGCGCTCATCGGCGCTGGCGTGGCGGCGGTCATCGCCATCGGTCTCGCGCTATACGTGGGCGGATTGGTCAGCGGCCCGGTGCGTCGGTCGGCGCATGCCGCAAGCCGCGTGGCTGCTGGGGAGCGCCAGCTCGACCTGCCGATGTCCGGCATCCGCGAGTTGGATGAGCTGCGGACCGCCCTCGAGCAGCTTGGTGCGGATCTGGAGGCCGCCGAGGGACAACGGGATCGCCTCGTCGACGATGTGACGCATGAGCTGCGGACGCCGCTGGCCGTGCTGCGCGGTCATGTCGAGGGAATCCGGGACCAGGTCATCCAGCCCGATAGAGCGACGATCGACCGATTGTTGGCTGAGCTGCATCGGCTTGAGCGGCTGGTCGAGGACCTGCGTGCCAGCGCCGAGCTCACGGTGCAGGACCTGATGCGCGGGCCGATTGACCTAGATCGACTGGTGCGCGACGCGGTCGAGCGGCACATGCTAGCGGCGACCGCGGCCGGAATCCGGCTCGAGCACGAAGCGACGAACGCGGCGCCTGTCATGGGCGACGCCGGGCGCCTGGACCAGGTCCTGGACAATCTCGTCGCCAACGCGCTTGCCCACGCGCCACGCGGCAGCTCGATCGCGCTCAGCATCGGTCGGGACGCCAGCCTGGCGCGCGTGGAGGTGCGGGACGATGGCCCCGGCTTGGCACCGGCCGACCAGGCGCTCGTGTTCGAGCGACTCTACCGCGCCGACGAGTCGAGAGACCGGACCAAGGGCGGCGCCGGAATCGGGCTTGCTGTGGCGCGCAGGATCATCGACGCCCATGGTGGCCAGATCGGTGTGAACAGCACGCCTGGCCAAGGCTCGACCTTCTGGTTCACGCTGCCGCTCACCGATTCCTGACACGAGTCTGACGGTCAAATGACCCGAAGTCCCCATGTGGGCGTCATGGTTCGGGTATCTGCCATCGCAACCAGTGACACAGGAAGGAACGAGCATGAACCGCAGGAAGCTCATCCTGCCGCTGACCACCGCGGGCATCGCCAGCATCCTCATCGTCGGGGCCGTGGCCGGGCAGGATCCGGAGGACGAGACCGACGCGCAGGCGCCGTCCGCCGAGACCAGGCAAGGGACCGTCGAAGCGGTGACCGATGTCGACGGTGACGTCGAATACCAGCTGACTGATGCCACCGGCACCATCGAGCTCAGTGTCGGTCCGCCCTGGTTCTGGGGTGAGAATCATCCGCTCGATGGCGTCAGCGGCGACGTGACCGTCACCGGCGAGCTCGACGATGGCACGCCGCCCACGCACGCCAATGCGGCCAGCCGTGCCGATGGCGAGCCGTCGTTCGACGTCTTCACCCTCAACGGCGAGGAGATCCGCGCCGCCGGCAAGCCGCCGTGGACCGGCGGACCAGCCGTGGTCGGCGAATCGCACCCCGGCTACGCCGGTTGGTCACGCGGTCAGGCCGCGTCCGGCGGGGCCGGCGAGGCCGACGACGACTGACGTCCGGCCAGGCCCGACAACGCCAGGTGCCCGCCAGCCGGCCGGGGCCTCCTTCTCGTACCGCTCGATGAGGCGGCCGCAGCCGGGTGTCCAGTTCCCCGCGCCTCTGGGACGTGATGCGCGCGCCGCTGGCGCTCTGCCCGACGGCCGGTGCTGAGACGGCCGTCGTGGATTTCCGCGGTTCCGAATGTCCTATTGATCGCGGCCAATCCTCGGCTCATCCTCATGCAGCAACTCGGGGAAGCCGGCGGCCGTGCCTCAGCGGTGGCTGTACCGCTCTAGTCTGGGTTCGTTGATGGAAACGTGGCTGGTCGCGGCGACTGTGGCACTGGTCGTCTCGACCGTGGGCTTGCTATTCGGCCGTGCGCGGGCCAGCCCGCCTTGGATCCGCATCGCGGCTGTGCTCGTCGCCTTGCTGACCGGTGGATTCCTGATCGTCGCCGGACTGGGCAGTGGAGCGTTCGTCGCCGTCGCGGTCGGAGCACTGATCCTGCGTCTGCCGCGGTACTGGCATGTGACCGGCTTGGTGTTCTTCTCGAGCCTGCTGGTCGCATTCGGCACCTACGCGGCGTACCTGGTGCGCGCTACCTTCCTGCTCGGCGCAGAGCCGCTCGGCGTCGTGCTCGGCACGGTGTTGCTCGTCTTCGAGCTCGTGGCGATGCTGCTGCTGGTGACGAGCGCGTTCGAGATGGTGGACGCGCTGGCCGCCCGACCACCTGCCCTGCCTCAGGCCAGCGAGCCAGCGCGATGGCCGCTCGTCTGCTTGCAGGTCCCCGCCTACAACGAGCCGCCCGAGCTGGTCATCGAGACGCTGCATTCGCTGGTGGCGCTTGACTATCCGGCGCTGCGCGTACAGGTCATTGACAACAACACCACCGAGGAGGCGTTGTGGCGGCCGGTCGAGTTGGAGTGTCAGCGGCTCCGCAGCGCGGGGCACAAGGTCGAATTCGTGCACCTGCCCAGCTGGCCGGGATACAAGGCCGGCGCACTCAACTGGGGGCTGGCGCACCTGGCCGATGATGTCGAGATCATCGGCGTCATCGACGCCGACTACGTCGTCGATCCGCGCTGGCTGCGAGCCACGGTCCCGCACTTCTCCGATGATGCGGTCGCCTTCGTCCAGACCCCGCAGGACTACCGAGCCTGGGAGGAGAGCGGCTTCTATCGCGCCTGCTACGCGGGCTTCGCGCTCTTCTTCAAGATCGGCATGCTCAGCCGCTCGCGCCGCAACGCGATCATCTTCGCCGGCACCATGGGTTTGGTCCGGCGCAGCGCCCTGGAAGAGGTCGGCGGCTGGGACGAGCGGATCATCACCGAGGACGCCGAGGTCTCGCTGCGCATGCTGCAGCGCGGGTGGCGGGCGGTCTACGTGCCGACGGCCTACGGGCGCGGCATCATGCCGCTCAGCTACGAGGGCCTGCGCAAGCAGCGCTTCCGCTGGGCCTTCGGCGGCATCCAGATCCTGCGCCGCCACTGGCGTGCCATCCTGCCCTGGAACCGGCGATCGGGCCTGACGCTGGCCCAGCGCTACGACCACCTGATGGGTGCGCTGTGGTGGTTCAACGACGCCCTGACGCTCGGCTTCTCACTCTTCGTGTTCGCCGCTGCCGTGGGAGCCATCTTCGATCGCCCGTTCGTGGTCCAACGTCTGTCGGGAATCGGCATCGTGCTGCCGTTGGCGTTCGTCGCCTTGAACGTGGGCCGCTATGTGTGGGCCACCCGCGCCGCGACGGGCGCGGGTCTGGGCGTCGCGCTTGGCGCCCTGCGCGTCAACATGAGCCTATCGTGGGTCATCGCGCTGGCATGTCTGCGCGGACTGACCCAGGAGCGTGGCGTCTTTCTGCGGACCCCCAAGTTCCAGGGCGCCCCGGCCATCCGCGAGCTGCGCCTGGTGTGGATGGAGACCGCGATCGCGGCGCTGTCGCTGGCACTGCTGCTCGGCGTGGTGGTCCGCGCCGGCGGTTCACCGGTCAGCCTGGCCCTCGGCGGGCTGCTCGGCTGGTCGCTGCTGATCTACGGCTCGGCCACCTCGTATGCGCTCGCCGACCCGGCACGGCAGCCGATGAGTTCGATGTTGCGCCACAAGGCGCTGCTCGAGCTGCGGCCGCGTCTGAGCCGCGCGGCCAGAGCGCGCGGCACACGGGTTGGTCTGGCTGCTGCGCTGGCCGTGTTCCTGCTGATGGTGGCGGTCGCCACCGAGAGCGGACGGGCTCCGGTCGCCGAGCTCCCCTTCCGGGAGCCACTCGCGCCCCTCGCCGGCGGGGGTGGTGGCCAGAGTGACCCCGATGACCTGCCGCGCTCGACGTCGACGCGGCGCCCGTCGGCGCGGGCCACACCATCACCGACCCTGACCGAGCCACCGGTCGACGCCGACGTCGTCGGTCCCGCCGCTGGCGAGCGTCTCGACACGGGCAGCCCGGCGCCGGCTGCCACACCCACCCCTGCAGTGGATGCCGCCGATCCGCCCGTCGTCGTACCGACGGCACCGCCCGCCGGTCAGCCGACCCCGCCCGCATCGACCCCCGCCCCGCCTGCGGTCGTACCGACACCTCCGCCCGCCGGCCAGCCCTCGCAGCAGCCCACGCCCCCGGTGGCCGCACCGACGCCCCCCGTGGCCGCACCGACGCCCCCCGTGGCCGCACCGACGCCCCCCGTGGCCGCACCGACGCCCCCGCCGCCGGGGCGGCCGTAGCCTGCCCTTGGCGACGAACGTACTCGATCCCACCTCCGGCGCTGAACCGATCTCGTCATTGACAGTCGCACCCGAGCTGGTGCCTTATCGGTCGCGGCGGAACGGGCGCGTGTCCGAGCGACGCCGCTTCTGGGGGCGCCGGCGCAGGTCATCGATAAGCTCCAGGCGGATGCGGCGGCGCAGCCGGCGAGCTACGGCTTCGGCGGCGATCCGCATAGCCCCAGCGGCGGACGCCACTACGGATATCTGGTCTACGCCGGCGGCTACTGACTGGCCGGCTGGCCGCAGCGCGGGGGAGAGCACGTCTCTTCCCCGCACTTGCATCTGATCTGGGCTTGACGGTTCGAACGGGCGCCGTCGTCGGCTCGTATGCCACCATGAGCCAACAACGTCACTTCGCCCAGGAGGATTCCGTGCGTCGCCCAGCGCCTTCCTCGTTATGCCCGTCATCTTGGCGTTATTGCTGTTCCTGATCGATACGGGTGCGGACGGTCAAGCCGCCGAAGAGCACACCGACGTTCACCCCTGCCACGGTGATACAGGACACGTGATCGCACGGGCGGCGCGTCCGGAGTTCGACATCGCGTAGGCCCGGAATTCGGATCCGGGCCGTCGGCATCGGCCCGGATCGTCGCATCGGCGAGCTAGCTGGTGGGAGCAGGCGCAGGTCGCCTTGGCGATCGCGCTCGGCACGCGTGCGCAGCTGCTGATTCTTGACGAGCCGCTCGCGACAGAACGGCCATCAAGAGACCGTCTACGGCGAACCGTGCAGTCACGCGATGTCCTCATCGGCGGCGGACTCCCACGCGTCTCGTGCGTGAATCGGTACAACGACTGACCTCGCGTCTCAGCCCTCTCGGGCGCGCCAATCCAGCCCTACGCGACTCACCCGCTCAGGGAGAGCTCGTCGACCACGAGCGCGGCTTGCGCGTACAGTGATACCATGGTATGGTGATACCGTTCCATCGCAGAGGAGTTCGACGATGACGACCAAAGCCCGCACCCTACGTCTGCCGGTCGACCAGGCGAAGGAGCTCGAGGCGATCGCCGCTGTCGACGAGGTCTCCGTCAACGAGGAGATCCGGCGCGCAATTGCGACGCACATCGAGGCTCGCCGTCAGGATGCGGATTTCCAGAAGCGCCTCCAGGACAGCATCGACCGCAATAAGGAGATCCTCGAGCGCCTCGCTGGGTGA
>Ga0183260_10002320_pt1 | contig 15731 bp, 11 predicted proteins | sample AntDrymUQ4972206_2_FD_129768 | JGI IMG/M metagenome (GOLD analysis project Ga0183260, IMG submission 129768) | Polar desert sand microbial communities from Dry Valleys, Antarctica - metaG UQ497 (22.06) (version 2) (version 2) | ecosystem: Environmental > Terrestrial > Soil > Desert | place...
GCGACGAGACGTACTGGATCCTGGTCGCGAGCCGGCCGATAACCTCAGCAGCATGACCGCCGGGTCGCAGGAGTTCCGCGTCGAACGCGACACGATGGGTGAGGTCGAGGTCCCCGTCGACGCCCTCTACCGCGCACAGACCCAGCGCGCGGTGGACAACTTCCCCATCTCCGGCATGCCGCTGGAGCCGGCGCACGTACGTGCGCTCGGTGCGATAAAGGCGGCGGCGGCACAGGTGAACGGCGAGCTCGGGATGCTGGACGCGGACCTGGCGGCCGCGATCGAGTCCGCGGCCCGCGAGGTCGCTGCGGGGACCCACCACCGCGAGTTCCCGATCGACGTCTTCCAGACCGGGTCGGGCACCTCGTCGAACATGAACGCCAACGAGGTGATCGCCACGCTCGCCAGCCGCAAGCTCGGCCGCGACGTCCACCCCAACGACCACGTCAACGCGAGTCAGTCGAGCAACGACGTCTTCCCCACGTCGATCCACGTCGCGGCCACAGCGGTTGTCGTGACCGACCTGCTGCCCGCGCTCGAGCGACTGCGGGAATCGCTGGCCGTGAAGGCGGACGAGTTCGCCGAGGTGGTGAAGTCCGGCCGCACCCACCTGATGGATGCCACCCCGGTGACGCTCGGCCAGGAGTTCGGCGGCTACGCCGCGCAGGTCGCTGCCGGCATCGCCCGGGTCGAAGCCGCGCTGCCGCGGGTCGCCGAGGTGCCCCTTGGCGGCACCGCCGTCGGCACCGGCATCAACACCCCGCCAGGGTTCTCCGCGCGCGTGTTGGAGGTGCTGGCGTCCGACACCGGCTTGCCGCTGACCGAGGCGGACAACCACTTCGAGGCGCAGGGTGCTCGCGACGGCCTAGTCGAGCTGTCTGGACAGCTACGCACGGTCGCTGTCAGCCTGACCAAGATCTGCAACGACCTACGCTGGATGGGGTCCGGGCCGCGCGCCGGTTTGTCAGAGATCGCGCTGCCGGACCTCCAGCCCGGATCCAGCATCATGCCCGGCAAGGTCAACCCGGTGCTGCCGGAGGCCACGCTGATGGTGTGCGCACAGGTCATCGGCAACGACGCGGCGATCACCGTCGCGGGCGCCTCCGGCAACTTCGAGCTCAACGTCATGCTGCCAGTGATCGCCCGCAACGTCTTGGAGTCGCTGCGGCTGCTCGCCAACACCAGCCGGCTGCTCGCCGAGCGCTGTGTTGACGGGATCACGGCGAACGCCGACCGCTGCCGCGAGTACGCCGAGTCGTCACCGTCGGTCGTCACGCCACTCAACCGCTATCTGGGGTACGAGAACGCCGCCAAGGTGGCCAAGCAAGCGGTCGCCGAGCGCAGGACGATCCGCGAGGTCGTGCTAGAGCAGGGCTACGTCGAACGTGGCGACCTCACCCAGGAACAGCTGGACGAGGCGCTCGACGTGCTGTCAATGACCCGCCGCCCCTGACTCGCTCATGCCAACTTGTCACCTCGTAGCGGCGCTCTGACGCCGTCAGACGGTGACAAGTCGCAAGGGTCAGGAGATCCTGCGGGCGATCAGGTACCGGCCGATGGGCGGCAGCCGCTCGTACTCGGCGCCCGGGTGCCGCTCCTCGGCCCACTGCACGAGGTTGGTCGTCGGCAACCAGCCGATCGAGGTGTCCACGACCGCGTAGTCGACCGCGACTGAGTCGATGCCCTCGTTCGTGCCGGTGAAGTAGACGTCGTGGTCGGCCACCAGCGGCGCGAGCAGGCCGATGTCGGTCTCGACGCTGCTGCCCGCCGGCAGCATCGCCAGCACCTGGTCGGCGTCCACCTCCCGCGGGCTGTCCGCGTACGTGCTCGGCTGCACCAGTCCGCTGACCGGCGCCTGCAGGCACAGCACCAGCGCGACCGCCAGCGCCACCGCGGGAACCTGCTCGGCGTAGCGGCGCATCCACCCGACCTGGCCGGCCCGGCTCCGGACCACCGCGTCGATCATCGCGACGAACAGGATCGGCATCGGCACCAGCGAGTAGTGCAGGTCGGTGCCCCAGTAAAACTCGTTGTCGCTGCCCAGCCGCCACAGCATGGTCGGGAGCACGGCCAGCGCCCACGGCGAGCGCAACGCGAGGAAGCCGGTGATCCCGAACGTGAGCAGCCAGGTCTCCACCTTGACCGGTGGGGAGAACAGCTCGAGCGGCCAGCCCAGCACGGTCGCCACCCGGCTCGACGACCCGTCGTCCGGACCGAGCTGGTCCCAGTAGGCCCAGGCCCCGTCCGGACTGACCGCGGGGATCAGGAGGAACAGGGTGAACAGCAGCGACAGCACGCCAAACGCGGCCAGACCGAGCCCCCATCGCCGCGCACCAGCGAGCGCGACGGCCACGCCGATCGCCGCCACGGTGAGGCCGAGGTCCTCCTTGACAAGCACCAGCGGCGCCGCCCACAGACAGCACGCGCGCCAGCGCTGGCGCAGGTACGCCTCGCCGGCGAGCGCGAGCAGCGGCGCGGCGAAGGCGTACTCGTGCACGTCGAAGTCGATCGCATCCTGCAGCCCGAACGAGAGCGCGTACGCGAGCCCGGTGACCGTACCCGCGACCGGACCGAGCAGGCGGATGCCCACCCGGGTGACCGGAAAGACCGAGAAGGCAACGACCAGCGCCTGGGTGACCAGCAGCGTGACCGGTGACGGTGCCAGCGCCCACAACGGTCCCCACAGCGCGACCACCGGGCTGAAGTGGTCGGCGAGCAGCGTGAAGTCCGGCGCCTTGATGTCGACGACCGGGTAGCCCCGCACGGCATAGCTCTGCGCTGCCTGGGAGAAGATCCCGAGGTCCCAACTGATCACGTCCAGCCGGTCGTAGCGGGCGACCGAGATCGTGGTGTAGACCGAAAAGAAGCTCGCCCAAAGCCCATACGGCACCCACCGCAACCAGCCGGCCGGCGCGGGCTCGCCGCCGGACGAATCTCGAGACATCGCGGTGGTCATGGCGACCACGATGTCGCGAGATCCGTGCCTAGTACCAGTTGTTGGCGATCTTGAAGGAGTTCGCCGAGCACGGCGTGCCATAGCTGAGCCGGATGTACTCCAGGCCCCACTCGATCTGGGTGGCCGGGTTGGTGCGCCAGTCCGGACCGGCGCTGGCCATCTTCTCCGCGGGCAGCGACTGCGGGATCCCGTATGCCCCCGAGGTCGGGTTGGTCGCGGTGTGGTCCCAGTTGCTCTCGCTGATCCAGAGCTGGTCGAGGCACGAGTACTGGACGCTGTCCCAGCCGTAGTCGGGCAGCAGCGACCGGGCGATCTCGCGCGGTCCGGGTTGGGGGGCAACGCGATCGCTGGGCCGCACCGGCCCGCCGGGCCCCCCCTGCTGGGTGCCGGACCGGTCGAAGGCGGGAGCTCCTTGCTCGAGGGCGGGACGGGCCGCGTCCCGGCTCACGCCGGACTCGCCGCCGCGTGCGGTCACGGCCGCAGTCGCGGTGCCCGCGCTGGCGGTGCCCGTGCTGGCGGTCGGGGCGTCGGCCAGGCCTGCCGTCGCGGTGATCCCCGCTCCGGAGGCGACCGCGGTGACGGCGACGGCTGCGACCAGCGGGAGGGCCCGGTTGTGGGCGGTGGGTGCCCGGTGGGCGCCCGGTGGGGCAGCGCGTCGGGACGGCGGCTCGGCCCGGTGGCGGGCGTGGTGGCGACGGCCGGGGGGCACGTCAGACACGGGCGTGTCCTCCGGTCGGATGCGGGGGGTCAGCGGGCGACAATGCCAGCCACGGCCCGCAACATCAAGTCGGCCGCCGCGGGCACCCACAGGCCGGGTGACCGAGGCCACCCGCCCGCACGACTTGTCACCGTGCCACGGCGCTAGAGCACCTTTACGCGGTGACAACTCGGGAGGGAGTTAGACGATTCGCTCGCCTGTCTCGGTGTCGAACAGGTGCACGTCCTCGGAGGCCACGGCCAGCCGGACGGTCTGCCCCGGCTCTAGCCGCTTGCGCGCGTCCACCCGGGCGACCAGGTTCATCGTCTCGCCGCCGTCGGTGTTCATCGTGGCGTAGAGGAACGCGTCCGCGCCCAGCTCCTCGACGACGCCCACGGTGACGGCGAGTCCCTCGTCCTGCTCGCCGACAGCCTTGAACGCCTCTGGTCGCACGCCGATGGTCGCGGTCTTCGCTCCCCCGAGCCGCTCCCTCCTCGCCCGTTCCAGCCGCACCGTCTCGGTGCCGACCTTCACCCCGTCGGACGTCGTGTCGCCGCTGAACAGGTTCATCGCCGGCGACCCGATGAAGCCGGCCACGAACGCGTTGCGCGGCTTGTCGTAGAGGTTGAGCGGGGTGTCCACCTGCTGGAACAGCCCGTCCTTTAGCACGCACACCCGGTCGCCCATCGTCATCGCCTCGACCTGGTCGTGGGTTACATAGACCGTGGTCACGCCGAGCCGCCGCTGGAGCTGGGCGATCTGCGCCCGGGTCGCCACCCGCAGCTTGGCGTCCAGGTTGGACAGCGGCTCGTCCATGAGGAACACCTGAGGCTCACGCACGATTGCGCGACCCATGGCGACGCGCTGCCGCTGCCCCCCGGACAGGGCCTTGGGCTTGCGGTCGGTGTACTGCTCGAGGTCCAGCAGCTTGGCCGCCTCCTGGACCCGCCTGGCCCGCTCCTCCTTGTTCACCCCGGCCATCTTGAGCGCGAAGCCCATGTTGTCCGCGACCGACATGTGCGGGTAGAGCGCGTAGTTCTGGAAGACCATCGCGATGTCGCGGTCCTTGGGCGGCATGTGGGTGACGTCGCGCTCGCCGATGTGGATGGTCCCTTCCGAGACCTCCTCGAGGCCGGCGAGCATTCGCAGCGACGTCGACTTGCCGCAGCCGGACGGTCCGACGAGCACCATGAACTCGCCGTCCTTGATGTCGAGGTCGAGCTTGTCGACCGCCGGGCTGTCGGTGCCCGGGAACTGTCTCGACGCGTTGTCGTAGGTGACCTTTGCCATCGTGGTGCCTTCCCTCCACCGGCAGGTACGTGCCGGACGATCCGTCGTGAGAGGTGGTGCCGTATCGGTCAGTGGTTCTTAGTGAGTCTCCTCAGCCCTTGACCGATCCCGCGGTGAGCCCGCGGACGAAGAAGCGCTGGAGCGAGAAGAACACCAGCAGGGGGACGGTCATAGTGACGAATCCACCCGCTGCGACGAGCTGCCAGCCGAGGTCTCCCAACCGGCCGAGCAGCTGCTGGAGCTGCACGGTGACGACGGCGTTCTCGGTCCCCAGGAACAGCAAGGCCACAAGCAGGTCGTTCCACACCCACAGGAACTGGAAGATGGCGAACGCGGCAAGTGCCGGGACCGACATCGGCACGATGAGGCGCCAAAAGGTCTGGAAGTGCGAGGCGCCGTCGATCTCAGCCGACTCGATGACCGATCGCGGCAAGGTCGTCATGTAGTTGCGCAGGATGTAGATGGCTAGTGGCATGCCGAAGCCGGTGTGCAACAGCCACACCGTCACGAACTGGCCGACGATGTCCAGCCCGTTGCCTCCGAACAGCTCGAGCATCGGCACGAAGGCCACCTGCATCGGCACAACGAGCAGGGACACGATCACCACGAAGATGAAGTCCCTGCCCCAGAACCGCATGAACGTGAACGCGTACGCGGCGAACGCGGCGAACATGATCGGGATGACAGTGGCGGGGATCGTGACCGTCAGAGAGTTGATGAACGCGGTCCCCATGTTGTTGTCGGCGATGGCGCCTTCGAAGTTGGCGATCGTCCAGTCCGTGGCGAACGGCTCTGTGAGCGTGGTCCACCAGCCGGTGGAGTTCGCCTCCTCGGCTCCGCGGAACGAGGTGATGAGCAGACCGAGGGTGGGCACCGTCCAGAGAAAGCAGACGACGATCAAAGCCGCACTGGGCAACCATCCCCCGCGACGCGTGGGGCCTTGGTGGCCGTCAGTTAGTGCCTTGGCCCGTCCACGCCGGCCTGCCGGCGTTGCGGTCCGGGGTGCGGTGGTGGTCATCGGGTTGCCTCCTCTTCCCGAAAGTGCCGCACCTGGTAAATGAGCACCGGGATCACCGCGAGCATCAGCAGCACCACGATCGCCGCTGCGATCCCGTTGTTCCCGAACTGGAAGATCTGCAGGAAGAACTCGAGTCCGATCACGTTCGTGCCGAAGTCGCCACCGGTCATCACGTACACGACGTCGAAGACCTTCATCACCAGAATGAGCACGGTGATGAAGACCGTGATCAGCGTGCCCCGGATCTGTGGGACCACGACACGGAAGAACGTCTGCATCTCGGACGCACCGTCGATGCGGGCGGCCTCGAGGGTCTCCTCGGGCACGCTCTTGATCGCGGCGGACAGGAGCACCATCGAGAAGCCGACCTGAAGCCAGATCAGGATGACCATCAACAGCAGGTCGTTCACGCTGAATGTATCCAGCTGCAGCCAGCTGACCGGGTCGAAGCCCAGCGCGGTCACGATCGCGTTCTGCAGGCCGATCTGGGCATCACCGACCTTCGCGTCGTACACGAACCGCCAGATGGTGGCGGCGCCCACGAACGAGATCGCCATCGGAAGGAAGATCACCGACTTCGACGTCTTCTCCCAGCGGTCGGACAGCTTGTCGGCCAGCACGGCGACCATCAGGCCGAGAGCCACCGTGACGGCGGGAACGATGAGAATCCACAAGAAGTTGTTGAACAACGTCTCCCGGAAGTCAGGGTCCCCGAGCACGTCTTGGTAGTTCTGCAGGCCCACCCAGGTCGTGCTCTCGTCGTCCAGGAAGCTGTAGTAGATGGTCTGGACGGTGGGGTAGATGAGGAACAGCCCGATGAACAGCACCGCCGGCAGGACGAAGACGTACGGCTTCAGCCTGCCCTCGGCCCGTTGCGGCAAGCCCTCGACCGTCATGTTGAGGAAGTAGAACAGCGCCATCGCACCGCCAACGCCCGCAACGATCGCAAGGCCGGCCTGGACCAGCTTGGCGAGGTCATAGAAGGCGATCGCCTGGAAGGCGATGCCCATCAGGTAGACGGTGACGACGAGCCCGACCAGCCCGATCAGCATCCGCTTGGTGTTGGCCTTGCCCAGGTCGGCGGAGCCGCTGGGGCCGTCCGGCCCCTCACCTGTCGCGGTAGCTCGCTCGACCGTGGTGCTCACGGTGCCCTCCTCCGGGGTCGACTCGATCAGCTGGGCCAGCTGTCCTCGATGTCGGCCGTCACCTCTTCGGTGGAGCTATCACCGCTCGTCCACTCCACCATGCCGTCCCAGAATGTGCCGGCGCCCACCTCGGGGGGCATCAGGTCGGAGGCGTCGAACCGGAACGCGTCTGCCTGGCCGGCGATCTCAGCGATCGACGAGATCGTCTCGTTCGGGTAGTTCGCGGCGTCGAACGTCGTGTGTGGCGAGAGGAAGGAACCGGTCTGTGCCCACTCGACGCCGAACTGGTCGCTGGTCAGGAGCTCGGCGACTTGCTGCGCCTCGTCGTCCTCGCCGTTGAACAACGACACCATGTCGCCGGCGCCCAGCACCGCGTTGCCGTCGAAGCCGCCCTCGATCCGGGGGAAGCCGAAGACGATGAAGGTCTCGTCCAGGCTCTTCTGCACGTCTGCCGGGTAGAAGTCGACGACGAAGTTGGCCTGCCGATGCATCATGCACTCCGGCGGGTCCTCGAGCTGCGGGTTGTCGGCGTCCTCGACGTTGGTGTTGAGAATGCCTTCGGGGCCGCCGAGCACGAACCCGTCCTCGAAGACGATCTGCCCGTACGCGTCGAACGCCTCCTGGATCTGCGGGTCGTCGAACGGGATCTCGTGCGCCACCCACTGGTCGTAGACGTCAGGGCCGGCCACCCGCACCACCATCTCCTCGATCCAGTCCGTGCCGAGCCATCCGGTCCCGGCGCCGGCCTCCATGCCGATGCACCACGGGGCGATCCCGTCCGCCTCGATCTCAGCCGACAGGTCGAGCAGCTCCTGGAATGTCGTGGGCTCCTCGTATCCGCCCTGCTCCCAAGCGTCCCTGGGCACCCAGACCAGGCTCTTGACGGCCAGCTTCATCGGAGCGCCGAAGACGGTGCCCTCTCCGTCGGTGACCGAGTCGAGCAGGCCGGGAACAAGCGTCTCGTTCAGCGAGTCGACGTCGAGGTAGTCCTCGACCGGCACCATGTCTCCGTCGGCCGCGATGTCGAGCAGCAGGCCAGGCTGCGGGAAGACGCCAATGTCCGGGGCGTTGCCGGACTGCACGTTCGACTGGATCAGGGTGGTGAAGTCGGCGTTCCCGGTGTACTGGATGTCGATTCCGGACTCCTCCTCGAACGACGCTATGGAAGCCTCGAACGAGTCCTGCTCGGTCCCGGTGAACGCGCCGAAGACCTCGACCACGCCGTCGCCGGTGTCGCTGCCGCCGCCGCCTGAGTCGCTTCCCCCATCGTCGGACTGGAGGCATCCGGCCACCAGCAGTGCACCCACGCCGGCGGTAGCCGCCAGCCTGATCCCGCGTGTCCGTCGCATGGCAGCGCCTCTCTCACTTCGGTAACAGCGGCCGTGCCGCACTATGCCACCGTGCGACCCAGACCACTAGTCGGGTCGGCGGGCGCCTCAGAGCATGGTCGACTCGAGCATCTCGGTGACGAGGGCCGCGATCGGGGAGCGCTCGGACCGGGTGAGCGTGATGTGCGCGAACAACGGGTGCCCCTTCAGCCGCTCGACGACGGCGACCACGCCGTCGTGGCGCCCCACCCGCAGGTTGTCCCGCTGCCCCACGTCGTGGGTGAGGATGACCTTGGAGTTGGCACCGATCCTGGACAGCACCGTCAGCAGCACGTTGCGCTCGAGGCTCTGTGCCTCGTCCACGATGACGAACGAGTCGTGCAGGGACCTGCCCCGGATGTGCGTCAACGGGAGCACCTCGAGCATGCCGCGGTCGAGCAACTCGTCGACCACGTCGCGGTGCGTAACCGCGCCCAGCGTGTCGAACACCGCCTGCGCCCAGGGCGACATCTTCTCCGCCTCGCTGCCCGGCAGGTAGCCGAGCTCCTGCCCACCGACGGCGAACAGGGGCCGAAAGACCACGACCTTGCGGTGCTGGCGCCGCTCCATCACCGCCTCGAGACCGGCGCACAGGGCGAGCGCGGACTTGCCCGTACCTGCCCGGCCCCCCATCGACACGATCCCGACCTCCGGGTCCAGCAGCAGGTCGAGCGCGATCCGCTGCTCCGCCGACCTGCCGCGGATGCCGAACGCGTCCCGGTCTCCGCGCACCAGGCGCACCCGCTTGTCCGGCCCGACCCGCCCCAGTGCGCTCCCCCGCTCGGACAGCAGCACCAGCCCCGTGTGGCAGGGCAGCTCGCGCGGTTCGTCGACGTCGACGACCCCGTCCTCGTACAGCGCGTCGACCAGCTCGCCCCCGACCTCGAGCTCGGCCATCCCGGTCCAGCCGGACTCCGGCGTCAGCTCGGCGCGGTACTCCTCGGCGGCCAGCCCCACCGCGGCCGCCTTGACCCGCAGCGGCAGGTCCTTGGACACCAGCGTGACGTCGCCGCCCTCGGCCGCGAGGTTCTTGGCGACCGACAGGATGCGGGAGTCGTTGTCACCGGCGCGGAAGCCGGCCGGGAGCAGCTGGGAGTCGGTGTGGTTGAGCTCAACCCGCAGCGTGCCGCCGCTCGGCCCCAGCGACACCGGGGCGTCGAGCCGGCCGTGCAACACCCGCAACTCGTCCAGCATCCGCAGCGCCGAGCGGGCAAAGTAGCCGAGCTCGGGATGGTGCCGCTTGGCCTCGAGCTCGGAGACCACCACCACCGGCAGCACCACCTGGTGCTCCTCGAAGCGGGTCAGCGCGGCCGGGTCCGCGAGCAGGACGCTGGTGTCCAGGACGTACGTGCGGTGGGTCAGCTCGAGCACGGGGGCTGCCCCTTCCCGGCCGCGACGCGTCCGGCCGTCCTGCCGACCGTACGACCGGGCCGCGCCGGGCCAGGAGCGACACGCCCGGTCAGGCGCCGAAGCGGCGCTCCCGGGCGGCGTACGACCGGAGCGCGCGGAGCAGGTCGATCCGCCGGAAGTCGGGCCACAGCGCGTCGCAGAAGAAGAACTCGCTGTGCGCGCTCTGCCAGAGCATGAACCCGGACAGCCGCTGCTCGCCGGACGTGCGGATGACCAGGTCGGGATCTGGCTGGCCGGCGGTGTAGAGATGGTCGGCGATGTGCTCGACGTCGAGCACTTCGGCAAGCTCCTCGATCGAGGTGCCCCGCCCGGCGTGCTGCTGCAGCAAGGCGCGCACCGCGTCGGTGAGCTCGCGCCGCCCGCCGTACCCGACCGCGAGGTTGACCGTGGTGCCCTCGACCGCGCGGGTGGCCTCACCCACTTCCTTGAGCCGGCGTGCCGTCGGCGCGGGCAGCAGGTCGAGCGCCCCGATGGGATGGACCCGCCACCGCCCGGTGGCGCCGATCCGGGCCGCGAGGTCCTCGATGATCTCGAGCAGCGGGGTCAGCTCGCGCGCGGGGCGCTGCAGGTTGTCGGTCGACAGCAGGTAGACGGTGACGATCCGCACACCGGCGTCGTCGCACCATCCGAGGAAGTCGAGCAGCCGGTCGGCCCCCGCGCGGTGCCCATCCGCCGTGCCTGCGCCGAACGCCTTCGCCCACCGCCGGTTGCCGTCGATCATCACGCCGACGTGCCTCGGCGCCTGAGCCGGGTCGAGCCGGCGGGCTAGTCGGCGCTCGTAGACGGAGTAGATCGCGTCCCGGGCCGTGCGGCGCAGCCTGCCCCTGACTGCGTGCTGCACTGTGCTCGCCGCCACTACCCTGGATCCCTCCGCCGCTGCGCTCTCAAGGTTACGCCCGTACGCTGTGCCGGTGACGGGAGTCGAGCGGCTCCGCGAGACCGGCGCCGAGATGGGCGAGACGCTGCCCGAGGGCGTCGAGGAGCTGGTCGAGGAGATCAAGCCCCGGCTGCGCGGCTGGCTGCACCTCGGGACAGTGCCGCTAGCACTGGCGGCCGGGATCGTCCTGGTCGTGCTGTCCCCCGCTGGCGCAGCCAAGGCCGGGGCGATCGCGTTCGCGGCGTCATCGGTGCTGTTGTTCACGGTCAGCGCGATCTACCACACCCGGACCTGGCAGGTGCGGACGAACTCGCTGTTGCAGCGGTTCGACCACGCCAGCATCTTCCTGCTCATCGCCGGCACCTACACGCCATTCGCGTTGCTGCTGCTCGACGACCGGAACGCGCAGCTGCTGCTCACGATCGTGTGGGCGGGTGCGCTGGTGGGCGTCGCGTTCAGGGTGCTGTGGGTCAGGGCGCCGCGCTGGCTCTTCCTCCCGGTCTACATCGCGCTCGGGTGGGTGGCCGCCTTCTGGTTCGGCGACTTCAGCGCGTCGGCCGGAGCGGCCGTGCTCACCTTGATGATCGTCGGCGGCGGACTGTACTCGCTCGGTGGTGTGGTCTACGGCCTGCAGCGGCCGGACCCGCTTCCGCGGTGGTTCGGCTTCCACGAGGTCTTCCACTCGCTGACGATCGCCGCGTTCGCGGTGCACTACGTCGGGATCTCGATAATGTCGTACTCGCTGCGCTGACCCGTCGTCAGCGGTCCGTCAGGCGCGGTCGGGGCCCTGGGCCCGTACCTCCTCGACCTTCTCCATCGCGGTCCGCAGGTCGCCCAGCCAGTCATCGGCGTTTCGCTGGACCAGCCGTACGCACCAGCCGACCGCGTCGGCGCGCGAGCGGGCCACGCCGGACTCGACCAGGGTGTCCAGCACCAGCCGCTCCGGCTGCCGGAGCCGGGTCATCACCGGCGCAGCCAGCGACGTGAACATCGCGCGGGTGTCCCCGCACTCTGCCCCCCAAGCCACCTTGCGCCCCGAGCGGTGCTCGAGCTCGCGGGCAATCGCGATCCGGCGCTCGCGAGTGTCCTCGCGGAACGCGCGGATACGGCCCTGCTCGGCCGCCGACCGCTCCTCCGCGGTTTCGGCCGGAGGGTCGGGCGGGGCGAGCACGCCGACCACGACGATCTCGTCCCGGTCGACGGTGACCTCGGGCGCGGCGGTGAACCAGTCGGCGGGCACGCGGCCGGTCAACCAGCCACGAAGTGTTTCTGTTGTTTCCATGTAATCATAATTACATGGAATGCTCATTGGGTCAAACGGGTCCCGAACCCCGTCGGCGCCTGCCCCACCAGCAGCTCGGTGAGCCAGGGCCCCGCCACCCCGGACGCTCCCGCGGGGCCCCGGACCGCCCCGCAGCCGCCGAGGTCCAGGGTGAAGGCCCGCCGCGAGTCTGTGGCATCGGTGAGGACCACTCCGTACCGCACACCCGGCCTCGCCCGGTCGCAGCCCGGTGCCGGGACGAGACGAGCGAGGTAGGCCGCGCGCAGCCGTTCCGCGTCAGCCGGACCGAGGAACGACGACTCGAGGTCGGTCAGGCCCGGGCCGGGGCCCGGCCGCGGATAGCGGCAGACCAAGGCGCCCTCCGCCGGGAGCGGCAGGGGCAGCCCCGGCACCTGTGGATAGGTCGACGTGGTCGTCCGGGTGAAGCGGGCCAGCTGCTCGATCTCGTCCGGGCAGTACACGGGCTCGGCCGCCGCGAAGTCCCGGTCGTCGGCCCGTTCGAGCAGCTCGGTGCCCAGCAGCCCGACCACGTCGGCGAAGGCCGCGCGCCCGTTGACCCCCACCCCCTGCCCGTCGACGATCACGCTCCCGCAGCCGCCGACCCGCAGGTCGACCACGTGCAGGGCGCCATCGAGAGTGCCGACCTGGGCACGAACGGTCCCCTGGCCGGCCGGGAACGACCGGGTGCACACCAGCGGTCCGGTGTCGGCCGTCGTCCATCGGTCCAGGAGGTCGTCGACGCCCTGCGCCACCAGAGTGGTCTGCGGCGCGAACGCGATGGCGTCCAGCTGGCCGTCCACGTCCGGGGCGGGGCAGAACCGCAGCCAGACCGCCTCGGACAGCTCTGAGTCGTACGCGATGTCGGGCGGCTCCGGGACATCGGGGACCTCGGCACACCGGTCCGGGATGGGCTGCTCCACCAAGCGCGCGGCGGCGGACATGGCCTCCCCAGGGGCGCTCGTCGGGTCCTGGCTGACCAGCACCGGGATCGCGACCACCGCGGCCAGCACGCCGACCACTGCTGCGGTGCGCAACCGTCGCCGACGCCGGTAGGCGCCCGCCATGGCTCTGGCCCGGGCCGCCAGCGCGGCGTCGTACCGCGGGTCGGGAACCACGTCGGCAACCCGGCCCAACAGCTCGCCCCCGCGCCGGTCGGAGCCGGCCGCCACCGCCTCCGCCTCGGCGACGAGGGCATCCAGCCGGTCCCGGCTGACGTCGAGCGCTTCGGCGCCGTCCCACGCCGACAGGCCGGGTGACCTGCTCAGGGCGACCGCGGCCCGCTGGTCCGGATCGAGCATCGCCAGCGCCAGGAGGACCCGGGCCCGGAGGTCGTCGAGCGACTCGCGCTCGGGACCGAGCACGTCGGCGACCGACGGCTCGGGGTCAGGCTGCGCCGGCGGTGACCCATCCTCTCGGCCCGTCCTACCGTCTGTCTCGAGGTAAGCGACCACCAGCTCGCGGCGCACGACCGCCTCCGGACCACCTGTGGCCAGGTCGATGCCACCCCACCGCCGCCAGACCCGGGACAGCGCAAGCTCCAGCAGCTCCTGCGCGCGCCAGGCCTCCCCGGTGAGCAGCCAGGCGAGCCGCCACCAGGCGCCGGCACGGGACGCCACCAGCTCGTCGAAGGACGCGGGACCAGACATCGCAGTCAGGGGTTGGCCGGGGCGACGACGGGCCGTTCGGCCGCCGCCGCGAGCCCCCGCGGGTCGGTCACCGGTCGTTCGCAGACGAACCCGCGGCACACGTACGCGGCCGGTCTGCCCGCTACCAGCCCGCGGCCGGCCAGCAGCGCCACCTCGGGCGGGTCCGACAACTGGGGCAGGCTCGCGACGACCACCGCTCCGGGCGAGGCGAGCGACAACGCCGCCCGGTGCAGCTCGATCCGCGCCGGGTCGCCTGCCGCGCCCACGACAGCGACCTGCAACGGGCCGGCGACCAGCGCCTCGGCCACCGCGAGCGTCCATCCCCCGAACCGCGGCGCCTGCCGGGCCAGCCCCGCCGCCGAGGCCACCGCCTGCTCGGCGGCCGTACGGTGGCGTGCCGAGCCGGTGACGGCGGCGAATGCCAGCAGCGCGCACGCGACCGAGGAGACACCGGCCGGGCTGGCGTTGTCGGAGACGTCGCGCGGGCGGACCACCAGCGGATCCGCGTCCGCCGCGGTGTCGTGGAACCCGCCGTCGGCGGCGGCGAACGCGGTCAGCGCTCGGTTCAGCACGGCGTCGGCCGGCGCCAGCCAGCGCGGGTCCCCGGTCGCGCCGAGCAACGCCAGCCACGCCTCGGCGACACAGCCGTGGTCGTCGAGGACGGCGGGGTTGGGACCGGCCACCCCGTCTCGAGACGTCCGCAGCAACCGGCCTTGCTCGTCGGCGTGCAGCGTGCGCAGCAGGTCGCCGGCAACGACGGCGGCGTCGACGTATTCCGGCTCGGCGAGCAGCACGCCCGCCTCAGCCAGCGCCGTGACGGCCAGCCCGTTCCAGGCTGCCACCACCTTGTCGTCGCGGGCCGGTTGGTCCCGGGTCGCCCGAGCCGTCGCGAGCCGCTCCCGCACTGCCGCCCAGCGATCGGCGCTGTCGGGGTCGGCGGGCAGCTGCAGCACCGACGCGCCGTGCTCGAACGTGCCGGTCTCGGTGACGTCGAGGAGGTCGGTGGCCCAGCGACCGTCATCCAGGCCCAGCACATCGGCCAGCTGCTCCGGGGTCCACACGTACGTGGCGCCCTCCACCCCGCCGGTGTCGGCGTCCAGGGCTGAGGCGAAGCCACCCTCCGGCGTACGGAGGTCGCGCAGCAGGAAGTCGGCGGTCTCGCGCGCTACCCGCTCGCCCAACGGGTCGCCGGTCTGCCGCCACCAGTGCAGGTACGCCCGCAGGAGCAGCGCGTTGTCGTACAGCATCTTCTCGAAGTGCGGGACCACCCAGGCGGCGTCGACGCTGTAGCGCGCGAAGCCGCCGGCCAGCTGGTCGTACATCCCGCCGCGAGCCATCGCGTGGAACGTCTGCGAGGCCAGAGCCAGGAACTCGTCGGAGCCGGTGCGCGCCGCGTGCCGGAGCAGGAACTCGCACACCATCGACGGTGGGAACTTCGGGGCGCCGCCGAACCCGCCGTGCACCGGGTCCGCATCGCCCGCGAGTGTGCGGGCGGCCATGTCGAGCTCGTCGGGGCCGAGCGCGGCACCGGGCAGGGCCACTGCCACCGAACGCAGCCGGGTCACGACGTCGACGCCAACCCGGCTCACCTCGTCCCTCCTGGTGCGCCAGGCGTCGCTGATGGCGGCGAGCACCTGCCGGAACGACGGCATCCGATGGCGCGGCTCCGGCGGGAAGTAGGTGCCGGCGAAGAACGGCTCACCGTCCGGGGTCAGCGCGCAGGTCATCGGCCATCCGCCCTGCCCGGTCAGCTGCTGGGTCGCGGCCATGTAGACGGCGTCGACGTCCGGACGTTCCTCGCGGTCGACCTTCACGCCGACGAAGTGCTCGTTGAGGTACGCCGCGGTCTCGGCGTCCTCGAACGACTCGTGCGCCATCACATGGCACCAGTGGCAGGCGGCGTAGCCGACGCTCAGCAGCACCGGCACGTCCCGGCGCCGGGCCTCCGCCAGCGCCTCTTCCCCCCACGGCCACCAGTCGACCGGGTTGCCCGCGTGCTGCAGCAGGTACGGGCTGGTGGCGCCGGCCAGGCGGTTCACGCCC
>Ga0183260_10002321_pt1 | contig 15731 bp, 14 predicted proteins | sample AntDrymUQ4972206_2_FD_129768 | JGI IMG/M metagenome (GOLD analysis project Ga0183260, IMG submission 129768) | Polar desert sand microbial communities from Dry Valleys, Antarctica - metaG UQ497 (22.06) (version 2) (version 2) | ecosystem: Environmental > Terrestrial > Soil > Desert | place...
CACCCGGACGACGAAGTTCTGGGCATGGGAGGCACGATCGCGGTCCACACGAAGAGCAGCGACGAGGTGCGGGTGCTCGTCGTGACCGACGGAAGCTCCACCCAATACCCGGACGACTCGGCCACGCGCGCTCGCAAGGAACAGGAGGCGCTCCGCGCTGCGGCGGAGCTCGGTGTCGTCGACTACGTCCATCTAGGCCTTCCGGACATGCGGCTCGACACGCTGGCGCACGTGGAGGTCAACCGCGTCATCGAGGAGCACGTGCGCGAGCTCGCGCCACAGGTCGTCTACACCGTGCAGCCCGATGTCAACCAGGACCATCGAGTGCTCTTCGACTCTGTGGCGGTCGCCACTCGGCCGACGCCTGGTCAGCCCGTACGTCGCCTGCTCACCTACGCGCCGACCTCGAGCACCGAGTGGACGCCCGCGGCGGTCAACTGGTTCCAACCCAACTGGTACATGGACATCACCGCCACGCTCGAGCGGAAGCTCGCCGCGTTTGTCCACTACGAGACCGAGCGCCGCGAGTATCCGCATCCGCGCAGCGAGCGGGCGATCCGCGCCACCGCGGAGTTCCACGGCACGAGCTCGGGCTTCGAGCTCGCGGAGCCGTTCGTCCTGGTGCGCAGCCTCGAGCCGTTCTAGCGAAGCTGTGGCACGGCTGCCGCAGACTTTGATCGTCCTCGCGCTCCTCGGCGCGACGGCGGCGGCATTCGCGTTCACCGAGCGCGTGAAGCTCGAGAGGAGCCCGATCACCGGAACCAAGGTCGACCGCGTCTTCTCCCCGGTTTGCGAGTGCGCCCGCAACGTCGCCGTCATCTCGTTCGTGCTCCGCAAGAAGGGGACGGTGACCGTTGACATGCTCGACACGGGCGGGAGGCGCGTGCGCAGGCTCGTCCGCGGCCGGGAAGAGCTGAAAGGCCGTGTCTCGTACACCTGGGACGGCCGCGATGACCTCGAGCGGGTCGTCGATGAGGGCGTCTATCGGCCTCGTGTCGAGCTCGAGGAGCGCGGACGCACGATCGTGCTTCCGAACCCGATCCGTGTCGACACGACCGCGCCACGGATCCGGCTCCTCCGCGTGCTCCCTCAGGTCTTCTCGCCGGACGGAGACGGGCGTCGCGACCGCGTCACCGCTCGTTATGAGACCGACGAGCTGGCACGCGCGATGATGCTGGTCGACGGCAGTCGTCGCGTGCTCTCGAAGTTTCGCTCGACCGAGGGGCAGCTGATCTGGTTCGGTCGCGCAAGCGGTCAGCCGGTGCGGCCGGGGACGTACGAGATCCGCCTGCGCGCGTTCGATCGCGCTGGCAACCGCTCCAGCTCGCGGCGGATCATCGCTGTCGTCGCGCGGTACATCGAGCTGACACCCGACCGGATCGAGGTCGTGGCGGGAAAGCGCTTCTCCGTTCGAGTTCTGACCGACGCCGTCTCCTACCGATGGCTCTTCGCCGGGGAGCGCGCGGTTCGCCGGAAGAGAGTCCTCGTCCTGCGCGCCCCGGAGACCCCGGGCTCGTATCGCGTCTACGTCTCGCTTCGTGGACGCTTCGCAGCCAGCGCGGAGGTCATCGTCACCGAGCCAGCTCAGCCCTGAGGCCTGTCCCGAAGTGGCTCAGGGCGCCTGACATATGCGACGCACCACGATGCAGCGTCCTCAGTCGCCCCGATATGCCTGTATATCGGGACTCCTTGTGTCCTTGCCTCGCGGCACGTCTCACATGCCATCCACCGTGACCACTTTCCGGACAGGCCTTTGACGCGGCCGCTCTTCGTCCTCGGCGTCAGCCGCTCCGGCACGACGCTGCTCCGCGTCGTTCTCGACCGCTCACCCGGGATCGCGATCCCGGACGAGTCGTTCTTCATCCCGCTGCTGGCTAGACGGCATCGGGGGGAGGTCGATCGGGAGCGCTTCCTCGGCGACGTCAGCCGTCTGCCGCCGCCGGCCGCCTGGGGCCTCTCGGCAGCAGATGTAGCCGTGCGCCTGCGACCGGGGATGCGCGCCGGCGAGGCGATCGCCGCGATCTTCGAGGCCCAGGCGGCGAAGGAGGGAAAGCCGCGTTGGGGGGACAAGACCCCGATGTACATGCGCCACCTGCCGCTTCTGGAGCGGCTCTTTCCGGGGGCCCAGTACGTCCATCTGATCCGCGACGGCCGCGATGCGGCGCTCTCGTTCCTGCGTATGCCCGAGGGGACGTTCACCCGGACCTGGGCGCATCCCGACACGGCTGCCGAGTTCGCCTGCCTGTGGCGGACGGAGATCGCCGCAGCGCGCGAGCTGGGGAGGCGGGTTGGGCCGTCCCGGTACTTCGAGGTTCGGTACGAGGATCTCGTCACCGAGCTGGAGGTGGTCGTAAAGCGGATCTGCGAGTTCGCCCACCTTCCCTACGAGCGTTCGATGCTCGAGTTCGCCGGCGCAGTCGACGTGTCCGAGAAGCCACACCAACAGCGGCTCCTCGAGCCTCCACGGTCTGGTGTTCGCGATTGGCGGACGCAGATGGCGGCCGAGGACGTAGGCGCGTTCGACGCGATCGCCGGCGACCTGCTCGCTGCGCTCGGGTACGAGCTTTCGAGACCGCCGACACCCTCAGCCGCGCGCCGGACGCTCGCCCTCGCCCGTTATCGCGCGACTCTGGGCGCCTGGAACGCCGCGGTCTCTGCGAACCAGCGCTCGCCGCTCTGGCGGCGCCGCCACCCTCCGCTCACGACGCTCGCTGCACGTCCCGGCCGCGGATAGCCAAGAGCCTTCCGTTCAGCGAGAAGAAGTACGTCTTCTCGGTCGCGATCCCGGGCGAGTACTTCCCGAGCGGGAGCCGCCACATGATCCTCCCGTCGGATGCGCGCACGGCGTACGTTCGCTTCTCGAGGGTCGAGACGAACACGTTCTCGCCGATCAGGACAGGCGCTCCCAGGATCCTGCCCTCGAGCTGGGTGCTCCAGAGCTCGTTTCCGCTGGTCGCCCGGAGCGCGCGGAGGCGGCCGTCGAAGCCGCCGACGAACACGCGACTGTCGGAGACAGCCGGGGTCGTGTAACCGAGGCCTCCCACGCGACCTGTCCAGGCGACGCTGCCGGTCTCGGCGTCGAGAGCCACCACCTTGCCCGAGCGCGCGACCGAGTAGATGCGCTGCCCGTCCGAGGACGGGCTCGCGTAGAAGCTCTCGTAGCGGAAGGTGTCGCGTCTGATGTAGGTCGTCCACAGCTCTCGTCCCGTCTTCCGATCGAGACAGACGAACGAGCCCGCATAGGTGGTGACGCAGACCCGCCCGCCGAAAACCGCGGGGCTTGCGTTGATGCGGCCGCCGGTTCGGTACGCCCAGCGCACGCTTCCGTTGACCGAGCGAACCGCGAAGAGCCGACCGTCGTGGGATCCGAAGTAGACGAGTCCGTCAACGGCGACCGGCGACGACTCGACCTTCCCGGCCGTCTGCACCTGCCAGAGCACGCGTCCTTTTTCACGGTCGAGCGCCGTGACGGTGCCCGCTTGGGAGCTGACGATCACCCGCGGCCCATCGATCGCCGGGCTGGAAGGCAGCGTCCCGCCGACGCGGCGGCGCCACTGCACCTTCCCCGACTCCGCGTCGAGCGCGTAGGTCGCCCCTTCGAAGGTGTTGACGTAGAGGTCGCCCTCGCAGTACGTCGGCGGGAACTCGATGTAGCTGCGAAGTCCGCGGGACCAGAGCGGCTTTCGTGCTGGAAGACCGAGTGGAGCGTCGGGGCGGGCGAGCGAGCGCTGCGGATCGGCCCCGAACGTGCGCCAGCAGCGCTTGTCGTAGGTCGGCTTCGGCGGCTTCGGCTTCGGAGGAGGATTCGGCACCGTGGGGAGCGTGGGGATGGGGATGGAAACGGTCACGTCGTCGAGCTCGGTATCGAGTGCGCCGCGCGGGCGGTCATTCGTGAGCCGGATCGCGAGCAGGAGCCCTCCCAGCGCCATGACGAGCACCGCAAGGCCGAGGATGATCCATTTGAGAGCTCTTCGCATGCGCAGGGGCCTGGCATTCGCGGCCGCAATTCAGTGTGCCAGCACCCGCGGACCTTCCCGAGGCAGCGCTATACCCGCCGCTACCAACGCGAAAACGCCCCACGTCAGCGGATCCTCGAAAAAGCCCGCGTACAGCAGCGAGTGCACGACGAGCACGAGCAGAACCGCCGCGAGCCCCTCGCCGAAAATCCCTTCGCGCTTGGTGAGGAGCCAGAGCGCCCAAGCGCAGGCGCCGAGCAGCCAGAGATACAGGACGAAGCCGATGAGGCCGAGCTCGGCGAGCACGGTCAGCGGCGTCGTATGCGATGCGCTTCGCCGTCCGGTGCGGCGTCCCGCGGCCTCGCCGCTCGCGCGCGGCTGACCGCCGACGCCGACGCCGGCCGCCGGGTTGTCCTGGAAGACGTCGAGCGTGATCGAGATGAGCCGTGAGCGCCCGCTCGTCACATCTCGGGCCGAGCGGCCGTTCACCGCGTCCGCGGCGACGGCTGCGGCCGCCAGCGTCGCCACGAGAGCGCAGGCGACAAGGGCGATCCGGAGCCGGCGGTTGGCGCCTAGGAGGGCGATCGCGAAGGTCACGACGAACAGGGCGACGAAGCTCGACTGCGAGTACGAGTAGAAGAGCCCCGCGAAGAGCACCGCGATCAGAACCGCTATCGCCGCCCACTCCGCGGGCCGTCCGCGGCGTAGCCAGAGAACGACGAGCAGCACCGCGATGGGCACGACGAGATACCGCCCGTAGAGGCTCGGATCCTTGAATAGCGATGTGACCCGGAAGAAGCTCGTGTACGCGTTCGCGACCTCGAGATCGCGGGCGAAGAAGAGGGTGCGCGTCTGCACCTGCCACACGCCGATCGCCGCGAACATGACACCGAGGCCGACGAGCGTCACGAGCAAGGCTTTCGGCAGCCAGTCGGCGAAAGGTGAGCGCGCGACGACCGCGAGCCCTGCGACGAACGGAAAGACGAAGAAGGCGAGGACGACGCCTCCCTCGCGCTCGTCCTGCGTCCAGACAAACGAGACCGCGGTGAAAGCGACGAAGGCCGAGACGGGGAGCGCGAGCAAGAGCGGTGGAGGCGTCAACTGCGTGCCCCGGATCGTCCTGTACGCGAGCGCGAGCCCGGAGGAGGCGAGCACGAGGTAGAGGGGGAGGAGCAGGAACGCCTCCTCGGCTCCGACCTGAACAGGGATTCGAAAGGGCGCCGCCACGAGCAGAGCAACAGGGACCGCGGCCGGGTACCGCACGAGTGGGATGGCGCCGAGGGCGATTGCCGCGATGCCCACGGCAACGAGGACCACCCCCGCAGGATCGTTGAACAGCGTCGCGAGATCCTCGTCGCCGGCCAGCGAGCGGACGATGCCGAGGGTGGCTGCCCCCAGAAGCGCGAGTCCGAGAAGCGGAAGCGCGCGTCCGCGCGGCACGAGCACGAGCACCGACGCGAGCGCGCCAGCCAACGCGCAGACCTGGGCGGCGTCCGTGTGCTCCAATGCCTACGCGCCTACGACGTCGACCGCCCGATAGCCGAGTCGTCGCTCGATCTCCGCTACGAGCGGAAGGATTCGCTCGACTGCCTCGGGGTTCTGCCTACGCCACTTGTCCGGCTCGGGATCGGTGAGCGTCGTCCTCGCGGGCCTGCGGGCGAGCGCCTCCGCTTCCGCGTGCGCCTTCTCGACGAAGTCCAGGCCCAGCTGCCGGTACAGGCGCTGGAGCTCCGAGACCGGATCGGCGAGGAGATCCTCGTAGGCGACCTCGATCCAGCGAGCAGGCTCGATCCGGCCGCGCGCCGCGAGCGCCGCCTCGTTGCACGCGAGGTACTGCTGCGCGCAGATCTCCTCGAGCGATGCGGATCGCAGCTCCCGCCAACCGGGCACGAGGACGAGGCTCCAGAGGTTCCCGTTCAGCGGGCCGAGGCCGCTCAGCGGCTCGGGGAGCCGGTACTTCACGAACCTGGGCCGAGCCCTCCACGCCTCCATCAGCGAGCTCACGTTGTCCGCCGCCCGCCGGCGCAGGAAGACGAACGTCGCGCCGGGAAGCAGCGCCTCCAGATACGGGATGCGAAGGCAGCTCGCCGGGGTCTTGTCGACAAAGCGCCGACCGCGCGTCCACCAGCGAATCGCGAGCCGGACGTACTCGCGCTCGCGCTCGCTGACGTCGCTTCGGCCGAGCGCATCGGAGTCCCAGCCTCGATCACGGGGATGGTGGAACTCGTCCCAGAGGATGTGCCCCTCGCTCTGCACGGAGCGGAGCTCGGGGCTTCGCAGGAGCGCCTCGAGCAGGAGGCCCGTGCCCGAGCGCGGACAGCCGAGGATGAGGATCGGGCTACGTGGCGGAGGCGCCGCCGGGAGCACGGCGGACAGAGGTCGGGCGAGACGCGGGCCGCTCCGGCGGATGCGCCAGACGAAGCGGCGCGCCCCGAACAGCCGGTTCGACCGCATGCGCATGATCCTAGACGGACTCGCGTGCACGGCAGCAGTCGAGTGAGGTCTCAACGGCTGGTTGAATAGCGCGGTGCTCGACGGCCTCCAGCGCGCCCTGGTTCTCGCGCCGCACACCGACGACGGCGAGCTCGGCTGCGGCGGGACGATGGCGAGGCTCGTCGACGGGGGCTGCGAGGTGCGGTACGTCGCGTTCTCGATCGCCACCCGCTCACTGCCGCCGGGCTTCGAGCCGGACACTCTCGCGCGCGAGGTTCGCGAGGCGACGGCCGAGATCGGCATCCCCGAGGAGTGCCTGACCGTTCACGACTTCGACGTGCGCACCTTTCCCGAGCGCCGCCAGGACATCCTCGAGCTGCTTGTCGCGCTCTGGGAGGAGTGGCGGCCGGAGATCGTCTTCCAGCCCTCGCATCACGACGTTCACCAGGATCACCAGACGATCGCCCAGGAAGGGTTGCGGGCCTTCAAGCGGACGACGATCCTCGGCTACGAGGTGCCCTGGAACAACTTCGACTTCTCGTACGGGGCGTACATCAGCCTCGAGAAGCGCCACATCGAGAGAAAGGTGGCCGCACTCTCTCGCTATGCCTCACAGCAGCACCGCCGGTATGCCGATCCCGAATACGTCTGGAACCTCGCCCGCGTCCACGGCGTGAACGTGAACCGCGAGTACGCGGAATGCTTCCAGGTGTACCGGATCGTCGCCTGAGCGAGGGCCGTTGTCCGGTGGTTCTCGAGTAGAGGCGCTCCTGCCTTGTTCTGACGAAGAGGCCAGCCACCGGCGATGTGGCGTGCGTTGACCGACGATCGGTCAAATGGCGTCACGACGTGTGTCCTCCGACTCTGCGAATGCTCCTCTGAACAATCTCCAATTGCTAAACCTGGTGCACAGAAGAGCCTCCGGTTCGGCGTAGCTGGCGTCGAATCGGGGGCCGCGGGTGACCTAGCTACAGAATCGAGTGCATGAACATAGTGTCCGAACGCGTTGCCGCGCTCGATGCACCTCAGGCTTCGCGACCTGGGACTGTTTGCGGTGATCCGGACCTCGCTCACTTCATCCGGACAATGAGCTTGGTTGTCCCAGGCAGGAACTCGGAGGATACTCCGACTGCGATCTCGGCGAGAGGTGCCGATGCGCTAGTAGCTCACAGCGAATTGATATCGCGACTGCGCGACAGATCGCCAGAAATCACGGTTGGCCCTCTCGCCTTCGACCGGCAGTATTGGATCGCCACCGGCCGCCCCCCGCATCTGCCAGCACGCTCTGGCGTACTCGATCAGTCTAAGTTTGTGGAAACCCCTGCGAGTGAAGAAGTTGCTGCCAGTACAAAGCCATTTGGGATGGGCTTGTACACGTCGACCGGAGTTTTTGGGACTCTCGGCATGTGGTCGTGCTATCTGGAGCTCAATAAGGGGTCGACCCTTTTCCCAACACCATGGACGATTTGGCGTGTGAGCGCGAGGCCCCCTGCGCGCGTTATCGAAATATCCTCAGCTGCGGAATGGGTAGAGTTCGCATCTAGCGCCCATCGCGTCGAAGGCGGACTCCTTTACCCTAACTGGTCGCTCATCGCCGATCGATGGGATGGAGTTCATGTGACGGCCCGCGCCGCGGCGGCCATCCAGGGCATGATCTTCATGGTCGATGGACATCTCATAGCGCCTTCGTACTGGGATACCGAGGCCACCTTTTGGTTGCGTTGGGTGTTCGACACCATCGAGTTCGTTGACGAAGTGAATGGGTAGTCACCGAGCCGCGGTGCGCGGGAGGAAGGGCTGGGGCGCGGCTTCACAACTCCGCTGCTCGTTCGGCCGCGCTAGCTTCCCACCGTGTCCGAACTGACTCGTCGCGGGCTCCTGGCGCGGGCAGGCCTCGCGGCGGGCGCTCTCGCCGTCGGCCGGCCGGAGCTCGCCGAGGCAAGCGATGCGGCGCCCGATCTCCGCGATTGGGGCTCGGTCCGCTCGCAGTTCGAGCTGCAGCCCGGTCGGATCCATCTCACCTCCTTCCTGCTTGCCACTCATCCGCGGCCGGTACGCGATGCGATCACCGCTCACCGGCAACGGCTCGATGCGAACCCCGTCGAGTACCTGCACGGTCCCGGTGACGCACTGAGCGCCGCGGCGCGGGAGGCGGCGGGTCGCTTCCTGGGAGCCCCGGCGTCCGAAGTGGCGCTCACGGACTCGACCACGATGGGCCTTGGCCTCCTCTACACGCGTCTCGCGCTGCGCCCGGAGGACGAGGTACTCACCACGGAGCACGACTTCTATGCGACTCACGAGTCGCTCCGGCTCTCGGGCGCGCGCGTCCGACGCATCGCGCTCCACGGTGACCCGCGCCGAGCGTCGGAGGACGAGATCGTGAGCCGCGTGCTGCGAGCGGTCACGGGGCGGACGCGGGTGGTCGCGTTGACGTGGGTCCACTCGAGCACGGGCGTCCGGCTGCCGGTGCGAACGATCGCGCAGGCGCTACCGGAACGCGTGCTCGTCTGCATCGACGGCGTGCACGGCTTCGGCGCGAATGCCGCGAACGTCAGCGACCTCGCCTGCGACGCCTTCGTCTCCGGCTGCCACAAGTGGCTCTATGGCCCTCGAGGGACCGGCGTGTTGTGGGCGAACGAACGCGTGCGAGAGCTCATGCGACCGGCGATCCCGTCCTTCGACGGCTCCAGCTACGGCGCCTGGGTCGCGGGCGGCGCGCCGAGCGGCATCCCCGATGGGCCGACCCTCACGCCCGGCGGGTTCCACTCTTTCGAGCACCGCTGGGCGCTTCCGGAGGCGTTCGCCCTCCACGAAGGGATCGGCCGCGAGCGCGTCGAGGAGCGAATCCGCGGCCTTTCGTCACGCCTGAAGGCTCGGCTCGCCGAGGTGCGCGGCGTGCGGCTGCGAACGCCGCAGTCGCCCGGGCTTTCCGCCGGACTCGTCTGCTTCGAGGTCGCCGGCCGCGACCCGTCCGAGGTCGTCGCGCACCTCGCGTCGCGGCGGATCGTCGCGAGCGTCACGCCCTACGCATTGCGCTACGTCCGGCTCGGGCCGGGGATCGTGAACACGCCCGAGCACGTGGACGCGGCGGTGATGGCGGTCGCGTCTCTCAGATGATTAGCGCGCCGGCCGTAGCCGCGCGCCGATCGCGCGGCGCTCGGAGGGCAGGTAGAAGCCGACGAAGGCGAGCGCGAGCGGATACGCCAGCGCAAGTACGAAGGAGATCGCGAGATTCGCGTTGAGCAGCTTTCCCGCGACGACGAGCACGATACCGACTGCGGCCGCGGTCGCGACGCGCCGCCACTGGTACGGCACCGGGTAGATCCGCTGCGCCCACCAGGCCATGCCGGCGAACATCGTCGCGTAGGCGGCGATCGTCGCGACGGCCGCGCCCATCATTCCGTAGCGCGGGATCAGGATCAGGTTCAGCGCGACGTTGACCACGGCGGCGGCGCCGGTCACGACCCAGTTGAACTGCGTGCGCCGCGCGCGTCCCACGCCGATGACGACGACGATGTAGGCGCCGAAAGCTACGGCGGCGAACGCGAGCGGCCCGACGACCCGCGAGGACTCGGCGAACGCGGGCGCAGCGATCCAGTCCACGATCCACGGGGAGAGCAGCGCGAGCCCGGTGGCGACCCAGGTCGTCAGGAGCACCAGATACGTGAGCACGTACGCATACGTGCGGCGAGCTTCGCGCTCGTCCTCGATCGAGTATGCGAACGCGGGCCACGCGAGACGAAACGCGGTCAGGAGGAGCACCATCGCCGACGCGATCCGGACGCCGACGGAGTACAGGCCGACCTCGGTCGTGTCCGCGAGCCGCACGAGAAAGAGCCGGTCGCTGAAGTTCGTGACCCACAGAAACAGCGCGGTCGGGATGAGCGGCACGCCGAACCGGTTCATCTCCCGCAGGAGGCTCCTGTCGAACTGGAGCCCGAGCTGCTCGCGCCGGTAGCCGACGAGCGTGGCGTACACGATGAGTGTTCCGATGAAGTTCCCGACGATGACGCCGATCGGGCCCTGGTCGAGCGAGACGACGAGAAGCAGAGTCGCGCCGATCGTGAGCAGGATGTTCGCGAGGCTGGCCGTCACGAAGGCGACCGATCGCTCCTCCACGCGGAAGAGGGACGTGAGCTGCTCGTAGTTCATCCCCGCCCAGAGGCCGACGAAGGACGCCATGACGAGCTCGGAGTCGTCCGCTGAGCCGAAGAGCAAATCGGCGATCGTTTCCGACAGTAAGAGGCCGGCGACGAGGCCCGCCGTGGCCATGGCCATCGTGAACCAGAAGGACGTGCGGAGCACGAGGCGCCGGTGCTCGGGCGCGGACGAATCGAAGTAGAAGCGGAAGAACGCGGCGTGGATCCCCATCCGCAGGACGATTCCAATGACCGTGGTAAGCGCGATGAGCGTCTCGACCTTCCCGTAGTCGGACGGGGAGAGGTAGCGCGTGTACAGGGGCAGCAGGAGAACCGCGAGGATCCGCGAGACGAGGCCGCCGAGTCCGTAGATCGCGGAGTGCCTGCCGAGCCGCCTGAGCTCTGCGCCGAGAGCCATCTCAGAGTCGAGCGTAAAGCGCCAGCAGGCGGTCGGTGACGCGCTCTATGTCATGGACCTGCTCGACGTATGCGCGCGACGCCTCCCCGATGCGGCGGCGCTCCTCAACGTCTGCCACGAGCGGTTCGAGGCGCTGGCGGAGGTTGGCCTTCGTCGCGCTCACGATCGGAATGCGCGTCTCGAACGCCTCCTCGCTGCGTGCCACCGCCTCCTCGTGCAGAAACGTCACCACCGGCTTCGCGAGCGCCATGCACTCGATAGCAAAAAGCCCGTACCAGCCCGCGTTCAGCTGGTCGATGACGATGTCGGCCTCGCGGTAGCGCTCGAACGCCTCGTCGTGATGGAGGCCCTCGACGAGGACGAGGTCGGCGTCGAGCCCCTCGCACGCGGCGAGCACGTGCTCGGTTCCCTTGCGGCGTCGCGACGACGGCGCATGGAGGATCACGGGCCTCGTGCGATCGGTGGCGGGGAACGCTGGCTCGATCGCCGCAACGTCGATCCCCGGCGGGATCACATCGGCCTCGGGCACCCAGCGGATCGCATCGTAGGAGCCGACGAGCTGGGCGCCGGCTTTCTTGCCGAACGCGAGCTCGGCCGGGCTCTTGCCGCGGATGTCGGACCCGAGGTAGTGCATGACCGACTTCTTGCGGAGCGCTCGCAGGATCGGGAACTGCACCGACTGCGGAACGAGCGTGAGGCCGAAGTAGAAGTGGAAGACGTCGGTGGTCGGGAGGAGGTCGAGGAGCGCGCGCCCCTGCGTGACCTGTCTGCGAACGAAACCGCCGCTCCGTTCGAGCGAGCGGTCGGCCTCCGGGTGCAGCCTGTAGCGGTTGAACACGACCAGTTGGGCGTCGACGCCGCGAGCTCGCAGCGCCTGGACGTTCGCCCACGGAACGCCCGCGGTGTTGACCGGGCAATGGACGACACGAAGCAACTCGGTGTCAGACACCGAATCGTGTCAAGGGAGTTTCGTGCCGAGATTGCGAAAGTCTCTCAACAGGCTGTGAGAGTGCCGATCCAGCGCCACGAGCGGTGTGAACCTCACGATCGCCCGATAAAGACCGGCCGACGCCGGACACGTACGCGGGGGGCGCATCCGCCGGAGTGTCTGACACTGAGGTTCGGGTTCTCACGTGAGGTCGATGTCGTCTTCGGCGAGCTGGGCGAGCCGGCGTGCCTTGTCGGCTTCGAGCATCGCCCGCATCGTCTGTCCCATCGTCTCGCCCGGATAGACCCAGATCGCCGGATGGACGAGGATCTGGAGCCATGGAAACGCGCCCGCGCGCAGCTCCTCGTGAGGGCAGCCCGACCGCCAGCGCTGGTTCGAGTCGGAGCGGTACGTCGGTGGCGTGAAATAACGCTTGCCGTAGGCGTTCGCTGCGTCGGGGATCTCGTCAGACGCGTACTCGGGCCTCGGGTTGTGCCAGGAGACGACCGGGTCGAAGCGCTCGTCGAGGACGACGTTCGGGTGCACGGCGTGCAGGCCGACGCGATGTCCGAGCTCACGAATGCGCGCGATGGCCGACACGCCTTCCGGCGACACGAGGTTGTAGAAGACGGACTCGGTCATGAGCAGGTAGGTGGCCTGCACCCCGAGCTCCGCTTCGAGCTCTGCCATCGTGACCGCCGCCTCCAGCGAGAGGTCGATGTCGTGGCGGAGGAAGAGGTCTCCGTGCTCCGGCCCGGTGCCAAACTGCGCGAAGCGATAGCCACCTGCGTAGGCCGCCTCGAGGATCTCTCGGTAGTGCTCCAGGTCGAACGAGCAGGTCATCGCCGGGCGAGCACCCAGTGAAACGCGACTGCGCTCTCGGGCTCTTGCATCTGCGCGAGCTCGTCGCGCAGCAGCTCGAATCCGGCGCCCGAGAGCATTCGGCGGGTCGTCTCGGGCGGAAAGCTGGAGAAGAACATCGTCGTCCCGAGCCAGTCTCCCGTCCACGACCCGGTGTCGCTCGTGCCGAAGGCAGCGAGGAGGAGCCCATCCGGTACGAGCCACGAGCGGATGCTCTCGAAGAGGCCGGCGAGTAGATCGCGCGGAGTGTGGTTGAAGGAGTAGAAGGCGGCGACTGCTTCGAACTGCGCGGGCTCGAGCTCTAACGCCGTGAAGTCGGCGTGGATGAACTCGGCGTCGGGGACGTTCGCACGGGCGCGTGAGATCTGCTCCCCGGAGATGTCGACGCCGGTGACGCGAAAGCGCTCGGCGAGTAGGAGCGTGTCCGGCACTCCCGCGCCGCAGCCGAGCTCGAGGATCCGTGCGCCGTCCCCCAGCCGGGAGGTCAGGGCTTCGCTCCACTCGCGCCGAGGCCCGTCCACGATCTGATCTCTCCATTCGAGGAAGTGGTCGCCGATGACGTCATAGCCGCGCTCGACGATTTGCGTTCTCAGATCGGTCACGTCATCACCTCGACGGCCAGCAGCCCAGCAGCGTGGTCGGCGCGTCGCACGGCCTCTTCTGGAGTTTCCCCGACCGCGATCACGTAGCCGCGCCGGTCGCCGTCACGGCGTACGGGCCGAATTGTCTCGCCGACTTCGAGATAGGTGTCGGCCTGAACGACACCCTCGGCGTCGCGGACAGGATCGAGGCTTCCGATCGACACGACCCGGCCGGTCGACAGCGGGCCAGGGTCGGCGGTGAAGAAGCGGATGGCGAGCGGCTGGGAGAACTGCGGGAGCGCATGCTCGTCGCCGACCTCCTCGCCAAGTGCCTGGCGAAGCGCGATCTCGACGAGGTCGACGCCGACCGCGTGGCGGACGAGGTCGGCCATCTGCCCACCTGGGATGCGCGCCGCGACCTCGACCACCGCGACATCTCCCTCCGGCGACGCGATGAGCTGCGGGAAAGCGATCCCGTCCCGCAGCCCAAGTGCCCGCACGGAGTCGACGGCGATGTGCTCGGCTTGCTCGAGCTGGTCGGCGGGGATCGACGGAGGGTAGACGTGCATCCAGCCGACTCCGAAACCGATCCCCGGAGGCCGGAGCCGGTCGGACAGCGTCAGCAATGTTGTCTCTCCGCCCCGCGCGATCACGATCCCGTTCATCTCGATGCCGTCCACGAACGCCTCGACCAACGCCTCGTGCGTCGGCGACTCGTTCAGCGCCTCCTCGAGATCTCGTTCGAGGTCCTCGACGCTCTCCACGCGAAACACAGCGCGTTGCCCACCCGAGTCGACAGGCTTGAGAACGGCTGGGAGCCCGGACGCCTCGAGTGCCTGCGGCGCATTCTCGGCCGAGCGAATGGCAGCGAACAGCGGCTGCGGAACCCCCGCGTCGGCGAGCGCGGCCCGCATCGCCAGCTTGTGGGTCATCCGGTGAGCGGTGTCGATCCCGATCCCGGCGAGCCCGAGCTCGTCCGCCACCGCGGCCACGACCGGTACGGCGCGGTCGGCCGAGACGGTCAGCACGCCGTCGACCCGATGACGCCGACCGACCTCGGTTACAGCTGGGACGTCCCTGAAGTCGACGACCTCGGCGATGTCGGCCGAGCGAAGACCAGGCGCCTGCGGGTTGCGGTCGACCGCGACGACCCTCAGGTCTCGTGCGCGCGCCTGCTCGATCGCACGGCGCTGGTGGCGACCCGCGCCGACGAAGAGGACGGTCTTCACGGCCGCCGATGCTAACGACGCCAAGTAGCAGACTGTTACTTGGCGGTCTCTCCGGCTTGCTGACCGACGGTGACGTTACGAAAGGTGGACAAAGAGCCCGGTGTCTGTCACCTGCGGTGACTCTGTCACCCGCTTATCCTTTGTCACCCGCTTCTCGTCGTCTAGGAAGGTGGCAGGAGCCAGGGCGAGAAGCGATTCCAGCGCGCGATGTGACAGCCGTTCATCAGGTTGAAGCTCGCCCACACGCGCCGCTCGTCGATGACGCCGATGACGCGAGCGCGATCCGGGCCGCCGTAGATCTCGGTGCAGACCGCCCTGCGCGGAACAGGCATGAAAAGCATTCGTCCGCCGGCGGCGAGCCTGCGACAGGCTTCGCCCGGCCTTGCGAGCGTTCCTCCGGCAGGGTCACAGCGGAGGGTCCACGTCTTCTGCTCGGCCGAGCTCTCCCCATTGGGCCAGTACGTGACCTTCAGAGCGGTGACCGATGATGTCGCCGCCGATCCGGTCGCAGCCACGAGAAGTGCGGCGGTAAGCACGAGCAGTGCGATTCCGCGCATACGGCCAAGGTACCTGTCCCCTTCCTCACTAGACTCGCCGCGTGTCCCTGAGCGGCAAGCGGGTTCTCATCACGGGCGGCGCCGGTTTCATCGGCACCACGCTCGCGCGCCGGCTGGTGGACGAGAACGAGATCGTCGCGGTCGACAACCTTCACCGCGACTCGCTCGGCGGGACGAGCCTCGCGGAGCACCCGAACTTCCACTTCGTCCAGGGAGACGTGCTCGACGACGAGCGCCTCCGGGAGCACTTCGCGGGAGCGACTCACATCGTTCACTGCGCCGGAATCGCGGGCGTGGACACCGTTCTCGAGAGCCCGGTGCGGACGATGCGCGTCAACGTCATCGGCACCTACAACGTGCTCGAGGCCGCGCTCGCGGCGGGAGATACGGTCGAGCGCCTGGTCGACTTCTCGACGAGCGAGGTGTTTGGCCAGCACGCGTTCAACGTGCAGGAGGCGCATGTCACCACGATCGGATCGGTCGGCGAGGCGCGGTGGACGTACGCCGTGTCGAAGCTCGCGGGCGAGCACATGGCGCACGCCTACCACGCCGAGTTCGGCCTTCCGACCACGTCCGTGCGCCCGTTCAACGTCTACGGGCCCGGCCAGATCGGTGGGGGAGCTATCCGC
>Ga0183260_10002322_pt1 | contig 15728 bp, 7 predicted proteins | sample AntDrymUQ4972206_2_FD_129768 | JGI IMG/M metagenome (GOLD analysis project Ga0183260, IMG submission 129768) | Polar desert sand microbial communities from Dry Valleys, Antarctica - metaG UQ497 (22.06) (version 2) (version 2) | ecosystem: Environmental > Terrestrial > Soil > Desert | place...
CCGCCCGACCGGCTGGCCGGAGTCCTTCTGCCATTGCGTGATGAGCTGCTCAAGGCGCGCCTTGGTCTTCGGCGGCTTCGGCTGGCGCGAATCGGTCACGCTCGCCCGACAGCGACCCGATCGACATCCAACTCATCCGTCAGCGCCTGCGCCACCGCCTCCGTGAGCAGTCCCTCCTCGCGCCCGTGGCGGATCGCCTGCTCGAGCAGGTCAGTCGCCATGTGAGCTGCAGCGCATTCTCTGATCGCCCGTTCCAGGGTCACGACAGGAACACCCTCGATCTCGGTCACATCGTGGTGAGGGAGATCCTCGCGATGCAGCTCGTATGCAGCGGGTACCTCGCGCTGGACGCGATGCGCCTGCGGAACAGTGATGTGGATCTTGGCCGGGTTGACATCGCCGACTTCCCAGAGGTCCATCGCCGCGTCGCGGCTGATGACGCCCCGCACTCCGGCCGGCCACATCGCGGCCGCCATGTACGGACCGAGACGGCCCGAGGGCAAGAACGGGATGCGGTACACCCCCTGGCTGACGCGCTCGATCCGGCCCCGCCGCGCCATCTGAGCAATCGTGTTGTCGGCATAGCCCACCGCCCGCGAATCGGCCAGCTCGAAATAGCCGTGCTGATCGGCAGCGACCTCCGCGAGCTCTGTGAACCGATCTGTGGGCACGTGCTTAGAATAGCGCACTTTGTCCTTTTTTGAGCGGAGCCGCAGCGAGATAAATACCCGTCGGCATTGACCCCTAGCCTCCTTCGCTTGCCGGCGCGTCTCTCGCGGCGGTTACGGCGCCGGGGGCGACGGATCCATGCGAACCCGTGTTCGGCTAGAGGGCACGCGACGCACCTCGGAAGAACTTCCTGCACGCGACAGTCGATGATCATAGACTCGGCGATCGTTGCCTTCGAATCTCAATCCAGCCGACCTCGTTGGTGCCGCCGAAGCCTCCCGCATCCTCGGGCTGTCCCACGCGACAAGCGTGACCACGTACCTGCGGCGGTACCCCGATTTCCCGAAGCCGGTCGTCGACGTGAGCAGCAGCCATGCACGACTGTGGAATCGGCAAGACCTCGAGCGATGGCATCGCGAGAGGGACAAGCACGATGCTGGCTGACGAGATCGCGCCAAGCTCGCGAGCAGGGGGCGCAACCTCCAGCCACACCATTCTGGTGCCTGCCCTCTCGCGAGTGCTCGAATCGGTGGAGTACCGAGCCGACCCTCAGGCTTACGAACATGCCGTGGTCGACGACAATGTGCTCGGGAAGAGCACGGCGGAGTCTCGACGCCGGACGCTCCGGTACCTCAAAGAGCTGTATCTCCTGCGACCGGACTCGATCCTCTTTCGGGCGCTGCGCGATCTCTGGACCGACGACCCAGCGGCACAACCGCTTCTCGCTTGCCTCTGCGCGTTGGCGCGGGACCCACTGTTTCGCGCTAGTGCCCCGGCCATCCTTGATACCAGCCCCGGGGACATCGTCACCAGCACCGACCTCGCCGCGGCGGTGGATTCGGCCTTCCCCGGCCGATACAACGAGGCGACCCTCGCCAAGATCGGTCGCAACACCTTCTCCTCGTGGGAGCAATCAGGACACCTTGAGGCCGTCGCGAGGACGCGGAAGATCCGCCATCGTGCCGCCTGCACCCCTGCGACGGTGGCATACGCGTTGCTGCTCGGGCAGCTCGAGGGTGTCGCGGGCGCCAACCTCTTCGACACATTCTGGACGCGAGTCCTCGATTGGCCAAGCTCGCATGCCGTGGACCTCGCGACACTAGCGTCGCAGCGAATGCTGATCGACTTCCGTCAAAGCGGCGGCGTGACCGAGGTCGGGTTCAGCGAACTCTTGCGTCCGTTCGAAGGACAGCTCGCGTGAGTCGGGTCGACGATCTGATCGCCAGCTACCGGCGCTTCGTCAGCCTCCCATGGCCCACCGGGCTCGCGCCGGCGCAGCGGGTGTGGATGGCGGTGTACCCGCCGGAGGAGGAACGGCGCCTACGCCTGCACCTCCCTGAGTTCGAGGCGGCCACGGCGCAAGCCGGCTACAGCTGGGCCGTCATCGACGTCGACACCGAGTTCGAGGCGTGGATGGCCGCGCACGAATACCGCGATGCGTACTTCGGCAATCCGAAGTTGATGGCGCCCGAGCTCGTTGGCTTTTTCGAGCAGCTCGTCGCCGATGTCAGGTCGAAGGTCGTCGCGGCGACCTCGCCAGAGGCGATCGTGGCATTGATCGGCGCCGGGAGCCTGTACGGACTGGGCAACCAGGTGAAAGTGTCGGCGTTGATCGAGCGCGTCCAGGACGATGTTCTCGGTCGGATGCTGGTGTTCTTCCCCGGCGAAGTGGAAGGCAACAACTACCGACTGCTTGGCGCGCGCGACGGCTGGAATTATCTCGCCACGTTGATCACAGCTGAGGGAGGCTGACTCGGATGCACCTAACCAACAAAGAGGTCTTCGAACACGACCCCACCAAGGGTGACATCCCGAACCTCGGAGTGGCCAAGGTCAAGAACCCCGAGGACTCCGGGGACTGGGAGACCCTGGAGTGGGAGTTGCGAAGCTTCGTCTGCGAGGGCGAGTACGAGCGCGGGCTCGAACGAATACTCGACCAGTTCCTCAGCCACCTCAGCCAAGCCGAACAACCGGCGGCGTGGGTCAGCGGCTTCTTCGGTAGCGGCAAGTCTCACCTCATGCGGGTTTTGGAGTACCTCTGGCGCGATTACAAGCTGCCTTCCGGAGCTTCCGCGCGGGCGCTTGCCGAGCTACCCCCAGACATCGAGCGCCACCTCGCCGAGCTGTCGACCGCCGGCAAGCGAGCGGGCGGCCTGTGGTCGGCCGCTGGGACGCTCGGTTCGGGCGCGTCGGGGTCGGCTCGGCTCGCGTTCCTGAGCGTGATCTTCGACGCCGCTGGGCTCCCGCAGCAGTACGCGCCCGCACGCCTGGCGATCTGGCTAAAGACGGAGGGGCGCTACGACAAGGTCGCGATCGCGGTAGAAGCGGCGGGCAAGTCCCTAGACCACGAGCTGCGCAATCTGTATGTCTCGCCAGCCCTCGCACAAGCGCTGATCGATGCCGGCGCGACCTTCGGCGACACCCCGGCGGCCGTCAGCGCGACGCTCCAGGCGCAGTATCCAACGGTCGAGGACGTCAGCAACGCCGAAATGCTGGACACCTTCGAGGAGGTCCTTCGCCTGCAGAGCGAGCGCGCCGGCAAGCTCCCGCTGACGCTCGTGGTACTCGACGAAATGCAGCAGTACATCGGCGACGACAGCGAGAAGGCGCTGAACGTCCAGGACCTCGTCGAGGGTTGCTCGGCCCGATTCGCGAGCCAGGTGCTCATCGTCGCGACCGGCCAGGCCGCGCTGACCGCCAACCCAACACTGCAGAAACTGATCGACCGCTTCACCGTCACCGTCGCGCTGTCCGATACCGACGTCGAGACCGTCGTGCGCAAGGTCGTGCTGCGCAAGAAGCCGGACGCGCACGAAGCGATCGCGGGCGTCTTGGCCAACGCCAGCGGCGAGATCGACCGTCACCTGGGCGGTACCCGCCTGGCCGCCAAGGCGGCGGACAAGGCCGATCTCGTTGCCGACTACCCGCTGCTGCCGACTCGACGGCGGTTCTGGGAGCGAGCGCTGCGCGCAATCGACAAGGCCGGCAAGGCCGGTGTTCTGCGAACGCAGCTGAAGATCGTCCATGAGGCGGCGCGCACCGTCGCTGATCGACCGCTCGGGCACGTGATCGGCGGCGACTTCGTGTTTCACTCCGAGGCCGCGAGCATGCTGGCCAGCGGCGCTCTGCTTAAGGAGATCGACGAGCTGATTCGCGGACTCGATGACGGCACGCCTGACGGGACGCTCAAGTCGCGCGCATGCGCGCTCGTGTTCCTGATCTCCGAACTCCCGACCGACGGCGTCGGTGACACGGGCCTCCGGGCAACCGCACCGGCGATCGAGGATCTCCTCGTTGAGGACCTTGCCGCTGACGGGGCGCGCGTACGCAAGGACGTTGCCCGCGTCCTCGACGAGCTCGCTGACGACGGCCGCGTCGTGAAGCTCGGCGATGAGTACCGCCTACAGACCGAGGAGGGCGCCCTGTGGACCAAGGACTACAACCAGCGCCGCGCTGCGGTACGCGACGACGCGGCGCGGATCTCGCAGCTTCGCAACGAGTGGCTGACGAAGCTGCTCGACAAGGAGCTTGGTGGCATCAAGCTTGTCCACGGCGACAGCAAGGAGACGCGGAAGTTCGATCGCCATACCGGAGACGATGCGCCCGCGGCGACGGGCGCCAACATCCCGGTCTGGATCCGAGACGAGTGGAACGTGACGGAGGCGTCCGTCCGCGCGGCGGCCGCGGCCGCCGGCACGGACAGCTCGACCGTCTTCGTGCTCCTGCCGAAGCTCGACGCCGAGGCGATCCGCGACGCCCTCGCAAGCCTCGCCGCCGCTACCGACGCGATCGCCCAGCGGCCCGAACCGCAGACCGACGAGGGCCGGCAGGCCAAGCAAGGAATGCAGTCACGCATCCAGCAATCCGAGGAGCGGCTGAACGCCCTCTTCGGCACCGTGATCTTGAAAGCCGGCGTGTTCCAAGGCGGCGGCAACGAGCTCACGACCAGCACCCTCCGCGCCGGGGTCGAGGCCGCCGGCGACTACTCCCTCGCGCGGTTGTTCCCAAAGTTCAAGACGGCCGACAACCCAGGCTGGGACAAGGTCATCACGAAGGCGCGTGATGGCGCCGCAGAGAGCCTGGCGTCAGTTGGCTGGTCCGGCGCCGTGCCCGCTAACCCCGTCTGCAAGGAAGTGCTCACCAGGATTACGGGAGGCGGGACCAAAGGATCCGACCTGCATCGAGATCTCTCTGGACCGCCGTACGGCTGGCCGAAGGACGCGGTCGATGGGGCCGTTCTCGCGCTACTGGCCGACGGCAACATCAGAGCCACACAGAATGGGCAACCAGTCGGCGGCGCAAAGGAGCTTCCTCGCACGCAGATCGGAAAGGCGGTCCTCTACAAGGAGGACGACCCGCCAAGCATGACCGAGCGCTTGGCCGTCCGCGGCCTGCTCGCGAAGGCTGACGTGCCGTACACACCCGACCAGGAAGGCGCAGCAATCAGCGGGTTGCTCCAGCGCCTCGTCGAGCTGGCCCAACATGCCGGCGGAGCCGCACCGCTTCCAGCGCCACCGAGCACCGATCACCTAGCCGATTTGGCAGCGCTTGCCGGCAACGAGCAGTTCCGCGCGGTCGCGGCTGCGGCACAGACACTTCTGGACGACCTTGCGGACTGGACTCAATCCAGAGAGCGCCGCTCCGCGCGCGAGGCGGCGTGGGCCAAGCTCGACCGATTGCTTGCCCACGCCGACGGCCTCGCCGCCGCCGACGAAGCAACGACGCAGCGCCAGGCGATTCTGGATAGCCGCCTGCTCCTGGCCGACCCCGATCCAATCGCGCCACTCACCGCCAAGCTGGGCGATGCGCTGCGCGTCGCTCTCGAGGCCTCCGCACACGAGGCACAGGCCGCCCGCACCGCTGCGATCACCGAACTCGAGGCCTCCAACGAGTGGAAGAACCTCGACCCGGCGGCACGCGAGCCGCTGCTGGTGGGGGCTGGGCTGAACCCCATCGTGACCCCAGCCGTGACGAGACACGACGACCTTCTCCAAGCGCTGGATTCCGTGTCGCTTCCGAGTTGGCGCGAGCGCTGCCAAGCACTCCCAGCGAAGGCCGCAGCAGTGCGCGCGGCGGCGGCGGCTCAGCTCGAGCCGAAGAGCGTCGCGGTTAAGTCCCCGACCGCCACGATCAAGACCCCAGCTGACGTCGATGCGTACCTTGGCCAGTTGCGCGAGATCCTGATGCGCCACATCGACGCCAAAGAGACAGTGCTCCTTTAGGTGCCGGCATGACCGCCCTCTCAGCCGATCTACGCAAAGAACTCGAGCGGGCGTGTGTGCGCGGCCGTCGCGCGGGTGAAACCGCGTCGCGCGCGGCGATCGGCGCGCTCGGCGTTCTCGACGAGCGCCCACCTGTGCATCTCGGCGACGAGGACCGCGAGCTGCGGCGGGCGTTGCTCGCCAAGCGCGAGCAGCTCGGCGACCGCCCACGGCAAGTCGATCTGCTCGTCGCCGACTGTGCGTATGAGCAGTGGCACCGGCTGCTGTTCGCCCGCTTCCTCGCAGAGAACAACCTCTTGATTCACCCGCAGTTCGGTGTGAAGGTAACGCTGGCGGAGTGCGACGAGCTGGCTGCCGATCTCGGGGAGCCCGATGCGTGGTCTGTGGCGAGCCGATTCGCTGCTGAGATTCTGCCGGGGATCTTCCGCCTCGACGACCCCTGCGTTCGACTGCGTTTGGCACCAGAGGGCCGTTTCGCCCTTGAGCAGATCGTCGAAGCTATCTCTTCGGGCACCTTCGCTGCTGACGACGCCTTGGGTTGGGTCTACCAGCATTGGCAGAACGAGCGAAAGGTCGAGGTCAACACGTCGGAGCGCAAGATCGGGGGGCCCGACCTCGCGCCGGTGACCCAGCTGTTCACCGAGCATTACATGGTGCGGTTCTTGCTGGAGAACTCACTGGGCGCGTGGTGGGCTAGCAGCCACCCCGATAGCCCGTTGATCAGATCGTGGGAGTACCTGCGCTTCGATGACGACGGCAAGCCGGCTGCCGGAGTGTTCGAGGGGTGGCCGTCGACAGCCGCCGAGGTGACCGTCATGGATCCTTGCTGCGGTTCGGGACATTTCCTAGTCGAGGCGTTCGAGATGCTGTGGAAGATGCGGGTCGAGGAGGAAGGCCTCGCGCCGATCGCGGCCCAGGATGCAGCCCTACGCGACAACCTATTCGGACTTGAACTTGATCCGCGCTGCGTTCAGATTGCAATGTTCGCCGTCGCCCTGGCGGCGTGGAAAGCCGGTGGTGGGTGGCGCGAACTCCCGATCCCGAATGTGGCGTGTTCGGGCATCCCAGTGAAGGCGAACCTCGATGAGTGGACGAGACTCGCACCGAACGACGAGCGCCTTGAGCTGGCGCTGGCACGACTTCACGTCCTCTTTCAACAGGCGGACACCCTTGGCACGCTAGTTGACCCACGCCGCGTCGCAGAACGAGCCCGTTCATCAGACGTGCAGCGGATGCTCGACGACGTCGATTGGTCCGAAGTCGAACCGATACTTCGAGCCGCGGCGGAGCTAGAAGATGCCGATCCGGCGAAGGCCGTCCTTGGTGCGGATGCAGCCAGCCTGGCGCTGGCGTCGGACTTTCTATCGCGGACCTACGGGCTCGTTATCACTAACCCGCCGTATCTTCCGCGAACGAAGTTCGGGTCCGTGCTTGTCGAGTTCGGGGACACCGACGCGGTTCACAGCAAGAACGAATTGGCCACCATGATTCTGGACCGCGCTCGCCGTCTCACCGCGCCAGCCGGTGGCGCCTACGCGTTTGTGATGCCGCAAACGTGGCTCACACTCGTTCGTCAGAAGGCTCTGCGCGAAGAACTGCTCGAGGCGGAATCGTGGCGCCTCTTGGCTCGCCTCGGGCTTGAGGCGTTTGCGTCCATCTCGAGTGGCTATGTCGACGTGTTCCTCGGCATATGGCAGCGTGAAGGTGGACAGGCTCGGCGCGACAATGAGGTTGCCCTCCTCGACGCTCAGCACATTCCATTGCGTGAGGATAAGGCGCGGCACCTCATCGAGGGGCCAATCGCCCGTGTGCGGCAAGAGGCGTTAAGGCGCAACCCGGATTCCCGTGTGCTCTGGCAGGCACTCGCCGACCATCAGCCGCTCGGGGCCGCGGTTGACAGTCATCAGGGAATCAAAACCAGCGATAACCCCCGGTTCGCACGATTCATCTGGGAATTTGATCCGATCCCGACAGGATGGCGCCGTGTGCAGAGCGCACCGAGCGCAAGCGACGGCTATACCGGTCGCACCGGGGTCGTGTTCTGGGAGGACGGGCACGGTCAGATCACGGAGGTATGCCAAGACGGGGCAACCTTCCGCGGGCAAGCGGCGTGGGGTCGACGCGGAGTGGCGATCAGTGAAATGGGATACCGATACGCCACCGTGTACACGGGCGAGCTGTTTGACGGATCGGTCATCGTGGTTACTCCTCGTCGGGACGCGGACGTGCCTGCCCTCTGGCGATTCATACGATCGTCCGATTTCGAACAGCAGCTCCGAATGGTTAACCCAAAGCTAAGCGTTTCGACGTCGAGCGTTGTGAAGGTGCCATTCGATCTTGATCGCTGGCGCGCTACGGCTGATGAGGCTGGGCACTTGTCAGAGCCCTGGTCAGACGATCTGACGCAGTGGCTGTTCGAGGGTCGCCCCGAAGTTGCAGCGGAGCCGCTGCACGTGGCCATTTCGCGGCTGCTCGGCTACCGCTGGCCCGAACAGATCTCCGATGACAATCTGAACGCTCTCGCCGACGAGGACGGCATCGTCTGCTTGCCTTCAGTGCTCGGCGAACGCACCGCCGCCGACCGACTGCAGGAGTTGCTCGCGCTCGCTTACGACAGAGCGTGGTCGCCGGCCCGCGCCGCGGAGCTGCTGGCGGCGTCCGGCTCGACTAAGAGAGACCTTGACGATTGGCTGCGCAGTGAATTCTTCAAGTCTCACTGCCAGCTATTCAAAAACCGCCCCTTTATCTGGCACATCTGGGACGGGCGCAGGGACGGGTTCGGGGCCTTGGTCAACTATCACCGGCTAGACCGGCCGACACTTGAGCGCGTCGCGTACACCTACCTCGGCGATTGGATCGAGCGGCAGTCCGCAGGCGCCCGCGAGGACATCGTAGGAGCGGAGGAACGTCTGATAGCGGCGCGCGAACTTCAACGCAAGCTCTCGCTGATCCTCGCCGGCGAGCCGCCCTACGACATCTACGTACGCTGGAAGCCGATCACCGCGCAGCCCATTGGCTGGGCCCCCGACCTGGCTGACGGCGTCCGGCTCAACATACGGCCGTTTGTGCAGGCCGGTGTCCTGCGCGCGAAGTTCAACGTCAAATGGGAAAAGGATCGCGGTAAGAACCCGAACGGCTCCGAGCGTCACAACGACCTGCACATCAGCAACGCCGAGAAGCAAGCTGCCCGCGGGGCGGGTCGTGGCGTATGACCGAGACGGCGTTGGACGCCGTCGCGTTCGCGCTCGACCGAGCGCTCGCATATGACCCCAACGTGGCTACCGAGCCGATCGCGCTGCTGTGGCCAGACAAGGACCGGCAGTGGGAGTCGGTCGTCCCGCTTCTGCTGTCGCAGCGTCGGATCGTCGCGTACGGGGAGTCCGACCCCGCGCGTCGAACCGGCCCGGCCTACTGGCTGCGCTGCGTAGTTGCATCCACCATCGCGCTTGACGGCGCTCCCGGCGGCACGCCCGTTGTCTACCTACCGGGCGTCTCACGCGACGACCTGCGCAATGCCGGCGCGGCGGCGTCAGTGGAGCTTGAATCGCTCGCAGGTCTCCAGCACCGCAGCCAGTGGTTCGTGCATCCCAACGGCAAGGACTGGACCATCCGTGCGCTGTTGTCAAACCCAGACAAGGGGCTCGGGCTCAACGTCGACGCCGACGGGAGGACAGCGACGGCCCTCGTCGCGAACTTGAAGGTATTGATGGAGCAGCCGCTCACGCGCCTTGCCAACCGGTACATCAATGCCGACTCAATCGCGAGCCTTGCTAACCCCGACCCAACGAGGACGCTGCTGGAATGGATCGACGACCCCAAGGGCACTCAGGCCGCCATGGACGCCGGCGGTCGGGCCGCGTTCCTGCAGCACTGCTCGAGCGACCTAGGGTTCGATCCGATCGCCGAGGGCGAGATCGAGGCAGCACGCCGGCTCGGTGAGGCCAGCGGCCCCTGGCGCCATGCGTGGCAGCGCTTCCGCGCGTCGCCCCGGGACTACGAGCGGATCCCCGATCGCCTTCGTCAAGCTCAACACGAGTTCCTTCCTCCGAATCCTGGCGCCTGGCCGGATCTCGCCGAGCAGGCGGAGAACAAGCTCCGGTCCGCCCTGAGCGCGCTCAAGGACGAGAGCCCCGCGGTCGCCCGCCAGCGGATCCTGGAACTGGAAAACGAAGACGGCGTCCGCCGAGGCTACGTGTGGGCTGACCTCGACTGGACACCACTCGTGGTTGCACTAGAGCCCCTTGCCGCACTCGCGAAGGCGAGCGCGGTGCCGTTCCCCACTGCGAGCGTGGACGCAATCTCGAAGTGGTACGCGGAATACGGGTGGCAAGTCGATCGGGCCGTTCTGCAAGCGCTCGCCGAAGTCGAACGCAAGGTCGACTGCGCGGCCGTGAACGCTGCCGTGGCCGCGATCTACAGACCGTGGCTCGATGCAGTTGGCCGCGCATTTCAGGACGCGATTGGCCCGGCCGCAAACGCGGGCACGTACGTGGCCGGCGCCGCGCCGACGCTCGCCCCCGGCGAGGTCACCGCGTTCGTCGACGGGCTACGGCTGGACGTCGGGCAGGCACTGGTGAGCAGGCTCACCAGCATGGGTCTCACGGCCGATGTGACAACCGACCTTGCTGCGTTGCCGACTGTCACGCCGACCGCCAAGCCCGCGCTGGTGCCGGTTCCGCCGCAGCAGCTCGGCCCGGGCAAGGAGCTGGACGCGCGCCGCCTCCCGGATGGCCCATCGGCAACGATCAGTGTTCTGCGCAAACTGATGGTCGAGGCCGACGTGCAGGTGCTCGGGCACGACGATCTCGGCGATCCGACAGCAAAGGCGTGGACCGAAGCCGGAGAGATCGATCAGCGGGGGCACGAGCTGGGACTCCGGCTCGCCTACAACATCGACGATCTCGTCGAGCGAATCGCCCGTCGCGTGCGAGAGCTACTCGACGCGGGCTGGCAGGAGGTCACGATCGTCACCGACCACGGATGGCATCTTCTTCCCGGCGGACTACCCAAGAACGAAGGCCTGAAGGTTGCCGCCGCCGCCACGAAGAAGGGCCGCTGCGCGCGAATCAAAGAAGGCGCGCACACCGAGCTCCCGACCGTGCCGTGGCATTGGGATCCGAACGTGCGGATCGCGCTGGCCCCCGGGATCGAGTGCTTCGAAGCTAACCAGGTCTATGAGCATGGCGGCGTCAGCCCGCAGGAGTGCGTCGTCCCGCGTATCGCGGTTACCTCCGCAGCGACCGGACATTCCCCCGGCCCCGAGATCACCAAGGTGCGATGGCGCGGTCTCACCCTCGTGGTCGAGTTTGCCGAGCTCGCGGCCGACGCGACGGTCGATCTGCGTACGAACGCCGGCGATCCTGCGTCGAGCATCGCCCAGCGTGGCCGTTCCACCAGCCAAGCCAACAAGGTCATGCTGCTCGTCGAAGACGATGACCTCGAGGGGGAACAGGTCCGGCTCGTCGTCGTGGCAAGGGACCAGACCCTGCTGATCGATCACCCGACGACGGTCGGGCGTAACGACTGATGGAACTCGACGACCTCGACAACCTCGCCGCCGATGCGTTCGACGGATTCCTCGTCAAGAAGGACCTCGCCCAGAGTTTCCGCGGTCAATACCCGGTCCCGACCTACGTCGGAGAGTTCCTCTTGGGCCGCTACTGCGCCACGACCGATGCGGAGGAGATCGCCGCCGGGTTGGCGATGGTGCAGCGTTCGATGCAGGAGCGAACCGTCCGGGCAGGCGAGGCGGAGCTGTTCAAGCACCGAGCACGAGACAAGGGCCGCGTAAAGGTCATCGACCTTCTCAAGGCCCGCCTGGACGCCAAGAGCGACACCTACAAGGCGGAGCTGCCAAGCCTGCAGCTCGCCGACGTCCACATCGCCGCCGAGCTCGTCAACGAGCACGAGCGCATGCTCACCGGTGGCTTCTACGCGGAGGTCACGCTCGAGTACATCGCGGCTCTCGCCGAACAACAAGGGGGTCAGCCGTTTCGCGTGGAAGCGATTCGTCCGATCCAAATGTCAACGCGCGACGCGCTCGGCACGTTCGTTTCCGGCCGAGCTCGATTCACATTGGACCAGTGGCGCGAGCTGCTCCTGCGCAGCGTCGGCTTCGAACCCGTGAGGCTAACTGCCCGCCAGCAGGACATCCTTCTCCTGCGAATGGTTCCGTTCGTCGTGCGGAACTACAACGCCGTCGAGCTGGGTCCTCGCGGCACCGGGAAGTCGCACCTGTTCCAGCAGGTCTCGCCATACGCCCACCTCGTCTCGGGCGGCAAGGCGACGATCGCCAACATGTTCGTGAACATGGCCAGCGGCCGCCGCGGCCTCGTCGCCCAGTACGACGTGATCTGCTTCGACGAGGTCTCCGGTGTCTCGTTCGACCAAAAGGAAGGCGTCAACATCCTCAAGGGCTACATGGAGTCCGGGGAATTCAGCCGCGGTCGCGAGTCGATTCGAGCCGAGGGTGGGATCGTCATGATCGGCAACTTTGACGTCGACGTTGAGGAGCAGCTGCGCGTGGGCCATCTCCTCTCTCCGCTGCCGAAAGAGATGCGCGACGACACGGCGTTCATGGATCGCATCCATTCGTACCTGCCCGGCTGGGATGTGCCAAAGCTCGACCCGTCGTATTTCACTGACCATTTCGGCTTCGTGAGTGACTTCCTTGCCGAGGTCTGGAGCCAGTTGCGCAGGACATCACGCCTCGATGTACTGCAAGCCCGCCTTGAGTGGGGCGCACAGCTCAGCGGACGTGACCGCAAGGCCGCGAACAACACAATCGACGGACTGCTGCGTCTGCTCTACCCGGACCCGACAATGGAGGTTCCCGCGGAGCCTCTGGCGTGGGCTGCCTCATTGGCGCTCGAGTCCAGACGCCGAGTCAAGGAGGCGCAAGCCTTCATCGGCGCAGGCGAGTTCGGCAATGTCGACCTGTCGTTCAGCCTCGACGGCGGGCCCGACACGATCGTGTACTGCGATGAGTCGCTCAAGCACCGCCTTCGGGCCGGGGGCGAGGCGAGCCGCAGCGCGACAAGAGACAGTGATGTGCTGCCGCAGCCGGATCCCGCCGAAGTCAAGTCGTCTGTCGGCGCGCGCGCCGCCGACTACACCGTCGGCGACGTCATCGATGGGCGCTTTGAGGTGGTCGAAGTCCTCGGGCAGGGCGGCTTCTCCAAGGTCTACCGCGTCCACGACGAACTTGAAGATGCAGATCGCGCATTCAAGCTCTTCAACAGCGCCGCGGGATACGAAGCGGTGCGTCGGGAGATTGCCGCCCTGCGCAAAGTTCACCACCCGAACGTCGTTGAAGTGTTCTGGGCCGGCAAGACCAACGCGGGAGACTGGTTCCTCGTCACCGAGTACATCGACGGCGAGTCGCTTGACACGTATGCGACCGGCCAGCGCCACCTGCGCGACCGCGAAGCGATCGACGTCGTTCGTGATGTCCTCGATGCGCTTGTCGCCATTCACCCCAACACATCGCGCTTGCATGAGCTCGACGCCAAGAATCGGAGCAGTGAGCTGACAGAAGTGGAGTACGAGGAATGGCGCGACCTCCAGGAGAAGGGCTTGGTGCACCGCGACATCAAGCCGCTCAACATCATGCTCACGCGCACCGGCGCGAAGCTGCTCGATTTCAACATCGCCTCGCGCGCTGGCGATCCCGTCCGCACACAGTCAGGAACCCCGCCGTACCAGGCGCCAGATTCAGACCTGACCCGCTGGGACGTGTCGACGGACCTGTTCGCGGTCGGAGTCATGCTCTATCAACTCCTTTGTAACGGGCAGCACCCGTATCCGAACTCCCGCCCGATCGCCGGTGATCCCGTCATCGACCCGACGACCGTTCGTTCCGACATCGACCCGCGGTTGACGGAGTTCCTCGTCAAAGCGTGCGCTTCGTTGCGGGAGAGCCGCTTTGGCTCTGCTCACGAAATGAAGGACGCTCTGGACGGATTGCGCCAAACGTGAGCCAGGCCCGAACGAACCCGAACGCGCGGGACTATCGGTGCCCGGCGTTTGCTACGCGACCTCGTCGTCGATCAGCCCGTAGGGCGGCTCGTCCGTTCGCCCGGAGTAGCGCACGACCACGTGCTCGTCCGCCGGCGCAGGCGGGCGGTTGTCGACGATGATCACCTGCGCCGCTGGGCCCATGCTCTGTGTCCAGTCGATGATGTGCTGCCAAACGCGCCGGGGGATGGCGGGATCGGCGAACTCGTCACCCTCGACCGCGGACTCCGGCATGAGGTTTTTCTGAGGGCTGTCGATCATGAGGAATCCGGGATGTACCTGCCCCTGCTCGACGGCGCGCTCGAAGATCGTGAGCTCCCATGCGAGGGCGATCAGCGTCAAGGCGCCGGTTGAGCCGATATCGGTGTAGCGGTTCCCGCGCACGTATGGGACGAAGGCGTCGTTGAGGTACGGGCTTGTCGGCTCGTCCAGTTTGGGGAAGCCGAAGTGCTTGAGCAGGTCAACGAAGCGGTCGGTGAGGTCGGAGGTGACCGTCTTGCGGTCCGGGCGGTTCTTGCGCAGCTCCTCGATGCGCGACTTCAGCTCCGCAATGCCCTGCTCCAACTGGGCGGCGTCACCACGGCGGCGTTCCAGCCCGTCCTGCCATTGCCGCTGCTGGGCGACGCGGGCCCGCTCGGCGCGCAGCAGCTCCCGCTCGCGAACGAGATCGTCGCGTTGGGCTAGGAACGGCGAGAGGTCCGTGGCGACGTCGTTGTCGAGCTTCCGTTGCGCACTGGTCTCGGACGCCTGCGCTTGCGTGTAGGTGGACTGAGCTTCGCCGAGTTGACGTTCCACATCTTCGATGTACCGCTCGATAGCCTGCAGACGGGCTCGGACCGCGCTGCGTTCGGCGCCGATGTCTACGGGCTCCTCGGCGGCCGCGATGTGCTGGTGACACAGCGAACAGTAACCCCCGGCTTGAACCTCCACCGGCGACGCGAGGTCCTGCATGCACGCCGGGCAGACGCGCACGCGCAGAGGGTCGAACAGCTGCTCCGCCTCCTGAAAGAAGATGAGCTTGCGCTCGTCTTCCGCGTATTGGCCACGCAGAGGAAGCAGGCGCCTGAGGAGAGTCTCGCGGTCGCGCACGCGGGCCGCGGCTTCGCCGCTGGCTTGGCGGAGGGCCCCGTAGGTGGCGCGGGCTTCCGATGCGTACGCCGTCGCCGCGCGCATCCGGCTGCTGAGCTCATCCAGACGCGTGCGAGCCTCCACCAGTTGAGTCTCCAGTTCCGCAGCGCGGGCGTCGAGCTCCAAGCGTCCGGGCACGTCGTTCTCCCGCAGGAACGTGTCCAGCGCCGTGAGTTCGGCGGCAAGATCGCGCCGCTCCAGTTCCAGGCGCTCGAGCTGGTCGCCCATCGCCGCCAGCTGGTCGTCGTAGATGTCGAAGACGATCTCGATGACCTGACGCAGTTTCAATGCGCGCATGTGCTGCCCTTCGAGCAGCAGGTTCTTGTTGTCCAGGCGCTGGTTCGTGATGAAGCACAGCGGCATCAGATCGCGGAACGACAACGGATCCGTCGCAGACTGAACCTGCGTCGGGGCCTCGCGCAACTGCATGCCCTGCATGCCTGTCGCCCCCAAGAGGAACGACGAGAGCGAGTTGGGGTCACCGGGTGGACTGAGGAGCCGCCGCTCCATCGCGTGAGACTCGTCGAGCTCGGACAGAGCGCATCGATGGACGGTCGCCATCTGCTCGGAAGTGAACGTCGCGCGCTCGATCACCATCACGGTGTCGTCGATCTCGACTTCCAGCAGCGCCGCGCGAACGTGCCGCTCGATCTCCAGGTGCCGCGGATGCCGACTCGACCCCAGGCAGTAATC